>ERZ890510.1669-NODE-1669-length-14001-cov-7.726015_pt1 | contig 14001 bp, 12 predicted proteins | sample MGYA00521265_ERZ890510 | MGnify/ENA primary metagenome ERZ890510 (study PRJEB32303, sample SAMEA104408624) | aquatic metagenome | biome: Brackish water; feature: Chemocline; material: water | place: Baltic Sea | collected 2014-10-26T21:54:00 | depth 110 m ...
TGTGCGAATGGTTCGGTTTTCTACGATATTATCGGCAATGTATGGCAATGGACCGAAACCCCCATAGACGGATTGCCCGGGTTTGAGGCACATAATATCTATGATGATTTTTCAATTCCAACCTTTGACGGCAAACATAATTTAATAAAGGGCGGGAGTTTTTTTTCTACCGGCAATAGCGCGCTTAAAAGTTCTCGCTATGCCTTTCGACGTCATTTTTTCCAGCATGCAGGATTTCGATATGTTGAAAGTGAGGAGGCGGTCATCGCCATAAATAATCAGTACGAAACGGACGAACAAGTTTCTCAGTATATAGAATTTCATTTTGGCGACGAATACCATGGTGTCGCGAACTACGCCAAGGCCTGCGGCGACCTGTGTCTGGAATATTTCGCCACGAAAGCCAAAGGCAGCGAGGCAAAAAGAGCCCTCGATTTGGGCTGTGCTATTGGAAGAACCAGCTTTGAATTGGCGACAGTCTTTGATCATGTTGATGGTATAGATTTTTCGACGCGTTTCGTTTCTGTTGCCACTCAACTCAAAGAGACTGGGGCACAGCGCTACAAGATCCGTGAAGAAGGTGATCTGTTTGATTTCAAAGAAGCTCGGCTAGCCGATCTGCAATTGGATGAGGTAGCTCAGAAATGCAATTTCTGGCAGGGTGACGCCTGCAATCTTGCAGATAAATACGTAAACTATAATTTGATCTTTGCCGGGAATTTAATTGACCGCCTTTATGATCCCAGGTTTTTTCTGGGCACTATTCATGAAAGGTTAGCCGATAATGGCGTATTGATTTTGACATCACCCTATACCTGGATTGAAGAATTCACAGTGTCAGAGAAATGGTTGGGTGGATACAAGCGCGACGGCGAGAATTTCTCCACCCTGGACGGCTTAAAAGAAGTACTCGCTTCAAATTTCGAGCTGGCTGATAAGCCGCGTGATGTTCCCTTTGTCATTCGAGAGACGGCCCGGAAATTTCAGCATTCAATTGCGCAGATGACCGTATGGCAACGGAAGCCTTGCTAAGGGAATAATTTTTGAGCGTTCAATTTCCAGACTATCTTCTCAATCAATATCAGGCAGCCAATAATGCGGCGGCTACGAGTCGACTAAGCGCCGCAAGTCTGGAGCCATTAACGCTACAGATGATGATGGAGTATGCAACGGAAGAAGAATTAGCCCAATGGCATGGGCTTTCACTTCAGTATGCCGACGAACGTGGCAGTGTAGAATTGCGGTCGCTTATTAGTAGCCAGTATCCTGGTCTGGAAGCTGACAATATTTTACTTTTCTCGGGTGCGACGGAAGCATTATTTTGCGCCTTCAATGCCACGGTTACGGCTGGCAATACCGTTGTCGCTATCACTCCAGCCTACGAGCCACTGCTGGCCATTCCGAAAGCCCTTGGCGCTCAGGTCAAGGCAATTACTTTACACAAGAGCGGCGGGCCACTCACGACTGACTCTGGGCGCGAAGCCCATGGTTCCTGGCAATTTCCTGTAGATGAATTACAAAACCATCTTCAAGGGGGTGTAGATCAATTAGTGATAAATTTTCCCCACAACCCAAGCGGGGCGCATATTAATAAGGCGACGCAAAGCTCAATTGTTGAAATCGCTCTAAGTGCCAACGCCTGGCTGTTCAGTGACGAGGTTTTTCGTGGACTCGAACATGATGCGCAGCATCAATTGCCACCCATCGCTTCACTCTATGCCAGAGGCATAAGTCTTGGTTCCGTTGCCAAGCCTCACGGCTTGGGCGGGGTGCGCATTGGTTGGCTCGCCTGCCAAAACAAGGAGGTATTGCAGCGGGCACTCACTATTAAGCGCTCTTTATCGATCTGCCCTGCAATAACCGACGAGTGGCTCGCCACGGTCGCACTTCGTAACTCGAAGAAATTGATCGCCGCGTCTCAACTATTGCTAAGCAAGCATATTGATCTTATTGAAAACAGCGTGTCTGCTTTGGGAGGACGGCTTAATTGGCTGTCTCCACAAGCCGGCTGTGTGGCATTTCCTGAAATTGGGGACTCTATTGATGTTGGGCAACTGGCGGAAAAGTTGCTTACCGATAGAGGAATTATGATGATCCCCGGCAATTGCTTTCCCTCCCTGTATCAGAACCATTTCAGGCTGGGCTACGGCTTGAAGAATTTTCCCGATGTATGGGCAAATTTTGTGGATTATTTATTACGCTATTAGGCTTGATTGCAGACCTGAGCCCGGCGTTTGCTGTATCCTAAGCATCCAATCCCAGACCACAGAGATGTAATTCCGAATGGCCAAACCCAATTACGCTTTTGATAAACGACAGAAAGAAATAGCCAAAAAGAAAAAGAAGGAAGAAAAACGACTGCTTAAGGCGGGAGTAGGCGAGAACACGGTAGAGGATGCTGAATCACCACCAGTCAACGAGGACAAACCATTGACTGAGGGCGACAGCTAATCTTGAGTCAGAGTAAATACTTAATCCCGAACTCGTCTCAGCATTAATTTCCCGCGGCCATTCTTTCCTCGGCCCGGTGTCCGGAAAGGATATTCGCCATACCGTAGTTCCCCTCGTGGCAGGCATATTCAAAAATGTCGTCAGTGGAATGATCCAGAATAATCTCGCGCGTGTAAGGGGCCGTGTAACTGCCGGGGTCATTGGAGGTTAATTGGTATTGAATGGCCGATTCACTTGTTCGAGTCAGGCGCTCAACATTTAGTTTTTTCGAGGTGTCTGGCCCGGAGCTACTCCTGTCAGAATAGTTGCTGGTTTCAATGACCAGAGTATCCCCGTCCCAATAACCTCGTGAATCGCCATGCCAGAGCTTTATGTCTTCATCGATATGGGGTTTCTCCACTAAAGGAATAATCCGCACGTCATGGGCCATTTCCTGAATAATGGCGACGGTATCCCGTGTTTGTACAATCTGCCAGTAGCTGTTGTAACCGGAACCGAGGCGAGGCGCACCAAAAGACACGCAGCGTTCACCGAGAGGGCGATCGAGCCAGGAATCGGCAGGATGATCCTTTCTGCGCTGGGCTTGTTCACGTGATGTCGCAATGGCTTGTTCTGTTCGCGGCGGGAATTTCCCGTTCGGCGGGTCAATTATCTGCGAGGTGCGCCGGTGTATTGTACGCTCTGCCATCCACTGTGAATCATAGTTTCCGGTTGAAGGGTCATAGGATTTTATTTCGCCGCTGAAAGCCGCCTCCAGGACTCCTTCTCCAAACAGGGCATCGGACCCTGCCGAATCGATTTCGACAAGTCGGCGCTGTAGAAATTCAACATCTTCATCGGTGAGAAGTTGTTTGTCACCAAAGACGTCGGGTCGCTCCACCGGTGTAATCGTGTTGTTTTCCCAGACCCCTTGTAAATCGGGGTGTCCGTCGATGGTTCTGGGTAACTGCCAATTACTATCGGCTTGAGCTGATGCCTGAACAGCCACCAGCAGAAAGGCGAGACCGCTTAGGCAATGGGCGAGCGAGCTGCAGATTGTTAGTTTTTTCATGGTGCAGTCCCTTCATAAATAGAGGATTTGGGCAATATCCTCAACCAAATAGTCTAATTTATCAAGGATATTTGGGGCAGAGTAAAAAATTGTTACACTGACCCTGCATATCAGACTACTAATCTAACTGTTTAGCTACCAAACTGGGTTCCCACTAACTTAGCATCGCAGCCAAAGATTGGGCCCTATAGGCCTTCTAATCGAGGCACAAGGATGTAGATGGAAAGCTTAAAAATTTTGGCATTAACCGGGAGTCTTAGGCAGGCTTCCTACAATACAGCCGCACTAATAGCACTAGAGAAACTGGCTCCCGAGCATGTTGATGTAATGCTCTATGAGGGGATTGGTGAACTGCCACTATTTAATCCGGATCTCGAGGGACAAGCCATTCCGGCGTTCGATGATTTACGCGGTGCATTGGCCGAGTCCCATGGGCTCATTATCGCCAGCCCGGAATATGCCCATGGAATTAGCGGCGTTCTGAAAAATGCGCTGGATTGGCTGGTTAGCGGGGAAGAGTTTGTAAATATGCCGGTAGCGCTTATCAACACCTCTCCCCGAGCCAGACATGCACAGGCGGCGCTGCGGGAAGTAATCAAAACCATGTCGGGCAATATTATCGAGAAGGCCTGTGTTTCCCTGCCCCTGTTGGGCAGTAATCTGGATGGCAATGGCATCGTCAACGAGCAAGCCCTGTGTGCTTTACTTAAATCTGGCCTGAGCGAGTTTTGTGCGTCGATTCGGCGGCTTAACAACAAGGGGGCGTGAATAAAGAGGACAGATTTATTTGGTTTTTCGCCAAACCAATAACTGATTATTAGCCGGCATGGCGTTGTCTTCAAGCAACTCTAATCCCACACTTTCAGCCAATTTTTCTATCCATTCAAAATCCCGGACACCACTGCGGGCATCCCGGCCTTTAAGCCACAGATCGAATTGGGCATTGCTTTCGGTAGTAAATTCACCGCCGTATCTGAAGGGGCCGTAAACCAATAGCAAGCCCTGTTCTTGCAGTTGTATGTCAACACCGGCGAAGAAATTCTCAACCGAATCCGCCGACATGATATGCAAGCTGTTTGCGCTGTAGATGACAGTAGTCATTGCGCAATCCCATTGCGCCTGATTAACATCGAGAGGAATAGCCAGAGGGAGGTTCGGCAGTTGTGCGGCGGCTATTCTCAAATTCAGACTATCCACGTTAGAGGGAATGTCAGAAGACTGCCAGTGCAAGTTGGGGAAATGTTCGGCAAAATGCTCTGCGTGTTGACCGGTCCCGCCGGCGATCTCCAGCACAGTATCACCGTCAGAGAGATGCTTCTGCAGAACGTCGAGGATTGCCTGTTTGTTGTTCTCGCAGGCCTGGCTGAAGGGAAGGGTGTTGTTCATATAATCAAATCGGTCATGTAATCAAGCGGCTGATGATGAATTGTTTATGTTTGCTTGCGCAGAAACACGGGTCTGGAATCGGTAGATTCAGATTCACTGTATTGATAGCCATCGACAGCAAATTCTTTTAGCTTGGTCGGCGCGGTAATTCTGTGCTTGATAATGTAAGCCGTCATCGCGCCGCGGGCTCTCTTGGCGAAGAAACTAACTACACGATATTTTCCACTGGAGAAATCTTTGAATACGGGCGTGACTATTTGCGCATCCAGTTCTTTCGGCTTGATCGAATTGAAGTATTCATTGGAAGCCAGGTTTATTAAAGTTGGGGTTTTCTCTGTAGCCAATAAACTATTTAGTTTTTTTGTGATTGTATTACCCCAAAATTCATACAGGTTTTTGCCTTTCTTGTTGTTGAATTTCGAGCCCATTTCCAGGCGATAAGGCTGCATTAAATCCAGCGGACGTAGCAGGCCATACAGGCCTGATAAAATCCGCAGATGCCGTTGCGCGAAGTTCAGATCGGCCGTGGTAAATTGCTCCGCGTTCAAACCAATATAAACGTCACCCGTAAAGGCAAATATTGCCTGCTTGGCATTTTGTAAATCGAACGGGGTATGCCAGTTGGCATAACGCTGGTGGTTCAACTCGGCAAGTTTGCTGCTGATGTGCATTAGCTCAGAAAAATCTTCCGGGCTTAATTTCTGCAATTGACGTACAAGTTGTGTGGACTCCTGTAGATATTCCGGTTCGGTGAATTTCCGTGTTTTCGCGGGCGATTCAAAATCGAGAGACTTGGCAGGGGATACAACAATTAGCATAGGGGCACTACTCTTCTATTAAATTTCTTGTTCTGCTTGAACTTTGGAATAAACTATTCTGGACTATTAAAGTCAAGCCACCATCCCAGAGGCGTCGAACCATCTTCAGGATCATACACATTGCCATAGTACCAAACCGTATCCGGATAAGCTTCGCAGGCCTGGTTCAGCAGATTTTCTATAGTCTGAAAACCAATTGAATAGTGAATACTATACACCAGTGCGCGATCGGTTTGCCGATCGAGTACCCCGTCGAGCTTCTCGATCTCTGGTGTCAATTGCTCTGCCAGCTTTTCTAATTGATATGCACAAAAAACACGAATGCAGAGATTGCCGCTTCGTTGCAGTAATTCGTATTCGGACGTCGAGATGTTGATGAGTTTAACTGTATCACCGGCGGCCAGATTCCGAGCGAACAGGGGCGACTTAAGCAGGCGAAGCTCTTGTGTAGAGGCATCGAGTAATTCTACCTCAATACTTTCGAGTATGGGCTCGCCTAGCGAATTTATGCCGGCGAGAAAGGGTAATTCAGCGACAGCATTTGAAGCGTCAGAGAAAGAATTCACGAGTAATGCCCTTATTTTCTATGTGGATGATTCTCCGCCTGGAAGGTAAGCTGAGCGTCTTGTGACTTAAAATCAGGTTTCCAATGATAGAGCGCCTACAGAGAATTGCTACTTTTTTAGAACGACTGCGGTGGTTGCTCATTATTCTTGGCGGCCTCTCAATGGCGGGCATTCTGCTAAGCCTGATTGAGACGCACTGGCTCAGTGGGGACGCGCTATTAATTCCCGCAATTCTGGCTTTCTGTTGGGCGGCCACGCTGTATAGCATTAGTAAGTTATTTACACGGGTTCCAGCAAAGCCTGCGGCGGAAGCGGGATTTAGAGACCGTCTCTCGGCCCAGTTAAGGCGAGGAGCGTTGTGGGTTCTCGCCGTGGTGATGATTGCCCTCACCTTCTCAGTGATGATTCTGAGCTATCAGCTATTACGGATCGGGTTTTGAATGCGTATTTGCCCGTTATTTCCCTGTCATCGCCGTTCGGCTGTGAGCTGTGTAATAATGCGCAGCCAGCAAGGGCCGATGCGGCTGTAGAGCTTAATCAGCCGGCTTGCATCTGCACCGAGTAAGCCTAATTGAGTATCACATTGCTACCATGAAAAAAATCTCCACCCTGCTAGACAGCTTTTCAGAGCAAACGGGAAAGATCTTCTCCTGGCTAACTGTGTTGATGGTACTGGTCATGGCGACTATCGTGGTGCTGCGTTATGTTTTTCAGCTTGGCTCAATCGCCTTGCAAGAATCGGTAATGTATATCAACGCACTGATTTTTACCCTTGGTGCCGCCTACACGCTCAAAGAGAACGGCCATGTGCGGGTGGATATTTTTTACAGCAAGCTCAAACAACGACAGCAGGCGATGGTCGATCTGCTCGGAACGCTTATATTTCTCATCCCCTCGACGGCCTTCATAAGCTGGGTCAGTTGGGGCTATGTTTCGGTGTCCTGGCGCATTAAAGAAGGCTCGCCGGAATCCAGCGGTCTGGCGTACGTTTATTTACTGAAGGCAACGATCATAATGTTGGCCGTACTGCTCTTCCTGCAAGGCATCTCCGAAGCAATTAAGGCCATCAATAAAATTCGTCAGAGTAAGGCCTAGTGTTGGAGCTGGTACCAATATTCTTTTTCGCCGTGGTTTGCTTGTCGCTTATGGCCGGCTATCCGGTGGCATTGACACTCACCGGCGTGTCTTTGTTTTTTGCGCTCGCCGGGTCCCTCGCCGGCGTCTTTGATAGTGCCTATATCTCCCTGATTCCGAATAGAATCTACGGCATTCTGGCGAATCAAAATTTGTTTGCCGTACCCTTGTTCGTGTTTATGGGGGTGATGCTGGAAAAGAGCCGTATTGCAGAAGACCTGTTAAAAAACATGGCCATCGTGTTTGGAAAATTTCCCGGAGGTCTGGGCCTCTCTGTAATAGTGGTGGGCATGCTTTTGGCAGCAAGTACCGGAATAGTCGGCGCAACCGTGGTGACTATGGGAATTCTCTCCCTGCCCACCATGATGAAGGCAGGTTACAAGCCCTCACTGGCCGCAGGAACGATATGTGCAACCGGAACCCTGGGGCAGATCATTCCGCCCTCAATTTGTCTGGTATTGCTCGGTGAAGTTATCTCCAATGCCTATCAACAATCACAACTCAATGCCGGGGTGTTTGCACCGGACTTTATCTCTATCGGCGATCTGTTTGCCGGGGCAATAATACCGGGACTTATTTTGGTGCTCGCCTATGGGACTTACATCTTGGTAATAGCGTGGCTGAAGCCCGAGGTGGCGCCAGCGCTAGAAAAGCCGGAGCTGGAACTGACGAAAAGCGAGATCATTCTCGCCTTGCTAAAGGGGCTACTGCCGCCGGTAGTGCTCATGGTCGCCGTACTCGGTTCAATTCTGCTGGGTGTTGCGACACCCACCGAAGCGGCCAGTGTTGGCGCAGTAGGTGCGATGCTACTGGCGTTACTCAAGCAGGCGCTTAAGCTGCAGATGCTGCATCAGGTTGCCATTGAAACCCTGAGAGTGACTTCCATGGTTTATCTAATTCTTGTGGGCGCGGCAATTTTCTCCTCGGTTTTTCGAGGTTTTGGCGGCGATGTACTCATCGAAGCGTTGCTGACTAATTTACCCGGCGGGGTAGTCTCGGCCACATTCCTGGTGATGCTGCTGATTTTTCTGCTGGGCTTTATACTGGATTTTATTGAAATCACTTTTATGATTGTGCCTCTGGTAGGACCGATACTGCTGGCAATGGGCGTCGATCCTGTCTGGCTGGGAATAATGATAGCGGTGAATTTACAGACCTCATTTTTGACCCCGCCGTTTGGCTTTTCATTATTTTATTTACGCAGTGTGGCGCCAGCGGAGATCCGCACCAGTGATATTTATAGAGGGGTGATTCCTTTTATTATTATCCAACTTGGATTGATGTTGCTCCTGGCATTGCAGCCATCGCTGGCAACCTGGTTGCCCTCGATATTGTAAACGCTGTTTCTCGCCCTAAAGCACAGCCACTGTTTCGTTATTGGAGATTATTATGACTGGAGAATACTATGACTACAGCGCCGTTAAGTGAAGCAAAGCCAGCGGGTGAATTGGCTTTGCAAACACTCGCCATGCCAAGAGATACCAATGCCAACGGGGATATTTTCGGTGGCTGGCTAGTATCCCAGATGGATCTGGCGGCAGGCATTGCCAGTAAAAAAGTCGCCCGTGGCCGTTCGGCAACGGTGGCGATAAAGAATGTGAATTTTCTAAGTCCGGTAAAAGTAGGTTCAACGGTTAGTTGTTTTACCGAGGTAGTGAGTATCGGGCGGACATCGGTGCAGATTAATGTTGAAGTCTGGACCTCGATTTTCAGCATCGATGATGGCCCGAAAAAAGTGGCAGATGGACTCTTTGTTTTTGTCGCTCTCGATGATGACGGCAAGCCTCGTCCGATTCCCCAATAGGCAGAAAGACGAGGCATCGTCGCCTATTTAATTTAGAGGCAGTTTTCGCGCTTCTATATAAGCTTCTTCGGAGATGCGGTGATAATTTTCTACCCCAGCCTGAAAGCTCTTATAGGATTGGTAAATTCTTTGTGTAACTTCATCGGACTCGGCTAATTCACTTACCACTTCGTTGGAGATTTTTCGGAGTTCGATTAACACCTCATCGGGCAACTTTCTAAGCTCGACGCCATGGTCTTCAACCAACACGCGCAAGGCTTCATTGTTTTTTGCCGTCAGTTCGTCCATTAGCAATTGATTCATTACCTCGGCGCCGGCCTTCAGTATTTCCTGCAGGTCTTCCGGCAAGGCTTCAAAAGCCGATTTGTTAAATATAACTTCCAGCGTCGAACCAGGCTCGTGCCAGCCCGGATAGTAGTAATAATCCGCTACCGTGTGGTAACCCGCGGCCATATCGTTGTAGGGACTAACGAATTCGGTCGCATCGAGCGCGCCGGTTTGCATGGCGGTGAAGACTTCACTTACTTGCATGGTTACCGGAATGCCGCCGGCACGACTGAAAACTTCACCACCGAGACCTGGAATTCGCATCTTCAGGCCTTGTAGATCATCCAGGGAATTAATTTCTTTATTAAACCAGCCAAACATTTGAGTGCCGGAATTACCACCCCTCATGGGGATAAGATTAAACGGCGCATAGATCTCCTGCCAGAGTTCATTGCCACCGCCATAGGCGAGCCAGGCATCCATCTCGGTGCCGGTGAGACCAAACGGGATGGTGGAGAAGAATGGAGTGCCAGGGATCTTTCCTTGCCAGTAGTACGCGCCAGAGTGGCCTATCTCTGCGACCCCCTGGGAAACCGCGTCAAACACTTCCAGCCCACCGACTAATTCATTGGCACCAAATACCCGAATCTTCATCCGGCCGTTGCTCATTTTCTCAACGATGTCGGCGAAGTGTTCTGGAGAGGTGCCCAGGGCGGGAAGATTTTTTGGCCAGGAAGTAATCATCTTCCACTCGTAAAGGGTTTGCGTATTACTGGAAGCCTCGCCACTACTCGCCGAGGTGGGTTGCGGCTCGCCTGAGCAAGCAACGAGAGCGCCCAGCAAGGCAAACAGCAAGGCAAACAGTAACAGCGGCTTGACGGTTGAGTTATTAAGAAGAGTGCAGCGCATTTGTGTTAATCCCGTTTCACTTAATTCAGTTTATTAACCCCGTACTTCTGTTAACCCAGTACTTCCAGCTTGGCATAGGACAGCACCAGCCATTTACTCCCCGCCGCATCGAAGTTGACTTGCACCCGCGCGTTGGAGCCCTGGCCTTCATAGTTCAATATAATTCCTTCGCCGAATTTGCCGTGGGCAACCCGTTGGCCCAATGAAAATGTTGTTTCAGGGACTTCAATGCGGCCATTAAGGCTCTTGCTGATATTGTTTTGCCCGAGTCTCGGGCCGCCCACGGAGGGTCGACTGACAGAGGACTTCAAGCGGATTTCCTCAATCAGCTCAGCGGGAATCTCATTAATGAAACGGGAGGGACGGCACAAATTAACCTCGCCGTGCATTCGCCTTGATTCGGCATGGCTCAAGTAGAGTTTGCTTTTCGCTCGGGTAATACCCACATAGCAGAGTCTTCTTTCTTCCTCGAGGCCGTTAATATTGTCCATGGACATTCTGTGGGGAAACAAGCCTTCTTCAAGGCCTGCCAGGAAAACCAGTTGAAACTCCAGCCCTTTGGCGGAATGCAGTGTCATTAGTTGCACCGCGTCGGCAGATTCGTCTGCCTGAGTATCGCCCGCATCCAATGCGGCCTTGTCCAGAAAGGCGGACAGGAAAGCATTCGATTTTAGATCGAAGTCTTCACTAATATCAGGATCATCAAAATTATTGGCGGCATTAACCAGCTCTTCCAGGTTCTCAATTCGTGCCCGTGCCTTTTCTCCACCCTCTTTTTCGTGATGTTGAATCAGGCCAGTATGGGCGATGATGTATTCGGCCTTCTCATGCAGTTCCAGCACATCGCATGCGCTCTGCAGCTTATCGATGAGTTGCAGAAACGCCAGCACAGCATTGGAGGCCCTGCCGCTTAACAGTGCTTCATTGACGCATCGGGTACAGGCCTGCCAAAGGGAGCAGTTTTCCTCTCTGGCAAGGCTGCGAACTTGATCCAGTGTGCGCCCGCCTATACCACGAGTCGGAACATTGATGACTCGCTCCAGCGCGGTATCATCGTCGCGATTTATCAATAGTCTCAGGTAAGAAAGCGCGTTTTTAATTTCCAGTCTTTCATAGAAGCGATGGCCGCCGTAGATCCGATAGGGCATGCCGACGCGTAGTAGTGCTTCTTCCAGCTCTCGCGATTGTGCATTCGATCGATACAGAATGGCGGCGTCTGATCTTCGGTTGCCACCATTGAACCAGTCCTGAACCCGGTCGACGATAAAGCGCGCTTCGTCCTGCTCATTAAATGCGCCATACACACTGATCTGTTCGCCTTCGCCACCCTCAGTCCAAAGATTCTTGCCAAGTCGCCCCTGATTGTTGGCAATGAGTTTGTTGGCGGCGTTTAGAATTGTGGCAGTGGAGCGGTAATTCTGTTCCAGGCGGACCATTTCGGCGTCGGGGAAATCGACGTTGAATTGCTGAATATTCTCTATCTTCGCTCCGCGCCAACCGTAAATCGATTGATCATCATCGCCGACCACCATTAGATGATTATCGGTTCCTGCCAGTACGCGTAGCCAGGCATATTGGATCGAGTTGGTATCCTGGAACTCATCAACCAGAATATGCTGAAAGCGCTTTTGATAGTGGGCGAGTAGCTGCGGGTTTCTTAGCCATAGCTCGTGAGCCCGTAGCAGAATCTCGCCAAAATCGATCATGCCTCCACGATTACAAGCCTCCTCGTAGGCGGCATAAACCTGAAGCATGGTCTTGGTATAGTCATCTTCGAAGTGATCGATGTTGGCGGCTCGCAGGCCTTCATCTTTTTGTGAGTTGATATACCACTGGCATTGTTTTGCAGGCCATTTGTCATCGTCGATATGCAGCGATTTATTTATTCTCTTAATCAATCGCAGCTGGTCGTCGCTGTCGAGTATCTGAAAATCTTGTACCAGCCCTGCCTCGCTCCAATGGGCCCGCAGCAAACGGTGGGCAAGACCATGAAAAGTGCCGACCCACATACCATTAAAAGATTGGCCCAGCAGAGATTCGATGCGGCCGCGCATTTCCCGCGCCGCTTTATTGGTGAATGTGACGGCCAATACGGCGAATGGGGAGGCCTGCTCTGCCTGCAGCACCCAGGCAATTCTGTGTACCAGAACCCGCGTCTTGCCGCTGCCGGCGCCTGCCAATACCAATAAGTGCTGGTTCGGATTAGCCACCGCATTGCGCTGTTCGTCATTCAGAGAGTCGAGTATGTGAGAGACATCCATGGCGCGCTATTCTAGCAAAAACTCTGTCATATTCTCGGATTTATCTGGGCAATCGTTAAACAGATCAGGATTCAACGGTATTTAGAGAAAAACAAGGAAATTTGATAAACTATCCGGTCGGGGATCAGCCCCGACTACATCTACGGTATTTAGCTGGCAAAGTTCAATCAAAGTTCAATAGAAAACCAATCGAGTCCTCTGGCGGAGGGCAGCCCTGGGCTATTTAGGAGAAAAATATGTCTGTCAGATCGGACAATGTACCATTTCATTGGCAAGACCCATTTTTAATGGAAGAGCAGTTATCGGAAGAAGAGCGTCTGGTTCGCGATACGGCCAAACAGTATGCCCAGGAAAAACTCCTGCCCCGAGTGCGTGACGCCTACCGTAACGAAAAAACAGATCCTGAAATATTCCGCGAGATGGGCGCACTTGGCTTATTAGGCTGCACCATTGAGGGCTATGGTTGCGCCGGCGTGAACTATGTCTGTTACGGCCTCGCGGCCCGAGAAATTGAAGCCGTAGACTCGGGCTATCGCTCGATGATGAGTGTTCAATCCAGCCTGGTAATGCACCCGATTAATACCTTTGGCAGCGAAGAGCAGAAGCAAAAGTATTTGCCCAAGCTGGCAAGCGGTGAAACTATCGGCTGTTTTGGTTTAACCGAACCCGATCACGGTTCTGATCCAGGCAGCATGAACACCCGGGCAAAGTCAGTCGCTGGCGGCTACAGTCTCAGCGGGGCAAAAAACTGGATAAGCAATTCGCCGATTGCCGATGTGTTCGTAGTCTGGGCCAAGGACGATGACGGCACTATATGCGGATTTATCCTCGACAAGGGGATGAAGGGCCTAAGCGCACCCAAGATAGAAGGAAAGCTCGGCCTCAGAGCGTCGATAACCGGCGAAATCGTTATGGACGAAGTATTCTGTCCCGAAGAAAACAAACTGCCGTTGGCGAAAGGACTGGCGGGGCCGTTCAGTTGTCTGAATTCGGCGCGTCTCGGTATTGCCTGGGGTGCGCTCGGTGCGGCTGAAAATTGCTGGCACACGGCATTGCAATACACCCTCGATCGTAAGCAGTTCGGCCGGCCACTTGCTGCCAATCAATTGATTCAGAAGAAGCTGGCGATCATGCAGACAGATATTTCTCTGGGCCTGCTGGGTTGTTTACAAGCCTGCCGGCTGCACGATCAGGGAAAATTGGCACCGCCGCTGATTTCATTGCTGAAGCGAAACTCTTGTTTGAAGGCCTTGGACGCGGCCAGGGAAGCGAGGGATATGTTGGGGGGGAATGGTATCTCTGATGAATTTCCAGTCATGCGTCACGCGCAGAATCTGGAAGTGGTGAATACCTA
>ERZ890510.1670-NODE-1670-length-14001-cov-5.964793_pt1 | contig 14001 bp, 15 predicted proteins | sample MGYA00521265_ERZ890510 | MGnify/ENA primary metagenome ERZ890510 (study PRJEB32303, sample SAMEA104408624) | aquatic metagenome | biome: Brackish water; feature: Chemocline; material: water | place: Baltic Sea | collected 2014-10-26T21:54:00 | depth 110 m ...
CACCGTTGATGTGCCGTTCCAGCGCCCGTTTCTGGACGATGGTCAATACAGTGAAAGCCACTGCACTGAGAAGCGAAAGCAAAACCCAATCCATCTCTAACCGTTCTTTCCCGCTGACCTGGGCTGTACCTTCGCCGGAAGTAGAACGAGCAGCCGTGAACACGATGTGTACTGGGCTGCTCGAATGTCTTGGCCCCACTCATGAGAAGTGGGACCGGCTGGGGCCAACGCACCTGAGGCGCGCTATGAAATTGTTTGTTAAGTGCCTTTTTTAGAGGTCCCTTTACTCCGTGCTCGTCTTGGGATTCTGCTGCCCCTCGGCCATTCCAAGTATCTCGCGGATCCCTGCGTAGTTGATGCCCTTGTTGGCCAACTCCGCTATGCGCCTGATCTTTTCAAGCTCCTCGTCTGAGTAGAGCCGCGTACCCCCTTCGGTCCTATCAGGGCCGATGAGTTCCGCACTCTCAAACGCTCGAAGCTTGTGCTCCGGGACCCCCGTCAGATTGGAGGCCACACTTATCGGGTACTTCCCCAGCGCTCGATCCTCTTCAGGAATCTGCTCGGGGCTATCTTCTGGCGTCAACGGTTCTCCTATGAGATGGCTCATTATTGATCAGCGATGCTAAGAACATCGTGAGGATTTCGAAAGAGTTTCGCAGAAGGATGACTACTTAATCTAACACTCATCGTTAGATTTGCCAATCCATCGGGGTAGATTCGCTCTCGTCGACTCCCAAGCGCCCCGCGTTACACTTGTTCGACCATGGCAGCCAACACGAGCCCCACAGCCAGCCAAGGCCGGTTCGCCGGTCGCCTAAGGGCGTTACCCACGCAACCCGGTGTCTACCTGATGAAGGACGAGGACGCCAAGGTGTTGTACGTGGGCAAGGCTGCGAATCTACGCAACCGGGTTCGCTCCTACTTCCAGACGCCCCATGGTAAAGAGCCCAAGATCCAGGTGATGGTTCAGCGCATCGCCGACTTCGAGTACATCGTGACGGAGTCGGTGCAGGAAGCGTTGCTCCTGGAGAACCTGCTGATCAAACAGCATCGGCCGTTCTACAACGCGCGGCTCAAAGACGACAAAACCTACCCCTACATCAAGATCAATCCCAAAGAGGAATTCCCGCAGGTGTACTTCACCCGCCGTGTGTTGGCGGATGGCGCTCGCTACTTCGGGCCTTTCACCAGCGCTGGTTCGGTCCGCAAGACCATGGACCTGCTGAAGAAGCTGTTCCCCTACCGTTCGTGCACGAAGCCCATCACGGGCACGGACGAACGCGCCTGCATTGAGTACTTCATCCACCGGTGCGTTGGGCCGTGCATCGGTGCGGTCGGGCGCGAGGAGTATGGCGAGGTCATCCAGCAGGTGTTCCAATTCCTGGACGGCGATTCGGACCAAGTGAGCCGCGACCTGAAAGAGAAGATGGCAACGGCTAGCGACGCTCTGCAATTCGAGCGCGCTGCAGTTCTGCGTGACCAGGTGCGCGCTATCGACTCTGTGACGCAGAACCAGAAGGTGGTCTCCGATCGCGACGAGGACGCGGACGTGATCGCGCTGGCCAATGATCAGGGCGAAGTCTGGGTGGAGCTGTTCAAGATCCGCAAGGGCAAGCTCATCGGCCGCGATCACTTCTTGATGGAGGGTGGCGAAGTCGAAGAGGAACCGCAGTTAGTGGAAGAGTTCATCCAGCAGTTCTACGACGCCACCCCCGATATCCCACGCACGCTGATCGTCCAGCACCCCATCGAGGACGCTGAGGCCGTCGAGACGTGGCTCACGGAAAAACGGGGTCGTCGCGTGTCGATCCTCCACCCCCAGCGTGGCGACAAGCGTCGGCTGGTTGCGATGGCAGCAGAGAACGCGATCGAGGGGCTCAACCAGCGGCGCATCAAATGGCTATCCGAATCCGACAAGGTCATGCAGGCCATGACTGAATTGCAGGAAGCACTCACCCTGCCCGAGCTGCCCACCCGAATCGAGTGCTACGACATCTCCAATACCCAGGGCACCAATTCCGTGGGGAGCATGGTCGTGTTCGAGGACGGAAGGCCCAAGAACGCGCACTACCGGCGGTTCCAGATCAAGACGGTGGAAGGCCCGAATGACTACGCGTCCATGCAGGAGATGCTGCGGCGCAGGTTCAAGCGCCTCGCCGACGAACGCCAGGAGATGCGGCACGCGGCGGATGATGCCAACGCGCCCCCCGAAGCGCCAGAAGCGGTTGGCGCGAGCGGCGAATCAGCACCAGTGCGACAGCGTCGGCGTAGGTACGCCAAGACCGGGGCCCTCGCCCCTGAACAGGTCGTTACCGGCGAGCAGCAAGAGCCGCAGACATCATTCGGCCTCGTCCCTGGCCTCGTCATCATCGACGGAGGCAAAGGCCACCTCAACGCAGTCCAGGAGATATTCCTGGAGCTCGGGATCACGGATGTCCCGCTGTGCAGCCTGGCCAAGCAGGAGGAGGAGATATTCCTCCCGCACATGCCGGAGCCAGTGCTGCTCCAGCGCGGCTCTCAGGGCCTCTACCTCGTGCAGCGAGTGCGGGACGAAGCTCACCGCTTCGCCATCACCTACCACAAGCAACGCCGGAGCAAGGCGGCCACCCGCTCCGCACTCGACGACGCGCCAGGCATCGGCCCCAAGCGCAAGCGCGAGTTGATCCGCAGATTCGGGAGCCTCGCTGGCATCCGCGAAGCGAGTCTCGCTGACGTGGCCGAAGTGCCAGGCATGTCTGAAGCCACCGCACGCAAGCTGGCAGAGCACATCGGCGGGAATCTCGGAGGCTCGCTCGGAGTCGCCTCTGACTCCCAATGATGCGTCTATGATGCAGTCTGGGTGAAGCCGTGATGGCGAAGGTGTACGGTACGTTCGCAGGCCAGCCCTAGCGCTAACCGCAACGCCAACCACGCTTGTCATAGGGGTAACCCTGGGAGCGCCCTTTGATCCCACTCCACGACCCTGACCTCATACGTCGCCGGACGCCCTACGTGACGATCGCGATCATCGCGGTCAACGTCTTGGTAAGCGTGATAACGCTCCTGTTCCTCAGCGACCTGCGCGAGCTCGAAGCGATCTACCGGTTCGGCGCGATACCAGCCGTCCTCACCGGTGGCGAGGGCTTCGGCGTGGTCCAGGTTACCCCGCGCGTCACCGTCGACCTCACGTCTCCCTTGCCTGCGGTCATGACGATCATCACGTCCATGTTCATGCACGCTGGGTGGATGCACTTGGGCGGCAACATGGTGTACCTGTGGGTATTCGGCGACAACATCGAGGATCGCTTGGGGCACGTCGGCTACTTGTTGTTCTACCTGGCAACGGGTGCAGTCGCGGTGGTGGCCCATGTCGTATCAGGCCCAGGCAGCGAGGTACCCATGATTGGCGCCAGCGGGGCCGTGGCGGGCGTTCTCGGCGGGTATATCGTCCTGCACCCCAAGAGCCGCATCACCACGCTGATCCTGATGGGGTTCATCTTCAGCGTGCGCCTACCTGCTCTAGTTTTGCTCGGCGGCTGGATAGTGTTCCAGGTGTTCTTCAGCGCAGCGAGCTTTGTCGTTACCGACGACGGTGGGGGCGTCGCGTACTTCGCGCACGTGGGTGGCTTCGCTGCGGGCGCGGCCACGTTCGCCATCCTGAGAGCGTCCCGGCTAGTCGGTGCCGACAGCCGATCGCGTTTACGCTAGCGCGTGCGTTAAAACAGAACAGGGCACTTTGGGGGTGCCCTGCTCGTTCGCCACGGAGTGTGGACGTTTACCTTGCTAGGTGAGTTGCCGCTCGCGGAGCGCGAAGAGAGGGGTTCGCTCCTCCGAACGGCTGATGTTGATACTCACCCACGCGAGGAATGCGAGAACGATGATTACGCCCAGCCAGATGACTCCTAGCAGTTGAGCACGCTCCGCGCTCCAGCCTGATTGTGCCCACACGACTGCGAGCGCAAACCCAGCGGCGACGACGGCCATGGCCTGCAGCAGCAGCACATAGCCAGCGATACGCGAAAAAAGACCTTTTCGAGGCGCTCGTGCAACCTGGTTGGCTCCGCACCAACCGCAGACGATCCAACCTCGGCCCGTGGGCCTATGACAACCTTGACAGTTATGCATCGGGACTCCCTCCAATCACATGCCACCGGGCGCGCTGCCCGTCCTCCGGACCCTTGCCAAAACTAACAAGTAAGGTGTGCCGCCTCTCGATATCCCCCCCGAGAGGCGGCACACCCTACCCTCTACGCCTCACTCGACAAGTCGAGCTGCTCGATACTCCCCAGTTCGAGCGCGGCAACGCTCGCGGGCACTATGCCCACTGCCCGCGGGTCCATGTCATCGTCATCAGGGACAGGGTCTGCTTCCTCGACGATCTCGCGACCACTCTTGAGCTCGCCTTTGAGGGCGCTCAACAGGGTGATCGCAACATCGATGTACTCAGGCGTCAGCGGAACTGACAATTGGCGACCGCCCGCTGACAAGTGAAGCCCACCAGTTGAGCCTGTTGCCAACACCGTCCCGGCCATCTCTCCTGCCAAACGACCCAGAATATTCTGTTCTGGCGAAGAATATTCTGCTTTTCTCCCTACCGAAACAGGACGCCCCAGTACGCGAATAGCATCGGTCAGGTGCTTCTGGATCAACGGCGCTCTCCGGACGATCTCATCACGGGACGCACGCGTGATCTCCTCAAGCCCGACGAGCATACTCATGTCGTCAGGCACCTCCCCCTCGAACCGGCCGTACAGTTGCCGGAGCAGATCCACGCGCTGGAATGCCTCTGCACGCGCCTCCTGCCCTTCTTCCGGCGTCGACGGGTGTAGAACCCGTTGAGCCAATTGCGAGATGCGCAACTCCCCCCGGCCTTCGATAAGACCGAAATCGCGCATCGCCGCAACCTTGGCGAACAGTGTGCCGCTCCCCTCGGCCATCCCCAGCTCCCAAGCCAGCCCCTTCACACTAACCGTCCCCTTGAACTTGGTGAGAACCCTCCCCGAGATCTCAACCGCATCCCCGAACCTGATGTCCGGATAGGTGTACTGCCCCAACTTCGCCATGTCTCCTCCAGTCACCGGGCCAAATAGGCACTTATCAGCGCCCGCACTGCAAGTTCTTGCTGTGCACATTAGCAATTTAGCAGCGGCATAGGAGTTAGTCAATAGTTTATTCTGGTATTTGCTATCACTGTTAAGAATATTTATAGAGTCTTTATCAGAATTATTCTGTTATTCCCTATTCTCACTCCTAACAACAGATTCTCTATCGCTGTTCTCCTTTCTGCTGATTGCTGCCCTATTGCTCCTTCATCCGTTGCTGCGCTTGCCCCAGTACTCTTCAGGGGCCTCTACGCCCGCGTGGACGCTGATTACGAACGGACGTAGCATGGCCGCAACCCTGCGGGGCCGGGCTTCATTCTTTGCCTGCTCCCTGGGACTCGTAGCTAGGAGTACCCCTCATGCCAGACGTTGGAGACATGGCCCCCGATTTCACCGCAGCGACCGACTCAGGTGATGAGATCACCCTGAGTTCATTCCGGGGCAAGAAGGTGGTGCTGTACTTCTACCCCAAGGACAACACCTCCGGTTGCACGCGCGAGGCGTGTGATTTCCGCGATAACTTGGAGGCATTCACCGCCAAAGACACCATGATCCTGGGCGTCAGCACGGACTCCGTGAAGTCGCACCTGAACTTCAAGACGAAGCACGAACTGCCTTTTGCGCTCGTGGCTGATCCCGACAAGGAGATCGTCGAGAAGTACGGAGTGTTCGTTGAGAAGAAGAACTACGGGCGCTCGTACATGGGCGTCGTGCGCACGACGTTCCTGATAGACGAGGCAGGAAAGATCGAGAAGGTCTACAACAAGGTAAAGGTCGCTGGCCACGTGGACGCGGTCCTGGCCGACGCCTGATCAAGCCCCATCACCTCACGCCCAGGACAGCGCGGGGCGGTTCAGTGCATTGCATCATGTGTAAAGTTCGCTTTACACTTCGCGAATGGACACCCTCTCTGCGTCGTTGCGCCCATTCCGTAGGCAAGCGGGGCTCAGCCAGGCTGACCTGGCCTCGCGGGCAGGCATAAGCCGCCAGGCGTACTCTGCCATCGAACTCGGTACATCCGTGCCATCGACCGATGTCGCACTGCGACTCGCTCGGGCGCTCGGCGCCAGCGTCGAAGCCCTTTTCGCGCTACCCCATGACCCGTTCCCCATCACGGCGACACTGACCACGCCGCTTGGTGACAAGACATTGGCGCAGCGTGCGGACGTCCACCAGGTGGGCGCTCGGTGGGTCGCGCGTCCCCTCGTGGGAACACCGGGCCGTCCTGCCGTCGTGCGGTCGCTGCCGGTGGCCAACGCACTTGTCCACACCAGCGCGAACGGACGTGACGCGGACGTGGAATCACTGGCCGTGCCCACAGGGCGCACGCTAGTGGCGGTCGGGTGCGATCCGTCGGTATCGGTGGTGGCCGCGCACCTGCACGGACGTGGCGTGGATCTTTCGTGGCACGAGATGGGCAGCGCAGCCGCGCTCCGCGAATTGGCTGCCGGGAACGCCCATGTGGCCGGGTGTCACTTGCTTGATCCGGCGTCCGGCCAATACAACCTACCTGCTGTCGCTCGCATCCTCCCATTCCCGGCGACAGTAGTGACGTTCGCGGTATGGGATCAGGGTCTTGTCGTTGCGCCAGGGAATCCAAAGCGGATACGCGGGATAGAGGACCTGGCCCGGCCAGGGATAGCAATCGTGAACCGCGAGCCGGGCTCCGGGAGCCGCATGCTCCTCGACGAAGCTCTCGCTGGCGCCGGCGTGCCCGCAACGTTGGTCGCGGGCTACGAGCGCGCTGCCACCAGCCACCTGAGCGTCGCGGAAGCGGTGGGCATGGGCCTGGCGGACGCCGGAGTGGCCGTGAGAGCGGCCGCGATCGCGCTAGGACTCGACTTCGTGCCCCTAGGCCAGGAGCGCTACGACCTGGTATTCCCAGATCACTTCCTGAACGACGACGCCGTAGCGGAGCTGCTCCAGGCGCTCCGCTCGTCGAGCCTACAGCGCCAGGTGGAGGCACTCGGTGGCTACGACGTCGCGCTCATGGGTGCAGAACCGGCGGCCGCCTAGGTGCGAGCGTGGCACGCGGTACTACTGATTCTTGCGCTGGTGACGGTCTCTGGCTGCGCGGGCGAGCGAGCACCGTCCATCACGGTGGGGGCAGCATCGAGCTTGCAACCGCTGTTGGATTCCATCAAGCCAGGCTTCCAGGAAGAGAGTGGCATCACGCTTCACATCACCTACTCGGCGTCTGGTGCCCTCGCGCGTCAGATCGAGCAGGGAGCGCCGATCGACGTGTTCGTCTCGGCGGGAGCACTGTACATCGACGCGTTGTCAGCGGGGGCGTTTTTGAGACAGGACAGCTTAGCTGCCATAGCCTACGGCCAGCTTGTTCTGATTCGCCCCGAGCAGGACAGCGGCGAGGTACGGTCGTTCGCGGACGCCGAACGCATCGCGATCGCGAACCCGGAGACAGCGCCTTACGGCGCGGCGGCCAAGAGTTTGCTGGAATCATCCGGCTTGTGGGACGACGTTGAACCGCGCATCGTCTACGCGGAGTCCGCGCTTCAGGCATACCAATTCGCCAAGGCAGGCGAAGTCGATTACGCGTTCGTTCCGCTACCGCTGGTCCGTATACCCGCCGACGGGATCACCTATGGCGACCACGTGGCGGCTGGGCTGCGAGGCTTACCGACCGTCGACTACTTAGCAGCAGTAGCTACGTCAACCGACGAAGAAGAAGGCGCACGCGCATTCATCGACTATCTCGGCACCCCCGCCGTTCAAGCCAAACTCCACGAGTTCGGTTACAACAGCATCTTGGGGCCGCGTTGATGACAGTTTCAATTCATTCCAATGCCGCATTAGTGACAGTAGCCCCTAGCGCGTTCACGACCTCCATCACTATGCTGGATGACCATCTACAACGATCTCGCCCCCTCTTTTCTCGGCGAGCGGCAAATGATGATTCCAGAGGCGGATGGGCAGAAATGGGCAGAAACGGGCAACATCAAGACGCGCGACTCCTCGCTCGAGCTGGCCAACAGCAGCCCAACTCCCCGTTCGTCCTAAGCAACTCGAAGGGCCAACTCACACCTACCGCCAGGTATCGGTCGGAGGGTAACCACTAGCCATGGACTGGGACGCACTACGCATCAGCCTCCAAGTCGCACTCACGAGCACGGTGCTCGCGACACTGATCGGCGTGCCTTTCGCGTGGTGGCTGGCCCGGTCAGACTTCCGGGGCCGCAACGTCGTCTCCGCGTTGATCCTCGCCCCCATGGTTCTGCCTCCAACCGTCCTTGGCTACTACCTCTTGTTAGCCGTAGGCCGACGCAGCGCTATCGGTGGATTCCTGGACTCAGCCTTCAGCTTCTCGTTCGTCTTCGACTGGACGGGCGCAGTGTTGGCGGCGTTCGTGGTGTCGACTCCGTTCCTGGTGCGAACCGCGCAAGCGGGATTCGAGTCGGTTGATACCGTTTACGAAGAAGCCGCGCGAACCCTGGGGCGTTCTGAAATCTCCGTGTTCTTGCATGTGGCGCTACCCCTCGCTCGGCGCTCGGTGCTGGCAGGCGTGGCTCTGGCGTTGGCGCGAGCACTTGGTGAGTTCGGCGCGACGTTGATGGTGGCGGGTAACCTGCCCGGACGCACCCAGACGATGTCCATCGCCATCTACGATGCAGTGCTCGCGGGGCGGACCTCGGACGCAAGAGTGCTCGCCATCACCCTGACGTTCGTGAGCCTGGGGTTACTGGTGGCGGTAGGCGCGAGCGCCGGGGCCGGTGGCTGGAGGCAGCGCTGATGAGCGTATACGTAGACATCCGCTTGCGTACGGGGAAGTTCTCCCTCGATGCCTCGTTCCAGTCCGACGCAGGAGCAACTGCCATCCTCGGAGCCTCTGGCGCAGGCAAGACGCTCACACTGCGGGCTGTCGCTGGGCTTCAAACGCCCCTCGAAGGCAAGATCCTCCAGCGCGGAGTCACGTTGTACAACTCCGAGCAGCGGATCGACCTACCCGCCCGCCGACGCAACGTTGGCTACCTGTTCCAGGACTACGCCCTCTTCCCGCACCTCACGGTCGCCGAGAACATCGCGTTCGGATTGAAAGGGCGAGAGCAGGCAGGCCAACGCGAGTCCGTCTCACGCATGGTCGATCTGCTACGCCTACACGGACTGGAAGACAGACGTCCTGTCGGATTGTCTGGTGGAGAACGCCAGCGGGTGGCTCTGGGGCGTGCGTTGGCGCCCCACCCTGATCTGTTGCTCCTCGACGAGCCATTCTCCGCGTTGGATGCGCCTACCCGCGATTCGCTAGTAGAAGAGTTCATCTCGCTTCGCGAAGCCATCGATGTGCCGATGATCCTCGTGACCCACGATGTCGGCGAGGCCTACGCCCTCGCCGAGCACCTGGTGGTGATGGGCGGGGGACGTGTGCTACAGAGCGGCCCCAAGGCGGAGGTCTTCCACCGGCCTGCGTCTCCTGACGTGGCCCGACTGGTTGGTGTGCAGAACATCTTCAACGACGTGCGTGCCGGAAGCCCAGTCGTCGTTGGCGTGCGCGCCGCTGACATGCTGGTCACGTCGGGACCCGAACCCGACGCCACCCTAAACCAGACCATTGATCGCGGTACGCAACTCTTGGGCAGGTTCACCACAGACCGTGGCGACCAGCTCGTGGCCGAGCTTGATCGATCACGGATCGCGGATCTGATGCCCGGCAGCCGCTGGCGGGTCGAGGCCCGCGAAGGCACATCCCTGGTCTGGCCTGCATCGCTGGGCATCTAGGTAGCATCGAACCCAGCAACAAACACGAGCAGTGAGCGATGTTCACGGCTCCGCGAGGTGTGTCATAGCTGGCCAGAAGCGGCAGGGGACGAGGCAGAGGACGAGGCAGGCAGCAGGGGCACAACAGCAACAGCAGGCGGCACCGCCGACTCCCCTAGAACAACCCAAGCGACCACGGTACCGGCAGCAACGCCGGAAGAAGAACAACCACATCGGTACATGGATCGGCGGAGGGATCGTTGTGGCGATCATCGCGCTGGTCGCACTCACTGTGCAGACCGGTGGCACCAACGGCGGCGGAAACTTCGAGATGACCGCCTACCAGGGCAGTTCGTCATTGGGCGGAACGAACGTGGACTTCGACCAGGTTCGCCTGGCGGCGGCGGGCAAACCCATCGTCCTCAATTTCTGGGGAGGATCGTGCCCGCCGTGTCGAGCAGAGATGCCCGGGTTCCAACGAGTACACGAGCGTCTAGGAGACGATTTCCTGATGCTGGGCTTGGACGTGGGGCAATTCTTCGGATTGGGGACGCGCAACTCAGCGTTCCAACTGATGGATGAGTTGCGCATCACCTACCCGATTGCGGCTGCCAACGACCGAACGCCGATCCAGAAGTATGGGGCGACCGCGCTGCCAGCAACCTTCTTCTTCGACCACCAAGGCAACCTGGTAGACCAGACCGTGGGATTCATCAACGAACAGGACCTCGAACGAAAAGTGCTGGGACTGATAGCCCAATCAACTGCAAGCACGGGAGACGATCACGATGCCTAGCCAACAGATACGCAAAAGCGACCGTAAGTGGACCGAAGCAATCCTGTCTGCCGCAGTGCTCGTAGTAATAGCGACGGCAGCCAGCGCACTGATCAACCCGCTGCTCGGGCGAACGATGCACTGGAACATCGTTGCGGTACTCATGCCCTCGCTGTTCGTCCTGTTCGCGTTGTTGTTCAAGAAACGATGGGTCTAGACCCGACATAGGCTGATAGCCTTTTGGAGTGAAATCAGTGCAAGGAACGTTCACCGGAAAAAGCAGACTGTTGAGCCGGTCGGTCATCGGCCCGCTAGTCGCCCTCGTAGGCGCTCTCGGCTTCGCAGTGATCGGTGCGCTGATCACCGGCTCAGACATCGGGCTGGTTGTCGGCAGTGTCGAAGGGGCCTCCGCTAGCTCAGGCAACTTCCTCGACCGCGCTAGCACGCTGTTCCCCCTAGGCTTCGCGTTTAGCGCTGGCATGGTGTCATCGGTCAACCCATGCGGGTTCGCAATGCTACCCGCGTACCTGGGGCTCTACCTCGGTGACTCGGGTAACGACGGCGACGAACGAGGCATTGCCTCCCGGCTCCAACGCGCGGTTCTGGTCGGCACCACCGTCACGGCAGGGTTCGTGGTGATGTTCGCCATCGTTGGCGTGCCCATCGGCCTGGGTGCTCGCGGGATCGTCTCAGCGTTCCCCTGGGTGGGCCTCTCCATCGGCGTCCTGCTGGCGATCGTGGGCACCTACATCCTTTCCGGCGGGAATCTCTACAACAACTTCGCCATGCGCCTATCAGCACGCATGGGCAACGCCAACAACAACAGCATCCGCGGGTACTTCACGTTTGGCCTCGCGTACGGCACAGCATCGCTGAGCTGCACGCTGCCGATCTTCCTGGCAGTCATCGGAGGCACGTTCACCGCTGACACTTTCCTCGACACCCTCTTGCAGTTCCTGCTCTACGGCTTCGGCATGGGCACAGTCATCCTGCTGCTCACGGTGGGCATGGCAGTGGCCAGGGGCGCGATGGTGGGAAGCCTGCGCCGGGTGCTTCCCTACGTGGGAACCATCAGCGCGGTGATGCTACTCGTGTCAGGTGCGTTCATCGTTTATTATTGGCTCACTATCGGAGAGCTTCTGGAGCGTATCCAGACCGCTTTCTAATCTAGCCCTGAAGGATCGGTACACAGCATGGCAATGGACGAACGGCAACGCCGCCGCGACGGATCGAAGCGCGCCCAAGCATCGCGAGAGCGACGGTTAGGCGCGAAATCCCGTCGCAAGAAGACGAACATGATGTATGCGATCGGCGCATCGTTGTTGGCCGTGGCCGCCATCGCCGCGTTCTTCTTGCTCCAAGGTGGAGGCACCGAACTGGGAGTCCCGGTGAGCCAGCTGTCAGGGCAGCACAATCCCCCGTACGTCTACGTCCAGGAAGTGACGATCGCAGGAGAGCCTGGTCGGATACCACCCACATCCGGCAACCACTTCGAGCAACAGAGCTCCTACGGATTCCTAGGGACAGACGTGATTCCCGAGGCGGCGGTTCACAACATGGAGCACGGCTCCGTAGTGCTCTGGTACCAACCTGACGACGCCGAGCTTGCTGGCAAGGTCAACCAGTTGGTGCGATCGCTCGGCAATGAGTGCATCGTCGCTGGATCGTTCGCCGACCAGTCATTCCAGATAACGGCGACCGTCTGGGGCCGAGCGCTTCCCCAAGCGACGTACGAAGAATCTGAACTGCGTGCCTTCATCAGCAAGTACCGTGGCACCGAAGGTCCCGAGGCCGGTCTCTGCCGCGGCTAGCCTCTCGTTCGCATAACAAAAAAGAGGCGGCGCAGGTGCGCCGCCTCTTTTTTTATCCGTGAATCAGCGCCCCTACTCGCCAAGCCTGAGCGCCTCAGTCGGGTAGATGTCCGCCGCCTGCTTGGCTGGCAGGAACGTCGTCAGCAGCGACGCACCGTAAGTCACGAGAAATACCACCAGCGCTGAACCCCAAGGAACTCGGTACTCCACGCCGTCGAGATCCTGAGCGATCTCCGAAACGATCATGACCGACAGGCCAAACGCAAGCGCCATGCCGATCACGATACCCAGCAGCGCGATGAACGACGACTCGATGAGGAACGTCAGTTGGACCATGGCACGCTGGTAGCCAATGGCGCGCAGCATGCCGATCAGCGCGCGTCGCTCCACCACAGAGCGCGCCGCAATCACGCCGAGCGCTGCCACGCCGACGACGATACCCAGGCTCATGAAGCCTTGGATCAGCCTATTCAGCGCGAGGTTTATCGCCCGCTGTTCCTCGATGATCTCGCTCAGCGCCTCAGCCTGCATCCCGTTGGTGACGAACGCCGACTCGAGAGCCCGCGCCACTTCGATCGAGTTCAGCGGGTCGTGCAGGCGTATCTGGAACTGCAACGGCGGCATGGCTTGCAGCTTCGCCAACGACTCAGTACCGGTGATGACCAGACCCACGAACTGCGGGGGTGCGGACTCATCCAGCACGCCGATGACGCGTAGGCGGATCGACTTTTGCTCGGTACGGTCGAAGACTTCGATGTACGTCTCCGGTAGTTCCTCGTCGTCCCGGTAGAACCCGGTCAGCTGGAAGAAGTCGCCTCCGATGACCACACCGAAGTCCGAACGCGCAGGCACGACGAGGGATGCGACCACGACCGTATCCGGCTCATTGTTGAGCGCCTCCCAAACGTCGCGATCCGTCTCATAGCGCGAGTCCTTCAAGGCAAAGCCGTAGGTGACCGTGGCTCCGAAGTCGGAGTCGACCGAAGTCAGCGGTGAGCCCATGGGCTCACCGTCGTCGATGCCGACCTGCACCATCTTGGTGCCTATTCCACTCTGGGAGCCGATGGCTTCGATCTGGGCAACGTCGAGACCGTCGACACTCGCGAGCTTGCCGATGAAATCGTCCACCGGGTTCGCTGGGCTCACCGTCGCGGTGACATCCCATCCGCCTGAGAATCCACGGGTGTCGTCGAATGCCGCGCCGATGGCTCCGATGATGACGCTCATCACGATCAGCGTGAACACGACCAGCGAGAACATCGCCAGCGTCATGCCGGTGCGGAACTTCGAGGCCAGAGGGAACGCCATTGCTGTGCGCATGATGGGACGTAGCGTTGCCCCTCGACCGAAAAGGAATACGCCGAATGTGACCAGATAGTCTGAATTGTAGATAACGACCCAGACAGCACCGATGACCAGCATGACGCCGGACAGAACGAACATCTCGATTCCCGCCTGAAAGTCCGGCAGGCCGATAGCATCAAGCGCGCTCGACGGCAGCATCCAGGATGCGACCACCAGCACGCCCGCCGACGTGAACGCAACACGCTCAGGAAGGCGGCCAAGGTGCAGCAACGCCAGCGGCACGCCGATCAGCACCATCGAAACTCCGATCATGAACACC
>ERZ890510.1674-NODE-1674-length-13980-cov-7.651634_pt1 | contig 13980 bp, 14 predicted proteins | sample MGYA00521265_ERZ890510 | MGnify/ENA primary metagenome ERZ890510 (study PRJEB32303, sample SAMEA104408624) | aquatic metagenome | biome: Brackish water; feature: Chemocline; material: water | place: Baltic Sea | collected 2014-10-26T21:54:00 | depth 110 m ...
CCTTTCTGAACTGAAAGGTTGTCCGCTCCATTGATAACGCCAGGTGTTTCCGACCAGTTGACACCGGCGTTTACGTTCATATTGCTTTTAATAAACGGAGCAGGTCTTCCGATCGTCAAGAAAGAGCGAAAGCTTTTATAACCGTCTACGTTTATCGGACGCGAGAACTGCGATCCTTGCAGAAGAGGCACCCCGCCGTCTAGGACCATGTCGCGCTCGGCAATCAACGATTCGCTGCCAATTTGATTATTGGCAAGGCTAAACGACGCAAAACCAAAGAAAATAGATCCAGTTTGCAGGTTCGTTGTATTAAAACGTGCAGAATAGACGTTAGTAAATGACTGATCTAGATCCGGATTTCCAGAAGAGAGAATCAACGGGTTACGATTGTCGATTACGTCTTGCAATTGAGAAATAGATGGCGTTCTCGTACTTGTTCTATAGGAAAAACGAAGACTTTTTTGCCTAGAGCTGCCAAACTGCAAATCTACATTGGGCATGATGTTGGTAAATGATCGGTCAACATCAAACTCAATTGGAAACGTTTGATCTCCAGTCAAATTAACATTTTGAACATCAGCACCAGCCGTGATACGAAGACCCTCTTTCCGTATTGAATAACTAACTCCACCACGCTGCGTGAACACTCTATTGTCGAATTGACTTGAAAGCGCCGGATCCAAGACATTATACAGGCCCGTTCTCAAATCTATCGAGTTGGCTAGTCTTTCCGAATCATTGTTTTCTAAGGAAGGAGAATAGTTTAGTTGTAACTGTCCCGTTTCCCCAATCATGTCCGTAAACGTCAAACGTGCCGAATACGATTTCCCGGTAACATCACTGTCCGTGACCTGATCGATAAGCTGATCGTTAGATCCATCTTCAAAGAAAATATTGCTAGATACCTGTGTATTGTTGCCTAAGGACGTGTTTGCGCCTCCGGTAAGGTTCAACGACACCGTTCTTCCTCTTTTATCAAATCCTAACCGGTACAACAGGTTCGCAGAGGCGTTGTAGCCTGAATTGTCCGAAACGTAGTTGTTTGTGGTCTCGCTAAGCATCTCTGCACTGTCGAGTACATTGCTTCCAAAGAGGTAACTGGCAGCCGTATTGCTCTGTGTAGAAAAACGAGGAGAGAAAATTAGAGAGTTTTTGGGGTTTATTGTGTACTGAACCCGCCCGTTAAATCGGTGGTTCGTATTGTCTGAGGAAGACGTATTATTCTCATTGTAAAATTGACTCGCGTTTCCGGTCAGGTAGTATTCGCGATCTAACAACGAAGTGCTTGAATTGTCTGAGGCATTGAGGAAATAACTTCCCGTTACAGACACCTTTGATCCAAATTGGTCTGAATAGTTAACCCCAACCGCATGTGTGGTGTTTAGGCCACCTTGATTTCCGACAAGGAAGCTTCCAGTATTTCCACCGCCGCCACCGCCGCGAGTAAAGCCGCCTCCATCACCTCCGCCGGAAGGCCTACCTGGCGGTGGTCTATCTCCGCCGCCTGAGCGCCCACCGCCGCCGCCACGTCCTCCACGTCCTCCACCATTTTGACCAGTTACGCCTAAAAGGTCATCGATAGCAAAGTTTTGCTGGTTCACGTTGTTGGACATTCCAATGATAGAAATACGCCTATCTTGGTCAAAAATATTGATGTTTCCACCACCGATATATCGCTCTTCTGAGCCGTATCCGCCGTACACCTTGCCAAACTGACCGTTACTTTTTCCGGTCAATGTCACAATGTTGATGGTCTTTTCCGTGGCAGTATCCTCAAATCCCGTAAATTGAGCCTGGTCGCTCTGCCGGTCAAATACTTCTATTTTGCTAATGATTTCAGATGGAAGATTTTTCAACGCAGCCGCTGGGTCTGTTCCAAAAAACTCACGCCCGTCAACTAGTACACGGGTAACGGTTTCACCCTGTGCAGTCACCGCTCCTCCGTCAACAGTAACTCCTGGAAGTTTCGCAATTAAATCTTCAGCCGTCGCATCGGGGTTCACTTTAAACGCCGCTGCATTAAAAACAGTAGTGTCTCCCCTTACCTCTACCCGTTCCTGAACGGCTTCTACCCGTACTTCATCAAGCAATACGGTGTCAAAAGCCATTTCAACCAATCCAATATCCGTTTGGCCTCCTGAAACTGTTACTCGCTTAGAAACAGATAGGTAGCCGATAAAAGACATTTTGACGTTAAATACGCCGGACCCTTTTACCAAGAAGTTGAATCGACCATCAGTATTGGTAGCTTCGCCAAATTGCAGCGTAGAATCGGCAACTGGCGACGCAATAACGTTGACGCCCGGTAACGAAGCACCGGTTTTTTGATCAATAATTCGGCCTAAAATAGTGCCGCTTTGAGCGGATACGTGACCGAAAGTCAAAAAGGTGAGCAAAAGAAGTGATAGTACCGTTTTCATCATCGTTCAGATATTTGGAGACAATCCGTAATGGGTTGCGAACAGCCTTTAGACGCGAATGCCTTTCATTCAATTCCGGCTACTTGCCAACCCATTTCATCTTTATTTCGATTACACACAATTGTGACGATTCGTGACACTTTTGTGACACCTTACGGAGGCCTTGTGGCGTCTAAATGCCAACGTCCCTTCATTCAGACCAGATAACATTTCATGCATGGACTTTTACCACACACGACTACCGTTCGTCTTTTCGCCCTAATGATGTTGCTGTGTTGCACCAAGGCAGCCGACGCGCAAGAGACATCGTCTCAGGTATTGTGAAAGAAGTCGACTCGGGCGAAACCCTTCCCCATGCCAACATTCGAATCGAAGGCACGACTATTGGAACCTCCACCAATATTGACGGCCACTTTACGTTAATGGGTGTCCCTGGAGGCGCGGTGCGCATTCTGGTCACGTACATAGGATACCGGCCATCCCTAGTTTTACGCTTGTAAAAGAGTAGAATTTGACTCTCTCCAAACATAAAAGAGCCCAATAAGGCTCAGAACCACGTAAATCACCGACGAGGTCAGCAGATAAGGACCGGAAAAGAATAAAAAGATCGCAAGCGGGACAGCCCCCAGTCTGAACGTTTCAAAAACCACTACCCAGTTGCGTTTCGATTCAAAAAAGAAGCTAAAAAGGACCATGGTTGCAACGATCCAAACTGCCAAAAAAGCCTTCATGGGTGGTTGAAGATCGGAAAACTGAAATAGGAAATAGGCGATTGGCCCCAGAGAAAGCAGAAATTGCACCAGCAAATACCAGTGGGCTTTGGAACGGACATTCTCGTCATATTTTTGATGTCCGTTGCCTAATTCGAATGGAGTCGCATATCCATCCAGATAATCAGGTTGCCATCCTGGTTTGTAAAAAAGCATCCTCATCTTATCTGAAAAAGACCGAGCTTTGGGCACAGACCGAGCCAAGTCCAAGTAGTGGGACACGTTGGCGTACAACGGATTCCAGCTATTTAACGGCTTGGTTATTCCATAGTCAGGGCGTTCCTCTTCGCTGACAAAAGTCCCAAACATTCGATCCCAGATTATAAATACGCCCGCATAGTTTTTGTCTATGTACTTGGGATTTCTTCCATGATGAACGCGGTGGTGAGATGGCGTATTCATGATCCGCTCAAGTGGCCCCAGACGATCAATATGCTCGGTATGAATCCAAAATTGGTACAACAAATTTAGGCCACCCACAAAGACCAATTGAACAGGACTAAATCCCAGTAGTGCCAGCGGTAGATAAAATGGAAACGACCAAATAAAGGAGGTGGCGCTTTGCCTTAATGCGACCGAAAGATTGAACTCTTCACTCTGATGATGAACGACATGTCCGCCCCAGAATAGGCTAATCTGGTGCGCAAACCTGTGGCTCCAGTAATAACAAAAATCATAAGCCAGAAAGAGGATCACAAAGCTCAACCACCCATTTGGGATTGTGAACACAGCAAAAAGCTCAAAAACGACCGTGTAGATTCCAATGGTTATTAGTTTTCCAAATACTCCCGTTACCTGATCCAGCGCCCCAAGATTAATGTTGGTTACAGAATCATTCAGGCGATACGTTTTTTTACTACTAAATCTTTCGTAGACGAGCTCAATGGCCATCAAGACGAAATAAATCGGAATGGCCAGGATGACGGGGTTGAGATTCATTCAGCTAGGTGGATTATAGCGGATGGATTGATTCATTCAACCAATCTGTACGGTTGGGGCGTTGTTCTTGATGTAGTTTAACTCCTCGAAGGACACCGGACAAACCCAAATCGCAAATCCCTAGAATGATAGAAAATAACCGTTTATTAGCGCAGCTTGATGCCCTTCGCGGAGAAAGTAGTTCGCTGGATCCAGATGCAGTTGCTCGGGTCAAAATCGGACAACTTGTCGAGACGTACGTTGAATCGTACTTAAACGGGATAGACTCTGGAGCTGCATACTCAGGTTTTTCGGCTTCCTTGGACGAAACAAACACCGGTAAAAGTGCAATCCATGGTGCATTAGATGAACCTTTCACAGAAGATGGCCTTGGCCTAAACACGTCGTTAGACATCTTGAAACGTGAAATAGATGCGCCTGGAATTGCGACAACTTCACCCAGATTCTTTGGATACATTCCGGGTGGCGGATTGTACTATTCGGCTATTGCCGACATGCTAGCGGCTGTATCTAACAAATATGCTGGGGTCTATTTCGCGAGCCCAGGAGCAGTCCGAGTTGAAGAACAATGCCTAGCTTGGCTGGCTGATTTGGCTGGTTACCCCGCAGGGTATGGCGGATATTTATCGTCAGGGGGAAGCATGGCCAATTTTACGGCGGTGGTCACGGCACGTGACCACCGCGGAATTGAGGGTACCAAGATTGCCCAATCGGTGGTCTATCTAACGGATCACGCCCATCATTGTATTGACAAGGCGATACATTTGGCCGGCTTATCCAAATGTTTGGTCCGCAGGATACCGGTAGATGAGCGGTATCGAATGAGGGCAGATCTGTTGGCTATTCAGCTAAAAGCGGATACGGACGCCGGTCTAAATCCCTTTTTTGTGGTTGCAACAGCCGGAACGACCAATACCGGCTCCGTAGATCCACTAGAAGAAATTGGCAACCTTGCCGCCAAATTTGGCGCATGGTATCACATAGATGGAGCGTATGGTGCTCTTTTTGCGCTGTGTGAGGCTGGCCGAAAGATGTTAAAAGGAATGGAACTGTCGGATTCAATCGTAATGGATCCCCATAAAACATTGTTTTTGCCCTACGGAATTGGAGCATTACTGGTGAAAGACAAAACCCTATTGCTAGAAGCTCATGCTGCCGGTGCCCACTATATGCAAGACGTGGTGCATGTAGAAGCCACATCACCAGCTACCCTCTCCCCTGAGCTAACCAAACACTTTCGAGGACTTCGAATGTGGCTCCCCCTGCAAGTTGTGGGAGTCATTCCATTTCGAAGCGCACTTGCTGAAAAAATGTTGCTCGCCCAATATTTTCATTCCCAATTGTCTCTCATGAAAGGATTTGAAGTTGGGCCAGAGCCGGATCTTAGCGTCGTTACCTACCGCTACATCCCTCAGCACGAAGATCCTGATTTGTTTAACCAGCGCCTTGTCCAAGCAATTCACGATGATGGACGTATTTTTGTATCCTCAACACAACTCAATGGTGTATTTATGCTAAGACTTGCGGTAGTGTGTTTTAGATCTCATAAAACGGATATCGACACTGCGCTTTCCGTACTTGGCGAAATAGCGAACTCCCTAGATTCTCAGGCCTTTACTAATGAATAACACTTCCAAATCAATGGCCGAACCAATGAGCGAACCCAAACCTCCAAGCCCTTTTCTACAATTTGCGCTTCAATTAGCTGGGGTTGCTGCTGCCGAAATCATGCCGAGATTTCAGCATGTAGACGCGCGGATGAAGGCCGATGGTACTCCTGTGACTGAGGCAGACCTCGAGGCTGAACGGGTTATGCGTGAGCTTATTCAGGCTCGCTATCCGGATCACGGAATTATGGGAGAAGAACACCCAGAGCGAAGCAGTCAGAGCGAATTTACGTGGGTACTAGACCCCATAGACGGTACGGCTTCCTTTACGCTAGGGATTCCCACATTTGGCACACTCGTGGCCCTTCTTAAAAATGGGCATCCCATTCTAGGCGTTATCAACCTACCAGCGTTAAAAGAGACTATTTATGCGGAATTGGGGTATGGATGTTGGTATCTCAACAAGATGGGCGAACTTGTCCAACAACACGTTTCGCAAGTGAACACGCTAAAAAACGCATACCTCTCAACTACTGGCCTTTACAATACTGATATCGATCCCAAAGACGATTTGAATCCATTCATGATGGGCGACCTCATTCGCAAAGCAGGGCGTTTTCGTTTTGTGGGCGATTGCCTTCAGCATGCCCTCGTCGCTCGAGGGCTTTTAGATGCCGCGCTGGATCCAGCTATGCATCCTTGGGACAATGCGGCTATTATACCCTGTATATTGGAAGCTGGTGGCACTGTTTCAGACGGAAGTGGATCAACCGACAATATTGTTTTTTCAAAAAGTTTGCTTAGTTCTGCGACGCCTGAGTTACACGCTGAAATTCTTTCCGTAATCAACCCGTAATTCCCATGCAGTGGTACGATATTCTTGGGACCCTTGGGGTTATGTCAATTATCGTGGCCTTCGCGGCCGTTCAATCAGGCCGTCTGGCCCCGACACGATTGTCCTATTCGATGATGAATTTGATCGGGGCAATCCTCATCTTAGTGTCGCTGTCTTTCAATTTTAATTTGGCTTCAGTCGTAATAGAGATTTTTTGGATTTTGATCAGTCTTTGGGGAATTGTCAGCTGGATCAAGACGCGAAGAGCACTTAACCAACAGCAGCCGAAATAATTTCCTCTGAAAGGCGTTACCAAGCACTCTCCTGCGCGCCGAGAGAATCGTTTAGCGGTGTTGAGTCGCATCTTGAAGGATGTATATTGCCCCTTCATCAGAATTCGAAGCTCTCATGCCCGGTTTTTCCTGGAAGTTTACCGTCCCCGCTGAGGTCATAGATGCTTATGGCCACGTCAATAATGTGGCGTATGTCCAATGGATGCAGGATGTTGCCATACGGCATACCCAAAGCGTTGGCGGAGACGTTGTCGCCGATGAAGCAGGGATTATCTGGGTTGTGAAGTCCCATGAAGTGGAGTATTTGCGTCAAACTTTTGAGGGTGAAGCCCTTCGTGTTGAAACGTTCATCGAGGATACGGAGCGTGCAACTTCCGTTCGACGATATATTTTTACTCGCGTCGAGGATGAAAAGGTTGTTGCTCGTGGCCGTACCCAATGGGTCTGCCTTGATAAAGCATCTGGTCGTCCGCGGATCATTCCAGAGAATGTCTTGAAAACATATGACCAATCCATTGAAGCAGTAAAAGGAAATAAAGCATGACAAAAAAAGCATCGGAGCAAGACAAGATCGAGACCCGAAAAAGGCCCGTTACGTTTTTACATGCCATTTTGCCTATCGCCTTTTTGACCTCAATTATCCTTTATGGGTTAATTATTAGGCCGCTTTTCCTAGACCAAGAGGCGTTTACCCTTGAAGTAATTTTTATCCTAGCCTCATTTTTCTCCGTTTCTGAGCTCATATTTCTGGGTTTTTCATGGACTCAAATTCAGGATTCTGTAGTTCGAAAAATCGCCTCGGCTCTCCCTGCCTTTTTCATCCTGTTTGCTATAGGAGTTTTGATTTCAAGCTGGATGATTAGCGGCACCATCCCAATGATGGTTTACTTCGGACTGGAATTAGTCAGCCCACAGTATTTGTATATCCTATCATTTTTGATTCCAATCGTTTTTTCTTCGCTAACGGGAACGAGTTGGGGATCAGTAGGGACCATCGGCGTCGTTTTAATCGGAATCGCCGCTGCTCTCGGGGCCAATTTGGGGATAACGGCTGGAGCCATCATTGGTGGGGCCTATTTTGGCGATAAAATGTCCCCTCTTTCTGATACCACAAATCTCGCCGCGCTCGCGGCTGACGTAGACCTCTTTGATCACATCCGATCTATGATGGTCACAACTATTCCTTCGGCCTTATTGGCGTCTGTCGCTTACATAATTTTGGGCTTTACTCATCCCCCGACTGTTCAAGCAGCTGAATTAGGCTCCCTCAAACCGTTTTTGGATTCACTAGGGGTTATGTTTGCGTTTAATCCTCTACTGCTCATCCCTCCGGCAATCGTTTTTGTTGGTTCGTTAAAGAAAAAGCCAACAATCCCCACACTTTTAACTTCAATAATGGCAGCCTGTGTATTGGCTCTCATTTTTCAGCAATACACCCTAGCTGACGTTTCCAACAGTCTTTCAAGTGGATTTAGTGCCTCTATGGCCCCTTGGGCAACTGATCTTCCAGATCAAACGATAGAGCTGGTAAATAGAGGCGGCCTGTACTCCATGAGCCAAGCCATTTTTGTGGCTTTTTTGGTCTTCTTTTTTATTGGTTCGATTGACACGATTAATGCCATGCCCACGGTCGTTTCGCGGGTTTTTGCTTTCGCAAAAACCCGCTCTGCCACGATTGTTGCCTCCCTGGGGGCAAGCGCCTTGACCAATTCCATGACGTCCAATCAGTACGCTACGAGTTTCATAGTCGGGGATGCGTTTAAAAGCCGTTATGACGATCTAAAAATACCCAGAAAGGTCCTCTCGCGGTCTCTAGAGGATTATGGCACCATGATCGAAAGTATGGTACCATGGACTTCGACAGCCGTATTTATGGTAGCCACACTGGGAGTACCTTGGGCAGACTATTGGCACTGGCAGTTTTTGACACTGATAAATCTGGTCATCGCCCCTTCTATTGCGTTATTGGGAATAGGCTGTTTTTATGATGAGGTAGACAAGAAATGAAAAAATCCAATCGGAAAGCCATGCCCGACACTCTAATGGCCCACATTGGGGAAGACCGTGCCAAGTACGATGGCGCGGTTGTCCCTCCTGTTTTTCAAAACTCGCTATTTACGTTTAAAGATTGGGACGACATCGATGCTGCATTTGATGATAGGACAAACCGGCCCATCTACACCCGCCTCGTCAACCCAACGACCCGAATTGCAGAACAGAAAATAGCGGCTCTGGCGGGCGCCAGCGGCCTAGATTTAGAAGCTCGGCTCACAGCCTCCGGAATGGCTGCAGTGTCAGCCGCAGTGTTCCATGCCGTTTCTGCGGGAGATCACGTCGTGGCGGTTAAAAATGTCTACGGACCAACTAACAATTTCCTCAATTCGTACCTACGCCGAAAAATTGGTCTTGAAACCACGTTTGTATCCGGATCGGCACTTCAGGATTTCGAACAAGCCATTACACCAAAAACAAAACTGATCGTTCTAGAAAGCCCATCGTCAGCCGTTTTTTCTCTTCAAAATATCTCTGAAGTAGCGAAGCTTGCTCGCTCTAAGGGAATCCTGACCATGATTGACAATACGTGGGCAACTCCACTTTATCAGAAGCCGCTAGATATGGGGATTGATCTCGAAATCCATTCGGCTTCCAAATATCTCGGTGGACATTCCGATGTGGTCGGGGGCGTGATCATTGGCTCCAGAGAGCGAATGCATTCCATTACCGTTCAGGAAGGGGAATTGTTCGGAGGAACCATCGCCCCGTGGACTTCTTGGTTAATAACCCGATCGCTAAGAACATTGTCGATGCGACTTGAACGCCATCAAACAAACGCACTACAAGTGGCCGTTTTCCTTGAAAAGCATCCCAAAATCCGCCAGGTTCGATACCCCGGCCTGAAGAGCCACCCGCAATACGACCTTGGATGCCAACAAATGAGCGGATTTACAGGACTAATGGGATTCGAATTGGACACCGACGATTTAACCCGCATCAAACGATTTTTTAATAGTCTGGAATATTTCCAAATTGGAGTTAGCTGGGGCGGACACGAAAGCTTGATTTACGCCCCAGCAATCAGTTACTTGAAAGAGTTACCTCCGGATCGGTTCAAGGATCTTGGCATCTCCATGGGAGACATGCGCATTTCGGTGGGACTAGAAGACGCTAACGACCTTATCCAGGACCTCTCTGATTCTTTGAACAAAATGTAAACTAATCTGAGGTAACGCAATGTTTATCGCCCTACTATCCGTCACTTTTCTGCTAGCCGTACTGGTTTCTTGGATAATCGCCAGAATGTTTCAATCTCGACTGCAGTCGATTCTGGACCGCATCATTGACGATGAAATATCATCGGCCTGGACCAGGTATCTCACTTTTGCAATTTATGTGGTCGGCGTATCCAGCGGCGTCCGAGTCTGGGAATTTGAAAAATACCTCTCTCCTACGGTGCCTGGAGGAATCGTAGCCAAATTGACGCCTGAAGTTTGGACGCTTGAGATATATCGCGCCATAATCGGTACGCTTCAGGGCGTTGCGTGGATGTTGCTGGTTTTTTTCATATTTGCGCTGCTCGCGTATGTAATAGTCCGCGGACGAGAGCTTAAACCCGGTAAAAAAACGACCGTGTAGGGTTTGATTGTGCCTCAAATGTAGGGGGCGAGACCACAACGTCTGGCTCTCGATCGGATCTTACTGCTCACAAACTGCCGGTCGTTCACGATGGGAGCCGTTGCGACAACGGTCTTCGATCGAAAATTGACCAAAGCTAATAGGCCGAAAGATCTGCCTCGGGCCATTCGAGATGCGATGTTTGAACCTGAATATGCCGATTACCTCGGCATTAATATCAATTTGTAATCCAAAGGAAGCAGGCATCAAGCCAAATCGCAAGCCGTCGCCTGGATGGCCGAGGGTAAGCCTAGAAACTGGAAATACATGAACAAGTGGAAGGACATCTAAAAAATGTCGTTCGATTGTTTGGATTGCGTTTCTCTAAGTAAGAAAACCAATCCAACCAGCCTTGATCAACTCTCACGTACATCTATTCACGATTCGATCCGTACCGGAGCGATTTTTTCGGTTTCCTTTCATCATGAAGCTTCTTTGGACCAAACGCGGAAGCCGTTTGATAAGAAGGTTGTTGATATGGTTAACCAAAATTTCCGGCACCCGGCGTTTTGAACGCATGGCAGCTTTTGCTGGCGTTGGTTCAAGTGAATCTCAGAAAGAAATATTTGATATCCTCCAAGGATATTATGCATCAGATACTGAATTTATCGTCCTTCCCATGGATTTCAGCTACATGGGTGCCGGACGCTCTCAACAAACCTATTTGGATCAACTGGCGGAATTGAGGCAGTTAAAAAGAAATCCAGAGATAGGCCCTCGGATTCATCCTTTTGTAGCTGTAGATCCAAGACGTCCGGACTTTTTTGAGATCGCAAAAGACTTCATCGAAAACCACCAATTTGCCGGAATCAAACTGTATCCAGCACTGGGGTTTTTCCCGCATGACAAAAGACTATCCCAACTTTGGGAATGGGCCGAAACAGAACAAATACCTGTAATTAGTCATTGCTCTAGGGGTGGTGTCTACTATCGCGGAGAATCAACTGACATTACTTGGCCATCCAATTTGCCGATTGAGGCCTCACGCCTGGGATCAAATGCTTCTTGGACCGACCAACTTTCAGATCCCGGTGCTTTTTGCAATGTTCTGCGAGATTTTCCAGGCCTTAAAATATGTCTGGCTCACCTTGGTGGCGAAGACGAGTGCGCAAAGTGGCTTTCAGAGCCTTGGCCTTCTAATTTAAATCAATCAAACTGGTTATCGACGATTTTGCGACTCATGAAGAAATATCCAAATGTATACACAGACTTGTCATATGTAGGTTATCAGTCCAAATTGCATCCCCTGATGCACGTTTTGATACGTGATCCGGCTTTTGGCGGTCGCATTTTATTTGGTTCGGATTTTTATATGGTACATCAAGATGCCACGGAACGAGAATTCAGCATTCGACTTCGCAGTACCTTATCCGAAGAGGAGTTTCGGATAATTTCTCACGTCAATCCGCAACATTTTCTCGCAAAAGCGTAAATCGGTCGAATTCGACTTCTAGGCTTCTTAACTTCAAGTCGAGAACGATTCATAGTTTCCAAACAAGCACTGACTGATGGGCGAGAAATCTAAGAAAAGTGGACCAGCCGAAGTGGCTTCAAGTTTAGGCAATCCGGGTACGAGTAGGCTGGAAAATGGTGCAGCAAAAACTGAGGTGATCAGAGATGACCTTGGGTTTACCCCTGAAGAAGTAAATGAACTTTTTGATCAGGGAATTTATCCGTACCAACAAAAAGTTAGCCGTCAAGCCTACGAAGACGAGAAACGTCTACTTCAGATCGAGTTATTGAAAGTCCAACGTTGGGTAAAGGAATCTGGCAAGCGTATTGTCGTGATTTTTGAAGGCCGGGATGCAGCCGGGAAAGGAGGAACGATTAAGCGCTTCATGGAGCACCTTAATCCTCGCGGGGCTCGCATCGTAGCGTTGGACAAACCAACAGAGGAAGAACAGGGACAATGGTACTTTCAGAGATATATCAAACAATTTCCTACTCAGGGTGAAATTGTATTTTTTGACCGCTCTTGGTATAACAGAGCCGGGGTTGAGCGCGTGATGAAGTTTTGTACAGGCAAACAGTACAAAGAATTTCTTCGAAACACCCCTGAACTGGAGCGAATGCTTATTCGATCAGGGACCGTCCTGTTCAAATATTGGTTTTCAGTGACCCGAGAGGCCCAGAGCGATCGAATGGAATCTCGATTAAAGGATCCTCTCAAACAATGGAAGTTGAGCCCTATTGATACCGCATCCAGAGATAAATGGGATGAATACACCGAAGCAAAACTCAAAATGTTCTTTCATACAGATACGCTTGAGTCACCCTGGACTATCATCAAATCGGATGATAAAAAACGAGCTCGCTTAAACTGTATGATGCATTTTTTGAATTCCCTTGATTACCCTGGGAAGGATTTATCGGTAGTTAGAGCACCGGATCCATTAATAGTGGGTAGCCCTTCTCAAGTGGTGGGCAAACACGAATACGGTTGGTAGGAAATACGTTACATCTGTGAGCCCGTCACCCTCTATGTCTTGATACCTGTATGCGACGTTGCATACAGGATGCTCAATGTGTAGAAGGAAAGTGGAGGTATGTGATGTTTAAATTGCGTAAAAAAGGCCTTTATGGCCTGTATGGACTGTATGAAATGGGAGTTGTTTGGGGGGTTTGTTTGATTGTTTTGGGGATAACTGGATGCGACGCATCGGCTTTGTCAGACAAAGATGAGGCTATGGACTCTTTAACTTCGATTGATTTAATCGAATCAATGGTCATGAGACCATTGCCAGTTAAGGAAGAAGGAGCGGTGCAGGAGTTTGTGTTGGAAGTGACCATGAAGTCGACGGACACTGTAGCGTATCCAGACGTTATAAATCTTCTGGCAGCGTCTGACAAAATGCCGGCTTCCCTCATTTATGACGATGGGACCGGGTATGATAAAACCCCTAACGATTTGATTTTCACTGGCGTAGTAACTGAAGCTTGTGCGCCTTTTGATCTTCCTGCAGGAGCGGCTGCAAAAGAAATATTCTCTATAAAAATCACATGCTCTGGGGACTTTATACGTCCTGGAGAGGATTGTGAGGGATATGGGGTGTGTCCAGAAGAAGTTAGCAGATCGTTCCTTTGGGGTCTAATTGAATATGACACAAGTGTAGCCGTTTGCTGGTGTGGAATAGAGTGCAGTTATGACATTGAATTTAAAATCGGCTAGTGACGTTTGGATGTCCGGGGCCAAAGGCCCCGGACATCCAAACTCCAATATTTCGTCAAATGACACTTTTTATACGGTAGGTCAATTTCACATTTTCACCTTATTTATCGGCAAATGAAAAAAGAATCCACATCCCGATCTCTCTCTTCTGGCGTGATCTGCGTAGCGCTTGGACTCATTGCATGGTCCAATTTTATTGGTGAAATTACCAGCGGCGACTTGGACCTTCTGAATTTCCAAACCATCCTCTTCCCCATTGGAATTGGCCTAATTCA
>ERZ890510.1675-NODE-1675-length-13978-cov-4.907850_pt1 | contig 13978 bp, 14 predicted proteins | sample MGYA00521265_ERZ890510 | MGnify/ENA primary metagenome ERZ890510 (study PRJEB32303, sample SAMEA104408624) | aquatic metagenome | biome: Brackish water; feature: Chemocline; material: water | place: Baltic Sea | collected 2014-10-26T21:54:00 | depth 110 m ...
CTTCGTGAGCCAAAATAACAAAGATTCTGGACCACTCAGAAGGGGGCAGATCAGCCACACTCCCGATAACTATTCAGCAAGTTTCAGGCCAACTCGAAGACACCAGATTCTTACTCGTATTAGTTGCGAAAATTCGAAATACCTTTGAATTCCAGCGTTCGCTAAACGGGGCTGTCATGGTTAAGAACAAAAGGCGCGGCAAGTCATTCCCACCCCCGGCATCTTTTACCCGGCAAATATTGCCGGAGATGCATTTGCAGGGACTTTTTTTCCTAAGTCCGCGCCGCCGGTTGGTGATCGTGTGGTTTGCACCCTTCGTCATGGTGCACATTTCCTACCATAGGCAAGGGTCGCTGCCGATTAGGATGAAACCGCGCCGAACGCGTGTGATCCGGTATCGTGTTACGTACTTTTCTAGGCGCGTGATTCGGTCAAATTTAGATCGATTGCTGGAGAACGGATTCTCGTTTAGGCAATGGGCACACGGGCCGACCCTTTGGGCGATGCCTGCGCCCATTTTGGCACGTCAACCTTGTCTCACTACGATACGATTTGCCGTATGCAGTCCGGCCGCAACATTATCGCTTCGCTCCAGCGCTGGACCTACCTCGTCCCCCTGGCGGTCGCCTATACGATCGGCCTGATCACGTGGCAGCATTGGCCCTATTTCCTGGTCATGCTGATCCTGTCGTTTGGACCGGCGATCATCGGATGCGCCGACCCAGTCGGCGAATTGGTCGACTATGTTGGTCGTGAACGCCGGCGCCGCCAACAGGCGTTGTCCCGGCGCGCGATCGTGGCGCAGCACGCGGTCGGGTTTTTGCGTCAGATCCAGCATCAAGACGCCGATGAACTTCGTCTTATGGCGCAATGCTTGATCCGAGCGCGCAACGGGTTCAACCGCGATTCTGCCGACCCAATGACCATCAAACTCTTGGAGCGCGGGTTAGTGGTCGCCGAACCCGGCTTCACCCCGGCGGGCTTCCCGTTCTACTTCACCGATCGCGCCTGGGTCCTGATGAACGAACTGCGCGACGAGGTTTTTGCCGCGCACGACCGCATCGGCGACATCATCCTGACCCCCGCCGTACCGCCGCGGCGCCGGTTTCACCTGGGATGGTTTATCCACGATCTCACGTTTTTGGTCCTCAAAGGCCCCGTGCTGCTGATCATCCTGTTGCCGATGGCCGGTGTTGCCTGGTTCGCGTGGATCGGCGCAATGGCCGCCGTGATCCTCGCCATGGTTTCCGCGGGTTACGCGGTTGGTTGGCTGCTGGGCTTCTAGCCCGCGCTTAAACGACCGCCTGATTTAGCGTACCGTCGCAGCCGACCGCCTCTAGGAACCGCAACGCCACGCCATGACCCGTACGCCTGCCTCCGAAGCGTTGAAGCGCTTTACCGTTCTTGACCTTACCCGGGCCCGCGCCGGACCGACGGCGGCACGCATGCTCGCCGATTGGGGTGCCGACGTCATCAAGATCGAAGCGCCGCTCAGCACGGGCGCGCGCGACCCGATGGCAGAAAATCGGCACGACCCCGACTTCACCAACCTGCACCGCAACAAGCGCAACATCGCCATCGACCTTAAGAAGCCTGAGGGCGTGGCGGTCTTCAAACGCCTCGCATCGACGGCAGATGTCGTGTTGGAAAATTACCGGCCCGCCGTGAAAGAACGGCTCGGCATTGCCTATGAAGACCTACGCCCGCTCAACCCCCGCCTGGTGTATGGCTCGATTTCGGGATTCGGCCAGGATGGCCCCTACCGGGACCGACCGGGCGTCGACCAGATCGCGCAAGGCATGGGCGGGTTGATGTCGATCACCGGTTTGCCGGGGCAAGGCCCGGTGCGGGTCGGCATTCCCATTTCTGACCTGTGCGCCGGCATCTTGCTGGCCTACGGCGTCCTGGCCGCCTTGCACGAACGCGAGGTGTCGGGCGAGGGCCAATGGGTCAACACGTCGTTGCTCGAATCGATGATCCACATGCTCGACTTTCAAGCCGCCCGCTGGCTGATTGCCGAAGACATCCCCGAACAAGCAGGCAACGACCATCCGACTCACGCACCAATGGGCGTCTTCACGGCGGCCGACGGTGACCTCAACATCGGCGTCACCGGTCGGCTTATTTGGGAACGCTTTTGCGCTGCTATCGATGCCCCAGAATTGGTGGACGATCCACGCTACCGCACCTCCCACGAACGCTGGCAGCAGCGCGACGTGTTACGCGACGCCATAAACGCCAAACTCGCGGGCGACGCCGTCGCACATTGGGTCACCGTCCTAAATGCGGCCGGCGTTCCTAGCGGGCCGATCAACCGGGTGGACCAAGTTTTTGCCGACCCCCAAGTCCAGCATCTCGGCATCGCCCAAAAACCGGCCAACGGCGACCCCGTGACGCTGGTCGGCCAAGCCATTCGGATGTCGCGCACCCCCAGCCATGTGCAAAGCGCACCGCGGCAACATGGCCAGGACACCGACACCATCCTTAGAGCCGCTGGCTATTCGCTCGACGACATTGCCGGCCTGCGCGCCAAGAAAGTGATCTGACATGACCGACAAAATCCTCACCCAGCGCCACGGCGCAGTCGCTTGGATCGTGTTCAACAACCCGGCCCGTCACAACGCCGTGTCGCTCGAGATGTGGCAGGGCGCAGCGGACGCACTGCGCGGCTTCACGGACGACAAATCAGTGCGGCTAATCGGCATTACCGGCGCCGGTGAAAAATCATTCATCTCCGGCGCCGATATTTCCAAGTTCGAAGACGAGCGCGCCAAAGCCGAAGCGGTCAAGAAGTACGACACGATTTCAACCGGCTTCGTCGAGGCCTTGGCAACTATTGAGAAGCCAACGCTCGCCCGGATCAACGGCTACTGCCTGGGCGGCGGCCTCAACGTTGCTCTGTGCTGCGACTTGCGCATCGCCAGCGCCGATTCACAGTTCGGCATACCGGCTGCCAAACTCGGCCTCGGTTATGTCTATAAGAACTTTCGCCGCCTGGCCGATATTGTTGGGCTCGCGCACGCGCGCGAAATTACCTTCACCGGTGAGCGCATCGACGCGGCGCGCGCATACGAAATGGGCCTGGTCACCCGTGTCGTACCGAAGGCGCGGCTCGACGACGAGGTGACCAAGATGACGGTGACCATCGCGGCAAATGCGCCGCTGACGGTGCGGGCATTCAAGATCAACGCGCTCGAACACGCCAAAGATCCTGCTGACCGCGACCTGCGACGCAGCCGCGATGCCGTCAAAGCGTGTTTCGACAGCCAAGACTATGTCGAGGGCCGGCGCGCCTTCATGGAAAAACGTCCGCCCCAATTCAAGGGCCATTGAGCGATGCCCTACGCGCCCGAAACGCCGCACCCCGGATTCATCGCCGCTCGCGACGGCTTTATCGCGGGCGACGATAGTCCGCGCGACTTTCTTGAACGCGGTATCGCCGTCATCGAAGCCCGTGACGCCCAGGTCCACGCCTTCGTTGTGACCGACCTCGCTGCGGCCCGCGCGGCGGCGGATGCGGCCAGCAATCGCTACAGAGATGGGAACCCGCGTTCGTTACTCGACGGCTGCCCCCTGGCCGTCAAAGACATGATCCAAACCGGCGACCTGCCAACGCAAATGGGTAGCGCGCTTTTCAAGGGCTGGCAGGCGCCGGTTGACGCGGCGTGCGTTCATGCCCTGCGCCAAGCGGGCGCGGTGGTGATTGGCAAAACCGTGACGACCGAGTTCGCCGCCGGCCATACCAACGAGACCCGCAACCCATACGATCTTGCCAGAACGCCGGGCGGTTCGTCGTCCGGCTCAGGCGCCGCCGTTGGCGCGGGCATGGTACCGCTGGCCCTGGGCACGCAGACGCGCGGCAGTATTATTCGGCCTGCGGCTTTCAATGGCGCCGTGGGGTTCAAACCGAGCGTCAACGCAATCCACACCGGCGGCGTTCACCCGTTGTCGCCCACCCTCGACCACGTCGGGATCATCGGCGCCGCGCTCGACGATGTCTGGGCCGCGGCCCATATCATGGCGGCGGTGCCGGGTGGGGTATCGGGACACCATGTATTGTCCGGCACGCCCGATTTACCGGCGGCGAAAGCGCCGCGGCGGCTCGCCTTGCTGCCGTTCGCCGAGTGGAACGACGCCGGCGCGGCGACGCTGTCGGCAATGGAAGGCGCGCTTGAGAAGATTCGCGCGACCGGTTGCGAGATCGTTCATCCCGATGACTACGCGCCGCTTGCCACCCTCCAACAAAAACTACTGCCGATGATCGATCGCGACTCGTTCGACATCTTTGCCTACGAGATGCAATGGCCCTTCGCGGCCTACCCGCCCGAGAAACTCAACCCGCGTCTGCAAGACTTGTTGGCGCGCGGTCGAGCGGTGACCGAAAGGCAATACCATACCGCCCTCGCCCACCGCGACGCGCTGCGCGCCCTCACCCAAGATTTCGCCCATCGCTTCGATGGCTTTGTGACCCTCGCCTCGACCGGCCCAGCGCCACTAGGGCATGACGAGACCGGCAGTCGGCATTACCAAGTGCCGTGGTCGTACCTCGGTCTTCCATGCTTCACGTTGCCGGTGATGGCGGCGGACGGGTTGCCACTTGGGTTGCAGATCATGGGGTACGAGACCCGCACACCCAACCTAGCGGCCATCTCTCGTTGGATCATGGATGCGATATTGCCGTGACATCGGACGCGAGTTTGCGCGCCACCATTCCTACGTCGACGGCCTTCTGCTAAACTAACCCCACTGCCGGACGCATGGGCCGGCGATATCCCCAGACCATTTCAGGCGGACTTTTGGGCCGCCGGTATACGCACATACGAGGGACAACCATGTTCGACGATCTCGCCGACGGCGCGGTACGGGAAACCGACTGCCTCGTCGCCTTTTACGACATCACCGGCTTCATGACCTACGCCAAGGGCCGCCCACCTGCGGACGTTCTGCAACTCTGCGCGGACTATTTCGATCTCACGGGCGGCATCATCCACGAGGCCGGCGGCTACCTGATCAAGACACTTGGCGATGAAGGCCTATGTATCTTCGAAGATGCCGATGCCGGAGTCGCGGCACTCCGCCAGGTCCAACGCGAAGGTGACGCGCGGCTACGCCAACAAGGTTGGCCCAGTCGCGCGGTGGTGAAGGTCCATTGGGGCACCGTTGCGGTGGGCTATGTCGGGGCGCCCGGCACCAAACGGCTCGACGTCTACGGCGACACGGTCAACATCGCTGCCGTGCTCAACGCCCGCGAGCCGAGTTTTGCGATAACACCGCAGGCCTTTCGCCAACTCAGCACCGAGAACCGCAAGGCCTTCAAGAAACACACGCCGCCGGTGACCTATATTCCGGTCGGCGCGCGGGCGCGACCGGCACCGCGCCACGATCGGCCGATTTAGCGCAATCAGTTATTGCAGATCGGGGGCGCCGATTGCCGGTGCCCCCAACAGCGACGAATCGGCTAGTCGGTCGCGAAGAGCTCAAGGCGTTCACCGTCGGGGCCCTCGAATAAGCGCGCCTGGGCGCGGCCGAACGGCGGCAACACCGTGCGGTAGGCCTGACCCACGGCCGTCGCGCCCAAACGCACGAACTTGGCGCAACCTTCTTCGAAATCGTCGGCACGGAAGGTCATCGCCAATATACCCAGTGCCGGGAGGGTTGCGTTTACTCGCCGCCCGGCCACGCCAACGTATTGAGAAATTTCAATTCTGCCGTTGGGCGTCAGGTGATTCATCGCGAGATTAAGGTTCCTCAGTGCCGTGCCCGGCGGCAATTTCAGGAACGATTCAAGACCCTCAAGGGTCTTGTCCTGATTAACCGTGTACCCGAGTCCCGCATAGAAATCGCGGCACCGGTCGGCATCCGCCGTGTGGACCACAACGTTCTGCACTTCACTTGCCTGCCGTGTGAGATCACCGTGCATGGACGGTCCTGTCGCGATGATCTCGAAGACATCCAACAACGTCCCGTCGGGATCGAAACACATGCAGTCATGCACTGTGAGTGTCTCGTCAACTTGCCAGGTATGCGGTTCAGAACGCGGCCGCGCGCCGGCCGCCAAAACTCTCGGCCATCCCACCGCCATGTCAGGGACCCGGTAGTTGACGGCGTACAAGCCGTGATCGCCCGGCCGCGCGTAGGTGCCCCAAATCTGCGTACTGGGCGCATCGAACGCCACAAGCCGCATCATCCCGCTCGCCATGCCGGGCACGCCCACGACGGCATAGTCCGCGCGCAGTGTTCTGCCCTGCGCCCAAGCGTCGTCATAAAATGGGGTCGGTGCTGCGCCGAGCTCGCCGGTGCCAATTACATCGTAACCAAAGGCGTCACGGTAAAAGTCGATCGCACGCTCAAGCGACGACACACCGACCGTGACGAACTTCAATTCGCTGATCATAATCGAACCGTGCGGCCCGCGGACGACACGAATCGACGCACCGCGTCTATGTTCATCAAACGGCCGCCGGCCCTATACCGCGTACTCGACCCCTAAATCGTCGAGCCAATCGAGCAGCGCGGTCCACTCCATCGTGTCGTTGCGCGACGTCGGGAAACCAGCGAACTGTTGCGCGGTGAATTCCTGCACTTCTTCGGTCGGCAGGTGAATCTCAGCGCCGCTTTGCATCGCCAACAATTGCGAGCGGCACGCCACTTCGAGATTGTCGCAAATCGCAAAGGCCGTGCCGACCGACGATCCGGCAACGAGAACGCCGTGGTTGCGCAACATCATCGCATTGTGCGGCCCAAGATCGCGTTTCAGGCCTTCCTTCTCGGCATCGTCAAGCGCGACACCTTCATACTCGTGATAGCCGATACGGTTGTGGAACTGCAACGCGTGCTGGCTCATCGGCAACAGGCCGACCTTCAACGACGAAACCGCAATACCGGCATCGGTGTGATGGTGCAACACGCAGTTCACATCCGCGCGGCCTTCTAGGACGGCGCCATGGATGATCGATCCTGCCGGATTGACCGGATCGTCGTCGGGATCGACACGCTGGCCGTCCTTGTCCAGTTCGACCAATGAGGACGCGGTAACACGGCCGAACAACAGCCGGTCGGGTTTCAAAAAGAAGTGCCCGTCCGTCCCCGGAACGCGTGCCGACAGGTGCGTGTTGATCCCGTCGGTCCAGCCTTTTTGCTCAAACAGCTGATAGCAGGCCGCGAGATCGACCCGCGCCTTCCAGACCTCGGCCGAATAGTCGTTGCGGCGGGCGCGTGTGTAGACATCGGATGCGGCTGAAACGGTCACGGCTTCCTCCCGGTTTATCGTTAGCCGGGATCATAGCGGGCGCGCAGGTCCGCCGTCACGGCCTGCTGTGCGGGGGTGCCCTCAGCGCGGGCAGGTTGGGCACGGGGGTCGCCTAGTTTTCGACGGTCGGGCTCACCGGACCAACGGTCTCAATCGCCGTCAGACCCGGCAGGTCGCCGCGCGCGTTGCGGGCGTTTTCATAGTACTGGCTCTTGCGCCGGGCCGAATTGAGATAGGCCACGGTGCGACGACCGGTGCCGGAGCCTAAGAAATCGGTAACCCGGGACCGTAGTTCCAGCTTTTGGGCGTCGGTCATGTTTGCCGCCAGCCGCGGCAGAATTGCCATGGCCAAATGGTTCGACCGGACCCGATCGGCCTCGGTCATTTCCATTTCCAGCGACGTAATATTGAACGTGGCCAACGAGTGCCCCTGCAGCGCGGCCAAGCGAAACCAAGTATAGCCGCGGGCAATGTCGCGCTGGGTCCCCTCGCCCTTCACATACATCGCGCCCAGATTAATCATAGAATTTGGATTACCGCGCTCGGCTGCCTCGCGGTACCAGTCGATGGCCTGAGTCGCGTCCTTGTCGACGCCCCAGCCCTTGTCATAGAGGTATCCCAGCGAGTGCTGGGCCCAGACATCGCCATCCTCGGCGAGTGGCCGCCAAATATTTGCTGCCTCGGTGTAGTTGCCGCGATTGAATGCGGTTTGCCCATCGGCAAACTCCGCCGCCGCGGGCAACGTAAACGCGAGCGCCAACGCGATAGCCAACGCGGTACCCAGAACGATCGTTTTGAGAATTCTAATGTCAACCATGGATCCCCTCCCCAGGAGATGTACCCTCAGGAGAGCAGTGTGGAGGCGCATGGTTAATAGCCGGTTAACGGGATAGGTGCGCATCGGGTCGGGCGCGCTAACTCACTGCACCGAATACCTTTTTCAGGATATCCGTGGTGCGCTTCACGGGCTGATCGCGGATCGCCGCTTCTTCGCGCGCAAGATATAGGAACAGGCCGTCAAGGGCGCGCTCAAGCACGTGATCGCTCAAATCTGCCTTCACATCGGGCACAAACGGAATGTCTTTGTACCGCGCCATCGTCGTGTCGTAGGCCTTGACTGCGCCAACCTGTTGCAATGTGTCATCGACCACGGGCCGCATGGTCTCGCGCAACGGGTCCGACATCGTCTGGCGGAAATACTGCGTGGCCGCGTCCTTTGGCCCTTTGTAAATCGCTTGCACGTCGTCCAGTGTCATCTCTGCGATGGCATCCCAAAACAGTTGCTTCGCACGCGGCGCCGCCGCTTCGGCCGCCCGGTTCAATTTGAGCTCGAGATCGTCGACCATCGACGACAGCCCGACCCGCGACAACGCCCGTTGCACGCGCTGCATATTCTCGGGCAATGGAATGTGAATCTCCGGATCGGCGTTGAACCCGTCTTGTGCCCCCACTTGGCCGACCACCCGCTCGCTGCCAACCTTCAACGCGTCGCGCAGGCCTTGGGCGATATCGCTCAGCGACAACGCCGCGCCTTCTTCCTTCGCGCCGGGCAGGCTGGGGACCGTTCGCGTAATGGACTCCAACGCGCCGCGGCCACGCTTCAGCAGATCGGACCCCTGGGCGTGAACCTGAAGCGGTGCCAGGACAAGCGCAGCCGCAATCACGGCATAGAACAGTTTCAAAAGACCACCTCATGGATAATTAGAGTTCGCCGCATTTGGCTCTACCGACCCTTCTCCCACTATACTAACGCATTGAGACAAGACTGAGGCCAGGCCGCGTGACCGACCCCGTAATCGCCCGCTACAAGCCGTATTACCATGAACTTGAGGGCGGCAAGACTTACCTCTGGTGCGCCTGCGGGCGCAGCCAATCCCAGCCGTTCTGCGACGGATCGCACCGCGGCACGGGCATCCTACCGGTCAAGTACACAGCGAAGGCTGCGGGCGAGGAAGTCCTGTTTTGCGGTTGCAAACATACGGCCGACAAGCCGTTTTGCGACGGCACCCACAACAATCTCAAAGGCATCTACGATACGGATGACCCGGACGCCCCTGAGTACACCCATATCCCGGTGGTTCCCGCCGGCAGCGACGCCAAGGCGCGGCTCGACGGTGGCTGCTTCGTCTGTTCAGTGGCGGACCTCGCCACAACAACTGAAGGCACCCTATCGTGGGCGCCCATCATCACTGCCGCCGACGGTGCCAACCATCAGGCGCAATTCTATTTCGCCGTGGCACCCGGGCGATCGCCTGTCATCGGCTTCGGCGATCGTCATGTCGTCCTGTTGGTGACCGCAGGTCATGGCGAGATCGACATCGGTGGCCGCCGTTTCGCGGTGGGTCCCAACACCGGCGTCTATGTTCGCCCCGGCGAGCTTTTTCAGCTCCGCGTCAAGTCTGCACTCACTGCGTTCGTGTCCACCGGCCCACTTGCGGCGGCACCCGAATGGCATCCCAAGATGTCCAATACCTTCGACCCTGCGCACCCCGAACGCGCGGTTGGTATTGACGAAGCCAAACGCCAGTCCATGGCCGACCGCTTTTTTCAAATGCTCGTCAACAAATCGGTGGGCTCGGATCTGGTGACCCAATTCATCGGCGAGATCCCGCTCTCCAAGGCCGTCCCGCACCGCCACCTCTACGAAGAGTCGTTGGTCGTCATCAAGGGCGAGGGCTTTATGTGGACGGAAAACGGCAAGGCCGCCGTGAACACCGGCGACGTCATCTTCTTGCCGCGCAAACAACTTCACAGCCTGGAATGCACCGACCCGGGCGGCATGTTTGTCGCCGGCTTGATTTACCCCGGCGACAATCCGTCGATCAACTACTGATCAAAAGGGCAAGCCAAGCTTGCTCGATACAAGGATCATCAACCGAACAATCCCGTAGGCAGCCATGCCAAAGATTGCCGCATAGAAAAACACCAGCCCGTGTCTGCGTACTGTGCCGAAGCGGCGAGGACGCGCATCGCCGCCGTCGTTCACGTGCCGAAGGCTGTGCGCAATGCCGTGCAGGCGCGGTCCATAAACGCCCTCCCCTCATCGATCGCACCGCCCATCGATACGAAGCCATGGATCTGGCCGGGATAGTTGATGTAGTCGACCGCAACGCCGGCCGCTTTGAGTTTGTCGGCATACGCTGCACCTTCGTCGCACAACGGATCAAACCCGGCGGTGCACAAGATCGCCGGCGGCAGACCGTCGAAACGGGCGGCGCGGATTGGCGACGCGCGCGGATCGTCACGTTCAGCCGCATCGTTCAAATACAAATCGATGAACCATTTCATCGAGGCGCGGGTGAGAAAATAGCCGTCCGCGCGGGACGTGTAGGTGCCGGTATCTTGATAGGTATCGGTGACCGGATAGACCAGCACCTGAAATACCACCGGCGGCCCTTCATCGCGGGCGCGCTGCGTGGTCACGGCCGCCAAATGGCCGCCCGCCGAGTCTCCGCCGACAGCAATACGGGTCGGATCAATATTCAGCGTTGCCGCATGATCGAACGCCCACTGCAACGCCGCATAGGAATCTTCTGAGGCCGCCGGAAACCGGTGTTCCGGCGCTAGGCGATAGTCCGGGACCAACACGGCGCACCCGGCGCCAGCCGCGTAGTAGCAGGCCTCGCGTAGGTGGCTCTCGACATGCCCCAGCACCCAACCACCGCCGTGGTAGTAGACCAAGAGCGGCAGCGGCTCAGGGCCGGCGCCGTTCGGCACGACCAGCCGCGCATCCATTGCCCCGCTCGGCCCAGGAATGGTTATCCTGTCAATCCGTGCCACCGGTGCCAGCGGGACGCCGAAATTCTTCGGTATTTCGTCCAGCGCGGCGCGCGCGTCGGCGATCGGCATCTCGTTCAGGGGCGGGCCACCGGCCTCTTCGGCGCCATCTAGGATCGCTTGGGCTTGGGGATGGACCTGTGACACGGGATACTCCTGACCTGCACGAAATCAGCGGGTAACGTAGCCGACAGCGCAGCGAACCCCAAACGAATCGACCCTTGGAGGATGTGAACAATGACCAGACCGCGGCTTGGCTTTATCGGCCTGGGTGCCATGGGCGCCCCGATGACCCGGCACCTACTGCGCCGGGGCTATACGGTGAACGTATGGGCGCGCGCGCCGGAGAAAATCACAGGCCTCATTGACGCCGGCGCCCAGTGGCGGGCCAGTCCACGCGAACTCGCCGCGCAAAGCGATGTCATCTTGTTGTGTGTATTCGATGCCGCCTCGGTCAACGACGTGGTGTTTGGCGACGACGGCATCGCCGCAGGCGCGACCAAAGACAAACTCCTGATCGACCACACGACGACGCACCCTGCCGGCACCCGCGAAATGGCAACGCGGCTCAAAGCGGAGACTGGCATGGGTTGGATCGACGCCCCGGTATCAGGCGGTGTGAAAGGTGCCCTAGCCGGCACGCTTATCGTGATGGCCGGCGGCGACCCAAGCCATATGGACCGCGTGCGCGACATCGCTTCGGCCTACGCCAAGCACTTCACCCCGATGGGCCCGGTCGGCGCTGGTCAGGCCAGCAAAGTGTGCAACCAGATGGTTATTGGCGCCACCGTCGCGGTTTGGGCCGAAGCCCTTAACTTCGCACATCGGTTCGGCGTCAATGCGGGCGACCTGCCCGATTGCCTCGCCGGCGGTTGGGCCGACTCCGCGGTTGCCCAGGATCACGCCAAACGGATGGCGCATTTCGCTCCCGAAACTGTCGGCGCCGGCCTGATGCAAAAGGATATGGACGCGGCACTCGACATCGCCGGGCTCACCGGGTGCGAGGTGCCGGTCACCACGCTCGTTGCCGACCTCTACCGCAAAGTGTACGCGCAAACGGGGGAAGGCGGCCAAGCCGGTCTGATCCGGCTCTATACTGACGAACCATTCGCCACCGAATAACGCCGCGCGCCGGAGAACCGTCATGAACATCGCGACCGAAGCCGCCCTGCGCACCGTCATCGGCGACGCCCACCCGATCACGGTGGATAAGGAAATGGATCACCTGGATCAACACGCACGGCATTTCATCGCGTTGTCGCCGTTCCTCTGCCTCGGCACCACCAACGGCCAGGGCCTCGCCGACGTTAGTCCGCGCGGCGATCCGCCGGGCTTCGTCACCGTACTCGACGATCACACCCTGTTGCTGCCCGAGCGTCCCGGCAACCGGCGCGCCGATTCCATGTTGAACGTGATGGCCAACCCGATCGTCGGTTTGATTTTCTTCGTGCCCGGAATCGAAGAAACATTGAGGGTCTCGGGCCGCGCCACGGTGATCGACGATGCAGCGCTCTTGGCCGACATGGCGGTGAACGGCAAACCGCCCAAGCTTGGCGTGCGCATCAACGTTGAACGGGTCTTCTTCCACTGCGCCAAAGCACTGAAGCGCTCGCGCCTGTGGGACCACGATGCGCGTGTCACCCGCGATTCCTTCCCCACCCCCGGCCAAGTCATCCGCGACCAACGCCGCCCCGACCTAAGCGCCGAGGAGTTGGACGCCCTGGTCATCGAGGATCAAAAGACCAACCTGTACTGACCTAACGCCCACCCGACACAACACGTAGATTCCAGCGAGGCGAAAGAGCGTGAGTCGCGATACGCGCCCGTGTTATCTTGGTCTCACCCAACCCATGTGTGGCTAGGGTTCCGCCCGCGCGCCGGGCCTGGACCGAGCGCCACGAAACGCCGGCAACGGCAGACACCTAAAAGACGAAAACGCTAGGGGGGATGGATGGGAGTGCTTTTGCACGCCCATGCGCGCTCCATGAGGTGTCATGTCCACTCTCGCCTTCGCCCTCGTCCTCGCCGCCGCGATTTTTCACGCCGGCTGGAACTTTCTCATCAAACGGATCAACGCTGGGCCGGAGTTGGTCTGGCTGTTCTCGGTCGTGATCGTGGTTCTCTACCTGCCCGTTGCCGTGGCGGTGTGGGTGATCGAGAAACCACAATTCGACCTTCTGTCGGTCGGGTTCGTCGCCGGTAGCGCGCTGATCCACCTCGGCTACTTTTTGCTGCTGCAACGCGGCTACCGGCAGGGCGATTTGTCGCTGGTCTATCCCACGGCGCGGGCCACCGGTCCGTTCCTGTCGACGATCTTCGCGGTCGTCCTGCTGGGCGAAGCGCTTACCTTGCAAGCCGCGCTGGGTGCCGCGGCGATCATTGGCGGCGTGTTCTTTCTGACCGGTGGGTTTCGTCGCGGCGCATCGCATCTCACGACATCGCTCTTGTTCGGTGTCGCAACCGGCGTGTTGATCGGCACCTACACGGTTTGGGACGCCTACACCGTGACCACGCTGATGGTCTCCCCGGTGTTGCTCGACTATGCCTCGTCGGTCGCCCGCAGCGTCCTTCTCGCGCCCTACGCGGTGCGACACCGAAGTCGGGTGTTTGCCCTGTGGCGCGACCACCGCTGGCGCGTTCTCGGCGTCGCGGTCTTCAGCCCGCTGGCCTATACCTTGGTGCTGTTCGCCTTCACCTTTACCCCGGTCATCTATGTCGCACCGTTGCGCGAGGTCAGCGTACTGCTGACAGTCCTCATGGGAACGCTCTTGCTGGGCGAACCGTCACCGGGCAAACGGCTCGGCTGGGCCGCCGTCATCCTGACCGGGATCGCATTGCTCGCGTCGGGGTAATCTTGGCCTGAAAGCGCCACAGCGCGTGTGCGACCGGCGATTCACACGTGCCTGCACATCCTGAGGCGGGCGGCGCTGCCGGCGCCCAACACCGCGAGAG
>ERZ890510.1676-NODE-1676-length-13968-cov-6.907209_pt1 | contig 13968 bp, 15 predicted proteins | sample MGYA00521265_ERZ890510 | MGnify/ENA primary metagenome ERZ890510 (study PRJEB32303, sample SAMEA104408624) | aquatic metagenome | biome: Brackish water; feature: Chemocline; material: water | place: Baltic Sea | collected 2014-10-26T21:54:00 | depth 110 m ...
ATGAACACCGCGAGTTGCTCTCCGCTGATTCCCCCTTGCACCAGCAACAGGCCGACGACCAGCAACAAGTAGCCCGCAGCGAACAGCGACCAAATCAAGCGCATCCACGCGCTGACAGTTCCGAATACAAAAACCTTGATGGCTATGTGAGGTCGTAGGTGCGCCAGCGAGCCGAAGGTGCGTTTGTAGGCGCCAACAACTTCACGGAGGCGCTGGCGCACTTCCACCTGATGTCCTGGCGGCTCGGGCAGGTCTCGCACAGCGCGTACGATGTTGAGCGAACTCACCCTGCCCGCTGATACGAGTACGACGAGGAACGTCACGCTCATGCCCAGCGTATAGGCGATGACCATGCTCTGAATCCGAAACGAGAAGACGATGTCGACATCAAATGTGCCGAATACGCCTGCGATGACACGCACCATGATGAAGCCAATAGCGACCCCCAAGGCGCTTCCTACGGCCGCTGCCATCAGCGAGTACACCGCGCCCTCGAAGATGAACAACCTCACGATGTGTTCCCGCTGCGCCCCCACGGCACGGGCGATACCGAGTTCGCGCTTACGCTCGGCGGCCAGCATGACGAAGATCAATGCGATGAGCAGGATGCCCGCGATGATGGAGAATGACCCAAACAGGACGAAGATCGATGTGAACGCGGAGCCGGCCAAGTCGGCCTGGCGGAGGAAGTCCGCTTTGATAGCCTCCGCCTCCAACAACGTGTCCTCAACCAGAGGTTCCAATACCTCCATGACAGCGTCTGAATGCTCCGCGCCCTTGATCAGGTCTCCGGTGTTGCTCACGAATACGCGGTTGATGCGGCCTGGCTCATTGACCAAGTCTTGGAGCGCTGACATCTGCATGAACGCGGAGGCTGGTTCGGAGCCGTTTCCGCCGTCGCGGTAGATACCCTTGACCTCCACGACGGTTGGGATGATTCCGAAGAACAAGTTGATCTCTGCGCCAGTGGACACATTGACGGCATCCGCAACGCGTTCGCTCAGGTATATGTCATTGGCCCCCAACGCGGCCAGATCGAGTTCTCGTCCAGAATCGACCGCCTCAAGAAAGTCGAATCCCTGCATCAGCGCCGAATCGAGGCCACTGATCTCCACGACTGGCTCGCTCAGATTAGTGGATGGCGCGATAACGGGCACCGCGAACTTGACCGCAGGCATGACACCATCCACGGGCGCCCCTACCAGTCCGTCGCGAATACGCTCAAATTCAGAATACTCAAAGAAATCTCGTCGTCCGGCGCTGTCGACAGACTCCGACCGGATCTCCTCGTCCACCTGCCCAACGATGCTGAGGATCTCCAACCGGAACGAGTGGGCTATGGTGTCGCCCGTCGCGAAGGACGCTGAGAACAACAGCGTCGCCAGCATGAGGCCAACGACGATCAACGTGCTCTGCGCGCGACGCCGAGGGATGTTCCGAATCGCCATCTTGAACATCACGCGGTTGCGCATGGCAAGGAACGCGATGATGGCGGTACCGAGGAGGAAGAACACCGTCAGTCCTCCGGACAACTGATCCATGGGAATGCCAAATAGTGATTCCATACGCCCTACACCTGCGCTGCGGTGGTGAGTTCGTCGCTCTCCACAAGGCCGTCACGCATGCGGACGAGCCGTCCCGCTCGCGCACCGACGCCAGCGTCGTGGGTCACGAGCACGAACGTCTGGTGCTTGCGATCGTTGAGATCACACAGCAGATCCATGATCTCCTTGGATGTCTCGCTGTCCAAGGCACCGGTCGGTTCATCCGCCCAGATGATCGCAGGGTCATTCACTATGGCCCGCGCAACGGTGATGCGTTGCTGCTGTCCGCCGGACATTTCGGCGGGGCGCTTGTTCGCCTGGTCAGCCAACCCCACCAACTCAAGTGTCGCCATCGCCTGGTCGCGAGCCAACTTCTGGTTCATGCCACCGAGGAGCAACGGGAGCTCGATGTTCTCGACGCCGGTGAGCACGGGGAGCAGGTTGAACGCCTGGAAAACGAATCCCATGCTCTGCGCTCGATAGCGAGTGCGCTGTTTGTCGGGCATATCGTGAATGGATGAGCCATCGATGATGACCTTGCCCGATGTGACATCGTCGATGCCAGAGAGGGTGTTTAGCAACGTGGTCTTACCGCATCCAGATGGGCCCATGATTGCGACCATCTGCCCGCGCTCGATGTTGAGGTCGATTCCGCGTAGCGCCTCGACCCGCTGGCCGCCGGTCTCATACGTCTTGAAAAGACGTTGGACCTCGATAATGTTCTCCACAGCGACCACCTTTCACGCGGCAAATTGGCCGGTACCAGTTTACGCGAGAGGCGTGGCTTGTTCGAGGACGGAGCTACTCGGTCGCGGCGACCAGAATCATTGAGCGGAGGCGGGTGTAGTCGACGACGCCATTGGCGTACCTGCCATTGACGTAGATGGCAGGTAGTTCACGCACCCCCAACGAGAATCCGTCGCGCAGGCCCTGCTCGACCGGGATGATGGTGTCAGGGTTGGCCATGCAAGAGCGGTATTCGGCAGGGCCGATCCGCGTACCGAAGGCGAACTGTGCTAAGAGTTCCTTGGGGAAGCGCTCGATGCCAACCCCGGCCTTCCATGAGGACAAGAGTGCATGCATCTCCCAGAACTTGCCTTGCTGCGCAGCGCACTCCGACGCGAGCGCTGCCCGCACCGATTGTTCGCCCAGCAGAGGGTAATGCCGGTACGCGAGTAGGACGACACCAGAGTCGATGAATTCGTCCCGGAGTTGCGGCATGATTTCCTCAGCAAAGTTAGAGCAGCTGTCGCATTGGTAGTCGCCGAACACGACCACTGTGACCGGAGCGTTATCGCTGCCGGTAACGTGGGAGCTATCGGGGATCAATGGGTCGCTGACGTCCGGACGGCTATTCAGCAGGTAGTTCCATCCACCGAACGCCAGTGCGGCCAGTACGATGACGAACAGGCCGAGCACGAGAACGGGTGAACTGTGCTGAGGGGCCCGCGTGTAGTAGTTTGCTTGCGCTTGAGCTTGCATAGACGCGTATGAAGGCCCGGACTAACGGGCCCTACTCATCACATCATCGGGTAAACGCACGGGCTTGAGATGAGGGCAGACCCTCAAATCTGGCCTCATGTTATTCCCACAGGTCGTCAGTTGGCGCCCGAGGTCTCCGCTGATGCCGCAAGCGCCCGATCGAGCGCTGCGCGCACGGTCTCAATATCTGGAGGCGAAATGAACTCGCCGTTGATGAAGACGCTCGGGGTGCCGTGGACGCCGAGTTCACCAGCGTCCGCAAGGTCTTGTTCGACGTTGGCCACATACTTGCCCGCCAGCAGACACGACTCAAACTCGCCATCATCGAGACCGGAAAAACGGGCTAGTGCGACCAACTTCGCGTCGGCGAAGCCACCGGCGTTACGGTCGCGTTGCTGGTTCGCTAACAGAAGATCCGAGTACTCCTCGAATCCGCTTTGCTCACCGGCGCATTCCGCCGCCTCTGCTGCGCGCGTGGATTCCGGGCCCAAGAACGGGAAATGTCTGGAAACGAACCGCACCAAGCCAGGCTCGACGTACTCTTCGATCACAACTGGTTTCACCGCACGGGCGAACTCTGCGCAATGCGGTCACTGGTAGTCGTCGAACGCGATCAGCGTTACGGCAGCGTCAGCAGGACCGAGGGCGTGCCGATCCGGACCTTCGAGCGGCGGCGGGCTCCCATCATTGCAGCCGGTAGCGGCCACCAGCAGGAGCAACGCCGTCACGACGACGAGCTTGATTTCCCATCTACTCACTGATCTCGTAGTCGTCATCACCAGTGACATCATCAGCTCTCCACAATCGGCTGAGCCACGATCCACAAGCTGACCATGGTGTAACCCGCCATGAGTACGAGCATAGGGTACTGGCTGCGAACCGCGTCGCCCTTCCCCGGGAAGGTGCGCAACGCGTACACGTGGGCAACATACACCGCGATGATGTGACCGATGACAATTGCGGCAATGCTCAGATACCACACGAACCGCGCGTTCACCACGCTGATGTCAACCGAATAGCCAGCCGTACCAAACAGATCCCATCCCCAGCCAAACGGGTCCGAGACCAACGAGAACATCCGTTGGCCTTGGATCATCAGGAAGCTGAAGAAGTGGGCAATGTGGTAGGCGAGCGCGATGGGCACCAACGAGAAAACGAAGGTCCGCGCGAGTTCCATGATACCCAGCGACGAGTTCCCCAACCATCCCATGAGCCAAGCAGTCAGCGCGAACACCCCGAAAAATACGAGCGGGGCGAGGATCAGGCCGACGGTGGTGATCCCGCTGAACGCGTTAGCACCGAGGAACGAGAACGCGGGAAGGAAGTCCAGCAGTATCTCCGTCCACGTGCCCGTTTCCACGAATCCGTCGAAGCTCACCGTGGCCAGCATCAACACGAGCAGCGCGGCGCGAGGTAGCGTAGGTTGAGGAACCGCTAGCAGGCCCGCACCCCACGGACGGAGGGAGAAGCCGTGGTCAGTCGAAACGCCATCATCCGGCGGCTCCGTGACCTGTGTAGGAGCGAATGCAGCGAGGAACCCAAATACGATGGTGAAGACCTCTCCATTCCGGAGCCACTCTTCACGACCGAACCACCACATGCCAAGGAGCGTTACCACAGAGTAGGCGAGCGCCAGCGCAGCGATGTTGAATGGCACGCCGGATGCCGTGTACACGATCTCCACCCACGCGAAGGCGAGGAACAGGAGTACCGCAGGCCACGCGGACAGGCGTACCGGATAGGGTTCGTAGCGCGCCAAATCCCTACCGGTCAACTTCCACGTTAGCGACTCTGCGTGAGTGAAGAGTATCTTCCATGGGTTTATCAACGCCCATATATCGCCCACGAGAGCCGAAAAGTAGGCGATGCCGACCCAAAAGACTACCCATGTCATGGTGGGCACGAGATTCGCATTCGGGTCTCCTGAGCCGAACAGCCCCGCGAACATGTACACGATGAAAATGATTGCGGATACATCCCGCACGGCATCAAGAGTCGTAGGGTGAGCCAGAACGCGGCCGAGCCTCCACTTGCGTAGGTCTTTCTGCGGGTAGCCGTCTCCAAAGTCGCGTTTCGCGAACAGGCCGATCACGACGAACGAAAGCACGACCGCCGCTCCCGCGGCGCTCATGTAGAGCCCCAGCGGTACAGGCAGGTCGTAGCGATCACCGAACCCGTGGGCGAAGGCGGTACTCGGTATGAGTACCGCCAGTCCAGCCGCCCATAGTACTCCGAGAATCAGTGGGCGTTTCATGGCTTACCTCGGCATTATCTCGAGGGCGCCGATGGAGAAAGGCTCCCCGTCGCCCTCGTGAGCGTGTTCTTCCTCGGCATCGTGCTCGTGCTCATCCTCGCCATCGTGGTCGTCCATCGCCATTCCATCGTCGAGGGCATTGTCGCCGACCATCATCATGTCGGAAACCGGCAGCGCGCAGTGCTCGCCGGTGTTGAGTTGGGCGACGATCTCGTGCGTGCCCATGCCAAGCTCTACTTCAGCTGACGACTCGTAGAACATCCCTACGGTTTCTCCGTCAGAAGTGAGGTGCCAGTGACTGCCAGACGCCAGGGAAAACTCGAAATTGTCGACCTCAACAGACGCCACGTAGTGGCCCGCCTCGGCGGCAGGTTCCAGCGATAATCTAACGGCCATGCCGGTCACATCGACATCATCGCAATGCATCTCGGCCTCGCCACTGGGGTGGAACTCCATCGCGTACCGGCCTGTGGCGTCGGCGAGGAAGGTGATAGACGATGGCTCATCGGGGCCGATATTCGTGGTCAGGTCGTAGCCATGGAGATGAACCTCACCATGGACGTCTGCGGAGAGATTTAGGGTTACCGTATCGTCCTGTTTGGCGACAAAGGTGGAATCGTCACCAGCGAGTCCGCCGTCGGCGATGGATAGCTCGAACGAAACGTCTTCCGGGTCCCCTCCCCCACAGGCGGCGAGCAGCAACAAAGCCAGGAGCGACATTGTCGCCATCAGCGAAATCTTCACGGGCACAATAAAGCGTTGATCAAGAATCATGAGATACCTCTCTTGGTAGCCCATCGAATATTCGACAGGCATAGCTATTTGTTGGGACTAGCTAAGGGAGAGGCTTGGTTTGGGAGGGGGCGCCGTGGGAGCGAGCGCTATACCGTGCAGTAGCGCGAGCGTTCGCCCTGAGGCCAGACGGCGAAGGCCTGTGGGCGCGGTCAGCAGCACCTGCAACGCTAGCAGGGCGGCACCGGCAGCGATGACCACGGCGATAGCGCCGTCGGCTGCGGTACGTGGAACGGCCAGCACGTCGCTCCCATCAGACGATCCACCCGACTCGTAGAAGTGGGAGTGATAGGGGGTGCCTTTGAGCATGACGTGGTTGTGCTCGGGCAACAATTCCGCGTAGGACGGACTAATGAGTGGGCCGTACGCTGGCAGGAGGAGCCCACCTGCGATGAGCAGGGCGAACGGCAACCAGAACAGACGCGAACTTATCAACGGCATCATCACCCTCTCATTACCCGGCAAGCAGGGGGCTATGTCAAGGATTCAGGAGCCCTCGGCTATACTCTGGCCGGTTACCCCACCCTACCGAACCGGCGCGCCGGACAGGAGAAGCAGCACGTGGCAGGAAAGTATTGGCTCTTCAAATCCGAGCCCACGGCGTACTCGTTCGAGGATCTGGTAAAGGACGGCACCGCTGAGTGGGACGGTGTGCGCAACTTCCAGGTTCGAAACTGGTTGCGCGACGAGATCAAGACCGGCGATCAGGTGTTGTTCTACTACTCCAACACCAAGGTCATCGGCATCGTCGGCACGGCAACCGTGGTCGGGGACGGCTACCCAGACAACACGGCTTGGGATCCGGCCTCGGAGCATCCTGACCCGAAGAGCACGCCAGAGAACCCTATCTGGTACATGGTGGACATCCAGGCCGGACAGAGATTCGCGGACACGGTGACACCGGACGAAATGCGCCCGGTGGCAGAGCTTGGCGAGATGGTTGTGCTCAAGAAGGGCAACCGGCTTTCCATCACTCCCGTGACCCAAGAAGAGTTTGAAGTCGTCGTAAAGCTCGGCCTCGCCAAGTAAGCTTGGCCTGATGACCACCGACGCTTCATTACCTGAACCCCCAGCATCCGTTAGCAAGCACAGCAAACTCGATGTGTTCCTGTCGCTCTGGATGCCCGCAGGCGCATCGGGGCTTGCCAACGGAATGGTTGCGCCGGTGCTTCCCGCACTGGCTAAGTCCTTCGATGTCTCGATCGGCCCCGCCTCTTTGGTGTTCGTTCTCCAGATGGCAGGCTCGGCGGTGGGGACGCTTCCGACCGGCTTCATGATCGACAAGTTCGGTCGGCGCTCCGTGCTGGTGATGGGGCCCTTGATCACAGCAGGCGCGGCGTTCATGACCGCGTTCGCCGGGTCATTCAACGAGGTATTGTTCTGGCGGTTCGTCGGCGGGTGGGGCCAACAGATGTGGGCGCTCAGCAGGCTGACGGTCATCGCCGAATCGAGCAGCGCTCAGCGTGGTCGGCAGGTCACGGGCATGTTGAGCGCGCAACGGACGGGCGCGCTCCTGGGGCCCGCAGTCGGCGGTTTCGTTGCCGTCGCGTGGGGCCTTCAAGTGCCCTTCATCATCCAGGGGTTCGTGCTGCTCGTCGGCGTGCTCCCGAGCGTTCTCGTCATCAAGAACGCGCCTGCTCACAAGCACACGGGCAGCGAGCCCGAGGCCAAGCTGACATGGCGTACGTTCTTGGTGAGCCCTATCCCCGCCGTGTTCAGCGCACAGTTCATTGTCAATGTCGCCCGGGGCGGCGTGGAGAATGGCGGTGTGCTGTTCCTATACGGGGCGTACGCGTACAACGCGGATCCGGTGTCGTTGGGCCTTTTGAGTAGCGTTATGGCGGGAGGCGGGATTCCTATCGCGTTGGTGGCCGGATACATCATGGACACGCGGGGGCGCAAATGGACCATCGTGCCAGGCACGATGGTGCTGGCGGTGGCCCTGATGTACATGGCGGCGACATCGTTCGCGTCCCTGCCGTACTCCGGTTTCGTGGCGGCGTTCGTGCTCACCCATATCGGGGTCAGCATGATGCTTGGGGCATGGCAGACGGTCGGCACCGACGTGGCTCCACCGATGGGACGAGGAACGTTCTTCGGCGTGTCACGCCTGGTCTCGCACACCGGTCGACTCTCCAGTCCGGGGAGCTTCGCGTTGTTTTCAGAGTTCGCGAGCTTCGGGGCTGCGTTCACGTTTCTGGCGATGGCCTCGCTGCTCAGCGGCGGGCTGGTGTTCTTCTTCATCAAAGAAACGTTGGGGCTGCGGGAAGAAAAGCCCACAGCCCCAATCTCTAAACCGTAGTTGACGGCTGCCTAGCTGAAGGCGGGCGCGACTTCTTTGGCGAACCGCTCCATCATGGGGGCGTCGAACGGGCGCGGTGTCTGGAGGATGAAGTGATTCACCCCTGCACTGGTCCACTTATCGACCTGGGCTTTGATCTCTTCAACCCCTCCGCAGAGGGAACTGTCCCGGACGTGCTCTTCAATGGTGTCGTAGAGGTCTGACTTCTTGTGGGAAGCCCCGCGGGTGTAGGTCTCTACGGTGTTGGCGAAGAAGCTCTCGGCCTCAGCCTTGTCGTCGGTGAGCCGGATCGGGATCTGGACGGAGAAGCGCATGCCCGCTGGATCCCTGCCCTCTTCGGCGCAGATGGCCTTGAACTTGGCGATGTTGGCCTCGGCCTGGCGTACCGATGTGATCTGGTTGTAGTCGTCGGCGTGCTTGGCTGCGACGCGCATGGTGCGCTCACCCATGCCACCGATGATGATCGGGGGGTATGGCTTCTGGATGGGCTTGGGCATCATCGGCGCTTCTTTGAGCTGGTAGTACTTGCCCTCGAAGGATGCGGGCTCTTCCGTCCAGAGCGCCTTCATGACCTGGAGGGACTCGTCCAGGCGGTCGAGACGCTCGGAGAATTTGGGCCACGGCATGCCGTGGGCTTCGAATTCTGCGGGGATGTTGCCGCTGCCGATACCCATCTCCACCCGACCGCCTGATGCGTGGTCGATGGTGTTGATCATCTTGGCGGTGATCACGGGGTGCCTGAAGTTGTTGTTGATGACCAACATGCCGAGGCGCAGGTTCTTGGTGTGGCCGGACATTGCCGCCATCACGGTGAGCCCTTCCAGCCGGAGGCCTGAGCCCCTGCCGGGCTGGATGAGCATGAGGTGGTCCGAGGGGTAGAACCCGTGGTATCCGTACTCGTCGCATGCCTGACATATCTCGAGGAAGTCATTCCATACGAGTCCTGAACTGCCGCCTACGCTGAACAACGCCTTGCCTGCCATTAGTTGATCCTTAGTGTTGCTTGATTTGTGGGCCATGAGGGCCAGCGAGCCGCATTCTACAAGGTGACGCGCTGACTGGCGCTCGGAACGTCGCTCAACGGTCGTTTAGTGGTCGTTTAGCGGGTTTGACCGTCCACGGTACGCGGTGGTTGTGGTGGTGGCGAACGTACGCTGTGTCGGACGCTGGGCGTGGGTGTGTTGGCAAGGTGTTGAAGGTGTTCATCCAAGATGTTGCTCGGGGAAGGGCCAGGAAGCAGGCCGTTACGCCAAGGTGTCAAGGTGTCGGTGTGTTTTCGGGGGTATTCTTTTTCGGGGGATGCTGGGGGGTAGTCGGGAGTAGGGAGAATGCTGGTGATGGATGGTCGAGAATCGCCATGAAATCACTATAGTGCGGCGGGGGTGACGGGGTAAGTGGCGTTTGTCAGTGTGTGGCATGCGGTGGCGCAGCGCTAGGTGATGTGGATGGTGCACATGAAACAGCCCTCCGTGCATGTGGCGCGGGGGGCTGTTTCGAATCAAGCTGGTGATTTGCCTCTAGGGGGCAGTGGCGCGCCGATGCCCCAGGTGGTGAGCACTGGTACGGTTGCAAGGGAGTCTACGGTTGTGTTGCGCGTGATGCTGTTGTTGCCAGGGACAGCGTCGGGAGGGCTCGCTGCTGCGACGGTTGCCGTGTTCGAGATCGTCCCATGCGAGCCGAGGGCTGTTACGAGGATGTCGAAGGCTGCCGAAGTGCCGTTGGCGAGGGGGGACACGGTACAGGTAATTATGCCATCGGCTTCCAGGCAGCGCGCGTCAGCCGAGACGGATGCCACGCCTGCGGGTAGCGGGCGGGAGACCTAGTCGCGGTGTTCGGGCCATTGTTGATGGCCGCTAGCGTGCAAACAGTTGACGGCCAGCCGAACCTCTGGATCAACCGGCACATCGAGTTCCGTGGCCCAAAGGAATTTGGAGAGTGTTGGGGGGGCTGGCACTCAAGTCATTTAACATCATTCCCTTAAGCTCTAGGCATGAAGATAAGGTGTAGGCATGAAAAACATTGCCCGAGCGCTTAACGGCATGCCCACGGTCACGTTGCGGACAAAGCTGTTGGCCGGCTACACCGTCGCTGTTGCGCTGGCCCTGTTGTCCACCGTGATCGGTTTTCGGCTGGTTGAAGACGTCGGTGGCGAGCTTGGCGAATACACATCAGTTACATTGCCCACGGTGGAAAGGCTGGAAGAGCTTCGATTCGCAGGTCTGCGGATCGTCTCGTCTACGAGCGAGTTTGGGTTCATTGCTGCTGAAACCATCGCTGAAGGAATAGACGAGGGCTCAGAGAACTCAGAGAACTCAGAGGACGATGAGTATGCTTTGGTTCTCACCGGGGTCGCTCGCTACGATGAAGCGCTGGCCGGTTACGCTCAACTCGCGGGGGACGGCGGCCCCGGTAAAGTGGAGCTAGTCAAGAGGATCACGGCAGCGGGGCAGCTTCTTGTATCGACGAGCCTGCAGATCATTGATCTCAAGAACCAAGGGGTTTCAGGGCGAGAGATACTTGACGTTAAAGAGGAGTTCGAAGAGTACGAGGAAGCTTTCCTCGAAGCCGTCACTGCAGCGATAACACGCGAAGAAGAGGATGCAGCGACCGGGGTCGCCGAGATACAAGGTGCGATCCGAACGGCGAAAGTAGGCCTCGTGGTTCTGGGGTTCGCGTTGTCTGCACTCACTGTGGGAATGGGGATGTACTTCGCGCGGAGGATGTCGGGCCGCGTTCAGCGCTTGGGCAAGCTCGCCAACGAAGTCAGCCAAGGCAAGCTAGATGTGGTATTCGACGACGCGTCTGAGGGTGGTGACGAGCTTTCCCAGCTCGGTTGGGATATCGAACACATGGTGCATGCCCTGAACCGCTCTCTGGGTGAGTCACGCAGACTTGCGCAGGCCATGTCCACCATCGGCGAGGGAGTCTGCATCACAGACTCCCTGGGCCACGTTGAGTTCGCAAACGCGGCCCTCGAAACCATGCTTGGATTCGCGCCAGGAGAGATTCACGGCCATCCACTGGCTGATATGCGTCCAGGAGGCGACGACAACGCCGCGCTCGGAACCATGCTGGCCGCCATGCAAACGCAAGACCTCTGGACGGGCGAGGCTGACCTGCTTGCCAAGGGTGGGTGGTCGGTCTGGACGCACGAGACAACTACGATTCTACGAACTCCCGATCAGGAAAGCGCAGGGTTTGTCTGCGTTCACGTCGACATCACGGAGCGCAAGCGAGCCGACGATGAACTGCGTCGGCACGCCCTGGGAATGAGCACTCTCGTTGAGATGGCCGGCATCCTGGCGGCGCCCGCCGGATTTGATGACAAAGCCACGCGGATACTCGATCCCATCGCCAGATCGCTCGAGGCGCCTTGGGTAAGCTTGAGGTTCATCGACGAACAAGAAGAGGGGCTGCGCCTAGTAGCCTCGATAAAGCCGGACAGGGACCCGATCGGACCGCGGCCTTTCATCGCCTTCGCGGAAGGGCAGATACCGGATGAACTGATTGTGACAGGACGTCTCGTGCTCGTCGACGAGTCGAAGAGCACCAGCCTGGAGCGGATGCGTTCCCGGGGCATCCGCTCCCGTGCGATCCAGCCCGTCATGGCTGGTGGGCGGCCTATGGGAGTGCTCACGCTTGGCGCGGACAGTCCCGCTCACTTCACCGAAGAACGCTGCCACCTCCTTTCCATGATCGCTGAAGGTTTGGGGCCACTGCTAACAGAGGCGAGGCTTACTCGTGACTTAGCGGAGGAGCTAGAGCAGCGCCAAATCGCCGAGAAGGCCCTGGGAAATCGTAGCCACGAACTCGACGCGCTGTTCAAAATCAACCGCCATCTCGTTGGCCCGGGGAGCTATGCGGAAAGGGTTCAAGCGGTGCTGTACGTCATGGCCGACGCCGTGGGCGCGACCACCGGTCGAGTGTGGATAGTCGACAAGGAATCAAATACATTGGCGCCGGTCGCACGAACGGGGGCACCCGGCGTCGGCGGTAGAGTTGACTCCTCCTTCCCGGAAGAATCATTCTATACCGAGACCACGAAAGCACGAGGATCGACCACCAGAGGCGGTGAACCGGCATCGGGTTTGGCAGTGCCTCTTAAAACCCAGGCTGGAACGTACGGCGTCGTGACGCTGGGTGCGGACACGGAGGACTACTTCAGTACCGAGACTGTCATCCTCGTTGAGTCGATGGTTGAGGCCATGGGCGCACTCGTGGAGACCCAGCAGATGCGGACCGAGGTCGAGGTGCAATTGGCCCTCGCTGCACGACGAGACGGCTTCATCGCAACTGCCTCCCACGAGTTAAGAACTCCGCTGACCGCGCTCTTGGCCCTTTCGGAACTCCTGCTCCTTCGGGAGCCCGAATTGGAAGTGCGGAGATCCTGGTACGAGACCATCAACCGAGAAAGTCGTCGCTTGACCGATATTCTCTCCGAGATGCTCGATGTCACCCGCATCCAGTCCGGTGAGATGACGATCAACATGTCAACGGTCGATCTCCGTGAGATCGTTAACGACGTTGTTTCCCCGCTCGCGGCCGCAGCTTCATCCCACGACGTGCAGGTCGAGATGCCAGAGCTTCTGCCCCAGATCGTCGTCGACCGCGGCAAGATGGCGCAGGTGTTGATGAATCTCGTCAGTAACGCGATCAAATACAGCCCACAAGGCGGACAAGTCTTCATCCGCGCACAACCCAACCGAGGACGGCCGAGAAATAATGCTCTCCGTGCAGGACCAAGGGATCGGCATTGACCCTGCCGATGTGAGCGGTATCTTCGAACCGTTTGGCCGCATCAGGACCCGCCAGACCGTATCAATCGGTGGAACAGGGTTGGGGCTTTATATCACGAGGAACCTCCTCCGCCTGATGGGTGGAGACCTATGGGTTGAAAGCGAGCCATCCCATGGCTCCACTTTCCACGTCTCGATTCCGATCGCCGCTGAAGCGACGGCTGCATCCCCGAAGTGATTTACACCTTTGGCACGTTGAGGAACGAACAATGACAAGGAAGATACTCCTCGTGGATGATGAGCAGGTCATAGTAGAGGTACTGAGCATTGCACTTGGCGGCGATAGCCGCTTCGAGCTCCTGTTCGCGGGCGACGGCCAGATTGCGATCGACATCGCTAATCGCGAGCAGCCAGATCTCATACTCATGGACGTCGACATGCCCGTGATGAATGGTATCGATGCGTGCCGCATTCTCAAAACAGACCCCGCCACGAGCGCTATCCCGGTGATCATGTTGACCGCGATGGCCCAGCAACGCGACCTGAAAGACGGGCTCTCGGCAGGCGCCGATGATTTCATCACCAAACCGTTTAGCCCGTCGTTCTTGATCGACAGTATCATCCGTCTCCTCGAAGGCTCCCAAACGGCGGGCTAGTACCCCGTCTACCTGACGCCAGAGTTGGGCGGATGGATCGACGGAGTAATCCTCAGTGGACAGGGTTAGGTTGCTAGCTGAGAGGACCCGACGCGAGAGTTCCGTCGCTGGCTGCGCCGGGGTCCCGGGCTCGTTGGTGGGTTCGATCGTGTAGCAGGTCGGGGCTCGCCCTCGGAACTCATGGACTTCGTCCGCCGGACTA
>ERZ890510.1677-NODE-1677-length-13960-cov-4.169292_pt1 | contig 13960 bp, 10 predicted proteins | sample MGYA00521265_ERZ890510 | MGnify/ENA primary metagenome ERZ890510 (study PRJEB32303, sample SAMEA104408624) | aquatic metagenome | biome: Brackish water; feature: Chemocline; material: water | place: Baltic Sea | collected 2014-10-26T21:54:00 | depth 110 m ...
AATGACTTTGTTGCGAGTCTTGTCGATCAGGCAGGTCTAGCTATGACGGCAGTCTAAGTTAGTCATATAATAAAGCTATAGCCCTAAGAGTAATTTGTATGTCCTTTATCGTGATTATTCCAGCTCGTTACGAGTCTACCCGCTTGCCGGGCAAGCCATTAAAAGACATTGCTGGCACCACTATGATCCAGCGAGTTTGGCAGCAGGCCTGCAAAAGCAGCGCATCACGAGTTGTTATTGCAACTGATGATCAACGCATTCAACAGGTCGCTAGCGCGTTTGGCGCTGAAGTATGTATGACCAGAGGTGACCATGTGTCTGGTACGGACAGGTTGCAGGAAGTGGCGCAGTCATTACAGCTTAATGATGAGCAGCTGGTCGTTAATGTGCAGGGCGATGAACCGCTTATCCCGCCAGCCGTTATTGACCAAGTAGCTGATAACCTTGAGGCCCATGCCATAGCGGGCGTGTCGACCCTCTCCGAGCCGATCAATGACATTGTGGCCTTCAATGACCCTAATGTTGTAAAGGTGGTAGCCAACTCTGCAGGAATGGCCAATTACTTTAGTCGCGCATCAATTCCTTGGCCTCGAGTCGATGTTCAGGACGAGAGTGGCGCTATCTCATTTGAGCGTTATCCTAAGCGGCACATTGGCATTTATGCCTATAGGGTCAGTCAACTGAATGCATTTGTTGGATGGCCGGTTGCTCCAACCGAGCAGGCTGAGTCACTGGAACAACTGCGGTTTTTATGGAATGGCGTGGCGATTCATGTCGCAGATGCGGTTGAAAAGGTCCCTGGTGGGATAGATACTGAAAAAGATTTAGAAGCCATATCAGCACTTTTTGAATAATATAATACATATTAAACAGTAGTTTATATCTTATAGATAATAATTTACATTAAATTAATTTAAAAGCAGATCGCACAGTATGAGCACAGTAGCCGTTTTATTTGTATGCCTTGGTAATATTTGCCGGTCACCTACCGCGCATGCGGTATTTCGGCAGATCGTGATTGCTCAGGGGCTTGATAGCAAAATACAGGTCGACAGTGCTGGCACAGGCGATTGGCACCTAGGCCGCGCTCCAGATGCACGTTCAACGGCAACCGCCGCCGAAAGAGGTTATGACCTATCCGATTTACGCGCACGGCTGGTAACGTCCTCTGATTTTGCTCATTTTGACTATATTATCGCTATGGACAACAGTAACTTAAATGATCTACAGGTTATGCGGCCCAGTGAATTTTCCGGCGAGCTCGAGCTTTTTCTAAATTACCCGGCTAAGGATAGATATTCTGGGTACACCGAGGTCCCTGACCCCTATTTAGGGGGTGCTGATGGGTTTGCGTTGGTGCTGGAAATGATAGAAGACGCGTCGCTAGGGCTACTGGAGCACATCAAAGCTCAGCTACAGCAATCAGACATGGCCGGAGGCTAATACTCTAGATGCCTGATCTACAGATCGAAAAAAACAAGTCGTTGCTGGCCATGAACACTATGGCGTTGGACTCTACAGCCGAGTATTTTTGTTCTGCATCAACGCTTGAAGCGGTGCACCAGGCACTGTCTTTCGCCAAACGTCATAATTTGTCGGTGACCCCCTTAGGGGCTGGCAGTAATGTGATTCTCGCGACTAATCTAAGTGGCCTGGTTTTACATTTAAGCCTAAAAGGCTGTGAGTCAGCAGCGCCAGTTGGGGCCGCTCATGGTAGTGTTGATGTTACCTTTGCCGCTGGAGAGAATTGGCATGACATGGTGCTTATGTGCCTTGATAGAGGGTGGTTCGGCCTAGAAAACCTATCATTAATCCCGGGTAATATGGGGGCGGCGGCTATCCAAAATATAGGCGCCTACGGTGTAGAGCTCTCTAATCTGCTGGTTTCATTGCAAGTGGTCGATATTCAGTCTGGCGCGGTCTTGGAGTTGGATCGTGAAGCTTGCCAGTTTTCATACAGAGATAGTGTTTTTAAGCAATCATTGAAAGATAAATACATCATTACGCAACTGACGTTGCGCTTATCAACTGAACCTAATATAAATATTGATTATCCTGCGCTGAGTGCTTATTTTGTCGAACTTGATAGAGAGCCTACGCCACAGATGGTCTCGGATGCGGTGTGTAATATTCGTCGTGAAAAGTTGCCCGATCCTTGTGAGCTGGCAAACGTCGGTAGCTTTTTTAAGAATCCAGTGATTAATCAGTCGGCTCTGGCAGGGTTACAGAGCGTTGAAGGCAAAGGGAAGGTTCCTTCTTATTCTCAGCCGGATGGGTTGGTGAAAGTACCCGCGGCCTGGTTGATCGATAAGTGCAAATTTCGTGGTACTCGAAGAGGTGGAGTTGGGGTTCACGATAAACAGGCCCTAGTTCTGGTGAATTACAGTAATGATGCCGATAACGACAGTGCGAGAGAGATTCTTTCTCTGGCGAAAGAGATACAGGCTGCGGTAAAGGATAGATTCGGAATTAACCTTGAGGTGGAACCGCGTATCTATGGACCTGTTTGAATCTCATGTTATTCCGCTTCAGCTGAGTCCAGATCGCCAGAGTGAAATCAGCTTTTGGCCCGCTTGGCTGGGGTCAGCTGAGGCGGATGATTTATTGGCTACCGCTATTGATAAGATCAATTGGCGACAGGATTCGATTAATATAGCGGGAAAATCGATCCCTATACCAAGATTGCAAAATTACTTTGGCGATCCTACTACTAGCTATACTTATTCGCGTATTAGGCTGCAAGCTGTTGCTTTTCCTTCATGGATGGACTCAATACGAGTTAGGGTAGAGCAGCAGACTGGATGTTGTTTTAACAGGACGCTGGTTAATTATTATCGCGACGGCCGCGATAGCGTTGATTGGCATGCTGATGACGAGGTTGAGTTGGGCTTAGAGCCGATTATAGCGTCAGTTAGCCTGGGTGAGGACCGGCCTTTCTTACTGCGGCACAAGACGAGTAAAGAAAGGCTAAAGATAAACTTACCTCATGGCTCGCTTATGATGATGGGTCCGGGTGTGCAAGAGTATTGGCACCATAGTATTGCCAAAGATAAGAATGTAGTTAAATCGAGAGTAAATTTTACTTTTCGTCATATGGATTAATATTGTTGCCTCAAGAGGCTAGAGCAAGGAGCAAGCATTGAAGTTATCTGCATTTGGGGAGAAGTTTTCAGGCTCGACAGGCATCGTTGAGCTGATGGACGATCTCGGTACCGCGCTGAATGAAAATCCGGATATGATTTTTATGGGTGGCGGAAATCCTGGTCGTATTCCGGAGGCGGAGGCGATCTTTAAGAAGCGACTCGAGGCAGTACTTCAAGATCCTCAGCAATTGCATAGCCTAATGGGTATTTATCAGTCTCCTCAAGGTGACAAGTTATTTCTCAATCAAATTGCTAGCTTACTTCGGAAGGAGTTTGGCTGGGACGTTTCTGATCGCAACATTGCTATCTCTAACGGCAGTCAACCGGCATTTTTTATTTTGTATAATATGCTGGCAGGGAGCATGCCTGACGGTACACACCGGTCTATACATTTACCTTTGGCGCCAGAATATATTGGATACACTGATATCGGTTTGTCTGAACAGTTTTTCACTGCCACGCGGCCTGAAATAGAATTACTTGATGAGCGCATGTTTAAATATCATGTTGATTTTTCAAAACTCCAGATTACACAGCAAACAGCGGCTATGTGCGTCTCCAGGCCAACTAATCCTACCGGTAATGTGCTGACGGACAATGAGGTCGAGCATTTGGATGAAATAGCTCAGGCAGCAGATATTCCTTTAATTATTGATGGTGCCTATGGCTTGCCTTTTCCGGGTATATTATTTAACGAGGCCAAGCCTCATTGGAATCAGAATACAGTATTGGTGTTAAGTTTATCAAAGCTTGGCCTACCCGGCGTCAGGACCGGTATTGTGGTGGCCAGAGAAGAGATTATTCAGGCCTTTAGTAACGCCAACACCGTGGTCAGTCTCGCCTGCGGTAACTTTGGCCCGACGATAGCTAGAGAATTATTTAGAACGGGCGAAATATTGTCCTTAAGCCGAAACTTGATCAAGCCATTTTATCAGGAGCGTGCTACGCAGGCGGTCAAATGGTTTAGAGAATCGTTTGGCGATGTGCCATATCGCATTCATAAACCTGAAGGCGCCATATTTTTATGGTTGTGGTTTGATGGCTTGCCCATCAGTAGCCAAGAACTCTATGAGAGACTCAAGCGAAGAGGGGTACTAGTGGTACCGGGGCATAATTTCTTCCCAGGTATGGATACGGGATGGCGCCATCAGCAGGAATGTATCCGAGTATCCTATGCTCAAGACGGAGATACCGTACGCAAGGGTATAGCCTTGATAGCAGAGGAAGTCGCTAGAGCCTACAAGCAATGACCCCGGAGAGATTAGCGAGGACTATTAATAGGCTTAATTGTCGCCTGCCAGACCTTAATGTGGTCAACGGCTAGGTACATAAAGAGTAAAACTTATCAGCAATTATTCGCTCTTGCGACACTGTTGTAATGTCTGCTCTAAATTAGGAGTTCGAAGATACGATTTTCAGAACCCGCACCAGTCACAGTATCAAATAAGGTAAAAGATCTACGCTTTACGCTTTACGCTTTACGCTTTGGGGTGTAGGGCGGAGAACTCAATTCAAACTAAGCCGCTCAGGGGCTGATGAACTTTTGGAGAGTTTCTAATAAAAGCTGAATCTTGGCCATTGATTCTTCAAATTCGCTCTCCGCTTCGGAATCAGCAACAATGCCACCTCCGCCCCAGCAGTGTAAGTCTGAGCCTGAGGCTACTACGGTTCTAATGGCGATATTAGTGTCCATTCGGTTATTGGCGCTAACATAGCCGATACTACCGCAATAAACAGAGCGCCTAACGGGTTCAAGCTGTTCGATAATTTCCATTGCACGGCGTTTGGGTGCGCCTGTGATAGAACCCCCAGGGAAACAGTCTCGCAGGAGATCGATCGGGCTACTGTTCTGGGATAATTCGCCTGTAACAGTACTTACCAAGTGATGCACATTGGCAAAGCTTTCTACTGCAAACAAGTGAGGGACCTTAACGCTTCCTGGCCTGCAGTTTTTACTAAGATCGTTCCGTAAGAGATCCACAATCATAAGATTTTCAGCTCTGTCTTTAGGGCTGTTAATCAGTGCTGCGGCGCTTTCCTGGTCTTCTAACTCTGATCGACCTCGCGGCACCGTCCCCTTAATAGGTTTTGTTTCAGCCTCAAGCCTATCTCCTGAAGAATTGTTGGACACCTTTAAAAATCGCTCAGGAGATATACAAAGAACCGCTTGATCGTGCCACTTCCAATAAGCGGAAAAAGGCGAGGGCAGAGACTCTCTTAGGGCTAAATAGGCCGGCCAAAGATCGCCGTCATATGATGTAGAAAAATGCTGCGTAAAATTGGTTTGATAGCAGTCCCCACTAGTGATGTAATCTTTGATTTTAGCAATGGCTTCAGCGTATTCAGATCGAGCCAGTGTCGGCTTGAAGGGTTGGTTAAGTTTGAAAAGCGATCTGGTGTCGGAGACTGTTTCGGCAGTGGTCTTTGTCAGGCGACTAATAACATCAGTCTTTAGATGCTCAGAGCAGTTTTCGTGAAATACAATCTCGCTTTTCTTAGTGTCATGGTTAACAACTAAGGCCCACAAAAACCGACCAATACGCATGTCGGGTAGGTCCGTAACAGGCGAAGCAATAGTGGGGATATCGATTAGTCTGCGGCCTAAATCATAACCAAAGTAACCTAACAAGCCGCCGACGAAAGGCAGATCTTTGTGGTTAGGTTCAATAGGAAAAAGGGGCTCTAGTAATTCCTTAGCCAGGACAAATGGGTCTTCTTGGCTGGTTCGTTCACTATCTTCACTTTTGATGGTGGAATCATTCCCGCGGGTTTCTATCATCACATCGGGGCAGCTAGAGATAATGTCTGCAGAGCCTTTATCGCTTATTGGTTTACCGCTGTCTAGCCAGATAGCCTCGGGCATATCACGAATGGCCTCGAACAGCAGAACGCTACTGTCACCATAGGGTATTTCATGGCGGTAAATTGATTTCATTGTTATTTCGGACGTCTCGCTGTCACAAGAGAGTTATTACAGAGGCTAGGATCAGAGACTGCTACCATAAGGGCTAAGTTTAAAATAGGCAATGGCAGATTAACGCCCATGGTGTTTTAGTTCAGACTCACTAACGGCTGAGTTGAGCCGAAGTCGCGGCCAGAAAAACTCAGCGCTTACCGTGTGGACTGCGGGTCGAGAAGTCACCCCAAAACCGGGAACCACATACCCAATGTGGCGAGGCCAACGCCGGCTGCAGTGGCAATCGCCGCGATCCAAAGAAAGGCGGCAAAGACGAACCGGGCGCGACTGCTGGAACTCACCTTTATGCGCCAATAGACTTCATACAGGGCGAGAGGCAGAAATTGCAACGCGGCCACCACAGCGAGGAACCAATCCGTGCCATTAGAGGTGTCGATGCCAATGCCGCCTGTCAGAACGAACCAAATCATGATTATGACTCTGAAGAACCACACCGCACTCGCTGCAAGAAAAAGACGCGTAGCCCACCACATATGCACAGAAAATTTACGCTGTCAGGCATAGCGGAGGGCTTGCCAGGCGAACCATAAGATCAGCAAGCCCTGAGCCATGAAACCTGGGCGAAGAGTCCAGGCCCCGATCTCTCGTACCACCAGCATGTAGGCCCCAGCGGCGACAACGATGACCACGCAGAGCACAAATGCGCGCCCTGACCATCGATGGAACCTAGGGAATCCTGACCTGACCGCGGGCAGAAGTTGGAGAGGACCAAAGAAGTGAATGATGATGGCGAGGCTCAAGTGGACCGCGACAGGTATATTCCCTAAGGTTCGGCCCGGAACATAAGCTTGGGATAAATGGGAATTCCATGCCGTGATATCGCCGAACAAAAGGGGCCAGCCATAAACCTAGAGAATATAGGCAACAAATATCCACTGCCCTGTGAGGACTGGCGTATACCAAGCTGTCGCCGCGACGCTTAAGGCCTTAACGGATCGTGCTGAAGGTGTTTGAATGAGTGACAGCCGATGACCATGTATCGATTGTTGCTAAATTCAAGTAAAATACTACCCGAACGGCAATCCCTGGTGCGGCGCGAAGACTTACCCTCGACTTCTGACACTTAGGCGCATCATTGGTATAAAAACAAAGGTAAATTAGATGCTTGACATTCGTATTGCTAATGCTGAGTCAGATGCTGTGACACTGGCTGAACACAACTGTGCCATGGCCTTTGAGACAGAGGGTAAGTTGCTAGATCGTGATGTGGCTATTCTAGGTGTAAATGGCCTATTTGAGCGACCAGAGTTTGGGTTTTATTTGGTGGCCGAGGTCGATGGCATTGTTGCGGCGACCTTGATGGTAACCTATGAATGGTCTGACTGGCGCAATGGATTGTTCTGGTGGATTCAGTCAGTCTATGTCAAGCCTGAGTTCCGTCGTCAGGGACTCTATCGGGGCATGTATGAGCGACTTAAGGCGATGGCAAACCAGCAGGCAACGCGAGTATGCGGGTTTAGGTTGTACGCTGAAACTGAGAACCTTGACGCTCATACGACTTACAAAGCCAGTGGCATGCATGTCTGCGAATATTTCATGTTTGAAGAAGAGACAGTTTAGCTTGGGAAAAGTCGGCTAATAACGGAAGGCACCGCATTTTCTACTCTCAATATTCTAGGACCCAGGTGCACCGCTTGAAATCCGACCTCCACCAGCTTGTCGATCTCATAGGGTATAAATCCACCCTCTGGCCCAATCGCTAAGGTGATCTTGTCTGAAGTATTCAGGGGGCAGTTTTCTTCGGTGTTGGGGTGAGCGACCAGTGAGGTGGTTCCTTTAATAATGCAGGGTAGTTCGTCTTCGACAAAAGGTTTAAATAACTTACGCAAATGCACCTCTGGTAATAGGGTGTCTCTTGCTTGCTCTAGACCTAGAATGAGCTGTTCTTCAATGGCATCTGGCGTTAGAAAAGGCGACTGCCAGAAGCTTTTCTCGACGCGGCTTGAGTTGATGAGATATAGTCTTTTTACGCCCATGGCAGCGATCGTTTGCAGCGTTCTACGCAACATCTTTGGTCGCGGCAACGCCAGCAGCAGGGTTAGTGGCAGTGGAGGAGGCGGCTCTTGATTTAGTTCCAGTGTTAAAGTTGCTTGTTCATTGTCCAGTTTAACGATGGTGCCAGTACCCATTAAACCGTTGATATGTCCTACCTTAAACGAATCACCAATGTCAGCCTTATGCACGTCTAGTAAATGCCGTAGCTGGCGATCACGAACGTTGTAGACATTGTCAGTTATATTGGATGTTAAAAGGAGCATATTCATGTAGGCGATTGTAATCGATATGATGCTCTATAGTGCACTATTCGGTCGCTAAAAACTTCCCGTTGCAACAAGACTCCCTAGTCGCAAGCTAAACTTGTACCAGCCGGGGAGCGGACAGATAATGACCTCACAGGGCGACTGTGTTTTCGCCATAGTCAGACTTCAAATGAAGCTAAAAAGGAGACTTCCATGTCAGATAAGATTCCAAGAGACAATGCAAACGATTACACCGAAGCAATGGCGCAAAAGCGTCGAGACTTTGTGCGGGAGAAAACGTCGATATCTCTGGATAATATCGGTCACTACTCTGTAGATCCGGCATCCACAGCGGGTAATATAGAAAATTTTATAGGGGTGGCACAGGTACCTATGGGCCTGGTTGGCCCACTACAGGTTAATGGGGAGCACGCTAGGGGGGAGTTTTACATCCCTATGGCGACCAGCGAAGGAACCCTTGTTGCTAGCTATAACCGAGGAGCACGGTTACTTCGCGAAGCTGGCGGCGCTAAGGTCACTATAGTCGACGACGCTATGCAGCGAGCTCCTGTGTTTATTTTTGAAGACGCTCGTGAAGCTCGAGAATTTGGGGTATGGGTAGAAGAGCATTTTGATGACATAAAAGAGCAGGCCGAAACGACAACCTCCTCTGGTAAATTGCGTGATATTCAGCAATTTTCTGCAGCCCGAATGCGTTATCTTAGATTTAACTACACCACCGGCGACGCTGCGGGTCAGAATATGGTGGGTAAGGCGACTTTCGTTGCCTGTGAATGGATTGCGGGTAACTATCCAGGCATTAAGCGTTACATGCTTTCGGGCGCGATGGATACCGATAAAAAACACTCGCAACTTAATACTTTGCACACAAGGGGCAAACGAGTGATAGCTGAAGTCATTATTCCCAGCGCACTGCTAGAAAAGGTGATGGGTGTGACTTCAGAGACCCTTTTTAAAGCACGAGCTATCACTCAGGTGGGGGGGTTGCTTGCTGGTTCGATCAATACCGGAGCTCATTCTGCCAATGGCATTACAGCTACATTTATTGCCACTGGGCAAGATGTTGCCAACGTAGCTGAATCTTCAGCTGCGATTGTTTATGTGGACTTGGATAGCGAGAATAATTATTACTTTTCCATTACCATTCCTTCACTAATAGTGGCGACTTATGGCGGCGGAACGGGGTTACCAACGCAGCGTGAGTGCTTGAAAATGATGGGGTGCAGTGGTACCGGCAAAGTGAATAAATTAGCAGAGATTATTGGCGCAACCGTACTCGCAGGAGAGTTATCTTTGATGAGTGCCGTATTGGCGGGTGATTGGGTCACTAGTCATGATGCTTTAGGACGGAATCGCTAGCTATCGGTTGTATCAATTAGCGTTGCATTCAATATAATGGCGACTCTGGGCTCGTAGTTCAATGGATAGAATAGGGACCTCCTAAGTCTTAGATGCAGGTTCGATTCCTGCCGAGCCCACCAGTTATAAGGTGTAGATAGTTCAAGCCTCTTGAAAAACCTCCGTTACGGAGGCTTTCTGGAATGCTGCGAGGCAAGAGTTGAAAAACCTTAGGCGTTTCTTTAACTCTAGTATCGACAGTCTTGGCCTAGGGTATTATTTGGTTTATCCCTATCTAGAGTATGTTATCTGCCAGTAAACTCTGCCCGATATAGGCTAAAAAGGAGATTCCATATCACCCATGCGCACAAAAACAGACTTCATTTGTGAGTAGTGGGAAATGGCTTCCTTGGAATTTTCACGGCCAACCCCAGACATTTTCACTCCGCCAAAAGGAACCTCAACTGGAGCGTCGTTGTAGGAGTTTATAAAACAAGTGCCAGATTGAAGTCCGTCAATTACTCGATGGGCGCGGTTAAAATCAGCTGTAAAAACCCCTGCGGCCAACCCAAATTCTGTCGCGTTTGCACGGGCTATAACATCTGCCTCAGATTCGAAGTCTAAGACCGACATCACCGGACCGAATATTTCTTCACGTGCAATGGACATGTCGTCGGTTACCTCAGCAAAAACGGTGGGCTGTAAATAAAAACCTTCGCCGGTGATACTGTTGCCTCCGGTGACTAGCCGCGCGCCTTCATCCTTACCCTTTTTAATAAATCCAAGCACCAAATCTAATTGACGCTGACTCACCATGGGGCCAAAATTTGTTGCCTCATCCAGGGGGTCGCCAATAACTGCCTGTTCAAGACGTTCACATAGCCTTTTTAAGAAAGCATCTTTAATTCCAGATTGAACAAACACACGCGTACCATTTGAACAAACTTGCCCCGTTGAATAAAAATTGGCCAAAATTGCTCCGCTCACGCTGTTTTCTAGATCTGCGTCATCAAAGATGATTAGCGGAGACTTACCACCCAATTCCATAGTGACATGTTTCATTCCGGCAGCTGCCGCAGCATATACTTTACGACCTGTGGGAACCGACCCCGTTAATGACACCTTGTCTATGCGAGGATCAGAGACCAGGGCGGCACCGACGTCCCCTAAGCCCTGCACTACATTGTAGAGACCGACGGGAAGACCGGCTTCAACTAAAATTTCAGCTATCTTTAGCGCGCATAGCGGTGTGGTTTCCGACGGCTTGAAGATCATCGCATTACCGCAAGCGAGTGCGGGCGCTCCTTTCCAACAAGCAATTTGCGTTGGATAGTTCCACGCCCCAATACCCACACAGAGGCCCAGTGGCTCCCTGCGAGTGTAGGCCCAGTTCCCATCGCTCAAGGGTATGTGTTCGCCTGTTAAGGATCCGGCCAAGCCACCAAAATACTCCAAAGCATCTGCAGCACTTGTTGCGTCAGCATAGAGTGTTTCAGATAAGGGTTTTCCTGTGTCATAGGTTTCTAAAACAGATAAATCATAATTACGTTCTCGAATAATGTCAGCGGCACGCCGTAAGACGCGACCCCGTTCTGTGCCAGATAATTTCGCCCAGGCGCCTTGCGCACTCTTAGCGCTTTCGATGGCTTGCTCGATAATTGCAGGGGTTGCTGAATATACTCGCCCGATAATGGCCCCAGTAGCGGGGTAGATCACATCAATGGGTATGCCAGTATTATCTTCAACGTATTTACCATGAATGAAGTGGCTTGCTGCAGGCTGTAGTTCCATGTGGTCCTCTCAAAAGTAGGAATTATATTTAAAATTGTTTATTTTAGGGTTACTTTATCGTGCGAGTCATTTAAGGCCTATTATCGATCGTGAGTCGCCCAGTCTTATTTAAGCTTTGTTTCTAGAATCGCTACTTCTGTTTCCCCGACGCGCCTAAAATTGTGCGCGGTAGCGGATAGGAAAAGGGTTTGTCCATCGCCCGCCATTAATGTGGTGCCAGATTGTAGGCTATCCTGAGAGATCAAAATCAGTTTTGGACCCTTGACGCTCTCCAGTAATTCGGCCTATCTCATCAATAGAGGCTAAGGTGGCATTGTCTTTATTATTACCATCCACATCAACTATTAATGTGACTATTTGATTAATTTTACTTAAATCAAGACTGACTGTATCAATCGAGAATGAGGTTAAGGACGGCCTATTAGAACCTACTTGGGCAAAACTAATAGGGGGCAAAACACCTCTAGCTCAAGCCAAAATGTAGTGGAAGTATTTAAAGAGAATTTTGAGTACTGCATTACAATAAGCTATTTAGCTTTCGATAAAAATAGAAGAAATACATCTTATTATCGAGTAATGATTCCGCCTGAGATCGATGTTGCGACATAATGTAGGTAACTGCTAGATTGAGTATTTTTTACTTCAGATAAATACATGCAGCAACAGTGTTATTATTAAGGCAAACGAAGCGTCATGATTAATGTGTGTTGCTGTGGAGAGCTAGCCTGGATATTTATACGTTTGCGATTGCAATAAGTGTGGTTATTTTTATCGCCGTTGGAGTTTACGCCGGCCGTAGCGTTAAAAAGTTGGACGATTATTTTGTTGCCGGGCGGCAGGCTCCGACCCTGGTCATTGTTGGCACGCTCGTTGCCAGTGTATTTAGTACCTCGATTTTCCTCGGTGAAGCCGGATTCACCTACGATGGCCAATTGGGCCCCTATATATTAATGCCTGGGGTCGCTGTAATTGGGTATGTCTACGGCGCTTTGTTCTTTGGTACTTTTCTTCGTCGTAGTCGGGCTCCTACCGTGGCGGAGTTTTTTGGCCGGCGATTCAACAGCAGCCGAGTACAAAAGGCAGCTGGTATGACTATCATTGTTGGTCTAGGCGGTTACCTTGTGGTGGTTACTCAGGGGGCGGCTATCTTACTGTCTGAACTGACCGATTTAGAGTATTTTGAAGCCATTATTTTGGCCTGGCTAAGTTATACCTTGTTTACTATGTATTCAGGTTCCAAAGGCGTGATCCTAACGGACACACTCATGTTTTTGCTGTTTTGCGGTGCTACTGTATTTTTTGTATTTTATATTGTAGACGGAATGGGAGGGGTTGCGCAGGCAGTTGAAGACTTAACGCAGGTCGAGAGTAAACCTGACATCGCATCCTGGCACGGTACCGTTGGAGAGGGTACTGAGTGGCCAACGTCGATGGACTATCTTATTTGGGCGTTAATTGTAGATATGTCATGGGGTTTTGTTTATGCCGTTGGTCCTTGGCAATCCAGTCGACACCTAATGGCCAGAGATGAGCATGTCGTTATCCGAGCAGCTGTCTATGCATGCTTCGCGGTAGCGTTGATGCAGGTTCTCATCTATGGAATAGGCGGATTGATCAATTTAGCTAATCCAAATATTTCGCCCTCAGAAACGGTGATGATCTGGGCGGCCAAGAATCTGGTGCCTAGCTTCCTAGGGGCGGTTTTACTGGCCGGCATTATGGCGGCGGCATTGTCTTCTGCATCAACTTTTTTGTCGCTAGTCGGTTTTAGTATTAGCAATGATATTGTTGTCCGCAAGCAGGAACTGACATTGCGGTCCTCTCGAATCGCTATGTTTATCACTGGCGCAGTCGTGCTCGTACTCTGTTTTATTTTTCCACCCAATGTATTTTGGCTTATGATGTTTATCGGTACGGTTTTCGCGTCGTCCTGGGGTCCCGTGGGCTTCATGAGTATTTGGAGCAAATCTATTACAGCTGAGGGTGCCTTTTGGGGTATTGTGCTAGGTTTTTTTGGTAACGTGATACCGGCGACTCTCGAATACATAGGGCTGATTTCTCTACCCAGTTATTTCAATCCAGCCCTTATCGGTGCAAGTATTAGTTTGATAGCGATTATTTGGATATCAAAAAGGGGCACTGTTAGCGCGCAAGAGGAGCAATACCGTAAGGATTTGCATCGCACCCCAGATGTCGATCGTGACTTAGCAAAAACCAAAAGAACCCTATGGGCGCCGGTATTCCTAGTTATATATGGCTGTCTGATGCCTCTGATGTTAATTAAGTATTACGTTATTCCCTATCAAACGGGCGTTGGTCAACTACTAGCAGATGGTTCCGTGGACTTGTCTACTGGGGAATCCATCTTGGCCATGCTAACAGCGCCTGTCTTCATCATCCTCGGCCTTATAGTGGCAAAGGTAGTCTGGAGCAGATACAGCCCCCGCCAA
>ERZ890510.1678-NODE-1678-length-13959-cov-4.608170_pt1 | contig 13959 bp, 14 predicted proteins | sample MGYA00521265_ERZ890510 | MGnify/ENA primary metagenome ERZ890510 (study PRJEB32303, sample SAMEA104408624) | aquatic metagenome | biome: Brackish water; feature: Chemocline; material: water | place: Baltic Sea | collected 2014-10-26T21:54:00 | depth 110 m ...
TTGCAATTGTTCTGCAATCAGGCGCTAGTGGAAGAATTCTTGCTGCTAGTTCCACAGTGGCATTAGATGGACCAGGATGGATTTTACAAGGCACAATATTAATTGCTGCCACATTAAGCGCATTTCTATTTGCAGAAAACAGAATTGATCCGCTGGGCGATGCATTTGCGACTCGAGCATCTACATTGCCTGGCGGAGAAGAAGAAAAAAATATGACAAAGCTTGGTTGGACTCAAACTGAGATCTGGCCATTATTCACTTTTTCAATTTCAGGAATGCTTTTATTTGTTACTGCAAATGATTTACTAGTACTTTTCGTAGCACTGGAAGTTATGAGCTTGCCACTGTACTTATTAGCAGGTTTATCTAGAAGAAGAAGGCTTTTAAGTCAAGAGGCAGCACTGAAGTATTTTATTTTGGGTGCATTAGCAAGTGCTATTTTATTATTTGGTAGCGCATTAACTTATGCCTACACGGGTTCCTTGGAATTTGGTCAAATATCAAACGGAATTAGTTCTTCAAACAATTCACCAGGATTGCTCACAGCCGCAATTTCGTTGGTAGCAGTTGGAATGTTATTTAAAGTAGGTGCCGTGCCATTTCATCAATGGGTGCCAGATGTTTATTCCGGTTCACCAACACCAGTAACTTCATTTATGGCAGGTGCTGTAAAAATTGCAGCTTTTGGCGGATTACTTCGTGTTTTCTATGTTGCATTTGGTTCCCTTGTTTGGGATTGGCGACCACTTATTTGGGTTGTTGCAGGATTAACAATGTTGGTGGGAAGTGTAATTGCACTTTCGCAAACAGACTTTAAGAGAATGCTGGCTTATTCTTCAATTGCTAACGGCGGATTTATTTTAGTTGGGTTTTCTGCAACTAGTAAGCCAGCGATTGCTTCAGTTTTGATTTACTTGATTGCCTACATGTTCTCAACTATTGGCGCATTTGCATTGTTAACAATTATTAGAGAGTCAACAGGAGAGAGCTCAAACTTGGTTCGCTGGAGAGGTATTGGTAAAAAATCTCCATTGACAGCTGGTTTAATGTCACTATTCATGCTCTCCTTTGCAGGTATTCCATTAACAAGTGGATTTACTGCAAAGTTTGGAGTCTTTACTGCAGCTATTTCAGGTGGTGCAACACCATTAGTTCTGGTAGGTGTAGTAGCAAGTGTTATTTCGGCGGTCTTTTATGTAAGGGTGATTATTTTGATGTTCTTTAGTGAACCAATACCCGAAGGCCCATTTGTTGTCGTGCCAAGTTCTTTCACAACTTCAGTTATAGCTATTTGTGCTGGAGTAACTGTATTGATGGGCTTGGTACCACAAATAATTATTGAATTAATAAGCTCTGCGTCTGTGTTCTTGCGATGAGTAAAGCAACAGTCCCAGAGTTACTAATAGAAGATGAAGCATTAAAGGATTTTCTGGCCTTAGGGATAAAGAGAACTGAAGAATTTCTAGAAATTGAATCCGAATCTAATTACAATCCATTAACAGAAATTACACAACATTTATTGCTAGCCGGTGGGAAACGAATAAGACCAGTTTTAGTTTTCCTTGCAAGTCAATTTGGTAAACCAGACATCGATCGTTTAGCAAAAGTTTCAGCAGCAATTGAATTTATTCACGTAGCAACTCTTTATCATGATGATGTTATGGATGAGGCATCTTTGCGCAGGGGAGTTACATCTGCCAATGCAAAATTTGGAAACACAAACGCAATTCTGGCTGGAGATTTTTTATTTTCAAGAGCTTCAGCAATCGCTGCGGAATTAGGCCCGCATGTAGTAACTGTGTTAGCTGACACGCTTTCAACTCTTTGTGAAGGTCAAATTAGAGAAGCAATTGGAGCAAAAGACACAGATCCAATAGTTCATTACTTAGAAGTCTTAAGACAAAAAACTGGATCATTAATTGAATCTGCAGCAGCCCTTGGTGCTTATTTAGCCGGGGTTGATGATTTAGTGAGTGCAGCACTAGCAAATTATGCTAGAAACATTGGTTTAGCTTTTCAAATTTCTGATGACATTTTAGATATGAAAGGTGAATCAGTAAATTCTGGAAAAATAATTGGTAAAGATCTACTTGCAGGAGTTCACACTTTACCGGTTTTATCAGCCTTAGCTGCTGACAAAGCAAATGAATTAGCACCGATGCTGCAAAAAGTTATTTCAGATGAAAAATTAATTCAACCTATTATTGAAAAAATTACTCAACTGGGTGGTTTTGATGTTGCTGAACTACATCTTGAAAGTTTGATTGATCAAGCAATGGTCTCCCTTGATTCAGTGCCCAAGGGATCTGCTCGAGACGCTTTAATTCAATTTGCAGAATGGTTAACAAAAAGAAATAGCTAATTTGTCTTTCGGTAAGTTTTAATTGCATCAAAACTAAAGACACTCACTGCCATCCAAACCAGAAAGAATCCAAACCATCTTGCAGTGCTCATTTCTTCATGGAAAATAAAATAACCGATCAAAAATTGTAAAATTGGGCCTAAAGCTTGCAATAAACCAATTGCGACTAAAGGCACCCTGACTACAGCTGTTCCAAACAAAAGTAGTGGAACCACAGTGGCAATTCCTGCAGTTGTTAACCATAATGCATGCGAATATCCATTAGTTGTAAAACTCAATTGGTCATTGGCGTATAAGTAGTAAATAAATATTAAGAAAAATGGAGTCAAAATTAAGGTTTCAACTGTCAAGCTTGATACTGCATCTACATTTGCTAATTTCTTAACTAATCCATAGAAGCCAAATGAAAAAGCTAAAGTAAGAGCCACAATTGGTGGTTTGCCCAAACTAAGAGTTAAGAATGTGACTGCAATGAAAGTTAGGGTAATCGCAACTATTTGTAGAGAATTTAATTTTTCTTTAAGGATTATTACGCCTAAAGCAACAGAAACTAAGGGATTTATAAAATAACCTAAGGAAGTTTCAATAATGTGACCATTATTAACACCCCATATAAAGGCACCCCAATTTATGGTAACCAAAATGGCAGCCAAAAAAAGCAGAAGTAATGTTCTTTTGTTTGTAAACGAAGCTTTTACAACAGTCCATTTTTTAGTAAAAAAAGCTATTAGTAACAATAATCCCAGTGACCAAACAACACGATGTGCCAATATCTCTGGTGCAGAAGCAGGTTTTAAGAACTGCCAATAAAGAGGAATCACTCCCCACATCAAATAAGCACCTGCAGCAGAAATTATACCGGTGCTATATGCCGATCTATCTTTAGAATTTTTCAATTAAAACCAAATCTTTTGCTTGAAGGCGTGCAACTCACATCTTAGGCGCGAGACTGGTTTTAAGTATGCAGGTCATGAGAGTGTGAGGTGGCGGAAAAGTTAGTTATCCGATAGAAATAAAGTAGTGGCTTATTTATAAGGATGGGCAATGCGTAGAACAACCAACACTCTAAAAACAATCTTTCTGCTGGGCACACTGGGTCTTTTTGTAATGGTTATTTCATCTTGGTTTGGTGGATCTTCTGGTTTATGGTTTGGATTGATTTTCGCTTTAGGCATAAATGGTTTTGCTTACTTTTACTCTGACAAGCTGGCTCTTAAAGCGATGAAGGCTTATCAAGTGACACCTCAGGATGCACCAGTTTTGTATAAAATTGTTAGCGATCTGGCACTAGAAGCACAACAGCCAATGCCCAAAGTTTATTTGTCGCCCACTGCTTCACCAAACGCATTTGCAACAGGACGCAATCCACAAAATTCTGCAGTTTGTGCAACTGAAGGAATCATGAATTTATTAAATGAAAAAGAATTACGTGGAGTTATTGGTCATGAACTTTCCCATGTTTACAACAGAGATATTTTGACTGCTTCTGTTGCAGCAACTATGGCAAGTGCCTTGATGTCAATGGTGCAATTTTTTTGGCTATTTGGGGGACGAAATTCCCAAAGATCAAATCCTTTAGGTGGATTATTTTTGATAATTGTGGCACCGATGGCAGCGACTATGTTGCAATTAGCGATCGGTCGATCAAGAGAATTTGCTGCAGACGAAGATGGTGCAATCTTGACTAAGGATCCACTTTCCCTAGCTAGTGCCTTAAAGAAAATAGATGCTGGTATTTCCAATGCTCCGATGAGACCAACATCAAAAATGGAATCAACTTCTTCAATGATGATTGCTCACCCATTTCGAGGAAACGGTATGGCCAAATTATTTTCAACTCATCCACCGACCCAAGAAAGAGTTAAACGTTTGGAAGACATCGCACAACAGATGGGCCAGTCTTACTAGAAACTTTTCACATCGTAGAATTACCAAGGCGCATTAATTAGGTAGCTTGCCCGAGCGGCCAAAGGGAGCAGACTGTAAATCTGCCGGTTCACGCCTACAGTGGTTCAAATCCACTAGCTACCACGCTGAATAGAATTAAGACTTATCAACAATATTATTTTTTAGAAATTGAATTATATGGTAAAAAAACTAATTATAAATAGAGATTTCGAGATGCAGCAGGAAAACTCCTTTTTATTTATTTGGACACGTGAAAGTTGTTTTGGGTGAAATTTTTAGCTTAACCCTTGCCAAATATGAGATAACACCCAAGAAGTCCAAAGTATTAGATCATGATTTACACCTCTAGGGTTTATAGCGCAAATTACAAGGAGTAGAGTCGAGTAATGAATCAGACAATAAATGTGGTTGGAATGACCTGCCAACATTGCGTCAATTCAGTTACTGAGGAATTGTTAAAGATTAATGGAGTTCAAAAAGTAATAGTTGATTTAGACGGTGGAAAAGTTGAAATTTCATCTGATGAAGAAATTATTCAAAATAAAATTTCTGAAGCGATCAAAGAAGCCGGATACGATCTTAAATAAGAGGAAAAGTTGAGCCAACAAGTTGAATTAAATGTTGGAGGAATGACATGTGCGTCATGTCAAAGACGTGTTGAAAAAGCATTAAATAAAATAGATGGAGTTAGCTCGTCTGTAAACTATGCCACAGGCAGCGCTGTAATAAATTCTGAACAACAAATTGATCCAAATATACTTATCCAAGTTATTGAAAAATCTGGCTATACTGCATCTTTAACGAGTCGAGCAAAAGAGCGCTATGGAATCAAAGAGTTTAAAAATAGATTAATTTTTTCAAGTATTTTTGCAATTCCTTTGATGTTTTTAACGATGATTTCCTCATTGCAATTTGATTATTGGCAATGGATAAGTGGTGCGATGGCTACTCCTGTCGTTTTTTGGGCAGCTTGGCCATTCCATAGAGTTGCACTTTTAAATATAAGACATAGAACTGTCACGATGGATTCCCTGGTGAGTATGGGAGTAGCTGTTTCCTATTTCTGGTCAACTTATGCAATTTTATTTACTCATGCTGGAGATCCTGAAATGCGGATGTCGTCGGCTTTAATTGGAAATTCAAGTGAAAATGACGTAGGTATTTATTTTGAAGTGGCAGCGGCTGTGACAACATTAGTAATTTTAGGAAAATATTTAGAGTATCGAGCAAGAGATAAATCTAAACAAGCATTAGAAAGTTTAGCTTCACTTAATCCTAAAACTGCTATGTTACTTAGAAATAATGAACAAATAAGTATTGCAATCGAAGACGTAAAAGTAAATGATTTACTTTATGTTCCAACGGGTGCACAAATACCAGTTGATAGCGTCGTTATTTCTGGACAAGGCCATGTTGATAAATCTCTTATCACCGGGGAATCTTTACCGGTCGAAGTAATAACTGGGGATATCTTGATTGGGGCAACTGTTTTATTAGATGGCGCTCTCACGGTTAGGGCAACTGCTGTTGGTAAGGACACAGTCTTATCAGGAATCTCACGCTTGGTGCATCAAGCGCAAACTGGAAAAGCAGATGTAACAAAGTTAGTAGACAGAGTTTCAGAAATATTTGTTCCAATTGTTATCGGACTTTCAATTCTTACAGCTCTTTATTGGTATCTAATTCAAAATAATACAACAATTGCTTTAACTTCTGCAATTGCTGTTTTAGTGATCGCTTGTCCGTGCGCTTTGGGATTAGCAACTCCGACAGCACTTTTAGTTGGAACAGGAAGAGCAGCAAGCTTAGGATTATTAATTAGAGGGCCTCATGCACTTGAATCAAGTATAAAAATTGATCGAATCGTGCTTGATAAAACAGGAACGCTAACCGATGGGCATATGAGTGTTTCTGGTTTTGAAAGTAATATCAATGAAAATGAATTATGGAAAATTATTGGCGCTTTAGAGTCAACATCACTTCATCCAATTGCCACAAGTTTAAGAAAGCATGTTAGCTCATTGGGTTACTCTCAAGAACCAGCTAAAGATGTAAAGAGTATTACCGGGTTGGGGCTCAGCGGAGAAGTTGACGGTATTTCTTATTCACTTGGATCTACTAAGTGGTTAGGGATTCCCCCAAATGAATTAGGCGAAACCTCTAGAAAATTTTTAGCCCAAGGTGATGTGGTAGTCATTTTAAATCGTTTAACTGAAACTGTTGCCGTTGTTGGCCTATCTGATCAATTAGCAGATTCAAGTGTTGATGCGGTTAAAAAATTAGTTCAAGTTGGTATTAAACCTATTGTTATTTCAGGAGATCATGAAGTTTCTGTAAAAAAGGTTTGCGATCAATTAAATATTGTTGAATATTACGCGAATAGTTCACCCGAGTTTAAATTAGAAAAGATCATTGATTTACAAAATCAAGGCCATTTCGTGGCAATGGTTGGAGATGGAGTAAATGATGCTGCAGCTTTAGCTAAAGCGCATTTGAGTTTAGCGATGGGACAGGGAACAGATGTTGCTGCAAGCGTCTCAGATATTGTTTTGATGAGATCTTCAATGGCTGCTGCAGTCGACGCTATTGCACTTTCGAGAGCAACCATGAAGACTATAAAAACAAATTTGTTTTGGGCTTTTGCTTATAACGTTGCCGCTATTCCATTAGCCATGTTTGGATTACTAGGACCTGTAATTGCTTCTGCAGCTATGGCTTTTTCAAGTGTTTTTGTGGTCACTAACAGTTTGAGACTCAAAAGATTCAATCCGTTAGACAATTAGATATTAAAATAGTATTAAAAATTTTTGATTTTCTAACTAGTATTTAATGGTTTTATGACCCAGTAATTTCAGAGATCTATAATTAATTAACGAAAATTAGTAAACTGTGTTGCAAAATCAAGTTCAGTTTGTTCAACCAAGCGCATAACTATTTGCAAATCATCACGTGATTTACTATTTACTCTTAGTGTTTCACCCATTATTTGAGTCTTAATTGTTTTGGGACCTTCATCACGAATTATTTTGGAAAGTTTCTTGGCATTTTCTTGAGAAATTCCTGAATTAAAATCACCGGTGATTTTATAGATTTTTCCAGAACCTCTTGGGTCACCTGCCTTAAAAGATTTCAAAGAGATGCCTCTTTTGATCAATTTTTCCTTAAACACATCCAATGCAGCTTTGGCTCGCTCTTCAGTGCTTGACTCAATTTCTACACTTAATTCGTTAAGCCACTTAATTTCAGTTTCAGTGTTCTTAAAATCAAACCTTTGGGAAAGTTCTTTGCTGGCCTGGTTTAAAGCATTGTCTGCTTCCTGGCGGTCAATTTTGCTAACGATGTCAAATGAATTTTCAGCCATAAAGAAAAGTTACACCAAACAAATAAAGAATTGGCAAATAGCCCAACAATATTTTGTTGATTTTGAAACGAATCTTTATCTCCCACACATTTCGGCTTTAAAATTACCTAAAGCCATAGTGAGACGAAGCAGCAGCACAACCACCAATGACCAAATAATCTGTCTTCGGGTATTCTCGAATTTCGCGGCTTAAGAACTTTCTTGATAGTCGCCAAGCCCCAATAGCTCAGATGGTAGAGCATCTCCATGGTAAGGAGAAGGTCTGCGGTTCGATTCCGCATTGGGGCTCGGGTTGAATAGTCCAAGGGCAAAGCGGAGTAGCTCAGGTGGCAGAGCAAGCGGCTCATAATCGCTGTGTCGCGGGTTCGACTCCCGCCTCCGCTACGTTACAAAACAGAGTAAGAAGAAAGGAAGAAAATGGCAAAGAGTGATGTTCGTCCAAAAATCACAATGGCATGTGCTGATTGCAAAGAACGCAATTACATAACAAAGAAAAATCGTCGTAACGATCCAGATCGTTTGGAAGTTAAGAAGTTTTGTCCACGTTGTAACAAGCACACCGATCATAAAGAAACACGCTAAGAAGTTTTAGCTAATTTCTTAAAAATTCGTGGCACTTAACCAAGCATTTTTAAACAGGTCGTATCCATCTCCTTCAACATATTTAATTGAAAGAGAGAAAATACAAGAGTTTGCTGCTGCTATTAAAGACACAAATCCAATATCACATGATCTAGAATTTGCAAAGCAAAATGGTTATGCAGATTTAGTCGCCCCTCCAACGTTTCTCATTTCAATTCAAATGAGTGCGATGGAAGTTGCGCTATTTGATCCTGAATTAGGTTTGGACTACAGCAAAGTAGTGCACGGTGAGCAAAGCTTTGAATATCTAAGACCAGTTTTAGCAGGAGATGAACTTTCATTTATTTCTATCATTGAAGATATTAAATCTAAAGTTGGAAACGATTTCATCGCCATCAGAAGTGAAGTTAAAGATAAAAATAATGATCTAGTAGCAATTTTGAAAGCTACTCTAATTGCTCGCGGAACAGCAGTGTGAGATGACAAAAATAAAATATTCTGAAGTCGAAGTGGGATTTGAGTTACCTAAATTTTCACAAAACTTCAAACGTGAAAATTTGAATGCCTACGCTAAAGCCTCTGGGGATTTTAACAAAATTCATCTTGACGAAGAATTTGCTAAGTCTGTGGGACTACCAAACATAATTGCGCATGGAATGTTAACAATGGGTATCGCAGGAAAAGTAGTAACAAATTGGCTGGCAGATCCAAACGCCATCAAAAGTTTTTCTGTCAAATTTTCTAGCCCTGTAGTCGTGCCAGATGATGGAGTGGGAATCGATGTCGAATTTACTGGTCGAATTGGTGAGAAGATGGATGATAATAAAGTAAAAATTGAGTTAGAAGCAAGATGTCTTGGCACAAAAGTTTTGGGTCGATCCCTAGTCATAGCTCAGCTTGCTTAAATGAACGTTCCTAAAGAAATTATCGAGTTAGCAAATCTACGGGTTGAGGCGCGACAAAATAAAGATTTTACTAAAGCTGATGAATTAAGGGATCAGATTTCTGAATTAGGCTGGATCGTTAAAGACACAGCCCAAGGTTTTGAATTTAGTGAAAAACCACCGTTTTTGCAACACCAAAATTTGAACCAACTAAACAATCTTGAAAATATTATTAACAGAAAAATTGGTGTTTGTTTGCTAGTTGATGGATGGCTAGATGACACAAAAGAATGTATTGAATCATTATTAAAATATTTACCACAAGAAACAGTTATCACAGTTCTAGATTTAGGTAATGTCGAAAACACAGGAATATACTTAGAAGAATTACAAAAAGAAAACGTAAATAAATTAGAGGTATTTCATATAGCCCAAACATTGTCAGAAGCCGGTTGGGCCAATTCTATTAATAAATTAATTGAATTAAACCCTGGACAATTCTCAGTCATCATGGATTTATCTTCAATCGTGAGTGGGGATGTGATAACACCTTTAATAAATGAAATTAAAGATGATGTGATTGCTTGTGGTTGGAAGGGATCTTTAGTTAATTTGGAAGATCAATGGCGTTCAGTTGACGATAAAGGTGATGGGGAAGTTGATATTTTATTAGGCTATTTATTTGCCATAAAGTCAAAGGTTGCCCAGGAAATACCTGCTAACTCAAAAGCAAAGTTTTATAGAAATGCTGATTTGGAATGGTCTTTAATGCTTAGAAGTGCAGGACATAAATTATTTGCTAAAGGAGAAAACTTAGCTGTAGTGCAGAAAAGACATCATGGATATCACGATTCTGAAGCCGGTTATAGAGATAAAGAATCTAGAAAGAATTATGATCGAATATTGCAAAACTTTCGAGGTAAAGTCGAAATATTAAGTCCTAGAAGATAATTTAAATTACTATTACTTATATGCGAAAACTGAAAGATTTTAAACTCGCCAGTCACACCTCATTAAGAGTTGGCGGGTTGGCTAAAACAGTTTGTGCTATTCAAACTCCATCTGATATTCAAGATTTTGTTCACGAGTATGGAAATGATGACTTTTTTGTTTTAGGTAAAGGAAGTAACATCGTTGCCCCAGATCATGAAATAAATACACCGATTGCACTGATGCAGATAGTTAATTCCACCGCGAGAGCCGAAACAGATTTTGTGGAAATGATTGTTGGAGCCGGAACAAGTTGGGATGAATTTGTAGCTGATTGTGTTGATCAAGGTTTAAGTGGTGTGGAAACCTTGTCTGGGATTCCTGGAACAGTTGGTGCCTGTCCAATTCAAAATATTGGAGCCTATGGCAGTGAAGTTAAAAATGTAATCACCAGCATCCAATTAATAGACGGCGCAACTGGGAAAAGTCGTTCCTTAACAAATAGTGATTTAAATTTTTCTTATAGATTCTCCTTGCTTAAAAATATGCAATCAAGATTTATTATTGAAAGTGTGACATTTAAACTTCAAAAAAATAAAGATTCTAATATTACACATTATCCTCAAGTTGCAGAAGCTTTAGGAATACAAGCGGGACAAAGTGTGCCAATTAAAAAACTTAGACAAACAATTATTGAAATAAGAAAATCTAAAGGGATGATTTTAAGTGATTCTGATCATGACACTTGGAGCGTTGGTTCATTTTTCATAAATCCCATAATGAATCCAGACCAAGTTCCAGCAGGTGCTCCGGTTTATGAACATGAATCTGGAAAAGTAAAAACTAGTGCTGCTTGGTTAATTGAAGAAGCAGGATTTCATAAAGGCTTCAGACATGGGGGCGCGATGATTTCTACTAAACATACTTTGGCTATTTGTAATAGCGGAAACGCTACAGCCTCTGACATTGTTGAATTATCTAACTTAATATTGAGTGGAGTTAACGAAAAATTTGGAATTTCACTATTTATAGAACCAAAAATTTTAAATATTTAAGCTAAAAGTTTTTGTAATCGGGTTACGCCTTCGATTAAATCTTCATCACTTAAGGCATAGCTCATTCTGACGTATCCAGGAGTGCCAAAGGCTTCTCCTGGAACTAGTGCTACATCAACTTCCTCTAAGGCAATATTTGCCAAGTCGAGAGAAGAATTTACTGTTTTGCCATTTATGGTTTTTCCATAAAGTTTTTTCACTGAAGGATAAACGTAAAAAGCTCCGCCTGGTTCTGGGCAAACTACCCCAGGTATTTCATTAAGCATTTTTACTATATTTTTTCTTCTTCTATCAAAAGCTTCCAACATTGGTTTTAATACTTCTTGAGATCCATTTAAGGCAGCTGCTGCCGCGACTTGAGCAATGTTGTTCACATTGCTTGTCATGTGTGATTGCAAGTTAATAGAAGCTTTAGTGAAATCTTTTGGTCCAATCGTCCAACCAACGCGCCATCCAGTCATGGCATAAGTTTTAGCAACTCCGTTTACAATTACACATTTTTCACGAAGCGCTGGAACTAGGCCAGGCATAGATGAAAAAGTTGAGCCTGAATAAATTAAGTGTAAATAAATTTCGTCAGTTAATACCCAGATTCCTTTTTCTACAGCCCATTGCCCAATTGCTTTAACTTCTTCTGGTGAGTAAACAGAACCCGTTGGGTTCGAAGGTGAAGCAAAAATCATCATTTTTGTTTTATTGGTAAATACTTTTTCTAATTGCTCAATTGTTACTTTGTAATTGCTGGTTTCATCTGTTTCAACAATTACAGGTTTTCCGCCAAAAATTTGAATTACTTCAGGATAAGTAACCCAGTATGGTGCTTGCAAAATAACTTCATCACCAGGATTAATTAAAGTTGCCATGGTGTTAAAGATTGCTTGTTTGCCACCATTTGTTACAACCACTTGATCAGCAGTTATTTCATAACCATCATCTCTACTTGCAGCTTTTGCAATTGCTTCTCGAAGCACTGGTAATCCAGGACTTGGGGTGTAGCGATGATTTGCAACTTGTGTTGCTGCCATTTGTGCTGCTTCAACTATGTGAGGTGGTGTTGGAAAATCAGGCTCGCCGGCACCAAACCCTATTACTGGTCTGCCAGTTGCCTTCAATGCTTTGGCTTTGGCATCAACGGCCAAGGTTGCTGATTCAGCTATCGCCATGACTCGCTGGGAGATTGAATTGCTCATATTCCCAAGTTTGTCAGGTAATTGGGCGTGAGGATTCACCCGCTCGGGCATATAAATACTGTGTCCCCGTAAACTCATTCAGGCGTGAAGACGCTGTGCGAAGAGCATGCCCATCGTTGAGTGTGATTGACAGCTTTTGGTGCGCTTAGGGGTGTGGCGCAACTGGTAGCGTACCGGTCTCCAAAACCGGTGGTTGCAGGTTCAAATCCTGTCGCCCCTGCAAAAAATTATCTTTGCTAAAAAAGAAAAAAGGACGAAGTATGACTGAAAGATTGGCTAACTCATCACTAGATGGCGTGCGCCCAAATCCATTTATTCGTACTCGTAATTTTTTACGCGATGTGGTCTCTGAATTAAAGAAAGTTGTTTGGCCAACCCAAAAACAACTTATCAATTACACAATTATTGTTTTAGTGTTCGTAGTTATCGTGGCCTTAATTATTGCTGCGTTTGATTTTACTTTCACTCAAATTATTTTAAGAATATTTGGAAACTAGGGAAAGGGAAAATAAGTGACTGATTCTCCGTTCTCGCATGTAGAAGATGTGAAACCTGCAACTCAGCCGGAAAATACTTCCGTAGCTGTAGCTGACATGTTTTCTGAATCAACTTCTGAAAACACAACTGTTACTGAAACATCTGCAACAGATGAACCAATTATGGAAGCAGAAACACCAGCTGCCGAAGTAGTGAATGAGGAAGTTGCTGAAACTCCAGTTGAAGAAGTTGTGGAAACACCAACTGCAGAAACCGAAGAAGTTCCAGTAGAAGTAGTAGATCCAATTGTTGCATTTGCTGAATCCTTAAGAATTCAAGCAGGTGACTGGTTTGTGCTTCATTCATATGCTGGATTAGAAAACAGAGTTAAAACAAACTTAGAAAACCGAATTCAATCTTTAAACATGGAAGATTATATTTTCCAAGTAGAAGTTCCAATTGAAGAAATAACAGAAATCAAAGCTGGAACTAGAAAACAAATTAAACGAAACAAATTTCCAGGTTATGTTCTAGTCAGAATGGAACTAACTGATGAATCATGGGGTGTAGTTAGACACACACCAGGTGTTACAGGTTTCGTAGGTCATGGACACAATCCATCACCATTGAAATTAGAAGAAGTTGTAGCAATTCTTGCTCCAAGAGCTGAGAAGAAAATTATTACAACAGCAAGTGGACAAACAACAACTGTTAAAGAAGTTCAAGTCTTGGATTTCTCTGTGGGAGATTCAGTTACAGTTATTGATGGTCCTTTTGCAACATTGCAAGCAACAGTTTCTGAAATCAATATTGATTCACAGAAAGTCACTGGTTTAGTAGAAATCTTTGGTCGCGAGACTCCAGTGGAACTTGGCTTTAGTCAGATTCAGAAGAACTAGTAAAGGAAAAAAACAATGGCACCTAAGAAAAAAGTATCCGGCTTTATTAAGTTACAAATCGTTGCCGGCCAAGCAAACCCAGCACCACCAGTAGGACCAGCTTTGGGTCAACATGGTGTCAACATCATGGAATTTTGCAAGGCATACAACGCAGCAACTGAACAACATCGTGGACAAGTAATTCCAGTTGAAATTACTGTTTATGAAGATCGTTCATTTACTTTTATTACCAAGACTCCTCCTGCAGCCAAATTGTTATTAAAAGCTGCTGGAATCGAAAAAGGAACTAGCAACCCATTAACAACCAAGGT
>ERZ890510.1679-NODE-1679-length-13956-cov-13.480181_pt1 | contig 13956 bp, 10 predicted proteins | sample MGYA00521265_ERZ890510 | MGnify/ENA primary metagenome ERZ890510 (study PRJEB32303, sample SAMEA104408624) | aquatic metagenome | biome: Brackish water; feature: Chemocline; material: water | place: Baltic Sea | collected 2014-10-26T21:54:00 | depth 110 m ...
CCCTCCAATTAGCTGGTCAGAGGCATCCACCAGCAGTTTGTTGAAACTATGGTCTCCCGGTCGGTTTGCTGAATATGGCTCATATAGCTGATCCTTGTATAGTGATAAAAAATCAGTGCTACTGGCCACCCATATTTCATCATCGAACAATTCAATGCTATTGATATGAGCAAGATTATAAATGGGAGTATCTACTTGAGTCTGTAAATTGAATGAAACTAAACCGACATCCGTAGCGAGTATCAGCGTGTTACTTTCTGTAGGAGATTCGTGCATATCTGAAATTTCATCTTCTGAAGAATATCGCCCGAAGTAATTATCAAAATTATACTCATAGATTCTGCTGCCAGCAGCGATTAGAACAGAGTTCATGTATGGGAGACTCCTGCTCATATCAGAAGCAATAGCAGGGATAGGATCCACATTCCAATTCACTGGATCCTTTAAATTCCTGCCATCCAATTCAACCCACAATATCTCGCGATTTGTCCTGAAATAGAGCTTACCATCTACATAGCCAATATCTCCCACAAAACTCAAATCCATTGTGCTCTGATTTGGGAAGTTGTTAAATATGTCAAGATATTCAATAACCTCTGCGCCCTTCCTATACAGCAATAACCCACCTCCAAGATCATTCCTATAGGTGGCATACACCGAATCTCCCACTTGAACAAAACTGTTTGTTTCATCCAGATCCACAAACTCTACTCTCAGGAATTGAGATGTGTTCAAATCCATCACTTCCACAATTGGTCCTGGACTCCGAGCACCAATCCATAGCAGATTATCTGAGTCTATATAGGTAGAAGTAAGATCAAGGTTTTCTGTTAGTCCACTCTGTACACCATAGCTAAACAACCCATTGGCTTTATCAAAGACCAGGAGACCGCCATCGCTGGCCATAATGACTTCGTCTTCCAGGGGCAGCATGGTCCTGATTTCTGTGAGTGTTGGAATTTTTTCCCAGGTTCCTACCTGAGAATAGGCGGCAGTGCATGAGAGAAGCAGGAATATCAGTCTAATTGAGGTTTGCATATTTTTACGATTATGCCTCTTAATGAATTGGTTTGAATCCGGTTTTATTACCACACATACGGGATTTATACAATCTAAATGCCCTCACGTTCCCATCTTTATGGTTGAAGGCTTGGACGAGTTGTAGGCTGGGCTCCCAGAGCTCCAATGAGTAATCCATTATCACCTCCATGCAAGCATGGCGAGGTCGGAGCTAAGTAGTGGTTCGTACCAAAATCAGGGTCGCTATATATATTCTGAGACTCCGTCGAGGCAGATTGATCACTTGCAGTTGCAGGATAGATGCAGTTCCATTTAAATAAGTTCTCCTGCCTTAACATTTGACGATCAGGTATGCCAGTATGGTAAAATATGTTATGATCCACAGCATGGAGTGATCTTTTGGCAGCTTGAATGCCACCTATGTTGTTGGCAAAAGTATTACTTTGCAGTCGAATGTCACCCGAAGAAGCCCGCGATTTCAGAACCCCTCCAGTTTTTGTAATCACATTCTGTCGCATGAGTATAGATTGTATATGAGGTCCTGCTAATTCCACAGAATAGCCATCTATAAGTTTAAACTGATTTGAGAGGATGCTTGCCTCGGCATAATTTCCAAGTCGTATGCCCCTCCTGGAATTGCTCACTGAAGAAAAGGACAGGTTCAAAGATACTGAAGCTTCAGCGTTGAGGCTCAGCTCATTATCCCTGAAATGACATTGTGTAATTTTGGCCTGACTCCCTTCTCCAAGCTCCAATCCAATGCCATTGTGTGTAGAAGTGACCTTTTCCAATATCCCACTGCTATTCAGCAATTTCAGACCGATTTCTCTGCTTGAATCAATTACACTCGATTCTATCCGCAAAGATACTTCGTTTAGAAGCCCTCCATTCCTATTGTTGTGAATTCTGGCTCCCGAAATGAGCAATTCATCTGCGGAAAATATCTCAAAACCTGTATCAAGATTAGCAAGCCATTGATCTCTTGTGCTACTCATGGAACCAATTTCCGAGAAGTAGGCTCCACTCTCATTTGAAACCCACACATTATCATTCATTTTAAGTTTGGGAACAGATTGGATATCGCTCCCAAGGATATTTGACTCAACCCGATTCGAATCGAGGTCAACAAAGAGAATCTCCTTTATCACCACCCCTGAGCTGTTTCCCTTGATCAGGTTCTGGGAGGCATATACTTGATCACCTCCATTAATATTCATACCATTCATACGGTTTGAGCTGAGCAGACTATGATCTATCCCCAAACTGTCAAAATTACTTACCAACAGCCCTTGCCCATTGTTAACAAGACTGATTTGCTGGAGATCAATCATTTTAAATGAGGTTATGGTCAGGCCAGTAAGTGGATTTGCCTGGAAGGATGCATTATTGATCCATACCTCTTCTCCTTGGGTGAACTGGAGGCCTTCCCCGCCATTGTGACCCACTCGTATGCCAGCTATCCTGCTTCGATGCGTCTCTGTGATGACGCCACCACTCTCCCCGTTCCCAATAAATTCTGAATTGATGAGTCGCAGCGTATCCACAGAATTCAACTGCATCCCATTTACAAGATTACCCAAGGCGGAGTAATTCAGAATGCCACATATCTTCGCATCACTCAAACTCAAGCCATGTCGACCATTTTCCCGGGACTCAACCTGACTTATCAGAACATAGTCACATCCGCTGATGGCGATCCCATCCTGGAAGGAATCAATAATCCGCACTGAATCCAGCCAGACTTCAGCAACCGAATTTATTTCCAGTGCAGATCCCATGGTATTACGAAGAATGGACTTATGTAGCTCGAAAAGATCACCTCCACTTGCATAAACGGCAGTTTTTCCGATCTGTTCAAAAAAGCTGTCAAATATCTTCACTTGACCCCCACGCATGTGGATGGCACCTGCACTCTGAGCAGAGAAATTTACATTTCTCAATTCCAGAATTGCACCTGAGTCAACTTCGATGGCCCAGAAGTCGCTTGGTTTAAAATCGCAATTTTCGAGGATGAGAGATCCGGAACTCACTCGAATAAGTGCAGTGTCCCCCCCAGTCCCCTGGAAATTGAAATCAGATATATAGACTTGTGCATCCTGATCCACCTGAAAACAACCGCGATCATCACCTGACCAGAGTGGTCTTAATTCATGCCTTCCCTGAATGCGAATACTACGCGGAATATCCCTGAATGAAGTCACGTCAGAACCTGAGTATTTGACAATATCTGGAGGCACACCCAGGGTATCAAGTGCATCCAGCGTGGAGAGCTGGATAGGATAATTTACCAGATTTTTCATGCGGATACCCTGGCTGCACGCAACCAGCAATAGCAGATTCAGCAGTACGAAGCTATTTCCGATGAATTTTTTTAGACTCTGGGTTGGTATGTGAATGTTCTTCATGAATTAAGTCGGATATCTGATACCAATATGGTGTTGTTTAGCGGGAATGTATAGGAGTCGAACCTATCCGCCGGCTCTCCACCGGCATAACAGCTTTGAAGGCTGCAGTGGCCACCGGACCACATACATTCCCATGTTAATTATTGGCTACCGGGAAAGAGGGAATGCCTAAAGCAGCATCAAGCATATCCGCTACGCTTGTTGCAGCTGTTTTTGAGGTATAGTCCCCAACCATTATCAGGTAAAGTGTCTTGCCGTTGGTAGATCGCTCTTTTATCGTGGTAGAATATCCAATTGATTCGATTTGATCAGCGAGTCTTTTGGCATTGTCATAATTGCCAAAAGCGCCAGCCTGTAGGGAAAATCGCCCCTCTGGTTTAGTACTTTCTGCACTCAGATCCTGTCCCAAACTCCGGATGGGAGCAGCCTCTTTTCGCGTGGCTTCAGGACTATTTATGGAATTTTGTCTGCGACCAGGTATGCGGGTTAAATCCAATTCTTCCGGGATATCAAAGGCCACATTGGGATAAAGATTTAGTATGGTTGCCAGATCTGCATAGACACTATCCATTTGTCTGGAAGCAATACCAGCCCTCAGGGTCAGATTTACTGCATTAATAATATCAGGATGATCTGGTTGGGATCGTATCAATCTGGTAAAATGCTGACGGCTCTGCACATAGAGGCCCTGAGCATAGTAATACTCACCCAGGTGCATCAATGATGATGAAGCGTATTCACTCCCTGCATGATTGCGGACAATATCCTTATAAATGCCGGCAGCAACCAATGCATCATCTTGCATGATAGCTCGTGCGTACCTTACTCCAGGATGACCAGGATATTTATAACTCAGATCGGAAAGAATTGTCCGGGCACTATCCATTTCCCCTAGTTGAATGAGATTCAACAATCCAGCCACATCTTGAGCAGAAGTGAAGGAAATGCTCCCGATGAATATGATCACCAGAAGTGATGTTTTAATCAGACGTGCTTTACCCATCCGCATTTATCACAAATGTATCGAGGTTCATCACTAATGTTTCCACAATCGGGGCAGGTGAGAATTCTCTTTTGCCGGTCTGAGGTAATAAATCCATCAATTGTTGCTTTGCGTATATCCTTGTGACCAAGTTTTTCCAGAATGTTAATCTGCCCCAGAATAAAGCTCAAATTTGAATAATCTGGATCTTTAATATCCTCCAGGAGGGACAAAGCATCTCTGAATTCACCTTTACGCTCAAAGTAATTGGCCAGACCTATCACAACTTCAAGATTATCAGGTTGTTTTTGGAGAAGGCGGTGGTAAAATTGCTCTACTTGCTCAAATTGACCCAGCTCAAAATACATTTTCTCAATCTCAGCAAATACTATAGTTCCGGCTGTGGAATCCAGCTCCACAAAATTTGTGAAAAAGTCGATAGCATGTTTAAAGTTACCCTCTTCCTGACGAATTTTTCCCAGCTGGTAGTAGGGAGCAGCACACTTACTGTTGAGCTTTATGGCTTGTTTTAGCAGGCTCACAGCTTCAGATTTCTTTCCAGCATTTTTCAACTGAAGCGCTTCTTCAGTTTTATAAATTGCTGGCAATAGGGGATCTGCCTTGCCACCTGCAGCATTCTCTTTTTGAAAAGCCTTGATGGCATCAGCCCACTTTCCTCGTTTAACGGCATAGCGATGTAAGGCCTGCAATGCCCAAAGATCTTTCTTTTTAATTTTAAGAATAGCTTCAGCGTGCTGGACAGCCTGGGGATATTGCTTCAGGGCTTCAAAGTCTTTTGCCAGACGTTCGTGGGCCATAAGCAGAATGTCCTCATCAATGCCCTGTCGATTGAGAACATCTTCATGAACAGCGATAGCCTGCTCAGCCTTTCCAAGCTGTCTGTACAAGTCACCAACCTGGAGAAATGCCCCATGATTTGAAGTCTCATTCCGTGCAATTTCTCGTAATTGCTGAAGTGCCTCTTTCTTCTCTCCTGCAAGTATATGGTTGAGCGCTTTAATCTCTGCTCCTCGAGCGCCAATTTTCTTGGGTTGGCTAAAAAAGAAGTATCTGACAAACAGTCCCACTATTGCCAAAAATAAAAGTATAACTAATAATGTGATAAGGTCCATGGTATGTTCCCGCCCCTATTGGTTATTGGGTTCTACATCCTCATCTTTTTCCAGAACAGCCTGACGACGTTTATCAACCTCACCCTGGAGTTTCTCACGTTCTCGGTCTATCAACTTTAGACCTTTTCGTAATTTGAGGTTTTGCCCAATGGTTATGGCGAATCCAAAAAGAATACCCAGTATCACAGATCCAAGAATAACAAAATATAGCGGTATGTTTGAATATACTGCCCCCATAAGTTTCAAATCCACTGGTGTGGCATTCTGTGTAAATACCCATACAACGGTTAGAAGTATGGCAACTGTGATAAAAACTTTAATTTCTTTCATCTACTCCCTCACTCTAAGATGCGACCAAACAGTGTGATCCCTTGCGCATCAATGATTTCAACCTTAACCAAATCACCTGGTTCTTCACCTGCTTTATCAAATATAACAATTTTATTGGACCGTGTTCTACCTTGATGCTGTTTTTCAGATTTTTTTGAATTCTTTTCTACAAGCACTTCGACCTGTTCCCCGATGTGCTCTTGATTTCTCAGAAGTGTGTGCTCACGCTGTAGGGCGATCATGCGTTGAAGCCTTTCCTGCTTGTCATTCTCAGGTACTGTGTCTTCAAACTCGGAGGCCTTTGTACCAGGTCTTGAAGAGTATTTAAAGGTAAAGGCTGTATCGAATTTGACCTTTTTCATGACATCCAGGGTTTCAAGAAAATCAGATTCAGTTTCACCGGGAAAGCCAACAATCATATCCGTACTCAGGGCCAGACCCGGTATATTGTCTCTCATTTTTTGAGCAAGATCCAGAAAATGTTGTTTGGTGTAAGTCCGGTTCATACGCTCTAAAACCTCGTCGCTTCCAGCTTGCAATGGGAAATGAATATGATTACAGATCTTAGGATTAGAAGCATGTACCTGAATCAATTCATCATCAAAGTCCTGTGGATGCGGTGAGGTGTACCTTATCCGTTGAATGCCCTCAATAAGGGAGACTTCGTGGAGCAATTCGTGGAACCGCCGTCCCTCATGATTAAATGAGTTTACATTTTGTCCCAACAAAGTCACTTCTTTAAAACCATCGTCTCTGATCTGTTTAATTTCCTCAATAATACTTTCAATTGAGCGGCTACGCTCTCTACCACGAGTGAAGGGCACAATACAGAAAGTACAAAATTTATCACATCCCCGCATAATTGAGATCCAGGCATTGATACCCTCTCGTCTTGCAGGGAACAGATCATCATAGACTTCCATCCGGCTCAACTTGGTATCAACAATATTTTCTTTGGTATCTACTGGCAGTGAAATCATACCTGGAAGTTTGCGGTAGGAGTCCGGACCCAGAATAATGTCGACATATGGTTTGCTCTTGAGCAGGTCTTCCTTGAGGTTTTGGGCCATGCAACCCAGCAAGCCTATCTTCACATCAGGATTGCGATCTTTGAATACCTTCAAATTTCCCAATCGGGCGTGCACTTTTTCCTCGGCATGCTCGCGGACGGAACATGTGTTCACCAGAATAAGGGTGGCCTCATCTGCAACCTCAGTCCGTGTATATTCTTCTTTTTCTAAAAGACCTGCGACCAATTCTGAATCATATTCATTCATCTGGCAACCATAGGTCTCGATATAATATTTCTTTGGATTATTTATGATCAAATCTCGCTTTCAAACTCATTGGGCCCCCACTTAACAACGATGAATATATTTTTCCGGCCAATGACCTACAAGGCTATTAAAGGAAGCGATAGCAATGATTATTGGTCCAGAATGAGGGTTCCATCTGACTTTAACCTGGAACCTGATTGTGGACGATCCGCGGTTGTCAAAGAATCAACTAAATGGCTGAATCGATGTTCCCCGTCTACAAAAGGGACGCCCCAATACTTTTGCTCAGTTGAGATGAGCCTACCACTGACCATATCACCACTACTGTTGAATTGCACATCCAAGATTGCTCCAAATCGTCGTTCTGCTTGAAGATTGAATCTTCCATATGTTGCAAAATTAGCCAGAGAATACACGATTAGCTTATCTTTGTATAGCTCCATAGCACGAGCTATATGAGGTCCATGACCCACAATTAGATCCGCTCCCGCATCAATCATTCGATGAGAAAATTGTATCATATGTCCTCTATCTTCGCCCATATAATACTCTGTGCTATCTGGAAGATGCATGGCTGCAAGACCTTCTGCGCCACCATGGACAGAAACCAAAACAATATCATGATCTAGAGCCAGGTTTGACACCAGGCTTTCAGCAGTCTCCAGGTCTAGAGAGCTATTACAATACCCGCCACTATGAAAGGCAATGAACGCAATATCAACACCCCTAATGGTTTTGCTCCCATAAGTACCCGGTCGGCCAGACCAGCCAATGTCATTGATATCCAGAGTTTCCTCAGTTTTTGTGACACATTCAGATCCAAAATCACCGATATGATTGTTGGCCATAGATAGAAAGTCGAATCCTGCTGATTTTAAATCTTTTCCATAAATTTCTGGCATCCGAAAGACATAGCAATCCAGAGAGTCCGGTTCACATTTATCCGTGAGTCCACTATCACAGAGAGTCCCTTCCAAATTCCCCAAGGTAATATCTGCATCTTGAGTTACTGGTCGGATATTATTAAGAATACTCCCTTTTTCATCAGGACGCAGGAAACCCTCAGGATGGTAGGATCCCAGCATGATATCGCCTACTGCTTTGATACGAATGGGTCTTTCTTCAGCAGCACCGTGGGTGATGAAAAGAATCAGGAGAAGTGTGAAAGTAAGTTTGGCTGTAATTTTCATTTTATTAGTACATAGGTCAGATAAAAAAAACGTCCGGAAATTTCCGGACGTTTTAACTATTGTTATACTATAATTCTATAGTTCGATTTTATCAGTCAAGAAGTAATGTCTGGGGTTAACAGGAACATTTTTAACACGGACTTCATAATGCAGGTGAGGTCCAGTACTTCTTCCGGTATTTCCTGAATAAGCAATCAAATCTCCACGTTTTACTTCATCCCCGGGTTTAACGACATATCTGCTTAAATGAGCATAAATTGTCTTTATACTATAGCCATGATCAATAATAATAGTATTTCCATAACCTGTCTTACCGTTTCGCGATTTCACAACTCCATCTGCAGGTGCATAGACAGGTGTTCCACTGAGAACACCGAAATCCTGACCGTGATGCATTCGTCGCTTACCAGTCCATGGATCAGGCCGTGAGCCGAATGGGGATGTCATATATCCAAGATTCACGGGTTGGATTGATGGCGTTTTGCGCAATCTTTCTACATCCTTAGAAAGTTTGGAATATATCTGCTCATAGCTATTGAGTTGAAGTGTGATTTCACGACCCAGGCTGGATAAATTGCTTTCCAGCGAATTGAGATTTAAATCAGTATATGGCATGAGATCATGATAATCTGCTGCGTAATCATTGACGGTACCACCAGTTCCCAGAGCGCGGACATCATCATCAACTGAAGGAAGATCAGCATAAACGCGCAGGGCTTCATCCCGATCCACAAGCTCTGTCAATTTGTCTTCAGCATCATCCAGACGAATTTTCATGTCTTCCATGACACGAACCAGTTCCTTGTTTTGACCTTTGAGGCTCTGAACTTTTAGATCATACTGTGTGGTGGAAAGACTTGAGAAAAGAAATGCGCCTAGTCCCATGACAGTCAAGGTCACAGTAATGCTCACAGATAAAACCGTGGGTTTTGAGAAAAACATCTCTCTCACACGATTCTTTTTATCGTTAATCAGGAAAAATCGAAAACCATCAGGGGTGTTCATTTTTATACTACTTTTCCTTCCGATCATATTACCGATTTCTATACCTACCTTGTTTGACTGCGAAGTATACTCCGAAGCGTAATTGATAACAAGGATTTTTGGACCTTATAAAAGGTATTTTAGAGAGAGGGTTCATTCTAAGAATAATCCTCTTTATCCCTTATCCTCTTTAATCTCTTCGATCTCAACAGTCTCAGCGTGAGCTTCTTTCTGTTTGATCTCAATATCGAGTGCTTTAATTGATTTGATCAGCGCAGCAAAGTCCTCATGCTTGGCTAAATCTTTCAGCTTTTTTTCCTCGCTTAAATTGAAAACCAGTTCGCCTAATTCAGAAAGATTTTTTGTACGACTCCGATTTAGCTGGTGTATATCTAACTTGATTTTACCAAGTTTAGTGAGTTCTTCAGCTTTATCGCTGGCAATTTTTCCATATTCTTCAGCTTTGTCCATGGCGGCTGAACCAAAATCGCGCAAACCCTTCATCATATCGCCCATTAATTTCGATCTACGATCTGACTTAACTTCCTTTTGTTCTTGCTCTGGTTGTTTTTCTTCTTCAGTCATCTCGATACCTCTAATGTTTTTTCATGGGACAGATGGACAGCCTCTCCTTCCCCTGAATGCAAAAAAATGTCTAAAACTGTCACCCGAGAAAATAGCACATCTTTATGGAAGAAATACTCTTTAATTTCTCAATAATATCATCAGTCGGAGCTGAATCACACTTAATCAATGATAGTGCTGTATCACCTTCCAAACGACTTAATGAATATTCAGCAATATTCACTGCATTGTTACCAAGCAGGGTTCCTACCACGCCAACAACACCGGGGACGTCATGGTTCAAAATCAGGAGTAAGGGACCATCTAAAAGGACATCAACATGAAATTCATTTACACGAATTAGCCTTCTCCCACCATGTTGATCCAGATAACCCTGCAACTCCCAGTCAGCCCCACCGTCAGATTCTACTTTGACTGCAATAACATTTTGCACCTGACTCAGCTTGGAATCCGATAGTGTACTCAATGCGATTCCTCGTGATTCAGCCACTGATTTAGCATTGATGAGATTGATAACACCGTCAAAACGATCGTGCATGATCCCTTCAAAAGCAGAATACAGCAAAGGTTTGATGTGCTCAGAGTCACCATTGTAACTGAGTCTAATAGATTTTATCCCGGCCTTGTGCAATGGGTGCTGTAAACTGCCCAATTTATATGCCAATTCCAGCGAGCCACCTATGGTTTTCAAAATACTCATATCGGATATGGGTAAGTTAATGGTATTGCTTAACTGACCACTAATGAGGTAATCTTTGAGTTGGGTGGCTACTTGAACTGCAACATTCTCTCCAGCTTCACGGGTACTTGCCCCCAGGTGGGGAGTCAGAACAATATTGTTGGCAGTTACAAGTGGGTTATCCACAGCAGGCTCACTTGTGTAGACATCGACGGCGGCACCGGCAATGATGCCTTCATTTAGTGCGGCTGCCAGATCACCCTCGTTTACCAAGCCTCCACGGGCACAATTGATTATGGTTGCTGATGATTTCATTTTCTTCAGCTCAGGTGTGCTGATCAAATTTAGAGTATCCTCGGTACGGGGCAAGTGAAGTGAAATCACATCAGAACCCACCAGGACATCTTCAAGGCTCTTCACCTCAATATCTTTGACAACCAGCTGATCCTGAGCGACATAGGGATCATAACCGATCACCTTCATTTGCAGACCCAGTGCCCGGCGAGCGACTTCCTGACCGATTCGGCCCAGACCTATCAATCCCAGCGTTTTCCCATTTAACTCGGTACCAACCAGCTTTTTACGATCCCATCTACCAGCTTTCATCGAACTATCTCCAGCTGGGATGTTTCTGGCCAGTGACATCATCAAAGCTATTGTATGTTCTGCTGCGGAGACAGTATTGCCTCCCGGGGTATTCATAACAACAACCCCATGGGAAGTCGCTGCAGCAATATCAATATTGTCCACTCCCACACCAGCCCGGCCAATTGCCTTGAGAGAGCTGGCTTTGCTGAGCGCTTCAGCACCAATTTTTGTACCGCTACGGATAATCCAGCCCTCTACTTCTGGTAGAGCGACCTTCATTTTTTCTGCATCCTGGTCCAGGATTTCTATCACTTCAAGCCCTGCATTTTTCAGGACTTCGATACCAGCAGGTGAAAGGGGGTCAGTAATCAGAATTTTTTTTGTCATAGTGCTTCTATAACCTCATCCAGTACACCGAGTACATCGTTAATATCTTCCATTCGCAGATCTCCCATGTGGGCCAGCCTGAAGGTTTTCCCCTTCAAATCACCATATCCACCTGAGATGAGATAATTCCTTGATTTCATTTCAGCAGCAAGTGCAATCAAGTCGATCCCTGCGTTATTGCCAAAACAGGTTAGGGTATCAGATTCATAACCTGGCTGGGCAAAGAGTCCAAACCGATCTATACCCCACTCACGTACTCTTTCGGCCATTTCTTTATGTCGTGCGAACCTATTTTCCAATCCTTCAGCTATAATTCTGTCTAATTGTTTGGAGAGGCCGTACAAATGTGGGATACTGGGTGTAACCATGGTCTCTGACTTTTCACCAGCTTTGTGCATTCTTACAAAATCAAAATAATAACCCTTTTGAGAGTCAGCGATCGAACGACTACGCTCAAGCGCCCTGTCAGAAAGGGAAGTAACCGCAAAACCAGGTGGCAATGCCCAGGCTTTTTGAACACTTGCCAGTGCCATATCAATACCCCACTCGTCAACTTTTATAGGAGACCCCATCATTCCACTTACTGCATCAACCATGAGCAGGACATCTGGATATTTTTTAACGACTTCACCAATTTCCTGCAGGGGATTCATTACACCAGTAGAGGTCTCATTGAAAACCACTGTGACCAGATCATAGTTACCTTTTGCGAGAACACTATCAACAAAATCTGCAGTGATTGCTTGACCCCAGTCCACATCAAATACATCCTGATCCAGACCACAGATTTTAGTGATATCTGCCTGTTTCTTTGAAAAAGCGCCACAAACAAAGTTAGCAACCTTACGATTGCTTAGATTACGGACACCGGCTTCCATCAAACCAGTTGCTGAACTGGTAGAAACTAAAACGGACTGATTGGTGTATAAACACTCCTTAATTCCTGATACGACCTTGGACTGTAACTCTCGATAGTCAGATGTCCTGTGGCCAATGGGATATTGCGCCATTGCATCAAGCACATCCTGTTCCACATGGGTTGGTCCCGGAATAAACAATTTTGGTTTCATGCCTCTCTAGTCCTCCAATTCTCTAAAAACAATGCCCGTTGGTAGTTTTGGAAAGAAATAGGTACTTTTCTGTGGAAGTCGAAGACCTCGTCCCCCTATCTCAAATAAAATATTGTTGTCAGGATAATTCATGATCCAGCCGACCTGACTCCCGGAGCGCAGGGCTTCCCAATAGCTATCAATATCCCTGTGGTATTCGATATAACGATGAAGTTCAAGATCCTCATCTGTCAGATGGAGGATGCCCTTTAGAACGATTTCTTCCAGGATTACTGTATCCATCTCTGCCAGGATAGGGTCTTCCAGGCGATGGCGAAGATCGTTATAGGCTTCATCTTTTAGTCTGAGGGCAATGGGGTTCCCCTCATCATTGGCCATAATGAGAGTACGATGGTCGTGGCCTAATTCAATATCTTCCATATCCATCTTAAGAATCTCAAAGTAATCGAACAATTTGTCCATGAGGATTTGATAGGAGAAATCTGGTAAGCCTCTTAGCGTTCGATGGGTGGGATAAACTTTTAAACCCTTATCCTGCGAACAAGAGAAATACCCCATGATATAATTCGCATCTATCTCTGAAAAACCAGTTTCATCCAGGCGCTGTTTCTGATATTGGCGAAGTGTTTCATATCGATGATGTCCATCTGCAATGAAGACGGGCTTGTTATCCATCATTTCCTGGACTTCTGCTATGACATCCTCATCTTCAATCAAATAACAGATATTTTCCACACCGGTGGCTTCGTTCCGGCCATCCAGCTTAAGCACTGCTTTAGGCAGTGATTCATCCAGCAGCTTAATGATTTTATTATCTTCATCCTGGTAGGTGAAAAAAATCTGAGAAAAATTGGTTTTTGTAACCGTGGTTAATCTGAGTCTGTCTTTAATAGCACCAGCATGAGTTTTTTCATGCGCTCTCACCGTATCAGCCCCATAGGGAGCCAGTGGCATGAGTGCAATGAAGCCTTTCCGGAGATGCTGCTCACCGTCTGGACCCGTGAAAAACTGGTGCAGAAAGAACAGTCCAGGTTGCTCGCGTTTGCACAAAGTGGCATCGTCATGCCACTGCTTCATCAGATCCCGAGTTCCTTCATAGAATTCATCTTCAAAATAGTCACCTTTTTTTTCATCACCCAAGATGAGACGAGCACAGTTAAACCGTGACCTGGACAGGAAAAATCGTCTTTCTTGAGGTGAGATTACATCATAAGGGGGGGCTATTACATCAGATAGATTCGGAAATTTTTCAGGGTTATAAATCGTCCCGCAAAAGGGAAGGATAGACATATTATCACCTCTATAAGAATCAGTCCATATGCGTAC
>ERZ890510.1683-NODE-1683-length-13928-cov-5.721762_pt1 | contig 13928 bp, 15 predicted proteins | sample MGYA00521265_ERZ890510 | MGnify/ENA primary metagenome ERZ890510 (study PRJEB32303, sample SAMEA104408624) | aquatic metagenome | biome: Brackish water; feature: Chemocline; material: water | place: Baltic Sea | collected 2014-10-26T21:54:00 | depth 110 m ...
ATGACTCAGTACATTGAGCATCATTTATGTGTTGAGAGGAGTGAGGCTAATCGCTTGCGTAAGCTTTACTGGGATAGATATGGAGCAACCCTGACGGACTTGGTGCGTCATCATGCTGTTGACTCAAAAGATTTTCTTAAAAAAACTCACGATATCGGAGAATTGGACAGCTTTGCTTCCCGTTCTTCTAGGTTGATACGATTATTTAGGCAACTGTCGGGGAAGAAAATTGTATTCTCTAACTCCCCAGCTGAGTACCTTGAGCAAATGTTGAGATTGTTAGGGATTCGGCACTTTCTGTCCGAGGCCTTTTCAATAGAGGCAACGAATATGAACCCAAAACCCTCTATGATTGGTTATCGCAAATTACTGAAAACACACAGGCTTGAAGCTGCAAGGTGTGTGATGGTTGAGGATTCTTTAAGTAACTTATTTGCAGCGAGACGACTTGGGATGAAGACAATTTGGGTGACGCGCGAGTTAAATCAACCTAATTGGGTAGACGCTAGGGTAAGGCGACTGTATTAGGTATCCGCACAGGCTGCTAAGGTACTGGAAGAGTTTGGAATAATCGTTTTGGATGTGTATGTTAATGTGTTGCTAGTAATTATTACTTACTGAATTTAATCAAAAAAATATTTTTTTGCCGATGCCTAGAGTTGCCGACCGAAAACTACAGATTCTCCAGCAATTAGCTCAGATGTTGGAGGATCCTAACTGTAAAAAGATAACCACAGCTTTGTTGGCATCACGGCTCGAGGTGTCTGAGGCCGCCTTGTACCGGCATTTTGCGAGTAAGGCTCAAATGTATGAGGGATTGATTGAGTTTATTGAGCAAACTATTTTTACGTTGGTCAATAAAATTTCCGAATCTGAGGAAGGTGGGTTAAAGCAAGTATCGTCAATGGTTAATGTCTTGTTGAGTTTTGCTAAGAAAAATCCCGGCATGACTCGCGTCTTAATTGGTGACGCTTTGGTCCACGAAAATGATAGGTTACAAGACCGTATTAATCGCTTGCACGATCGATTAGAGTCCTCGATTAAGCAGTCGCTGCGATTCGCAATTAATCAAGGTGGTGCGATTTCTGCGCTGGAAATAGAACCGAAGGGGAATCAAATCATGGCGTACGTGGTAGGGCGATGGCATCAATTTGCAAAGAGCCGTTATACCAAAGATCCAACGACACACAGCGACGTCCAGATAAGGATGCTGCTGGGAGAGGTTTGATACCTTAGTTCTGTTGCTCTCTTCTAGGTCGAGTTTTATATGCCACAAACGGAGCAGCTCGGATCCTTGTTTAACTTGATGGAGCGCCATTCCATTTCTAGCGCATCAAATAGTATCAGTTTCCCCGTCGCTGGTCGGCCGATGTTTGCTAATAACTTAAGCGCCTCGGAAGCCTGTGCTGTGCCAATAATCCCCACTAATGGTGCGAAAACGCCCATCGCGGCACATCGAGTTTCCTCGAATTCGTTTTCTTCGGGGAATAAACATTGATAACACGGACTTTCAGGATGCCGAGGATCGAAAACGGCAAGTTGCCCATCAAATTTGATGGCGGCACCCGAAACCAAAGGCTTCTTAAACTTAACAGAAGCTTTGTTCACTGCGTGTCGAGTCTCAAAGTTGTCGGAACAATCTAAAATAACTGATGCTTCAGATACTAGTTGCTCGAGCAGGGGCCCCGAAGTGCGTAGCGTTATTGCATTGACATGGACATTTGGATTAATGGCCTTGATGGAGCGCTCGGCAGACTCCACTTTAAGCATGCCAATAGATGCGGTTGTATGGATGATCTGGCGCTGAAGGTTCGTGAGGTCAACCGTGTCTCCGTCACAAATCGTGATTGAGCCAACCCCGCTAGATGCAAGAAATAAGGCTGCGGGTGAACCTAATCCTCCTGCGCCAATAATTAAGATCCGACTCTGTTGGATTAAATCTTGACCCTCGATGCCAATTTCCGGCAGAAGAATGTGGCGACTATATCTAAGTAGTTGGTCGTCGTTCATATTGATTTTTTGGTATCGCCGACCGATAACCCCATCCCTGCATATCTCGCAGGGATGGGGGGAGGGCTTACTCAGTATTTACTCGTGAGTGCTTAACGGTTCGATAAAATTTCGAATCCCTTCAGTAAGTTTAAGGCCTGACTCAGTTGATAATCGGGCGTCTCTTCTGTTTTGGTATCACTTTCTAAAGTTTCTTGCGTCTCCCCGCTATCGTCTTGTGGATTGTCTAAGCGATTTTTGAGATCAGCTTCTTTCGTTCGAAGAGAGGGATTATTGTTGGCCGCTATCGTGGCATCTTCCACAATAATATCGGGCGTGATGCCTATTGCTTGAATTGATTGACCGCTTGGTGTGAAATAGCGTGCCGTCGTTAGTTTGATGGCGGTGCCGTTTCCTAATGGTAGGATGGTTTGCACCGATCCCTTCCCAAAAGTTTGGGTACCCATAATCACGGCACGTTTATGATCTTGTAGAGCGCCGGCGACAATCTCAGAAGCCGATGCCGATCCGCCGTTCACAAGCACGACCATGGGAACTGTTTTTGCGGACTCCGGAACATTTGTTAAATAATCCCCTTTGGGCCCTCTCGCATAAAATTCTGGCCGAGCATACATGCGCATTCTGGCATCATTGGTACGTCCCTCGGTGTATACGACAAGTTTATCTTTTGGAAGAAACGCAGCAGACACGCCAATTGAGGAGGTTAGTAAGCCTCCAGGGTCATCCCGCAGGTCCAAGACGATGCCTTTCATTGGCCCCTCATTTTCAGAGAAAAGCTTTTCAATCGCTTCTCCAAGTTTTTCTCCAGTATGTTCCTGAAACTGGGTCACCCTGAAATAGGCATAATCTTTTTCGAGCATGCGATATTTGACGCTTCGGATTTGGATGATGTCGCGTGTGACCGTGATTATTTTAGGTTGGGGCTCCCCTTTCCGAATAACCGTCAGGATAATGTCCGTGCCTGGTTTGCCGCGCATTAACTTAACTGCATCGTTAAGTGTCATACCCTTCACATTCGTATCGTCGAGTTTGATGATGAGATCTCCCGACTTGAGTCCAGCGTTCCAAGCAGGAGTGTCTTCTATTGGGGCGATAACCTTAACGAAGCCATCTTCCATGCCGACTTCGATGCCAAGGCCTCCAAATTCACCTTTTGTGCCCACTTGCATTTCTTTAAAGGCTTCGGCATTAAAAAAAGCCGAATGCGGATCGAGGCCAGATAGCATGCCATTAATGGCTTGTTCTATGAGCGCTTTATCGTCAACTGCTTCGACGTAATCATTTTTGACCCGACCATAAACTTCGGTGAATGCTCTTAATTCATCGATGGGAAGGGGCGCCGCGCTTCGATCTGCTATCGCAGAAAACTGCAGGCTGACTAAGAACCCGCCTACCAGGCCGATTGACATTAAACCTATTTTGTTTAGCTTGCTTCCCATAAAGAACTCCTTAAATTGCTTGCCGAGTTTTCGACGCGATGGACGTTTCAAAATTGTCTTAGATCTCGTCAGTTTGTTCTAGTTATCAATGTTAACCCATTCCATGGGGTCTAGAGGTTTACTGTTGTGCCGTACCTCAAAATATACCCCGGGCCCTGTCTGACCCCCGCTGTTGCCAACAGTTCCCAATTGGCCCCCAGCTTCGATTTGATCCCCCTCCCTGGTCCATATGGTTTCGTTGTTGCCGTAGAGGCTGTAATAGCCTTCTCCATGGTCAATGATGATTAAATTTCCAAACCCTCTTAGCCAGTCCGAATAGACTACAGAGCCTCCGGCGATTGATTTAACGCTATTGCCTTGGTTGGAAGATATAAATATACCTTCCCAAGGAAGCTCGCTACCGACCCTTCTCTGGCCAAATTTTGCAGTAACCGTCCCCAGAGCAGGGAGTCGCAGCTTCCCTTTCAGGGTTTTGAATGGTTTGCCACTGAGGCTTTGGTCCGGCAAATTATTGTTTTTTATGCGATCTTCTTTTCTTTTTTCAAGTTCCGCAAACAATTGGGTGAGTCGCTTTTTATTTTCATTGATTTTCTGCTCGCTACGTTTTATTTGCGTTTTTGTGGCGTCTATTTCAGACGATGTTTTTTGTTTTTCCCTTTCGGCAACGCTTTTTTGCTTGCTGGTATCTTTTTTTATTTTTTTTAACTCTTTTCTGATGCCTCGTTTCTTTTCTTGAAGAAGGTCAATTTCAGTGATTTTTGAATTGAAATTTTTGATGATTTCTGATCGCTTCAGGGCGATCTTTTTGAGGTAGAAAGCAGATACTTTACTGTCAGATAAGGTGTTAATCTCAGGCCCATCCTCAGGCGAGTAGCCTAAGATATAGGTGCGCTTTATTAGTTGAGATAAACGAATCTTTTCTTCCGTGACGCTAGATTGAAGCACTTTTTCTTTTTTTTCTAACGCCTTCAAGTCACCAAGAAGATTTCCTTCTCTCTTTGATAATCGATTTAAATTTTGATCTAAATTGTTGATTTCTTTTTTTGTTTTTATGAGTTCTTGTTTTGCTTTTTTTTGTTTGGCTTGCTCTTCTTTTATTTTTTTCTGCTCCTTTAATATTTTTTGATCCGTATTTTTAATTTTCTCTTGGATGTTGTCGGCGGCAATGGTCGTTACATGGGTACACGCCAGCAGTAAGCCTGCGAGCATTGTGAGGAAGCGAATGCCATTCATTTTTATTTATTACCTTTTTGTTTGAGTCGCGACTGCAGCAGCGGCAGCCTGCGCTTTGGATTCGTCCCCAAGATAATATTTTTTAATGGGCTGTAACACATCATTTAGTTCATAAACAAGAGGGATCCCGGTGGGTACGTTTAGGTCAATGATGTCAGTTTCACTGATGTGATCGAGGTGTTTAATTAATGCACGCAGCGTATTTCCGTGCGCCACGATTAGGAGTTTCTCCCCATTCAAAATCAGGGGGGCTATGGTCTCTTCCCAAAAGGGTAGGAATCTGTTGACGGTATCTTGGAGGCATTCGGTAAGCGGGAGATCCTTGTCTGGAACCGAGTTATATCTGTTGTCTAATTTTGGGTCCATAGGTGACTTATTTTCAAGCGGTGGAGGAGGCGTGTCATAACTCCGACGCCAAATCAAGACTTGGTCATCTCCAAATTTTTTGGCGGTTTCTGATTTGTTTAGTCCCTGAAGTGCGCCGTAATGTCGTTCGTTTAAACGCCACGTAAGCGATTGGGGGACCCAAGCCTGATCCAACTCCTCGAGTGTGAGCCACATCGTACGGATCGCCCTTTTTAGCATTGATCCAAACGCCCGATCGAAATGAAACCCTTCCCTTTTAAGTAGCGCACCTGCTTCTTTCGCCTCGCGAACGCCCTTATCACTGAGGTCTACATCCATCCAACCTGTGAATTTGTTTTCTTGATTCCAAATGCTTTCCCCGTGTCGCAAGAGTACTAATTTTTTCATATCCCCTTAACCTAAAAACTAAATAATCATTTGTATATTTTAATCGGTATGATGACTAATTTAGCCTTGAGCGAAAAATTTCAGTAAAATTTCACTTCAAAGCAGTACTTTACTGCCTATATGTTTTCATAAACAGACTGTGGTTTGGTGCGGGTCAGTATTCCGCCCCAGACCATGAGATGGGACTGACTGAAGGCTTATATAACTCGCTGGAGATGTATGGTGTCAACAATGGATTTTATTTCGTCAAACAGTTGGCTTGTTATAGCCGTCCTTGTCAGTGCTGGTTATCTGATTATCCCTAGATTGATGTTGGGTGATGCAACTTCCGGAGGGCTAGGGCCTCAGGCGCTGGTGCAACTGATAAATCGTAAGCACGCCACTGTAATCGATGTGCGGGAGGCGAAGGATTTTGAAGCCGGTAGTATCGTGGGGGCCAAAAATATGCCCTTTGGTTCTCTCAAGGAGCGGGCGCATGAACTGAAAAAATTTGAGAAACATCCAATCGCGTTGGTTTGTGCGTCGGGCGCTAAATCTCGAACGGCTCAAAAGTTACTTGCTAAAGAAGGGTTTGATGATTTGCATGTATTAATTGGCGGCATGTCTGCGTGGACCCAAGCCAGCCTGCCTACATCGAGAGTAGGGAAGTAATTTCCAATTACTGAGGAGGAAGGCAATTGGTTGGCCAAGCTGAAAGCTCGACCGTTGAGGTCATTATGTACTGCACCGATTGGTGTCCGTACTGTGTGCGCGCTGAGAGGTTATTGGCCTCAAAAGGCGCTATTATCAACAAGATCAATTTGGATGAGCAGCCAGATCGTCGAGCCGAAATGATGGAGCGAACAGGTAGAAGAACTGTGCCACAAATTTATATCGGCGGCCGTCATATCGGTGGTCATGATGACGTCGTCTCTCTTGAGAAGAGTGGAGATCTAGATGTGCTTTTGCGAGATGGTTCCTGATTAACATAAAACAAGACTATATTAAAAAATCATGAGTGAAAATAACGATAAGCCAGTATTCTTGATTGAGAAGTTATACGTAAAAGACCTGTCCCTAGAGGTGCCTGGTGCGCCTGGAGTGTTTGGGCAGAAGGGGGCACCCCAAATTGAAATTACGATGAATAATACAGCTCAGGCGTTAAAGGATGGTTTTTATGAGGTTCTGGTGAAGGCGACGGTAACCGCGAAGATTGAGGATGTAACCCTCTTTTTGGTAGAGGCGAGCCAGGCGGGGGTATTTCAAATTCGTAATTTGAGTGATGATCCGTTAGAAATGACGTTGGGTATTGCGGCACCAAATATCATCTTTCCATATTTAAGAGAGACAATATCTGATGCGGTTTCCAAGGCTGGATTTCCGCCGGTCTTGTTGCAGCCGATGAATTTTGAAGCAGTTTATCGAGCGCGTAAGGAAGGGCAGGCTGCCCCAGAGAGTAGTGAGGCGACAAAGCATTGATTCTTTTCGCGAGTAACCGTCTCAGTATCTGAGGGGTTGGTCGTTTGAGTGGTTCTGGGAGATGAGATGAAGATTGCGGTTATTGGAGCGGGCGCCTGGGGAACGGCATTAGCCGTCTCCATCGGTAGATCATCTTTGGTGAGTCTTTATGGCGCTAACGCTGAGTTAGTTGGCAGCATGAAGCAGCACAGAGAAAATCAACGATATCTTCCTGGGGTTTCGTTATCTGAAGGCGTTCAAGTTACTAATATCTTAGATTCGGCGCTTGATGGCGCGTCAGGCATCGTGATGGCCGTCCCAACTAAGGGGTTGCGTCAGTCTGTCAGAGAATGTCAGTCAATCGTTGGCGATGGAATTCCCTACCTAATTACCTGCAAAGGTTTTGAGGTTGACACTGGTTTATTACCCTTTCAGGTGGTCGAAGACGTTGCGCGCAAGGCGCGCTACGCCATTCTTTCTGGGCCTAGTTTCGCGAGGGATGTGGGCGAGCAAAAGTCCACAGTTGTTAGCCTTGCGTCTAGGGATTCGTCTACATCAGATGTGTTTTCCGGTGTATTGCTTCAGGGTGGAGTGCGAACTTACTTTAATGATGATGTGATCGGTGTGTCCGTGGGTGGTGCCGTTAAAAATGTAATTGCGATTGCTGCGGGGATGGGGGATGCGTTAGGGATTGGTGCAAGTGCCTTGGCTGGGCTTGTGACGCGAGGCTTGAGTGAGGTGTGTAGGCTTGGCATTGCTTTGGGCGCTAAACCAGAAACATTTATGGGCTTATCTGGCATGGGGGATTTGGCGCTGACGTGTTTCAGTGATTTATCTCGTAACCGACGACTTGGTTATGCGTTGGGTTTAGGTAAATCTCTCCGAGAGGCTGAGAAGGCGCTGGGTCAAGTGGCTGAAGGCGTGCATGCGGCAAATGAAGTCATGTTGTTAGCCCGTCGTCTTAAAGTTGAAATGCCAATTACCGTAGCCGTAACGCGGGTTTTATCTGCCGAAATATCTCCTCGAGACGCGGCGGCGGAACTGTTTGCGCGCGCACCGAAGTCAGAGGCTTAACCTAGAGTCGACGTGATTATTTGTTACCGCCGAACTCTATTTGTCGCCAGGCTTCGAATATGCCGATAGAAACCGTGTTTGATAGATTTAAGCTTCTACTTGTTGATACCATGGGGATTCGGAGTCGAAGCTCGGTTGGGAAGTCCTCTAGAACGTTGTCAGGGAGCCCGCGAGTTTCTGGCCCAAATAAGAGACAATCACCGGTTTGGAATTTGAAGCGGTCATATCTGCTTGAGCCCTTTGTTGTGAAGGCGACTACTCGGCAATCTTGGTGGTTATTACGCCACATTTCCCAGCTTGAGTATTTTTGAGTTTGCGCAAATTCATGGTAGTCGAGGCCTGCACGAATGAGCGCTTTATCATCCCAATGGAACCCTAAAGGTTCAATGAGATCTAGGTTGCAACCAGTGTTCGCACACAAGCGAATAATGTTGCCGGTATTCGGGGGAATTTCAGGTTGATATAAGATTACGCTAAACATGATTATAGTTGTGCCTGCAAAAAATAATTTTGATGAAGAGTTTATTTGTTGGGCTAAACATTTGGCCTCACTCGAACCGAATATGCCATATTTTTAGGTTTAAGAGCAGAGGTGGTGATGAGGCCGCTTAATAACTGAATGGATAGGAGACGATTTGAACGTGGAGCCATTAGAAATTATGGACATTAGCCCCTCGCCTTCTGAGGTTGCGTATGGTTGGACGGCGACAAAGGTTAAAAATCTTTTTGAGCAACCGTTAATGGATCTTTTGTTTGATGCGCAGAAAGTGCACAGGCAACATTTCAAGCCTAATGCGATACAACTATCTACCTTGATTTCGATTAAGACGGGTGGTTGCCCGGAAGACTGTGGATATTGTCCTCAGTCGATTCGGTTTAATACCGGCGTAGTGGACGATGAGTTGATGGGGCTAGACGAGGTTGTTAGGGCGGCCAGCGAAGCTAAAGCAAAGGGTGCAAGCCGTTTTTGTATGGGTGCTGCGTGGAGAGGGCCTAAGGATAGAGACGTATTAAAGGTTGCCGAGATGGTTGCGGCAGTGAAATCTCTTGGGTTGGAAACTTGTGCCACGCTGGGTTTGCTCAAGGATGGTCAAGCCGAGGTGCTGAAAGATGCAGGATTGGATTATTACAATCACAATATTGATACGTCGGCTGATCACTATGGTGAAATCATTTCAACCCGTTCGCAAGGCGATCGACATGAAACGCTACAGCGAGTTAGAGATGCGGGCGTGTCGGTTTGCTGTGGTGGCATCATTGGAATGGGTGAGTCACGTGATGATCGGGCCGATATGATCGCCCAGCTCGCGAATATGGACCCATACCCTCAAAGCGTTCCAATTAATAATTTGGTGAAAGTTCCAGGTACTCCAATGGCTGGTGCAGAGGGTATTGATCCGATCGAGTTCGTTAGAACTATTGCTGCGGCTAGAATTTCAATGCCGAAGGCTATGGTTCGGTTATCTGCTGGCAGGCATGATATGTCAGATGAGATGCAGGCACTTTGTTTTTTGGCGGGGGCTAACTCGGTGTTTTATGGAGAGAAGCTGTTGACCACACCAAATGCGACAGCGTACGGCGATGATGAACTATTTGAGCGGCTTGGGCTGGTGCCAACAGATAACGTATCCCGTTAAATGAAAGGTCGAGTCAGAGCTACGATCAATGAATGTTTTAGTCGCTCTGACCATCAAACATTTCTCTATGATGAAGTCGCTAAACGTCTTGATGCTCGGCTCGAAATTCTTCGTCTGGAGCCTAAGGTAATACTGGTTTCTGGCTTCGGGTCCCATAGTCTAAAAAAGAGATTCCCGTCAAAGCCGCAGCTCATAGGCTTCGATTTCTCCGAATCTCGGCTGGCAACGAGGCGTCCTAGAGTTGGTTTCGGCTTTCCCTGGACGGCTAAGCAATTAAGTGTTTGTGGTGATCTTGCGGCACTACCTTTTGCTCCGGCTTCGGTGGATATGGTGTATTCGAATCTAGATTTACCTTTTTTCTCTGCATGTAATGAGTTAACGCTAGCCCTAGCGGAGGTATACCGTATTTTGAAGCCTGGGGGCTTATTTATATTTTCGTCCTTGGGGCCCGACACTCTGAAAGAGTTGAAGCGAACGGACGCGAAGCGCGGTTTTCGTTTGTGCGCACATCTAGACATGCACGATTTAGGTGATCAATTGATGGAGACATCATTTGCTGATCCAGTCGTGGAGATGGAGGAACTGACGCTCACCTATGCTGACGCGGTGTCCATGATCAGAGACGTTCGCGCTCATGGGTCGGCTGCGCCGGAGGCTCACTCCAAAGTTGGTCTGTTAGGTACGGGTGTTATCCGGTCTCTTGCGGAGCAGTCGAGCGGAGTCGAAGGCGGTCGAGTAACTATGACCTGTGAGTTGGTGTTCGGACACGCTTGGCGAGCTCCAACAAGAACCTCACCTAAGGGAAAAAAAGTGATTGATATTAAAGTCTCAAAGACTTGAGTGATTGTTGCTCGTATGTAATTTAGTTCCGCTTCTAATCTTTTATTCGGGGTATCGCAAAGTGGTGTGCTACAGTAATTTCAAGAATCAATTAAGTAACATTTTTGATTATTGATGAAAGTAGTCTAGTAGTGGAACATTCGACTGAACAGGAAACGCTTAGCGTTCCACAAATCTTAATGCGAAGGCCTGATGGCGCTCGTTCTTCAGTTGCCACCGTGTTCATGCTTCTTGGTGTCGTGACAGTTGCCATTGCGATCGGCTTTGCCACGCAAGGGGCTTGGATGGTGTTGCCCTACGCAAGTTTGGAATGCGTCGCACTTGGTGTCGCGTATTGGTGGTTGAAAAAAAGTGATGATTATGAGTTGATACGGATTGACGGAGACCAAATCGTTTTCGAATCCAGCTTGTCATGCACGTATCAAAAGAGCACCTTCAATCGCTACTGGTTGCGGGTCTCGTTGGAGCAAACCTCAGGGAATTATTTGAAAATTTGTGTTGAGTCGCACGGGCAGCGTAATGAAGTAGGCCACCTTTTGTCTGGAGCTGCGAAGCGTGATTTGGCGAATCAAGTTCAAATGATGGTCTTCAGATAAGAATTTTGTTTTTTTTGAGTTAAAATAGCCGCTTTTATAAATTGTCAAAAGTACGTTTGGGGGGATAATGAAAGTCTCATTTGGTGTGCGGGTACTCAGTATGCTATCGGCGTTAACGCCTGGTTTGGCGTTTGCTGAGTGGAACCTAAATTTTACGCCTGCTAGCACTTTACTAGGGGCAGAAATTCAAGCCGTCCATGATTTGGTGATGTGGATCATTGTAGGTATTTCCATTGTTGTTTTTGGAGCAATGTTTTGGTCTATTTTGAAGCATCGAAAATCGGTCGGGCATAAGGCGGCGAATTTTCATGAAAATACGACGATTGAAATAATTTGGACGGTGATACCGATCGTTATCTTGGTGGCCATGGCTTTCCCAGCAACTCGATTGCTTTTGGCGACTAGAGATTCATCCGCCTCAGACATAACCATCAAGGCGACGGGATACCAGTGGCGCTGGGGTTATGAATATTTGGATGAAGGCGTCAAGTTCTACAGCACGCTCGCAACACCACGAAGTCAAATTGACGGTGTTACTGAGAAGACTAGTACCTATTTGCTGGAAGTTGATAATCCAGTCGTCGTGCCTGTTGGTAAAAAGATTCGTATCCTAACAACTGCGAACGACGTTATTCATTCTTGGGCTGTTCCTGGCCTTGCGGTCAAGCAAGATGCAATTCCTGGTTTTATCCGTGATATTGCGTTCAAGGCAGAGACCGTAGGGACTTACCGAGGTCAGTGTAGTGAGTTGTGCGGCAAGGAGCATGGCTTTATGCCAATTGTGGTGGAAGTTGTGAGTGAGGAAGATTACCAGTCTTGGATTCAAGCGAAATTGACTGTGGCAGGAGCGCCATCTTTTGATCCTAATAAGAGTTATTCCGTTACCGAGTTAGTTGCTGCGGGTGAACAGGTCTACAACGCGAATTGTGTTGCGTGTCACCAGGCGGGTGGCGTGGGTATGCCGCCTACTTTTCCGGCGATTAAGGGTGGCAAGATCGCTACTGGATCGATTCAAGGGCACTTGGATATCATCCTCAATGGCAGCGCAAAGAATCCAATGATGGCGGCTTGGGGCCCTATTCTTTCTGATATGGATCTAGCAGCGGTCATTGCCTATCAAAGGAATGGGATCAACTCCACTGGAGACTTTTTGCAACCGGCTGACATTGCTGCAGCCCGATCTGAATAGCATTTGGTTTTTAAAGTTAATTTGAATTGAGATTCGTCTAAGGAGAATCAAAATGGAAGCGGCACACGATCACAATCACAATCACGACCATCACGTGCCAACGGGCATTATGAGATACGTCACCACAACAAACCATAAGGACATCGGTTCTATGTACTTGTGGTTCAGTTTCATGATGTTCCTTGTTGGCGGTGTCATGGCACTTGTTATCAGGGCGGAATTGTTTCAGCCTGGACTCCAGGTCGTCGAACCTGAGTTTTTTAATCAAATGACGACTCTGCACGGTTTGATCATGGTGTTTGGCGCGATTATGCCGGCGTTCGTTGGTTTTGCTAACTGGCAAATTCCAATGATGATCGGTGCGCCCGATATGGCGTTCCCTCGCATGAATAACTGGAGTTTTTGGTTATTGCCTCCAGCAGGTATTCTGTTGATGGGTTCTTTATTGGCCCCTGGCGGTGCTGGAGGTGTGGGCTGGACTATGTACGCTCCGCTGACCATCCAACAAGGCATGGGCATGGATATGATGATTTTCGCGATTCATATTCTTGGGATGTCTTCTATCATGGGTTCAATCAACATCATTACGACGATCCTCAACATGAGGGCGCCAGGGATGACAATGATGAAGATGCCTTTGTTTGTCTGGACGTGGTTGATTACAGCATACCTTCTAGTCGCATCCATGCCTGTTCTCGCGGGCGCAGTCACTATGACGTTAACGGATCGTCATTTTGGGACACACTTTTTTAATGCCGCAGGTGGCGGAGATCCTGTGCTGTATCAGCATATATTTTGGTTCTTTGGACACCCTGAGGTGTATATCATCGCGATTCCTGCTTTTGGTGTTATCTCCGAAGTGATACCTACCTTTTCGCGGAAGCCACTATTTGGTTACGCATCTATGGTGTATGCGACCGGCTCCATTGCGATACTTTCGTTCTTGGTCTGGGCGCACCATATGTACACCGTGGGCATGCCTGTCGAGGCGCAGCTCTACTACATGTTCGCGACTATGTTGATTGCCATACCGACAGGTGTGAAGGTTTTTAACTGGGTAGCTACGATGTGGAAGGGGTCAATGTCCTTTGAAACACCTATGTTGTTTGCTCAGGGATTCTTGTTTCTGTTCACGATTGGTGGATTTACGGGTATCGTTCTAGCGGTTACTCCAATTGATCTTCAATTACACGATACTTACTATGTGGTAGCTCACTTCCATTATGTGATGGTTGCAGGTGCACTGTTTGCTGCCTTCGCTGGTGTTTATTACTGGTTGCCAAAATGGATTGGTAAGATGTATGACGAGCGTTTGGGTAAAATACATTTTTGGTTATCGCTCACCTTTTTCAACGTTACGTTCTTCGTTCAACATTTTCTTGGATTGGCTGGCATGCCACGTCGAATCCCTGATTATGCGCTGCAGTTCGCGGACTGGAACATGGTCTCATCAATTGGTGCATTTGGATTTGGTTTGTCTCAGGTGTTCTTCTTGTATGTGTTGCTTAAAGCAATCCGTAGCGGAGAAAAAGCACCAGAAATGCCTTGGGAAGGCGCTACAACGCTAGAGTGGACGCATCTACCCACCCCAGCTCCGTACCACAGTTTTGAAACCCCTCCTGATCTAAGGAGCTAAAACCCACCTCAATTAAATGGCGGGACGATGTTTGCATCGTCCCGCCATTTTCTGAGGCAAGATTTATAAAAGGTAACGATAGAA
>ERZ890510.1684-NODE-1684-length-13919-cov-4.830208_pt1 | contig 13919 bp, 11 predicted proteins | sample MGYA00521265_ERZ890510 | MGnify/ENA primary metagenome ERZ890510 (study PRJEB32303, sample SAMEA104408624) | aquatic metagenome | biome: Brackish water; feature: Chemocline; material: water | place: Baltic Sea | collected 2014-10-26T21:54:00 | depth 110 m ...
GCGCCTGGCGCACGCCGATCTCGAGGCCATACGTGCCGCACCAAGAGCATTCATTACGGGCCAGGCGGTGGATGACGGTGTAAACAGTATCGTGGCTGGCGATGTCTCCAGCGCCTGGTACTGGCTGTTTCCGTTGCTGACGGCACTGGTGTGGTTCACCGCCATGCAGCGGTCGCCGCGGCCCAGCTAGAAGACCACCACCCGGCACAACATCATATCAGGGGCAGCGAGCCATCCGCCTGCTGATACCCCTGGCCTCCGGACGGCACGTGCCGGTTGCGGGAGCGGACGAAATCCATGTCGAGCTCAACGCCCAGACCCGGACGTCTGCCTAGTTCATCCACGTCGATATACCCCGCCTGCAACGGCAACTTCACCGCCTGCACCCTGTCGAACCAGGGCTGGATGGGGCAGTGCTCGACAATGGCAAAATTCTGGATGGCCGCCGCAACGTGGGCGACAGCGGCGAGCGCCACCGGACCGTAGGGGTTGTGTGGTGCCAGGCGGATGCCGTAGACCTCGGCAAAGTGGGCGATCTTCAGCAGTTCGCTGATGCCGCCGGTGTGACTGATGTCCGCCTGACAGATGTCGATGGCCTGCTGTTCGAACCAGGGCCGGCAGTCCCAGCGCGTCAGCAGGCGTTCGCCCACGGCGATGGGCACATCGGGGAAATCCCGCTTGAGCCGCAGGGTCGGCTCGATGGTGTCCATGTTCGTCGGCTCTTCGATGAAGTGCATGCCGAGGGGCCGCAGACCCTCGATCAGACGGTGTGCCTCCGTGGGACTGAACATGCCCGCCGCGTCACACATCAGAGCTACATCCGGGCCGAGCAACTCACGCAGTTTGGTGTGCTGCTCGATGGCACGGTCGATCTGCACGTTCGCGTCAAATGGCACGGGGCGGTCGCCGACACCGTGTTTGAGGGCGTCCAGTCCCATCGCCAGGGTTGCGGCGGCGGCCTGCTCCAGCGTGCGGCCATGGAACTCGACGCCGTAGCGGATGTAGCAGCGCACGCGGTCGCGCACCTTGCCGCCGAGCAGCTGGAACACGGGTAGTCCCGCCGCCTTGCCCTTGATATCCCACAGTGCCATATCGATGCCGCTCATGGCGCTGGTATGGACGATACCCCGTCGCCACCAGAAATCACGATAGCCGATCTGCCAGAGGCGCTCCACGTCCGTGGGATCCTGGCCGACGAAGCGCGCTTTGAGTTCCACCTCGATCTGCGTTTTGACGGCAGCTTCGTGAAACTCTGTCGTCGCTTCACCGATCCCGGTGATGCCTTCATCGGTGTCGACTTCAACGAAACTGCGGCTGCGCGGTCCATCCAGATCATCCTGGATCGGGCACATGATGTGGCAACGGATGTCGGTGATCTTCACTGGGTGGTCTCCCCGGATGCGGCGGCAGACTCGGCCTCTGTGCGGATGTCGCGCCAGTTCAGCTGCGCCCGCCAGCCGAGGGTGTCGCGCAGTGCAGTGGATACAAAGGGACAGTCGAAGGCGCCCAACTGGCCGTGCCGTGGCAGATCCGGGTAGAACTCGGCGAGCAGGTCCGCCGTGGGCACGTCGATGCAGACATCCTCGGCGGCGACGTTGAAGGGCCGAAACCCCTGCACGTCCGATTGCAGCCAGAGGCGGCAGGCGTCGGCTACGTCGCGGGCATCGACGTAACACCACAGGCACTCGGCACAGCGCTCGCGTGTCTGTGTGTGTGCCTGCAGGCGCCAGGACCACGAACCCTCGTAGATGATACGCCCCAGGCGCAGCGCGGCGATGGACATGCCGTGCCAGCGACAGTAATCGGCAGCAAGCCGTTCGAGCAGGACCTTGGATGTGCCGTAGATCGACGACGTCGTCAGCGGGCTGTCTTCGGTGATGGGCAGTTGCGGCTGCTGACGCAGGTCGCCGTAGACCTCCATACTGGAGGCGTAGACGAGGCGCCGGATCCCGGCCTGGGCGCAGGCCTGCAGGACATTGTAGCCGCCGAGCATCAGGTTGCGATAGCAGGTGCTGTTGGAGGTCCAGTTGTCCGTCGGCAGGCTGCCGAAATGCACGACGCCATCAGCGCCGGCGAACAACTCATGCAGACTCGCGCCGTCCAGCACATCCGCATGGCGATAGCCACCTTCCCGATGTCCGGGCATGGCCAGGTCCAGGCCGAGGACATCGTAGCCCGCCGCCGACAGGACCTGGACGATGCTTCGGCCGGTGCCCCCTTTGGCACCGGTCACGACAATCCGTTTCATGCTCTGCTCCTGCCGAGGGTGGTCTGCCCGGCAGAATCGACGGCGAAGCGGGCTTTGACGCAAATCTGACAGCATGCGACTGCGGCGCATTTGCTCGCGGTGCCTCGGCACGGCAGACTATGCCCGCATGAAATCTCTCTTGTGGTTTGCTGTCACCCTCGGGTTGCTCGGGTGTGGTGGTGATGGGGTCGTGCAGCCCGCGTCGATCTCGGTGGTCGGCTCGTTTCGGCCCTTCAGCGCCGGCGTGATCCTGCGATTCGTGGCCCCCGACTGCGAACGGCATGGGGCCGAAATCCCGTTTTCACGTGTTTCGATTCCCGCCGACAGCCTGCTCAACATCCGCGAGAATTTTTTCCTTGAGGTCGCTGATCGACACGCAGCCAACAGCATTGTGCGCATGGACCTCTCCCTTTTCTGAAAGGATCCGGCATGGGACACCTTTGCGACCTTGCGGCTGGACTATGGAGGCACACATCCCCACTTTCCCTCGCCGGTAGGCAAGGTTTCCGTGGAACTCACAGATACACCGGTCTGGATGAACCGGACAGGGAGGATGTCGGGTCATGCTCAATGCCGTACACCAGCTGACGTACACCATCGTCCTGTGTGACGATATCGCAGCGATGAAGAAGTTCTACCGGGACCTGCTGCCCTTTGCCGTCGATTCTGAATCCGACAGCAGCCTGGCCCTGCGCGCCGGGGGCACACTTCTGGGATTGCGGCAACGCACGCGCGACTACGACGGCGTCGGTGCCCGTCAGGAGTCACCGGGGCTGCAACTGGCCTTTCGTGTAGAGCCGGCTGAAGTCGACGTGTGTCACGCCCTGTTGGTCGGCATGGGAGTGAAGATCCTGGAGCCGCCCACCGATCAGCCGCGGGGGCACCGCACCCTGTATTTCGCCGACCCCGAGGGCAATGTCCTCGAAGTCTACGCCGAGATCTGACATACCAACGGAGAGCCGATGGACAAGGACGTTGTAGCGCAAATTCGCCAGGCCGTCGATGAGCAACGGCTGGTTGATACAGCCATGAAGCTGATCGCTGTGCCAAGTCCAACGCGCAGCGCCGGTGCCGTGGCAGATTGTCTGGCACAGATCCTCGACGCCGATGGCTTTACCGTCGAACGCCCCGTGGCGGACTGGCCCGAAGCCCCCGCCGTGGCGGTGCGCTTCGACAGTGGCAGACCGGGACGAGTGCTGCAATTCGACGGCCATCTGGACACCGTACATCTGCCTTTTGTGCCGCCGCGCCACGAGCAGGGCTGCCTGTACGGATCCGGGTCATCCGACATGAAGGGTGGCATCGCCGCCTTTGTCGAGGCCCTGCGGGTGTTGCGTGACACAGACGCGTTGCGCGGTGGCGGCATTTTGCTGACGGCGCATGATCACCACGAAGGGCCATGGGGGGATCGACGCCAGCTCTATGCGCTGATCCGCGAGGGGTATACCGGCGATGCGGTGATGTTGCCGGAGTACCTGGCGGACCGGTTGCCCGTGGCAGGTCGGGGCATGGGGATCTTCGAGGTCCGCATCCGGCGTGATGGCGTACCGGTGCACGAAGTCCTGCAACCGGCAGGCAACCCCGATGTGCTGGGCGCGGGTGCGCAACTCGTGGTCTCATGCCAGCAACTGGCCAAGAGGCTGGCACACAACACCCACGAGTACGCGGGCTGCGACACGGCTTTCGTCGGTCGGATCCAGTCCGGAGAGATCTACAACCAGTCCCCTGTGGAGTGTGTCGTTCATGGTACCCGCCGCTGGGTGACACCGGGCACGATCGACGCGGTGCGGGCGGAGTTCGACAATCTGCTGCAGGCGCTGGCTGCCAGCAGAGGCGTCGACATCGATTTCGACTTCGAGGTTCAGGGGGACGCTTTCAGCATCGACCTGGAGGATCCATTGGTGGAGGCTTTCCAGGGCGCCCATACCGAATGCACCGGGGCGCCCCTGCCGCTGGGATGTAAACCCTTCGTCGACGATGGCAATTCCTTTGCCCAGCTGGCGGGCATTCCGGCGCTGACCCACGGTCCGGCAGCGACGGGGGCCCACACCCTGAGTGAACAGGTGCCGGTGCCGGAGTTGGTGCGTGTCGCCCAGGTCTACGCCCTGACGGCCGTTTGCTACTGCAGCACAGCGGGCGCATGACGGCGATGAAAGCCAACGAACGCCAGGCGAGGCTGCTCAAGCGCACCTCCATCGATTTTCGTTCCACCGAGCAGATCGTCGATGCGCCCTTCATCCTGTCTCGCGCCAAAGGACTGTACTACTGGGACATCCACGGCAAGCGCTACTTCGATGCCATCGGTGGCATCTTCGTCGCCAGCCTCGGGCACGGCCATCCGCGGGTACTCGATGCCATGCGGCAACAGATGGACAGGCTCAGCTTCGCGCCGCCCATGCACGGCATCGCTGACGTTACGCTGGACTTCATCGAGCGTCTGGGAGAGGTGACACCGGGCAATCTCAATTTCGTCAAACCCTTCAGCGGCGGCTCCGAGTCGATCGAGGCGGCGATGAAGTTCACCCGCCAGTATTTCAAACAGACCGGCCACCCGGAGAAATACAAGTTCGTCAGCCGCTACCAGGGTTACCACGGTGGCACTTTCGGCGCCATGGCCGCCAGTGGAACGGGCCGTCGCAAGACCCCCTTCGAGCCGCAGATGAGTGGTTTCCTCAAGGTTTTCTCTCCCACCTACTATCGGGATCGTTTTGCTACCTGGGAGGAGTGCAATCGCTTCTGTGCCCGCATGTTCGAGGACGTCATCGTCAGCGAGGATCCACGCACCGTGGCCGGTGTCATCGTCGAGCCCATTGGCAACACGGGCGGCACCGTGACACCCACGGACGAGTATTTCCACATCCTGCGGGAGATCTGCGACACCTATGATGTACTGCTGATCTTTGACGAGATCATCACCGGTTACGCACGCACCGGGAACATGTTTGCGGCGCAGACCTTCGGGGTTACCCCCGACATTCTGTGTGGCGGCAAGGGCTTGTCCAGCGGTGCCATCCCCCTTGGGGCGATGATTGCACGTGAGGATCTGGGGGACGCCTTCTACGGCTCCGAAGCGGCAGAAGTCAACTTCGCCCACGGCCACACTTTTGCCGGCAATCCGTTGGCCAGTGCCGTCGGCATCGCCGTCATCGACGAGATCGTCGAAAATGATCTGGCGCGGCGGGCGGGGGAACTGGGCGACTACCTGGTTGACGGACTGCGCCGGCTGGAAAAACTGGGCGTCGTACGCGAGATCCGTGGCAAGGGACTGTTGCGTGGCGTCGAGTTGATGCGGGACGGAAAGGCGTGCCCGCAGTTGGGCGTGGCACTGAAGCGCACGGCCATGGAACACGGCCTGGTGATGCGCATCGACCCGTTGTGGTTTGCCGTGGCGCCGGCACTGATCTCGACCGAAGCAGATATCGACGAGCTCTGTGGCCTGGTGGAGCAGAGCATTGTTGCGGCGCTGCAGGTGATCGACGCCTAGTCGCCATGGGCTGGTCGAGTGACTTTCAGCGGCGGACCAGTTACCGGTGGTTGTCCCAGCGACGATCGATGTCGGAGCCCAGATCGCTCTGCACACTCTCGTCGGCGACGTTGCCGCGCTGATCGGGATCGAAGGGGACGACGTCCGCCGTTTCCACGAACCATTGCAGCAGCCGCTCCCGCAGAGTCGCCAGACACGCGGCATACGTCGGATCATCGATGACGTTGTGCAACTCCTGCGGGTCTGTCTGCAGGTCGTAGAGTTCGTCGCTTTCGTACAGCCGACGTACGTATTTGTGTGTGCGCGTGCGACACATGAAGGCGCGTGTGTGTTCGGGGCCGTCGCCGGCCTGCAGACTCAGGCGCGGAAAGTAGAGATCCTGCGGGTCCTGATGGCCCGGCGGATACTCCAGTTCCTTGCAGTGCGTCTCGTCCTGCCGCCGGCCACCTTCCGCAAAGACGGCATCACGCAGTGCATCCGGCCCGCCCGCCAGCAGCGGCAGCAGGCTGCGACCAAAGTGCGTGTGTGTCGGCGGCAGACCCGCCAGTTCTTCCACCGTCGCCGTGAAGTCGATCAGTTCGATGAGGGCATCCCGCGTTCCTGGTACCACCGTCACACCCGCCGGTGGCTTGCAGACGAAGGGTACGTGGGTCAGGACATCGTCAAACGTGTTCTGGTTGATGCCGACAATGCCGTAGTCGCCCACATACGATGCATGGTCGCTGAAGAAGAACACCGCCGTGTCATCCCACACGCCCACGTCACGCAGGGCCTGCAGGATCAAGCCGAATTGGTGATCGGTGCGCTCACACATGGCGTAGTACGTGGCGCGTAGCTCCGTCCAGCGGTCCTCGGACCAGGACTGCATGCGCGACTGTTCGTAGATGCCGCGCAGCATGCTGGGTTTGCCCTCCCAGTCCGCAGGTGTCGGGATCCGTGGTGGCACGCAACCGCGATCGATGGCACTGTAGAATGGCTCCTCGACAGCAAAGGGCGGGTGCGGGTTCAGCAGCGGCAGATAGAGACAGAAGGGCTGATCCTCCGGCAACTGGCGCAGTTGGTCGATGGCTCCCAGGACACAGGCCCAGTCGTGGTCGTAGAGGCCCGTTCCGCTGCCGCTATCAGCGGCCGGTTCCAGCTGTCCATGGTAGAAGGAAAAGAACCCATCCCCATCCGGGTCGCCGCGCCAGCCGGAGGGCAGTTCCTGCAAGGGGCGAGTGGGCTGGAACTTCACATCACAGTGGCCTTCGAAACCATGTTGTGCGGGCACCAGATCATTCTTGCCACCCCACCAGACGAAGTAGCCCTCCTCCTTGAGGCGTTGCAACAGGGTCGGTTCGTCCTGACGCAGCATGTGGAACATGGTGCGATGGCCACGCACATGCGGGTACCAACCGGTCATGAAGCTGCATCGGCTCGGGACACATACCGGCGCCTGACAGAAGGCATTGCGGAAGGACACGGCCTCTTCGGCACACAGGCGATCCACATTCGGTGTATGCACGCAGGGATTGCCCATGTGCCCGAGGGCTTCCGCACGGTAGTGATCGGGATTGAAGATGACCAGGTTTGGGCGTCTATTTGATCGTCTATTTGATCGTCTATTTGATCGTCTATTTGATCGTCTGGCAGATGGCATGACTTCCTTCATCGAATCGACGTCGGGGCGAACCAAGGTATCAGTAGATCACGTGCAGCGGGTTGAGGTCGGCGACCTCCCGTCCCCCTACGCGAGTGACGACGCGCAGCAGGTATATCCCGGGCGACACCAGGGCGCCGCTGTCGCTGCGCCCATCCCATAAAAGTTCGTAGTGGCCGATGTCACGATCCTCATTTGACAGCGAGCGCACGCAACGTCCCGACAGGTCGTAGATCGCGGCTGATACCGGCACCATGCCCGTCGTCTCGAACAGATCGTAGGTGATGGTTGTTGCATCATTGATACCGTCGCCGTTGGGGGTCAAAACCACGGGTGTGGCCTGGGCGGCCAGTACAGAGCCGACCTGAACCTTCGTCTCAATCCAGAAGCGGTCGGAGGTGATCTCGTCCACCGCGTCACCTGCCGGGACCGGCTGGGCGACATCCCAGGGGCGGGCGCTGTCCAGCAGGTGCGCTGCAAAGGCGGCGCCGTAGCGCAGAGCCCGGGCCCGGAAGCGCACCTCCACCGGAGCATCTGTCAGGTCCTCGGTGACCCGTGGCAGGCGGACCTGCAGGTGGTCGGTCGCCAGAGACTCGAGGGTGAAAGGCACCTCCATGTCGTCCACCGAAACGGACAGCACCGCTTCGATCTGGGCAGCGACGGCGGAAATCCGCAGACGGTTGAAACCCGTATCGGTGGGGGCCAGGCTCGGCTTGAGGATGTAGGTGAAGTCTGTTGCCACTCCGGCCTCGACAAAGACCGGCTCGAGTTCACCGACGACGCGCGACACGGTTGGCTCTGAGGCGCGGAACTCGAGAAATTCAAGGCGACTGCCGTCAACGCCGGTGGTGGTGAACTCCAACTGCAACTGGAAGGCCCGTCGCGGGCTGCGCGGCATCGGTGGCTCGCCGGCGGTGTTCGCCAGATCAAAGGCCGAGGGCCATGCCGTCCAGCTGTCGTAGTCGTAGCTGGCGCCGGCTCGCTCCCTGCTGAAGAGAGCGTCGTATTCGGCACGGGTTACCTCAACGACCTGGTCGCCGATGCCGGTATAGCGCCAGTAGCGCAGGCTCTGGGCCTGATCACCGCTGCGGGCGGACAGGGTGACACGTGATCCCGGCTGTTGCTGGAGGGACCAGCGCAGACCACCCCACAACGCCGGTCGCCGGTAGTTGATGATCTCCGAGATGAACCGCGAGTGTGCGGCGGCTCCCTCGGCGTAGACGAAGATCTCATTGATCTGTACGGGGGCTTCGTGTTCGGCCAGAGCCAGCTGAATCGACGCCGTGCGCCGCTCCTGGGGAAAACCCTCAAGATCGACAATGCCCTTCCGGTTGCCCTTCACCTCCACTGTGAATGGCAACAGGGGACCGGCGTCCGACGCCAGGGGTTCCGGCGACAGGAGCAGGCCGAAGTTCTCCAGCATGGCAAGGCCGTCGGCATCGCCGGAGCGGATGCGCACCCGCTCGACGAAGAGTGCATCCCCCAGCGTAATGTTGATCGTCCCCTGTTCTCCGTAGAGACCGCGACAGGCGCCACACTCGTAACTGCGCTGCAACAGGACCTTGCAGACGCCGCAGCTCAGCGCGTCCCAGTCGAACAAGGCAGCCAGGCCTGAGTTGCTGTCCCTCAGGGGCAGCCACGAGAAGGCGTAGGTCATTTTTGGCTCGGCGCCCTGGGGGCTGACGTCGAGACGGTAGAGTTCCCCGTCGCGACCGACATCCTGCCAGGACATCTGCTCGAACACCACGCCGGGTTGACCGAACCCCGCAGGTGGTGGCAGGTCCTCGCCGCCGATGCGATAGATGGTCACCGCCGAGGCTGCCGCCGGCAGACAGCAACTGGCCGCAACCAGCAGCAGGCGTTTGATGCCACCTGTCGTCATCAGTAGACCACGTGTACGATCGCTGTATGTTGCGTGCTCTTTGCGCGAACGGACTCGGCGACGATATCGAGACTCACCACGTAGATGCCGGGGGGCACCTGCGAGCCACTGTCGTCATCGCCGGACCACGGTACGCGGTACGATCCCCGGGCATCACTTCGACCCTGTGGCAATTGCCGCACGCGACGTCCTGCCAGATCGTACACGACAAGCCGCACCTGCTGCGGCCCGATGATGCGATTGACGCTGAACACCAGCGTCGAAATGTCATTGATGCCGTCCCCGTTTGGGGTAAAAACCCCGGGCTCGACGCGCAGGGCGGACAGCACCTTGTTGCCGGCAACAGCGATGACCACGTTGGTCTCACTCTGCACCAGGGAGGTCGCGTCGCCCGCTTCGGCCAATTGCCAGGCACCATCGTAGCCGGTTTCCCTGACGGCCGCCTCGAAAGCGGCGCTGTTGCCATGAATGGTTGTCTCCATGCGAACTTCGACAAGCTCCACTTCTCGTCGCAGGACCGTGGGCAAGTGCATGGCCAGTGTATCCCGTCCGGTCGGCGCGCGTTCGATCTGCGCGCCGGGGATGATCCGCGCCGTGCCGGCGAGAAAATCATTCCGGGTTCCAGCCCGCACCTCCACCACATCCATGAAGGCTGCTGTTGTGGCGACGACGCGGATCTCATCGAATCCCTGATCATCGCTGCCGAATACAGGCCGCAGGAAATACGACCGCGGTTCCGGTTCACCAACCTGCAGCACCCGCGTCGGCCATATCTCGCCGGTCAGGTTGTCCGTATAGAGATCGGCCAGATTGATGCGCATGGAACTCAGGGATGCGGGGGGACCATACTTGCTTGTCGTATCGGCCAGCACACGGGCCTGCACCTGCAGGTACTGCCGCGTTCGTGGGGAGCGGATCTCTTCTCCCGACTTGGTGTAGGGTACGCTCCAGTCACTGAAGTCGTCCCCCGGAACGAAGTTGGTAGTGATGTCGCCCTTCTTGACCTCGGGCAGGCGGCGACGATAACGATCTTCCGTCACTACTTTGCCATCGCTGTCATGGAAGACCTTCTGCTCCGCCAGGACATCTCCGGTGCGAGTCGAGATCTCCATCCGGGTGCCTTCGGGGGTATCGGCATCCCACTCGATCGTGACCAGGCCCTTGCGTCCGCCCAGATCGATCACGTCTGAGGTCAGTTGGGCGACCGCTACGTAGCCCTCACCGTAGAGCAGAGCTTCGATCAGGCTGACGGTGCCATTGCTACTGCCGCGGTAGCGCGTCCGGAAGCGCAGAAAGCGGACGCGAGTGGGTTCGATGGGGAAGGAGCGGAACCGCGCCGCCACCCTGTCGGCAGCCACCGCGCGCCACAGGATCGAGCCATCCGGTGCCAGGGAGCCGTCAGAAATCTCGACGTTGAACTCGAAGGGCGAGTCGCCCAACGTATGCGTGAGGAAGTCGAGTTTGTCGATCCAGAACAGCGTGCCCAGATCCTCGAAAAAGGTGAGGTACTCGGCCTTGAATACGGGCACACTCGGGCCGGTAGAGAAGTCGCCATCGGTAACGGTTGACGCCAGATCCTGAGGTTGATTGGCGCGCTCCGTCTGCAGCGTGGTGATGGCACCGCTGGAGACGAGACCGAGATTCAGGTTGTCGCCCGCCGTCCAGACCTCGATCTCGGCCAACCGGGGTTGTTCGCGACGATAGAAACGGACGGCGCCCTGACGTGCGGGCGCCAGGCCCGCGTAGGCCTCAGCGGATGTCACCGTTTGCCGCCCGCTGGTGCTCAGGCGGTAGTAGTCCACATCACCTCGTGCCGCATCGGGCAGGGCGGCATACACCTCTGGCGTCACTTCGCGCAGGCGCCCCAGTTCGCTGCCTGTCAGCAGGATATGGACCACCTCTAGAGGGTCACCGGCGAAATCATCGTTTCTCCTGTCGGTTGTGCGCGGCACAAAGGAGATCCGGCGCTCGTCGCGGTTGGGTCGGTCTGTGCGGTAGATCACCCACAATGCGGAGATGCCGGTGCCCGTGATCGTATTCTGTGAGGGTGCCTGTGGCGGCGGCCGGCGCCAGCCCATGACATCGAACTGCAGGAAGGGTTCCCCACGATCCTGTGTGACAAAGTGCAGCACGATGGAATCGACGACGACAACACGGCCCAGACGCAACTGAACCCACCAGTTCTGTGTTGCGTCATCCAGGTCCGGGCCCCACGATGTGGTCAGGTCTCCATCGATGATCAGCGCCGCCGTCTCCGGGTTGGAGCCGGCGATGGCACCACCCGGCGGATCTGTGCCGTACTGTGTCGCGTCGAGGGCGGCGTTGATGTTCCGGCGCAGGAAGCGGGGGGAGACTGTACCCTCGGGAGAGATCGCCGCCGCACCGACGGCGACCTTCCAGGACTGCCAGTGCTGTCTGGTATTCACGCGGATCTGATTGTCGACGACGCTGTAGCCCGTTGCCTGCGCGCACAACTGAGTCGCCCCTGTGATCAGCAGGCCCAGAAGCAGGAAACTTGAAAGCGGCTGCAACACGGTGGGGATCGAGTCAGCTGCCGGGCAGCCGTGCGATCGCCTCGATTTCGACTTTCATACCTTTGAGCAGTTGCGCACCCACCGTCGACCGCGTCGGCATGGGGTCCGGGAAGAGCTCACCATAGGTAACGTTGAAGCCGGCAAAGTCATTCAGATCCGCCAAAAAACAGGTGCACTTGACGACGTCTGCCAGGGTGGCGCCAGACTCTTTCAGGATCGCCTCGATGTGGCGGATCGTGCGTGCTGTCTGTTGCTCAATCGAGCCCTCGATGAGCTGGCCCGTCTTCATGTCGAGAGGACCCTGACCACTGACAAAGACCCAGCCATCCACAACGAGACCTGCCGAAAACAGGCCATGGCGAAAGGTCTTGTCCGGGTGCTGCAGCACATGCTTGTCTGTCATTCTCATCCTCTCAACTGCAGTGACTTCGCACTACCCATAGGATAACCATTGTCCCAGTCCGGGACACAGAGGAGAGCCCTATGGTTGCCGAAGGCCACACCGAAAGGGCAGTGACGCGCCTCAGTCGAGAACGCTGCCCTGGCCCATGGACACTTCGTCGAGACGGGTGCGCTCCGCCGGAGTGATCGACCAGCCCACGGCGCCGACGTTTTCTTCCATGTGAGCCACCGTGTCGCCACCGGTGATGGCAGCCGTCACCTCGGGGTGCGACAGGACCCAGTTGATGGCCGTCTGCGCCGGTGTGCGTTCATGGGCGGCGGCGATCTCGCGCAAGGCGGCCAGCGTAGCACCGGCGGCGGTATTCATCACGTCTTCCAGCTTGCCGAGGCGTCGTGTAGCATAGAGCGACCCCGCCGGTGCCGCCTGCCCCGGCGCGTACGTGCCGGAGAGCAGACCCACGCCCAGGGGACTGTAGGTCATGACGCCAAAGCCCTGGTCTCGCTGGGCGGGCCACATCTCCTGTTCCAACGTGCGGTTGAGAAGGTTGTAGGGATTCTGGATACAGATGAGCGGATCGACACCGAGCTGGTCCTGGGTCCACAGGGCCTTGAGCACCTGCCAGGCCTGGAAGTTCGACACACCAACGTAGCGGGTCTTGCCGGCACGGATCACGTCATCCAGGGCGCGCAGCGTCTCATCCAGCGGCGTCGTGTCATCCCATACATGCAGGATGTAGACGTCGAGATGATCGGTCTCCAGGCGCCTCAGAGTGCGATCGATCTCGCGCAGGATGTGGTAACGCGAGGAACCGCCGTCATTGGGGCCGTCGCCGATAACGCTGCTCACCTTGGAGGTGATCACCAGATCATCCCGGTGGCGCTTGAGGACACGTGCCAGCACCTGTTCACCGGTGCCGGCGTTCTCCCGCTGGTCGTTGAAGCCGTAGACGTTGGCACAATCGATGAAGTTGATACCGAGTTCGATGCCGCGTTCGATGACACGCTCCGCCTCGTCGGGATTGTCCTGCCCGCGCAGGCCGAGTCCATAGGCCAGGCGCGACACCTTCATGCCGGCGCGGCCGAAATTCACGTACTCCATGTGTCCTTCTCCTGTGTCAGTGGCAGTTGTAAGCAACACTACCGGGGCGCGTCTGTCAGGTGCGCATCGTACATTCGTTGCTATGCGATCCGTGGCAATCACAGCGCATCGAGGTGCCAGTGGTGATCATCCCGAGAACACGCGGGTGGCATTCCAGGCGGCTATCGATCTGGCGGTGCAGACGATCGAATTCGACGTCCGCCTGACGCGGGACGAGCAACTCGTGGTGCTGCACGACGACCGGGTGGACCGGGTCTCCAACGGCATCGGTACTGTGGCCGAACTCGATCTGGCGCAGATCCAGCAACTGGATGCAGGCTCCCACGTACATGCGAAGTTTGCCGGGGAACGCTTTCTCACCCTGTCGCAGACGCTCGACCTGATGCCCCCGAGCATGCGCCTGAACGTGCACGTGAAAGCGACGCAAGCCGATCGCGAGCTACTGGTGCCGCGTGTAGTTGCCGAACTCGCACGGCGCCGGCTGCTGCAGACGGCCTTTGTTACAGGTGCAGAGGCGAATCTGCTCGTCGCTCGACGCGTGGCGCCGTCAATCGAGATCTGCAGCAATCTGCCGGTGCCCCTCTGGGTCGCGATCGGCTGTCGGATTCTCCAACCGGCCAATGGCATCACC
>ERZ890510.1685-NODE-1685-length-13911-cov-4.495598_pt1 | contig 13911 bp, 16 predicted proteins | sample MGYA00521265_ERZ890510 | MGnify/ENA primary metagenome ERZ890510 (study PRJEB32303, sample SAMEA104408624) | aquatic metagenome | biome: Brackish water; feature: Chemocline; material: water | place: Baltic Sea | collected 2014-10-26T21:54:00 | depth 110 m ...
CAAAGAGATTTCGGAATTCCAGAGAAATTCCTTACCCATGGCACCCGTGCCCAGGTGATGAGTGAAATTGGTTTAACTGCCCAAGATATTTCAAGGGAAGTCATTGAATCCATGGCAAGACTTGATAGCTCATTGGACCAGACTCAACGATAAAGACTAAATCCTTATTGCAAATGATTTGCAATAGCGTCAATAAGGCATTAGTATCGAAATATGCACATTCCTGATGGGTTTATCGATCTTCCTACCTCTGGGATATTTGCAGCAGCCTCAGCTGCTGGCATAGCCCTTTCATTAAAGGGGGCTAAGAAATCTCTAGATGAGAAAAGTGCTCCACTAGCTGGCCTAACTGCCACATTTATTTTTGCTGTACAAATGCTCAACTTCCCAGTTGCCGCCGGAACAAGTGGGCATCTTTTAGGGGGAGCTTTGGCAGCTGTTTTAGTTGGACCTTATGCCGCAACCCTTGCTTTAAGTGTGGTGCTTTTGATGCAAAGTTTCCTATTTGCAGATGGTGGATTAAGTGCGCTGGGATTAAATATTTTTAATATGGCATTTATTGGAGTCTGGGTTGGTTATGGATTCTTTTTACTCATTAGAAAATTATTACCAAAAACGAAATCTTCAATCACAATTGCAGCAAGTATCGCTGGATTACTTTCGGTTCCAGCTGCAGCAACAGGGTTTGTCCTTCAATATGCCATTGGAGGCACAGCAACATTTTCAGTTCAAACAGTGCTGGCAGCAATGGTAGGAACTCATGTTTTGATTGGTATCGGTGAAGCAATAATTACTGGTTTAGCAGTGGGCGCAGTTATGGCTAGTCGCTCTGATTTAGTTTATGGATGGCGTGGAAATTCTTCTTTACTAGAAATTAGGAAGAGTATATGAGTAAATCAAGAAACTTTTTATTAGCCGGATTTATTGTTACTTTAGTTTTAGCTGGTTTTGGTTCTTATTATGCATCATCGTATCCAGATGGATTAGAAAAAGTTGCCTCAGATATTGGTTTCATTGAGACCGCTCAAGATCACACTAACGCCGATGGGGTTTTAGCAGATTACAGCTTCAAAGGAATTGATAACGCTAGATTCTCTGGTGGTTTAGCCGGGGTCATTGGTGTTTTTGCCACCGGAATTGCGGCAGGCGGATTGTTTATGTTAATTCGTCGTAAACCAAGTGGTGCGCAACATAAATAAAATTGAAATTTCTCACACTGAGCTAGGTCATCATCATGGCCATGATGTGGGAGAAAGACTTTACCTTCACAGACATTCCATAGTTCATTCCTTACCACCACATGTAAAAATTGTTGCAGCATTTATGTTTTTATTTGTTGTTATCTCAACTTCAATTACCCAATGGCAACTATTTATTTTTTATTTCAGTTTAATTCTATTAACATTGACTGTTGCAAAAATTCCAATAAAACTTGCAGCTACTAGATCTTTAATAGAAATACCTTTTGTTTTATTTGCTGTTTTAATGCCTTTTTTTGGTACCGGTGAACAATTCTCGATTGGCCCAGTAGATCTTTATAGAGCAGGCTTATTGGCAGGTTTGTCAATTGTGGGCAAGGGAACAATTGGTGTTTTAATTGCCATTATTCTTTCCACTTCAACAACAGCTCGAGAAATCTTAAGAGGATTAGAGAAATTAAAACTTCCACAATTGATGGTGCAAATTGCTTCTTTCATGCTTCGATATGTAAATGTGGTAACAGATGAAATGGAAAGAATGAGAGTTGCCAGAGCATCTAGAGGATTTGAAGCAACTGGAATAAAACACTGGAAAATATTAGCAACAGCTGCGGCTGCCTTGTTTATTAGAAGTTATGAAAGAGGAGAAAGAGTTCATCTTGCGATGTTGTCTCGAGGCTATGATGGAGTATTGCCTCATGAAGAAGTGACTAAAGTTAGTGTAAAGATTTGGATAAAAGCTTTAACTTTGCCTTTCCTAGCCTTATTAGCCCATCTACTAATGATTGTGTGGAAATAAATTGTTAGAACCAAGTTTAAAAATAGAAGAGTTAGCTTTTGCCTATCCAGATGGAAACCAAGCACTATTTGGCGTCAATTTAGTTATTAACAAAGGTGAACGAGTGGCATTGCTTGGACCAAATGGGGCAGGTAAAACAACTCTGGTGATGCATTTAAATGGAATTCATGAGACCACTCATGGCAAGATTTTTGTTTCTGGTCAACTAGTAGATGCCCAAGATAAAGAAGGTTTAAAAAAGATTAGAAGCCAAGTTGGAATTGTTTTTCAAGATCCAGATGATCAATTATTTATGCCCACAGTGGGAGAAGATGTTGCCTTTGGTCCATACAACATGGGTTTGCGTGGAGCAGAATTAGAAAAAGTTGTTACTAAAGCCTTGGCATTAGTGGGAATGAGTGAATACAAAGATAGACCTCCACATCATTTGTCTTTTGGACAAAGAAGAAGAGTAGCTGTGGCAACGGTGTTAGCTATGAAACCTGAAATATTAGTACTTGATGAACCTTCTTCTAATCTTGATCCAGCTAGCAGAAGAGAACTAGCAGATATTTTAAGAAGTCTTGATGTCACAGTTGTGATGGTTACCCATGACATGCCTTATGCATACGAATTATGTGAAAGGGCTGTTATTTTGAGTCAAGGAATAATTGTGGCTGATGATAAAACCAAAAATGTTTTAACCAATGAAAAACTTTTGAAGGATAATAGATTAGAGCTGCCAGTCGGCTTTTCTATAAATTAGACTTCAGTTTTTACTAACTTTTTCTCAGTTTTTCTTGAAGGTTTCAAAAACAGAGTTCCCACAACCAAAATATATGTTGCATAGGAAATAAATTCCACAACACTCATGGAAGTTCTTAAGCTAAATAAACCTTTGAAGAGGGTAGCCACAAAACCAGTTTCACTGATGGTGTTGGAGAAATCATAAAATAGGTTATCTTCACCAGGAAGCCAACCTAATTCTTGGAATTCGTGGATGCCATAAGTTAAAACACCTGCTGCAACAATCATTAGAAGTATTCCTGTGGTTTTGAAGAAAACTGAGAGATTTAATTTCAGTGCTCCACGATAAATTAAATAACCTAAAAATATTGACATCGCAATTCCAGTTAAGCCACCTACAATTGTTGGCATGCTGCCTGAGTTTTGGGATGCGGCCCATAAGAAGATAGAGGTTTCAACACCTTCTCTGGCAACAGCTGCAAAAGATAAAATTATTAATCCAGTTGCTCCACCACCTATTAGAGCACTATCAACTTTTCCTCTTAATTCTTTAGCTAAACCTCTGGAGGCTGTTCTCATCCAAAAAATCATTCCAGTTACAAATCCAACGGCGATAAAGCTCATTACTCCTGCAAAGAATTTTGCGGCAAAATCTGATAAAGATTCAGAAGTTAAACCAACAGCGATGGCTACGGCGATGGAGAAGGCGATTGCGGAATAAACCCCAATCCAAATATTTTTCGTTCTACTTTTTAGATCAATTTTGACCAGGTAGGCAACCAATATGCCCACGATCAAGGAGGCTTCTAAGCCTTCACGAAGTCCAATTAATAAGCCTGCAAGCACGGTTTGGGGTTCCTTAATCTAGGTATTACAAACCTAACCCATCTCCGGGAATTCGTCAACCTCAGGGTTATCTAATGCAGCCATCAGGATTGGGGCACAAACCTCGGCCTGCCAGAGTCGAGCAGATTTCTCAAGTAACCAATTATTGGTATCTGTTTGGGTATTGGTGGGTTTATCCCAGCACCAGCGCTTAATTGAGTCAGGGGCACAGAGATGTTCGACTGGAATATTCATTTTTTCTGATAATTGATGCAATTCTTTTTTCACAAAAGCCAATCGTTTATAGGCTTCAGGATTTTTTTCCAACCAAGCCTTAGGAGCAGGTATAACATCGGTTAATTTTTCTCTAACTGGCCACAAGTCAGGGGAGAGAGCAAGAGCTATGTTTAATTGTTCAAACCAGATTGCTGAATCATTTTTAGCTGGTCGATATTTTATTTCTGCTAAATTTTTTAATTCATTTTCTGATTTTGGTTTCTTAGCAGCAATGGCTACTATCGCTGCATCATTTAACACCCGACCAGGTGCAATGTCTCTGACTGAAGCTATGTCATCTCGTTTAAGCCATAGTTGTCGAACGATTGCTGCTTCCACTCCACCTCTAACTTCATGCATTCCTGAGGTGCGACGCCACGGATCTTTTCTAGGTCCTGCAGGCTGCCAATTGCATAGGGCTTTAAATTCTTGGGTTGCTAAATCTAGTTTGTTACTTTCTTTTAATTTAGTTATCAAGATATTTCTTAATTGATGCATAAATTCCACATCTAGTGCTGCATAAATTAACCAATCATTGGGTAGAGGTCTTTTCGACCAGTCTGCTGCTGAATGTTCTTTATCAAGGGTTAAATGAAGTTCATCTTCTAACAATCCACCTAAACCAACATGGGGAAGAGACAATAAGCGGGCAGCTAATTCGGTGTCAAATATTTCACTGGGTTTTACATCTAATTCATATAAACAAGGCAAATCTTGGGTCGCTGCATGCAAAATCCAAAAACTGTTATCTAATAAATCTTTTAAAGGTTGCAAGTTTTGAATAGTAATTGGATCAATTAAATAAATATCGGAGGTGGCAGAACAAATCTGTAACAGATAGGCGCGTTGTGAATATTTGAAACCTGAGGCTCTCTCAGCATCTATAGCAATTGGTAGTTCATGGGTTTTTAATAATTCACAAACTTCCTTTAAAGACTCATCGTCTTGAATTAAATGATAATTTCTATAAGGTTTGGTTATGTGGGTTAAGAAATCTGCTTCTTCGAGGGCGATTTCTTCTAAAGACTCTGACATAGTTTCCTAATACCAAGCATAAGGCTTATCTAAATACAAATTTGTTGGAATGGGTAAAGAGAAGTTAGTGAGTTTTTTTAATACGAGTCATACCCGGAGGCAAAGGTTGTAATCCTGCAGCTTGACACAATAAATCGCCCCATGCGGCAACATGAAGTCCAATATTGCCATCCACAGTCCAAGAAGCTCTGATTTCAATAGTGCCATCTAGGGGATGGGGTTCTAGTTGTCCAAATGATTCTGATGAGGTCCGAGTTACAGTGCCAGATAACTCTTTGGCTTGGATTTTTCTGTCACTTAAACAATCAAGTAACCAAGTCCAACCAACTTGGGTTAATAAAGGATCACTTGCTAAATCTGGTTCCACGCGGGCTTTGGCAAAGGTAACTAAACGGGTGGTGCCATTCCAGGCTTCCACACCTTTTGGATCAAAAAGTAAAACTAGACGACCATTACTTAAATCATCTTCGCCTTCTAAAACTTCTGCAGCTATGGCTAGGGCGTGAGGAGCAAGCCTTAAAGGAGCAGGTACTTCTTCGGTGGTGATTTCAGGACGAAATGAAGCATTGCGAATTTCGTTGACAAGATTGTCAAAGGTGGGATTTTGATCTTTCATTAATCGAACTATAGGTGTTACTGGAGTGACAGATGGGATGCAACGCCGTAGGGATTTGCCAGGACTTTTCTCAAACTACTTATCACCGTTTGGCTGTTTCTTGCTGAGACTAAGGTAAAAATATGTTCAAAAGGTTGTTAAATGTAGCTTTCATCTTTGCAGGTATCGGTTCTGGTTTGATCGGAGATTATCCATCAATCACCCCAAGTAATTCAAAGCTCTTGCCCCCAGCTTTTGCTTTTAGTATTTGGTCAATTATCTATTTAACAGGAATATTTTTGGCTTACAAATTAATACGAAATCAAATTTCGGTAACTGGTCCTGGAATAACTTTGATCTCGATAGGATATTTTCTTTCTGGGTTTTGGATTCGATTTGATGGTCACCCAAATATTGTTTCAGTCCTGGCTATCTCAAATCTAGTTTTAACAATTGTGGCAATCTATATATTAAGAAAAACCCAAATTTCAAAAACGTTACTTAATTTTCTATCAGCATTCTCCTCCTGGCTGGCTATTGCTGCCTCACTTGTGATAGCTGATGCTTTAAAGATTTCTACAGCAAGCAATATCTCAACTGCAATCTATTTGGCATTAGCACTTTCTATTACTTTCACTATTTACTTGTTCCTTATTCCACTTTATGGATATCTGGGCACTATTTCCTGGGCATCTTTTAGTATTCTATTTGCCAAAGATTCTTCTGGGCTACCTATTTTTATTGTGGCTGGGGTTGCTTTCTTAATATCGCTCTTACTTTTTTTGCAAAAAATTCGAGACCAAAAGTTAACTAAATCCGGCTTATAGGGCGACTCTTCTTTTACATTTTAATGGTGAGGTATAATTGCCTCATGGCTGATTACACGAACGTCGATATTAAAGACCCAGCAATTATCGATCTCTTAGATAATTACTTTGAAGTGCTCCATTTCCAAAATATGGATCTTTTTGACAAGGTTTTCCATAGGGAATGTGTTCTATATTCAGCTCAAGGTGGTGATCTTTCAATCCGGCCATATGCTCAATATCGGGAGGCAGTTGCAGGGCGCAAATCTCCTGCAGATTCTGGCAATGCTCGGCGCGACAAGGTCCTCATGTTTGACCAAATCTCACCAACTCTTGCATTGGTCAAGCCGGAATTAGAGATGTTTGGCGGCGTAATGCAGGATTATCTCAATCTTGTTTTTTTAGATGGCCAGTGGTGGGTTATGGCAAAGATGTGGGAGAAGGTTGCTGACTCCATTAACTGATCCTGCTTATAGGGTGATTCTTTTTTAAACTTAATCTTCATGGAGTAAACCTGATACGCTCTGCTCATGATTATTGAAAATAAAATTCGTAAAACTTCCCGACGTTCAAGCATTCTGCTTGTGGCCTGCCTGTTTCTAAGTTACGCCCCGAGTGCTCAAGCCCATGGCACCCTTAACCTCTATGGTGAGAACGCAATCGCTGGCAAAAAAGGTGTACTTACTCTGACCATTCCTCATGGCTGCGCCGCTGGCACGACAACAACGAAGATAGTAATGAAGTTGGATAAAACTTGGCGGAATGTAAAACCCAAAGCGGTCGTCGGTTGGGATAGTTTAGTTGAACGCTCTGCAAGTGGACGATGGATTCTTACCTGGAACGCAACTGCGGGCGGATTGCCAAACACTGATTCAGGTGATTTTCCAATCGCTGTTCGTTGGCCCAGCAAGTCAGGCATTTATAACACTCCAACTGCTCAGTATTGCGAAACACAATTGATGGATTGGAAAGATCCATTCAATTCCGCAGCTGATGGAGATCAGGCTTACCCAGCCACATACCCAGTACCTCGAGTGAAGGTTCGCTCTAAAGGTTGAGAAAAGATTTTCTCGTTTTGGATTTAATCAACTGATTCAAGTTTAGATTCTTTAATCTTGATTGGGCTAAAGAATATTTTAGAGCACAAACCTTTTCAACTGCAGCTACGTTGCATTAAATAATTTCCACAGAGTGATCTATAAAGTCTTGGGCCATTTTTGTTTTTCAGGGTGTCTCAATTTAAGTGCCCTACATATTACTCTCTTGTTAAATTTTATATATTTTTAAAATTTATACTTATTTAGGTGTAATGGGTGTACGTTGAAAATATGAAAAACTTTGATGTTGTCGTTTTAGGTGCTGGATCTGCTGGTGAAGCTGTTGCAAAAAATTTAGCTGCTGCAGGCAAAAGTGTTGCTTTAGTTGAGAAACTTCGCGTTGGTGGGGAATGTGCTTATATTTCGTGTATGCCAAGTAAGGCAATGCTTCGAAGTGCCCAGGTAAGAACAATTGCCAAAAATCTGCCCGTCTTAGGTGCGGCAGTTAAAGATCCTGATTTAGGAAATGACTTTGAAGCGTTTCAACTTGCTGCTAGACGTCGAGACGAGATTGCCTCTCAACGCAATGACAAATCTGCAGCAGCTGCGATAAAGGAAGCTGGAATTGAATTATTTCGAGGCGAAGGAATAATCACTAGTGCAGAAAGTTTAACTGTTAATGGCGAAACATTGACTTGGACTGATCTCATAATTTCTACTGGATCGCAAGCAAGTATTCCTAAAATTGACGGCATTTCAACTATTGATTATTGGCGAAGTGATCAAGCTTTATCAGCATCTCAAGCCCCAATTTCTTTGGCAATAGTTGGCGGCGGACCAGTTGCTTGTGAACTTGCTCAAATATTTTCTCGCTTTGGTACAACCACAACGATCATCGAATTTGGTGCCCAATTGGCAAGTGCAGAACCTGTCGAGATTGCATCAAGACTTGCTGCCAATTTGGAAGAAGATGGGGTAACAATTTTTCTTAATTCTGAAGTCGTAAAAGTCGAATTAACTCCAGAAAAAAAGTCTCGGCTAACTCTTTCTAGTGGGGAGTCTCTTGAATTTCATCAAGTAATTATTGCCACTGGTCGCCATCCTCAAACATCTGGTTTGGATCTATCACTTCTAGGAATCCAATTAGGTAAAAAAGGCGAAATCCAGATTGATGATGAGTGTAAAGTTTTAGGAAAGACTAATGTGTGGGCAGCAGGAGATGTTACTGCGATTGCTCCATTTACTCACACGGCAAATTATCAAGCACGTGTGATTACTGAAAATATTATTGGTTCAAAGCGTAAAGCAAACTATCTAGCAATACCTCGTGCAATCTATACAGATCCACCAGTGGCAAGTGTAGGAAATCTAAAAAGCGAAGGTAAGACAACTGAAATTGCAACTTCTCAAATTGAACTTTCAGAAGTTTCTCGCAACGCAACAGATGGCGAGAATGGGGGATTGCTGATCCTTGCTGCAAATATGGCTACAGGAGTTTTAGTTGGCGCATCTGCTATTGGTCCCCATGCTGATGAATGGATGAGTGAAGCAACACTTGCCATAAGAGCTGAAATTCCTTTATCGCTATTAGTTGATCTAGTTCACGCATTTCCAACCTTTAGCGAAGCTTTCGAAACGCCTTTGCGCGATCTTGATCGTCAACAAAAAATATTTAAATCAGAATCCAAATAGCTATATTTTAAAGATTGCATTGTCTGAAGAAAACTTGAAATTTGTGAAGCGAGTGCCACAGTGAAGTAGTTATACAGTCAGCAATGCATATTAAAAGAATCACGTTTATTAAAAGAGTCCTCCCAAAGTAAATCATGTGGGAAGAAAAAATAGCTATTAAACTGTAAATATCTAGTATAATCTAAAAAGTAAAGTGTAGGGATTCAATCAATTTCAGATGATTCCTTGTTCTAAACCAGTCAATACTTCTTGAGCTCGCACCTTTAGTTCGGGTAGATCACTAAGTCGATTCAAGCCAAATACTTGTTGGCTCATGCGATGGTTTTTAATAAATACTTCCTTATGCCGATCAAGAAAATCCCAATACAAAGTCGTAAAAGGGCATGCGTCTTCACCAATCCGAAGTTTTGGGTTATAAACACAAGGTTTGCAGTAGTTAGACATTCGAGAAATGTAAGCACCACCTGCTGCATAAGGTTTTGTCATCATGATTCCACCATCTGCGTGAACACCCATACCTATAACGTTTGGCACCATAACCCATTCGGTGGCATCGATAAAAACTTCACGCATCCAATCTAGAAAAGCTTGGGGATTAGTGCCTGTTATTAGTGCAAGGTTTGAAAGCAGCATCAACCTTGGAATGTGATGAACCCAAGCACGGTTTTGAATATCGGTAACTGTTTCTTTCATACAATTCATCTGGGTTGCTTGAGGGTTTGTAAATAGTGGCAGCAGTTTTCGATTAGCTTTTAATTGGTTGTTTTCACGGTAATCTGATTTAAGAAACCAATACATGCCATTAACATATTCGCGCCATCCAATTATTTGTCGAATAAAACCTTCGGCAGATTCGATAGGGATCTTGCCGGTGTTAAATGCTTTTAATGCAGCTTGAGTAACTTCACTTGGATGTAGTAGTCCATTGTTTAAATAAGGAGAAAGCAAAGAATGATGCAAAGCCCAGTTATCTGTGGTCATGGCATCTTCAAGTGGACCAAATTCAGCAAAGTGATTTTTGATAAAGTTTTTTAATTGATCTTGTGCTCCTTGGCGGGTAGTGGCCCAGGTAGTAGTTGGAGTGTGGCCGATTTCTTTTGCCACTTGTAGGTCAAGATCATCTGTTTTGTGTTCTAAATACTTTGGACCTTCATATTTTTTAGGTGGGGGCAGACGGTTTTCTTTATCAAAGTTCCAGGATCCACCTATTGGATCTTTTCCATCCATCAAAATATTTAAACGAACACGTTGCTTTCTGTAAAAGCTTTCCATCACATAACTTTTTTGAGCATCAGCCCACTCCTGAAATAAAGATCGGGGGGTTAAGAAGAAATCGTTATCAACAAAATTCACCCCATAGTTTTTTAGTGCATCAAACTGCCTAAAAGACGATGGTTCAGCACAAATCAGTGGAAGTTTTTTGTATTTTTCTTGAATTATTTTCAGTCCATCAATTGTTGCGGCAGCTTTTATATATTCAACTTGAAACCCTTCATCTTTAAGTAATTGTGCAAAGTGGCGGGCACTGGAGATCAGAAAAAATAGCCGTTCTTTATGCCAATTACGCCCCGTAGTCATTCGAGCACTTTCAATCATTGCAATGACATCATTTTTTGGATCACTATCTTTGAGTGCACCAAAATTGCGATGTAAATGATCAAAAGGAATATAGATAATACGTTTCATTTATTTTTTCTTCCAAAATCTGTGCAGCATGTGTTCAACGATATGGCGCAGATTGGTTTTTGGTGGCAAACAATTCTGAATTATTGTTACCCCTTAAAGTCTAGATTTTTATTTAAACTATTCAGCTTTTGTTAAACAAACGGCATTGATGCAATAGCGAAGATCAGTTGGGGTTTCAAAACCTTCACCAGCAAATACGTGTCCTAAGTGTGAACCACAATTAGCACATCTAACTTCAGTTCTTAAACGACCAAGAGAAGTATCAGCTATTTCAATGATGGCATCTTTTGCCAAAGGTGACCAGAAAGATGGCCAACCGCAACGAGAATCAAATTTTTCATTTGAAGTAAAAAGGTTAGCCCCACATCCTCTGCAGGAGTAAGTTAAATTTTCACCTTTTTCTAATTCGCCACTCCAAGCTGGTTCTGTTCCAGCTTCACGCAAAACGTGATACTCAAATTCACTTAAATCTTTTTGCCATTGCTCTTCGGTTTTAACTACCGGATAACTCTCACCATCTGGTTTTAGGTTAGAAATTTCTTCACTCATGATTAGAATTTACGCCCTGGAAGTAAATAGCGCAACAGCAATGTTTGTTCGGCCTGTAGTATCTGAATGGGAGTTAATTCTTTAATAATTTGGAAAGCACTTCCATGTAAAACGTGATCTAAGTCGGGAGAACCGGAGATAAAGGGCACAATAGATAGAGCGATTTCATCTAAAACGTTATTGGCCACCAAGCCATGAAGTAATTGTGGCCCACCTTCGCACACCACTTTGTTGAGAAATCTTCTAGTTAAATCATCTTTCACACTTGATAACACCACTTGGCGCTGCCCAGTGAAAACAAACTCTGCCAAACCCAAAAAGTTTTTTAGTTTACTTTCATTATCTTGATGGGTATAAATTAAGGGCAGTTCATTATCAACTCTAGTTTTTAGCCACTCTTTGGTGATTGAAAGCTCATTTGAAACAATCGCAACTCTTGGTTTGGGGGTCATTTTTAATGATTTTCTGACTTCAGCATTTTCTGCATTAATTTTTATATTCAAATAAGGTGCACTCATAGCAGTTTTAGCGCCAACTAAAATCAAGTCACACAATTGACGCAAATTTCTAAAAACTTCCTTATCTCCAGGAGTCGATAAATTAGCGGCACTTCCTGAAGCATCCGTAATTGATCCGGTTAAATCTTGAACCATGCTGGCTCTAACCCAGAATTTGTTGGGCCAGGAATACAACTCTTTAAGATCTGCCCCGATAAGAGACTTCTCAGGCTTTGGCAAAATTCGCAATAAGTTCATTTGACCATTTTGTCACCAATTAGCAATATCTATTCATTCAAATGGTGGGGTTTCTGCTTCTTTTGGGGGTATTATTGGGGGCATGAATCAAAAAATCAAATTAACTGGATTTTTAACCACACTACTTATATGTGCAGCTGTTGCAATATCTCCAGCTAGCGCAGCACCAAGTGCTAGCCAGCAAGCTAAAATCTCAGCTGTCTTTAAAGCCATTGCATCTAGTAATCCATATCAAATGAGTAAGGCCAGTAAGAATGTTTCAAGTTCTGCACTGTTAGCCCTAAATATGGCCCAAAATTATTACGCTACCGAAAAATATTTCAGAAGTGTCACAACCAATACTGCAAGACCCTTAAACAATAGTCCTGCCCCAGCAGCAGCAGGTAAGGCAAAAATTAGTATAGGAAAAGTGGTTTTAACTACCGCTGTTCCAGGATTTAGTGGGACCTACACAGATTTTAAATTCAATAAAAGTGGAAAAATAACTTCTTGGTCCATTAAGTCCACGGGGGGAAGCAAAATCAGTTTGGCTTCCAAAATGAAAGAGCTTCCTAAAGTTAATTGGTCTTTAGCCAATGACATCAAGGCCATTTACTGGGGCAAAGGAATGCAACTAGATTCTGGTGTCGTATTTGAAGACTCATTGGGTCGAAAAATCTTTCAAGTGCAGATGAAAAATGTTTCCATTGGCCCTAAATCATTTTCGGCAACCTTAGGCAAATATCAGTCACCTGATCGAAAGCTTTATGCTCTCTCAGCTGAACCAGTTGGCTGCTTCGATGCTGGCCAAGTTGTCTATTTCACAGGAGTAGTGGCCAAAGAAGCCATTGTGGCTAGTGGAATTCGAGGAATTTTGGAGATTCCGATGTCTAATAGTTGTGATTCCACCCAAGATGACTCACGCCTTGAGGTAACGATCAAACCCTAACCCCAAAATGCCCGACTTGGGGGTTACGCCAGGGGTAGGGGGTTGGTAGGGTCGAAGGCATGCGCCTTCAACGACGTCTAGCAAGTCTGGCAATCACAGGACTTTTGCTTAGCACCCTCCCAATTTCTGCAGCCTCAGCTGCCAGCACACCTGACTATCCAGGACAAGCATCAATGCAAGTTGGAGTTGAAAATCAAGCTGTTAAAAAAATGCAACAGGCTTTAATTGAACTTGGATACTCTATATCTGTTGCCAACGGAAAATATGGTCCACAAACAACTGAAGCGGTAAGACGTTTTTATGCAGACAACGATGACAGTGATGATGGTACTTCTCTAGGACCAATTGGTTGGAGAGAAATATTTGCAGCCCTAGCAGATCAAAGAGCTGCTGAAGCTGCTGAAAAAGAATTCCAAGATGCCCCGGAAGTTCCTATTGATCCCAATGAACCAGTTGATCCAAATGCACAAGCTCCACAAACAACAGTTGCCAATGGTGGTGTCCCAGAAAAACAAAGAGGCAAACAACCTGCTCGCGGTGCTTCATCTAGATCTTTACCTTATGTAATGCCAGTTACTGGACAAATTTCTGCAGTTTATAACCAAAAAGGTAGACGTTGGTCAAGTAGAAGACATACTGGAATTGATATTCGTGCACCAAGAGGAACAAAGATTAAAGCCGTTGTGGAAGGTGAAGTAATTTTTGCAGCCAGAAAACCAGCTTATGGTCGTGTAGTTGTTTTGCAGCATGCCGATGGCACAACATCTTGGTATGCCCACATGTCAAAAATTATTGCTAAAAAAGGACGATATTTAACTCCAGGCGATGAGATTGGTTTAGTTGGATCTTCAGGTCGCTCATCCGGCTCACATTTACATTTTGAAGTTAAAAGTAGTTCAGATAAAAGTATGAACCCAGTTACTTGGTTGCAGGACCGAGCCTGGAAAGTAACACCCGTTGAATCTGCAACCAACTAACTAACTGGTAATTATTCGCGATTAGA
>ERZ890510.1686-NODE-1686-length-13904-cov-5.214528_pt1 | contig 13904 bp, 11 predicted proteins | sample MGYA00521265_ERZ890510 | MGnify/ENA primary metagenome ERZ890510 (study PRJEB32303, sample SAMEA104408624) | aquatic metagenome | biome: Brackish water; feature: Chemocline; material: water | place: Baltic Sea | collected 2014-10-26T21:54:00 | depth 110 m ...
TGCGGTGCGGGAGATTCTTCGGGTCACTGAGGATGCCACGTTGATGGGCCGGGTGCTTGTGAAAGAAGTCGACACTCTTGCCGAGGACCTCATTGGCGGCGCAGGGTAATACATCTTCGATTTCGCGCAGCGTCTTCATGGACTGAGGGTTTATGTAGGTGATGGTGAAATCGAGATCGGCCATCATGATGTTGATCGGCGCATTCTCGACCAGGCCCGCCTTGATGGCCGCCACCTGCAGGCTGCCAGCGAGCGACGCCTGCGACGCCTCGATCTGTTCCGCCATATCGTTGAAGGCGGCCGCCAGGACACCGAGTTCATCCCCCTGACGGCCGGGCAAACGTGCGCCGGTATCGCCGGCGGCAATGCCCTGAACTACGGACACCATCTCCTGCAGACGGCGGGCACCGGACCGGCCAATGACCAGGCCAAACAGCAGAATCAGCACGGCCGCAGCGGCGGCGGCGATCAACACCTGGCGCTTTGCCTTGATAGTCGCCGAGGTCGCCTCGCCTTCTTCCACACGCACCAGGACGAACCAGTCCATTCCCGGGAAGCCCAGGGCGCCCTGCAGCGGCGCAAAGCCGGCCACCTGTTTGATCCCCTTGCGCACATGAAATGCCGTACCGGATCCCCGTTGCCCCCGAGTTACACGTACCGCTGCATCGACGCCCTGATCGACGAGGTTCAGTTTCTGCAGCACGCTGAAGTCGTGGATGACCTTTGCCGTCCCCTGCCGAAGTGGGTCGTAATCGACGATCACCCGTCCGTCGCCGTCGAGCAGGGTCAGTTCGGCGCTGCCGAAGCCCCGCCCTTCAAGCACCACGTGTGTTGCGGCAAAAATCTCTTCGACCAGAGCGAACTTGGTGCGGTTGGTCCAGTAGGCGATGATGCGGCCGTCTTCATATACCGGCGCCGAAAAACCGAAAGTCAGACCATCGTCGGCCGGGTAGACGGCGTTGACCTCTGGATCGATGTGCATGCCTTCGACGAACGTTCCGTCGGTGACATCATTGCCCGGGGCGGTGAAGGGCATACGAGTCGTGAACTCGCCCCGTTGGAGGGCCTGAAACCAGGGCTTGTTGGTGAAGTTGCGCGCATAGAGCCCCGCCGTTGCCAGGGGCTGACCGGTGGCGTCGCGATCGTTGACCGCGATCAGTCTCCCCGCCGGATCGACCAGCATCGTCAGGTAGTAGATGTCGTACGTGTCTACATAACGGTTCATCACCTCGACGAGGTCGGTCGTCGACGTCTGGTACCATTGCTGACGATCACGCAGGACACTGTTGACGGCAAAGGCCTGTACATCGCCGTACCGCTCAAACAGGTTCCGGTCGATCTTGTCGGCAATATTCGCCGCCCCGATTTCCAGTTCCAGCCCGATGAGGCCGTCAATCTCGTCGGCCTCCTCGAAGGCGATGTACCCGACAACCGCCATCGGCACGAGGCCGAAGACGAGAAGCAGCAAAATCAGCTTGGTTGTGAGCCGCATGGTCCTGTGCATGTTACTGCCTCCGAAGGGGAGTTCCGGCTGCCTCTGACGTGCAGCGGGCTGATGATGCGTTGTCTTGATTGACGGACTCATCGAGCGAGTCGATCAGGTCGCCAAGATCGAGGATGAGCGCGACGTCGCCGTTTCCCAGGATGGTCGCCCCGGCGATGCCGGCGGCGGCGCCGATGACCTGGCCAAGAGGCTTGATGACGACATCGACCTGCCCGAGCAGGCGCTCAACGAGCAGTCCCACCCGGCGCTCAGCGAGGCCGACGATGACCACATAGTGCACGGCTCGGTCCGGGCTGACAGGGGTGCCGAGGGTTGCTGCCAGGTCGATGAGGGGCATCACCTTGCCACGGGAGATGACCGCCCTGCGCCCCTGGACGATCTCCACCTGGTCGTTGTTGATGGTCACCGCCTCGAGCACGGAAGTCAGGGGAATGATGTAGACCTCGTCGCCACAGGCCACCTGCAGCCCGCCGATAATGGCCAGCGTCAGCGGCAGACGGACCATCACGCGCGTGCCCACACCAAGCTCAGACTCGATGGTGATGGTGCCGTGCAATCTGCTGATGTTGGTCTTGACGACGTCCATGCCCACGCCTCTGCCGGAGACATCGGTCACAGCCTCGGCCGTGCTGAAGCCAGGGGCAAAAATCAGATCCCAGGCGTCGTGATCCGCCATCTGTTCGACCTCATCGGGGCGCAGGATGCCCCGCTCCACGGCCTTGGCCTTGAGCACCTCCGGATCCATGCCGGCGCCGTCGTCTTCGATCCGCAGAATGACATGGTTGCCCTCGTGGCTCGCCGCCAGTTTCACCCTGCCGCGCTCTGCCTTTCCGGCGGCGATCCGCTGCTCTCTGCTCTCGATCCCGTGGTCCACGGCGTTGCGCACCAGGTGCACGAGGGGATCGCCGATCTCGTCGGCGACGGATTTGTCGATCTTCGTGTCGCCGTCGTCGAGAGTCAACTCGACTTCCTTGCCAAGGTCGCGTGCCAGGTCGCGCACCATACGTGGAAATCGGGAAAAAACGCGTGCAACGGGGACCAGGCGCATGCTCATGACGGACTCCTGCAGTTCGCCGGTGAGCATCTCCATCTGCCCCGTCGCCTCGGACAGCATACTCAGCAGGGAGCCTTCTGCGGTGGTGCGGCCGAGTTGCGCGTTCAACTGCAGCAGCCGGTTGCGCCCCAGCACGAGTTCTTCCGCAAGGTTCATGATCTGGTCGACCCGTTCCACGTCAACGCGGATGATCTGGTCGGGCTCGCGGGTCGGCGACGCTGGCGGTGCAGGAGCGGATCCGGCAGGTGCCGGTGCCTCTGCGGGTGCGGCTGCAGACGCAACAGGAACGGCCGGTAGGGGGAGAGCCGGTCGATCCCCTGCGGCCAGACTCACCAGGTCACGCCGTACGGCATCGACGTCCCTGCGGACCAGGGTTCCCCCGCGGATGTCGCGGAGCAGGAGCTTCAGGTCATCCATGGCGCGCAGCAGGACGTCCATCAGGTCCTGCGTCAGCGGCAGTTCGCCGTTGCGCAACTGATCGAGGACGGTCTCCATCTTGTGGGTCAGGTCGGCTACCTGCGTCAGGCCCAGGAAACCAGAGGTCCCTTTCAGCGTGTGGGCGCCGCGGAAGATATCGTTGAGCAGGGCCGCGTCGTCACTGTCCTCCTCGAGCCGCACCAGTTGTTCGTCGAGACGCTCAACGATCTCATCCGACTCGGCCATGTAATCGGGGAGGAAGTCGGCGATCTCGTCACTGATGGGACCTTCCACCACCTCAACGCGCTCGAGTTCCATGAGCGCCGGCGCTGGCGCTGGCGGGGCGACGGCATCGTCCTCGTCGTCGTCCTCGTCTTCGTAGTCCAGTCCGAGAACCAGCAAGTCATCGCTGCCGCCGCCGTTGCTGCCGAGCAAAGCGATCTGTGCTTCCGGCGACAGATCGGACCCCGCAAGGGGTACCGACGCCGGACGGCCCAGGGCCGCTGCCAACCGGGGTGCGATGCCTGCGGCGACGGGCATGTTGATGACGTAGTGTGACAGACCTTCGATGGCTTCTTCTGCCGCTACCAACGCTTCAACGAGCAACCCGGCGATCATAGGTCCTTCGGTGTCAAGGCGATCGATGAGGCGTATCGTGTCCCGGCACAGGGCCTCCAGGGCTTCGAGTTCCAGAAAGCCCGCATTCCGTGACAGCACTTCGAGTGCCTCGGTGAGCTCTCCCAGGGCCCGCGCATCGATGGCATTGTCCTGTAAGGCGGTGACGCCCGCCCGCAGGGCGACCCGCAGCGGCCCCGCCTCCTCGACGAAGCCGTCGATCAGGCTCTGTTCGAGAGCGTCCACTCAGCCTCCGCCGGCAGCAGCGACAACGGTACCCACGTCGATGAAGGTCATGATGTGCCCGGCGACGGTGAGGGGTGTGCCGTGGTGCCCGCGGGCCGTCACCGACTCGCCGAGGTCGCTCCTGGAGATGGAGACCACTTTTGCTACCTCATCAACACTCAGACCAGCGATGCTGCTGCCCATTTCGACGACCACCAGCCGTTCACGTGCGCCGTGGGCAGGTTGGCCCAGACAGCCTCCCAGGTCGAGTACGGGCAACACCTTGCCGCGCAGATTGACGACACCCAACACATTCGTGTGTGCATTCGGGACGCGGGTCATTCGCAGGTCTGCGGTGCGCACGATTTCGACAACGGAGAGGATGTCCAGACAGAGCAACTCATTGCCGACACGGACGGTGATGACTCTCAGATCGCTCTCACCCGTACTGTCACGCGCTGGGATTGTGTTGCTGGCTTTCACGGTCATAGGGTACCAGGCTTGATCTGGACCTCCACTGTACAATGAGGGAGCACATGGCCTTGTCGGTATCGGCGTAGACCGGGCCACCTTGAGAAAAAGCTTTCAAGGTGGCGATCGACAGCAACTTTCGTAGTAGTATGATGTATTACTTCAAATGGCGAACCCGCACGGCTGGGAGCCAGCGTCCGGGCGGGCCGACGCTCGCTGCCTCAGCGGCTCGTCACCCTGGCGATCTTCGTCTGCAGAGTGGGGGCGTCAAAGGGTTTGGTAATGTAGCCGTTGACCCCGGCTTTCATGGCCGCCAGGATGTCTTTCTGCATGGAGCGGGTTGTCACCATCAGAATCGGTAGCGCCATAAGCCGTTCGTCGGCGCGGACGGCGAGCGCCAGATCGAGGCCACTGAGATTCGGCATGTTCCAGTCCGTAAGAAGCAGATCGAAGCCGTCCGCCGACTGCAGGCGGTCGAGGGCCTGCTGGCCGTCAGTGGCCTCCTCGACGCTGTGCATGCCGAGCTCGGCCAGCATCTGGACCATAATCTTGCGCGTCGTCTGCGAGTCGTCGGCGACGAGAATCTTCATTGCGGACGGCACTCCGATCTGGGCTGACAGCCATGGCTGGGCTGAAACAAGTCGCAAACCTACCGTTGCGACATCGGCTGTCAATGGGCCGTCCGGCTCGCACCTGTCGATAGGGAAGTGTAGATTGGCGGAATGTCAGAATCCCGCTTGCTCAGAGCACGAGACCGCCGCCGGGTGCCGGTCTCGTTCATTGTTCTACTGCTCGCGTTGGCCTGCGCTGGCTGTACGGTTACAGCCGATACTGGGGCGCTGGGGCTTGCGGCACCGATTTCGACACTTCTGGCTGTCGCGACAGGTTTCTTTCTGTGGCAACGTGGCGGCCGACGCGAAGCCGATCTGCGCCGGCGTTTGACCGAACTGGAAGAGCGGGACCGCCGTACGGCCTCCGAGATGCGCCTGGCGCACGAGATCCTGGACAGCGAGATCCTCGAGCGGGAGCGCGCTCAGGAGACGATCGCGCATATCAACGACGAATTGCGTGATGCTCGCGACAGGGCTGAAGAGGCGAACCGTTCCAAGAGCCTGTTTCTGGCCAGTATGAGCCACGAGATCCGCACGCCTATGAACGGCGTCGTGGGCATGACGGAACTGCTGCTCGACACAGACCTCACAGAGGATCAGCGGAATCTCCTGCAGACAGTCAGCGTCTCCGCCGATGCCCTGCTTGCCCTGCTGAACGACATTCTCGACCTGTCGAAGATCGAGGCGGGTCGCATCGACCTGGAGGTGACAGAGTTTGCCGTGCACGACGTCGTCGATGGCGTCATGCGTCTGCTGGCAATTCAGGCGCATGAGAAGCACCTGGAACTGGCCTGCCGTGTAGCCCCGCGCGTGCCCCGGCTCCTGTTGGGCGACCCGATCCGGCTGCGCCAGGTCCTGGTCAATCTGGTCGGCAACAGCATCAAATTCACTGCAGCCGGCGAAGTCGTTGTCGAAGTAGACTGCCCCGAACAGAACACCACCGAGGCCGCTCTCCACGTCGCCGTTCGGGACACAGGGATCGGCATCAGCCCCGAGAACCAGGCGAAAATCTTTGAGGACTTCACGCAGGCAGAAGCGTCGACGACGCGACGGTTCGGCGGCACCGGACTGGGTCTGTCCATCTCCAGCAAGTTGGTCGGGATGATGGGTGGATGCATCGAGGTGGACAGCCAGGAGGGGCAGGGCACGACCATGCAGTTCACCTTGCGCCTCGGCGCCGTCGACAGTCAGCCGCCGCCGCAGACAAAACTGGAAGGCAGACGGGTTCTCGTCGCGGATGACAATGACACGGCCCGCCTGTTCCTCGCCGAACAGCTCGTCGCCTGGGGCATGGTACCCGTGCTCGCGTCGGACAGCGCCACGGTGCTGGAGGCCCTGGAGGCCCTGGAGGCCGGCGACGGCCGGCATGAGGCGGCCCTCATCGACATTGGCATGCCCGGGTACGACACGTGGGATTTGGCCCCGGGGCCTGGTGTGAAAGAGGGTGCGAATCCCATCCTGCTGATGATTGGCTCCCTCGACGGCCAGAACGTGATCGCCGCGGCGCAGGCGCGAGGCGTCGATCGATTCCTGCGCAAACCGGTCCTGCCGACCGAACTCTACGGGGCCCTCTGTAGCCTGCTGTCACCGGTCCCCGTCGAAGCGGCCGACAAGCTCAGCGAAACGGCGGCCGCCGCCGAACCCATGACGGTCCTGCTCGCCGAGGACAACCGCATCAACCAGATGGTGGCACAGCGTCTGCTGGAATCTGCGGGATATCAAGTCGTCATCGCCAACGACGGCATTGAGGTGATGGACTGGTTGCACGAGCATCACGAGACGGCCGACCTCGTGCTGATGGATGTGCATATGCCGCGCCTGGACGGTCTGGAAGCGACCCGGCAGATCCGTGCCAGAGAAGCGGATGCAGGCCTGCGACGACTCCCCATCATCGGCCTGACGGCCAGCGCCCTGCATGGGGACCGCGATGATTGCCTGGCGGCGGGCATGGACGAATATGTCAGCAAACCGGTGCGTCGCGAAGCGCTGTTTGCTGCCATCACCAAGGCGACCTGAGGCGGCACACACCTGCGGCGATTTTTCATCCGGCAGGCCTCGGTCTTCACCATCTTACCGCGAGTACCGGTTCCCCCTATCTTACCCGCTTTTCAGCCCGGGAAGAGACATGAACGCATCTGAGGATCGTCCAGCTCGCTATCTGAGCTTTCTGTGCCAGTCCTGCGGTTTCTGGTTCGACGGTCAGGCCGGCGGCAACGCACTGTTCTGCGCCCAATGCGGCACACCGTTGCCCGGAGAAATTGCCGAAGCAGCCCGCGCAAAACCGCAACCGAACCCCGGTGCTGGTGTGCGGGTCCTCGTCACCGAGGACAGCACGATGCTGCGCAAGGCGATGGCGAAGATGCTTGCCAGCCTCGGTTGCGACGTACGCGAAGCGGCCAACGGCAGGGAGGCGATCAAAGCGCTCGACTGGGATCCGCAGGTATTGCTCACCGACATCGACATGCCCGAGGTCAACGGCATCGAGCTTGTACGTACGCTGCGCGAGGAGCGTATGCGCCACGACGTGCCCGTCGTCGTGCTTACCGGTCGAAGCGACGCCAAGACCGTGTCGACGATGATGAAGTGGGATGTGATGGCCTATCTGCTGAAGGACCAGGTGGGTTCCAAGGAACTGCGGCAGAAGCTGCAGCAGTGTCTTGTGGCGGCGCAGCTGCTGCAGCGGCAGCATGTCAAGCGCCGGGTGCTCGTCGCCGAGGACAGCTACACCTATCGCCGCGCCCTGGTGGAGATGCTCAAGGAGATGTCATGCGAGGTGCAGGAAGCCGAAGACGGCATGCAGGCGCTGGAGATGGCACGCAAGCAGCTGCCCGATCTCGTGCTTTCCGACATGCACATGCCGAGGCTGTCGGGCCTGGATCTGCTGCGTCAGGTGCGCAGTCTGCCGGGTGGTCAGCGCCTGCCCTTCGTCATGCTCACCGGGCACGGCGAAGATCAGGCGATGGCCGCTGCCATGGCCGAAGGCGTCTCGGCGTATATCCTCAAGGATCAGACCGATCCCAAGGCTCTGAAGAAGCAACTGCAGATGGCCCTGACAACGGCCTCTGCCCTGGCCTGAGGAGCTGCGACCGACCATCGGACGGGTTCGATAACCGTCCGATTTGATCTCGGCGTCTGCCTGCACGGTCTGGTCACCCGCCGAAGTCGATGCCGCCGTCACCGTTCCCCAGATATCGGCCCACTGAGGTTGTTTCATGGTCAGTGGGCACGATTGGTCTCGTCGTAGTAGTCGTTGTGCTGCTGATCGCGGAAGTTGTGCCCCCACGCACCGCGGAAAGCGGTCTGCCGTTTCGCCGGCATGGTGGCGACCACCTCGTGCGGCAGGTTCAGCTTGTGCCACTGCGTCAGATAGCTGCAGTAGCAGTTGAAGATCGCCAGCCGGTCCTGCTCGGCATCCTGCCATTCGGTACCGACGTGCCAGCAACTCTCTGAAAAAATCAGCACCGACCCCGGGGGACAGGCGTATTCCTCGTAGACAGATGGATCGAACGACCGGAAGCGCTCAGGCACGGGAAAGGCCGCTTTATGTGAACCCGACAGAATCGGTGTGCCACCGCCCTTGTGCACTTCGCTCAACTCCCAGACTACACGCGTCAACCCCGACCAGATCGTACCATTGGGCATATTCCGATAGGCCATGGGACCGTCCAGGGGTCCGCAATGCGGGGCGCTGCCCTGCTCGCCCTGGCGACGAAGCATCGGGAAACTACCCTCACAGCGGAAACCCCACGCGTTATCGGATGAATCTGGCGCCAGGACCGCGCGCAGGACTCCGGTGATCGCCGGGTGATCGATGAGTTCGGCGCCGGGGCCCGCCAGAGAGTAGCGTTCGTGCTCCGCCAGGGATTCAGCATCGGTGCGCAGCTTGAGCACATGCTCGCGGCAGGCCTGCAGAAGATCCTCCTCCAGCACGGCGGGCAGCATGATCCAGCCCTTCAGATCGAAAAGGAACTTCTGTTCATCCGTCATCGCTACGGGGTCTGCACTGCGCGGTACAACCGTCATCTGGGGATCTCCTGGTAAAAGGATGGTGGCGCTCAGGGGGGAGACATTCTCCGCTGCCACCTGCTGCCGCTCGGTCTCAACTTGTTCAAACCACGTTTCCAGTTCTGAACGCATACGCAGGGCTCTCGGCGGGATCATCACCGATGTGATAGAATTCCGCCGGCGTGCGGGGACCGACGTTAGGCGAGATAGCGGGGGGACGCAACGTGACTGGCTGGAACGACCCGTCCTGACGATGCTATCCTTCTACCGACCCCACCGCACGCCAGACAATGGAACGGATCGCCATGGCCACCATCGAACGCATCGAATTGTTTCGTCTCGAACCACCCCCGGCCGAGCATGCCGGCACCCCACCAACCCGCGAGAGCTGGCACAGGACATTCCGTCAGGCGACACCTTTCGACCGCTTCGACCAGCCCGTCAACCGGCGCGAGCCGGGTGGCGTGATCTGGGTCAAGGCCACCGCCAGCGACGGCACCTACGGACTCGGCAGTACCGACACGGGTGATACGGCGGCCATCATCATCGAGCAGTCCCTCGCCCCCGCCGTGATCGGCCAGCAGGTGGGCGCCGTCGATGCCTGTAACGATCGCATGTGGCACTCCTGTCTGTCCTTCGGCATGGAAGGGCTGGCGGCACGGGCCGTCGCCGGCGTCGACCTGGCCCTATGGGATCTGTGGGGCAAATCCGTTGGCGAACCCGTCTACCGTCTGGCCGGTGGCCCACATCGACACTCTGTGCCCTGTTACCTGACGGGCAATGATGTCGACTGGGGCAAGGAACTCGGCTTCCGGAAATTCAAGCTGGCACGACCACACTCCGTGTATGACGGGCAAGCCGGCATCGACGGCACTGTCGCGATGATCGCCAGCGCCCGCGAAGTCATCGGCAACGATGCGGATCTCATGCTCGACTGCTGGATGGCCTATGATGTCGACTACGCCGCGCGCATGTGTGAAGCATTGCGCCCGTATCGCATGGCCTGGATGGAGGAGATGTTGCCCTATGAGAACTACGAGGGCTACAGGGCCCTGCGGCAGCGGGTGCCGTGGCAGACGATGGCAACCGGCGAGCACTGGTCGACCAAATACCCGGGGATCCGCGCCGTGCAGGACCGCCTCGTCGATCTGATCCAGGCCGATCTCAAGTGGATCGGGGGCTTTACGGAAGCGATGAAACTGGCTCATGCCGCCGATGCCTGCGGCATTCCCATGTGCCTGCACACGGGCGCCAATGAGCTGTACGGGCAGCACTGGACGTTTGCCGCGCCCAATGTGCACCTCATCGAGTACATCCAGTTTTCCGATCCTGGCGTGCCTCTCGAAGAGTGTTATGCCGGCTCCCCATCAGAGTCGGGGCGCCGAGCCTACCGGGCCACACCCGGAACGCCGGTGCCGAAGAACGGCGTGGTCGGACTGCCGCCGGGGCCGGGCTTCGGCATCGACCTGCCGGAAAGCTGGCTGATCCCCTACCATGAGTCGCAATCGTGATGCCACGCCATTGCCCACTCTATTACAACGAGGACAGCACCAACTTCTTCTTCCACTACGACTCCACCGGGGGCCGCGGCGGCGCCGCTCTCGATAGCTATCTCGACCTGCTGGCGCAAACAGGTATCACCAGCCTGTTGTGCAATACCAACGCGCAACGCAGCAACTACAACAGCAACGTCTGGACGCCGACCTGGGCCGGTTTCGATCCCGCCGGTGCCGATGATCAGCCCTACCTGGCGCCGCTTGCCCCGCCGTCGCGGGCTGGGTGGCGCCGGCTGGCAAGCAACATGCTCGCGCTGCACGAAGAGGGCATCGACTACCCGGCGCGCGTCGTCGAGGGCAGTCGCGCCCGACAGATGTCGCCGTGGATCACGTTGCGCATGAACGACGTGCATGACCAGGAGAACGTCGAGCATCCCATCCACGGTCGTTTCTGGTATGAACATCCCGAATTCTGGCGGCAGGGCGCCGATGGCTACTTCGCCCGTGCCTTCGATTTCGGCCACGCCGAGGTCCGTGCCTACTACATGGCCCTCGTCGACGAGACTCTCGAGCGCTATGACATTGACGGTCTCGAACTCGATTTCCTGCGTGAGCCCTTCCTCTTCAGTGTTGGCGCCGAGGACCAGGGACGAGAGTTGCTGACGGACTGGATGGGGCAGGTGCGCAGCCGCGTGGATGCCGCCGCCCGGCACCGTGGGCACCCGATCCTGCTCGGCATTCGCACGCCTTCCCGAGCGGACGTGTCCCTGGCTTTTGGTCTCGATCCGCTCGCCTGGGCCCGCGCCGGCTGGCTGGATCTGCTCGTTGTCGGGCCGCGCTGGTCGACGATCGAGTTCGACATGCCCCTGGACGAATGGCGTCAGCAACTCGATGGCTGTGACGTGACGCTGGCTGGCTGCCTGGAAATCCTGCGCGGCCGTCATTGGACCGCCCCCAAACGCCCCGTCACCGCCGCCGAAGCTCGTGGCGCCGCCGCGCAGGTGCTGGCAGGTGGTGCCGATGCCGTCTACCTGTTCAACTATTTCCAGAGCGCCGATGCAACCACGATCCCCGACGCCTGGACCGGCGACGCCTATGCTGAGACCATACACTCCCTCGCCTCGCTGGAACGCATCACCGGCCTGGCACGCTGCCACTGCATCACCTTCACGGACATGGCCGGTCCCGAGGGGACGCCGGCCCATGCGTTGCAGCTGCCGGCGCAGGGAACGTCACTGCTGTTCCTGTTGCCGACGGGCCCACGCCCTGTCGACGGCAGTGCAGAGTTGCGGCTGGAAATTGCTGTCGAGGGGCCGGACGCGACCCCGGTGGTTCACATCAATGATTCTGCACCCCTGGTGCTTGCGTCGGACACAGCCGCCGAACAGATTCGGCGCCTGGTGTACAGGATTCCTGTCGGCAACCTGGCGGATAGCACCCGCAATCACATCCGCGTGCAATCCGAGGCAGCCTTTCGTGTCGAGGGCATCGACATCTACATCGAACCTGTTGCAGGAACATAACCGTGGCCGGCAATCCCTATATCACACCAAGGCTGTTCACCTTCTTTCGTGAGCTGAAGCAGAACAACACCCGCGAGTGGTTTGAGGCGAACAAGGATCGCTTCGAGGGTGACGTCCGCGAACCTCTGCTCGCCTTCATCGATGACTTCACCGAGCCCCTGTATAAGGTCAGCCCGCACTTCCGCGCTGACCCGCGCAAACAGGGCGGTTCACTGTTTCGCATCTACCGCGACGTGCGCTTCAGCAAGGACAAGACTCCGTACAAGACACACGCAGGTGTGCACTTTCGCCATGACCGTGCCAGAGACGCCCACGCGCCGGGGTTCTACCTGCATCTGGATCCCACGGAAGTGTTTGTCGGTGCCGGCATCTGGCGGCCGGACAAGGATGCCTTGCTGCAGATCCGTGCAGCCATCCTCGACAAGCCCGCCGCCTGGAAGAAGGCGACCGGTGCTGCCTTCCGACGACAATTCACCCTCGATGGTGAATCCTACAAGCGCCCCCCTGTCGGTGTCGACAAGGACCATCCGCTGTTCGAGGATCTGTTGCGCAAGGACTTCATCGCCATCACCGACCGCTCACGGGCGGACGTTCTGGCCGCCGATTTTCCGCAGCAATTCGCCGCCACCTGCAAGGCCGCCAGCCCCTTGGTGAAATTCCTCGCTGAGTCGCTGGGCCTGCCGTTCTGAGGGTGATCGATATCAACAATCTCACAGCCACCCGTCCATGACCTGGCTCAAGAACCTGCTGCTCGGAACCGGCTCGCCCAAAGGGGCAGGCACATCGGCCCCGACGAAACTCGCGGACACGGACTACGAGACCACCGCCTCCGGCCTGATGTACCACGACCTGCTCGTTGGCACCGGCGCGTCACCACAGAAGGGTGCGAAAATCACCGTGCACTACACGGGTTGGCTGACCAACGGCAAATCCTTCGACAGTTCCCACAAGCGCAACAAGCCCTTCAGCTTTGAGATCGGCAAACGCAAGGTCATCCGTGGCTGGGACGAAGGGGTGCTGTCCATGAAGATCGGCGGTCGCCGCCAACTGAAGGTGCCCGCAGCCCTGGGATACGGCTCTGTGGGCTCACCACCGGTCATCCCCAGAAACGCCACTCTCATCTTCGAAGTGGAACTGCTCGAAATCAACTGATCGGCCGTGCCACGCGTGGTGCGGCACCACCCACACGACACAGGAAGGGAGGGACCGTGGCGACAGAGATCGAGCGGGCCATGCAGGAAATTGACGTCTATGGCTTCACCATCCTCGAATCGGTGCTGAGCGTGGACGACGCCAACGCCATGCGTGCAGCACTCATCGAGTGCGAGAAACGGGAAGGCACGGAGACAACACATCGCGGCACAGCGAGCCATGTTGCCAATCTGCCGACTCTCGATCCGATCTTCTTCCCCACCATCGATCATCCGCGTGTGTTGCCCATTCTCGAGCATTTCCTTGGCACGTCGCTGATTCTGGGCAGCCTCAACTCTCGCATCGTCCGGCCTGGTGATCCGGCGCAGGGCCTGCACTCCGACATCGGTCAGGATATGCTGAACCCCCTCAGCCCGGTGATGCTCAATACCGTGTGGATGCTCGATGACTTCACCGAAGAAATCGGCGCGACCCGCGTCATTCCGGGCACCCATCGCAGCGGCCTGCAGGAGCCACCAAAGGATCTGGAACTCAAACACGTTGTCACCGCTGTGGCACCCATCGGCTCTGTGCTCGTCTTCAACGGCCAGACCTGGCACGGTGGTGGCGCCAACAACGGCGACCACAACCGGCACGCGCTGTTTGGTCACTATCGCAAGCGCATGCTCGTGTTCCAGTGTGATCCGCACGACAAGTTCCCGCCGGAGTGGTTCGCCAGACTCAACGATCGGCAGAAGGAACTGATGCGCATGAAGAACGGGCCCGGGGCACCACACGCGGCGGATTCACACATGCGGTGAAAAAGAAATTCGCGCCGTCGCTGGCAGCAGG
>ERZ890510.1688-NODE-1688-length-13878-cov-5.243073_pt1 | contig 13878 bp, 13 predicted proteins | sample MGYA00521265_ERZ890510 | MGnify/ENA primary metagenome ERZ890510 (study PRJEB32303, sample SAMEA104408624) | aquatic metagenome | biome: Brackish water; feature: Chemocline; material: water | place: Baltic Sea | collected 2014-10-26T21:54:00 | depth 110 m ...
ATTATGACGGTAAAGATCTATTACTTGTTGGAGTGTTAAAAGGCGCTGTGATGGTGATGGCTGATTTAGCTAGAAATCTAACTAGAAGTATTGAAATGGATTGGATGGCAGTTTCTTCTTATGGTTACGGCACCGCATCAAGTGGTGTTGTAAGAATCTTAAAAGATTTAGATAAAGATATTGATGGCAGACATGTTTTGATTGTGGAAGATATTGTTGACTCAGGTTTAACTCTTTCATGGCTACAAAAAAACTTGCGCTCACGCGGACCAGCTTCGGTCGAAATCTTTGCTCTCTTAAGAAAACCAGAAGCATTAAAAGTTGAAGTAGATGCAAAATATGTTGGATTTGAGATACCTAACGAATTCGTGGTTGGCTACGGTCTTGACTATGCCGAGCGCTACAGAAACTTACGTTCAATCGCAACTTTGCACCCAGATGTCTATACCCCAAAGTCGTAGCGCGTAGCATCAAAGGTGAGGGCAAAGTTGCTCAAAACCTGCGACTTATGGAGGCTAGGGTTTTTTTAAACCCGTAGATAGATGAAGGCAAAAAATTTCTTAAGAGGACCATTTTTCTGGATTACTGTTGCCATAACTTTAGTTTTATTAGGTAGCAATGTAATTTCTTCTTCAAGCGCACCAGAAACCATTACAACTTCTCAAGCAGTTTTGGCAATCCAAGACAATCAAGTAAAGAGTGTTAAATTAATTGATCGCGACCAAAGAATTGAATTAACTTTTAAAGATGACCGAAAAGCACAAGCCGACTACATAACAGGTCAAGGTGTTTTATTACAAGAATTATTACAAGGAAAAGTAGATAGTGGAACAATTGCCCAAGACGGATATGATGCAGTAGTTCCTAAAGATAACTTTTTAGTAAATCTCTTATTTTCACTATTACCAATCGCCTTGGTAATATTTTTACTCTTCTTCTTCATGGGCCAAATGCAAGGTGGCAACAGAGTACTTAATTTTGGAAAAGCTAAGGCAAGATCAGTTAATAAAGATATGCCAAAGACAACTTTCTCTGACGTAGCAGGAGTTGATGAAGCAGTAGAAGAACTCCAAGAAATTAAAGAATTTTTAGCAGAACCTGCAAAGTTTCAAGCGGTGGGTGCAAAAATTCCAAAAGGAGTTTTGCTTTATGGACCTCCCGGAACTGGTAAAACTTTGTTAGCACGAGCGGTAGCTGGCGAAGCTGGAGTTCCATTCTTTTCCATTTCAGGATCAGACTTTGTTGAAATGTTTGTTGGCGTTGGAGCAAGTCGAGTTAGAGATTTATTCGAACAAGCAAAAACAGCTGCCCCAGCAATTATTTTTGTTGACGAAATAGATGCTGTTGGTAGACAACGTGGCGCCGGCTTAGGTGGCGGACATGATGAAAGAGAACAAACATTAAATCAACTTTTGGTTGAAATGGATGGCTTTGATGTAAACGTGGGCGTAATTTTAATTGCTGCCACAAACAGACCAGATGTTTTAGACCCAGCGTTACTTCGCCCCGGTCGCTTTGATCGTCAAGTTGCAGTTGAAAGACCTGACTTAAAAGGTAGAGAAAAGATCTTGCAAGTTCATGCCAAGGGTAAACCAATTGCAGATGATGTAAATCTTTTTGATTTCGCTAAAAGAACACCAGGATTTACTGGTGCTGATTTAGCAAACGTGCTTAATGAAGCAGCATTATTAACTGCTAGAACTGGTAAAAAGTTTATTGACGCTGAAATAGTTGATGAAGCAATTGATCGAGTAATTGCAGGCCCACAAAAAAGAACTAGATTAATGCGAGATGAAGAAAGATTAATTACGGCTTATCACGAAGGTGGACACGCATTAGTTGCTGCTGCACTTCCTAATACTGATCCGGTTCATAAAATTACAATTCTGCCAAGAGGCAGAGCACTTGGTTACACCATGGTTTTGCCTGAACAAGATACATATTCCACAACGAGAAACCAAATGCTTGACCAACTTGCATACATGTTGGGTGGCAGAGCTGCTGAAGAAATGGTATTCCATGATCCAACAACTGGTGCCTCTAACGATATTGAAAAAGCAACATCTGTTGCTAAAGCAATGGTGACTCAATATGGAATGACTGAGAGATTAGGTGCAATTAAATATGGCAATGAAAGTCGTGATGTTTTCTTAGGCCGTGACTTAAATCATCAAAGAGATTATTCAGAAGATGTAGCTGCAGCAATCGATCAGGAAGTTAGAAAATTAATTGATAACGCCCATCATGAAGCCTATGCAATTTTAAATAACAATAGAGCGATACTAGATAAATTAGTGATGGAATTATTAGAGAAAGAAACTCTTGATAAAGCAGAAGTAGCACAAATTTTCAAAAAACTAAAAAGAAAACCAAATAGACCTGCCTGGACTGGATCAAACAAAAGAAAACCATCCAAGAAAGGTCCAGTAAAAGCTCCTATACGTTTAGTTAAACCTGAAGATACTCCAACTTCTTTAATTCATCCGCAAGAAAATAAATCAGGCAGTAGTGCTGTAGCTAGCGAAACGTCTAAACCTAAGAAATAAAAATGAGTGACAAAACTCGCATCAGTCCAACGGCTGACCCATTAGCAGATATTGACCCTGCGCAAAGATCACCATTTGATGAAACAAAAATTCAAAATGCAGTAAAAGAAATCATTATTGCCATTGGCGAAGATCCAGATCGCGATGGATTAAAAGATACGCCGGCACGTGTAGCAAGAGCGTATAAAGAAATTTTTGCAGGATTGTATGAAAAACCTGATGATGTGCTAGCTACAACTTTTGATCTAAACCATAACGAATTAGTCATAGTTAAAGATATTGATATTCATTCAGTATGTGAACATCATTTATTACCCTTTGTGGGCAAGGCAAGTGTTGGCTACATTCCAAATAATAATGGAAAAATAACGGGATTATCCAAACTTGCTCGTCTAATTGATGTTTATGCGAAAAGACCGCAAGTTCAAGAAAGATTAACCACGCAAGTAGCAGATGCATTAATGAGAATCCTGAAACCTCAAGGCGTGATAGTTGTTATTGAAGCTGAACATTTCTGCATGAGTATGCGTGGTGTCGGTAAACCTGGATCCAAAACAACAACCTCTGTAGTGAGAGGAAATTTACAAGATCCTGCATTGCGACATGAAGCTCTAACTCTTATAACTCATAATTCATGAAGTCAAATCATTTCAAACAGCCAGCAGGACTTAATTCAAATCTAAAAAATAAAAATGCTTGTTTAGTTGTCGGTGTTTTAAATGTAACACCCGATTCTTTCTCAGACGGTGGCCAATTTAATAACACATCCCAAGCAATTGAACACAGCAAAAAAATGATTAGCCAGGGTGCAGACTTAATTGATATAGGTGGTGAATCAACAAGACCAGGGGCGGAAAGAATATCTGTCACAGAAGAACTGGAAAGAGTAATACCAGTAATAAGTGAATTAACAAAACTTGGAATTCCGACAAGTATTGACACCATGAATAGCCAAACTGCTGTCGAAGCAATAAAAGCTGGTGTGCAAATGGTTAACGATGTTAGTGGTGGATTAAATGACGAAAAAATGCATCACGTAATTTCAAAATATGAGGTTCCATACGTTCTAATGCACTGGCGTGGACAATCAAAGGTAATGGATGATTTAGCAACTTACAAAGATGTAGTCACAGAGGTAATACAGGAATTAAACCAACAAATAAATGAAGCAACAGCAGCTGGAATTAGCAGAAATAGAATTGTAATAGATCCAGGTTTAGGTTTTGCTAAAAGTCCAGAACATAATTGGGAGATCTTAAAAAACATAAATAGATTCCATGAATTAGAATTACCTATTTACATAGGTGCATCCAGAAAAAGATTTCTTGCCGATTTTTCCTACCCAAAAGATTCTCAAGATACTAAAGATAGAGACATGGCTACGACAGCTATTAGTTCCTATGTTGTCGAACATGGGGTATTTGCAGTTAGAGTGCATGATGTAGCTGGATCTGCGATTGCTGTCAAAGTTGCACAGAAACTAAAGGATTAAAATGAGTGTCGACAAAGTTTTAATCACTGGTATAAAAACCTTTGGTTACCACGGGGTATTTGAAGATGAAAAAAAGAATGGTCAAACCTTCATTATTGATTTGGAATATAGTTACGATACAAATAAAGCAACCCAAACAGATGACTTAATTCACGCAATTGATTATGGAAGCGTGGCAATAAGAACTAAGGCAATTGTTGAAACAGGCTCATTTAATTTAATTGAAAAATTAGCAGATCATCTAGCAGAGACTCTACTCAAAGAATTTACGTTTAATTCAATCAAAATTTCAATTCATAAACCTAATGCACCAATAAATCTTGAATTTTCTGACGTTGTTGTAGTTGCTGAGCGCAAAAAATGAAAGCAATAATCGCTTTAGGCTCAAACTTAGGCGATAGATTTAATTACCTTCAATCAGCTGTAGAGAAAATAAACAAGATTAAATATGTTGAAATTTTAAAAATTTCTTCAGTATATGAAACAGTTCCAGTAGGTGGACCTGTTCAAGATGATTATTTGAATGCCGTGATCCAAATCGAATCTAAATTAGAATCTGAAATTTTATTAAAACAGTTGCAGTCAATAGAAATCGAATTAGACAGAGTCCGCGAAGAAAAATGGGGACCAAGGACTATTGATTTAGATATTGTTGCAATTGAAGATAGACAACATAATTCCCCTAATCTCACAATTCCTCACCCGCTGGCCCACGAACGCTGTTTTGTATTAATTCCTTGGTTTGAAATTGATTCAACATCTGTGTTGGTCAACAAAGGGATAGTTGCAAATTTGATAAGTAAATTAGATTGCCAAGAATTAAGAATCAATCAACAAAGTTTAGTAAATAAATGAAACCAACTGAAACAAGAAACTTAATTACATGGTCAGTATTTGGACTTATTTTTGGTTACTTCATTCCTCAGATTTATAAAAACATTTCTGGATCATTTTTTCCTGTAAGTAATAATACTTTTTTAGCACTAGTTGTATTAGATGCTTCCTTACTTTATTGGATAATTATTTTTCGATCAAGACTTAAAATTACTAAGAAGAAGGAAATAGAAAACAATAAAAAGAAACTTCCTCCCCACCCCTTGGTTGCAGCCAGAACTGTGGCTTTGGCCTTTGCCGGGAGTAGGGCTGGTGTTTTAATACTTAATTTCTATTTAGGTGTAATTGTTTCCTTTATTCCAGGGCTGTCTCTAAATCCAGTTCAAAACAGAATCACAACTTCTATTTTTATTATTATCTCAGCAGGAATCTTATTAGGTCTTTCCTTATGGCTAGAAAAAATATGTCGCATAAAGGATTCAGATGATAAACCAGGAGATAACACCTCTTTGGCCTCATGAATAGAGTTGGCTCATGACAATTTTGGTTCATAGCAATTCTGAATTAAGAACTGCATTGAATGGACTTTCCAACAACATTTGCTTAGTTCCAACAATGGGAGCTTTGCACGAAGGCCATGCCTCTTTAATTAAGTTAGCAAAAAAGTACGTAGGTAGCACTGGATGTGTAATCGTGAGCGATTTTGTTAATCCAAAACAGTTCGGAGTGAACGAAGACTTTGAGAAATACCCTAGAAATTTAGATTCGGATTTAATAGTTGCCCAAAACGCAGGTGCCAATATTTTGTGGGCCCCGGATGTAAAAGATGTTTACCCAGGACAGTGGCCCTTAGAGGTTGAGACAGATCTAAGATTTGAAATTCTTGAGGGAAGAAATAGACCCGGACATTTTTCAGCGGTTATTGAAGTTGTAACAAGATTATTTGACATAGTTCAACCGAACGCTGCTGTATTTGGTGAAAAAGATTTCCAACAATTAATACTAATAAAAGAAATGGCAAATAAAAGAAATCCAAAAATTGGAATAATTGCTGGTCCAACAAGGCGCGATAAAGATGAGTTGGCTTTATCGAGCAGGAATGTTTATTTATCTTCTGATCAAAGAAATGCTGCAGCCCTTATCCCACAAGCTCTAAAGTTAGCGATAAAGGAAAGTAAAAATGGCGCAAATGTAGAGATGCTAAAAAGTATAGTAAAAAATAAATTAAAAGAGTCGGACTTAATTGAAATTGATTATGTAGAAATTCTTGGAAATGACTTAAATGCAATAGGAGCTAATGAAAATGCAAGAATTTTAATAGCCGTTAAACTTGGAGACACAAGACTGATAGACAACATGTCAGTTCAATTAAAGGGCAACTTATGACCGAAGCCAACCTAGTTCAAAAGCTACACGCCTCAGATCCCGGCTGGACAATAAATGCTGATGTGATTGTCATAGGTTCTGGGATCGCTGGTTTAACTGCAGCATTGACTGCAAGATCAAAAAATTTAAGTGTTTTACTTTTAACAAAAGATGTTTTATCCACTGGATCAACTGCGTGGGCGCAAGGTGGAATTGCCGCAGCCCTTGGACCAGGAGATAGCCCAAGTCAACATTTGAATGACACTTTAGAAGCCGGTGCAGGATTATGTGACATAAATTCTGTAAACGTGTTAGTTGAAGAAGGACCTGCGGCGGTAAAAAGACTTATTAGTTTAGGTGCCACATTTGATTTAGATCCATCAGGAAATGTTGCACTAACAAGAGAAGGTGGGCATCGACAAGATCGAATTGCTCATGCTGGTGGAGATGCAACAGGTGCCGAAATTTCACGAGCATTGGTTGCAAAAGTATTAGCAGATCCGAAAGTAAGAATATTTGAACATGCCCTGGTATTGGATTTATTAAAAAATAAAGCAAATGCAGTTTGTGGAGTCACTTTGCATGTGATGGGTAGAGGCAAAATTGATGGTGTTGGTGCTGCTCTGGCTAGAGCTGTTGTTTTAGCAACTGGTGGATTGGGTGCAGTTTTTGAACAAACCACAAATCCTTTGGTTGCCACTGGAGATGGGGTAGCACTTTCTTTAAGAGCTGGTGCAACTGTCTCAGATTTAGAATTTATTCAATTTCATCCAACTGTTTTATGGACTGGAAATGATTCAAAAGGTTCACAACCTCTAATCAGTGAAGCAGTGCGAGGTGAAGGTGCAATCTTAAGAAAACTAGATGGTTCGGCGTTAATGCAAAATCTACACCCGATGAAGGATCTAGCCCCTAGAGATGTTGTTGCACATGTTGTGCACCAAGAAATAGTAAACAGTGGAAATGCTTATGTTTGGTTGGATGGAACAAAATTAGGTGAAGAAGTTTGGTTACATAGATTTCCAAATATTTTGTCTAGCTGTAGAAAAGTAGGCATAGATCCAATTACAGAAATGATCCCTGTAGTTCCTGCGGCACATTACGCAAGTGGAGGTCTTGTATCAGACATGACAGGTAAAACTGAAATTCCAGGATTATTTGCAGTCGGAGAATGTGCCAACACTGGAGTGCATGGTGCAAATAGATTGGCCTCAAATAGTTTGCTTGAAGGATTGGTTGTTGCTGAAAGATTAAGTACACATTTACAAGATTTACCTAAACAATCCGAGCCTGAATTTAATTCCTCTCCAACCAATCTAATCAAAGGCAAAGTGCGAAAAGAAATAACAAAGACAACAACCAAAGGCGCAGGAGCAGTTAGAAGCAAGGAATCTTTAACAAAAACTTTGCAAACTCTGAATCAAATTGGTAACAAAACTACTAAAGAAGCATCAACTCAAAGCTGGGAATCTACAAATTTGTTAACTGTTTCAAGTTTTATAGCTGCAGCAGCCCTTCATAGAGAAGAAAGTAGAGGATCTCATTGGAGGTCAGATTTTCCAGAGAGAAATGATGATAGATGGTTAGTAAGAATTATAGGCAAACTTCAAGAAGGTAAAATGGTGCTTTCTGAAACAGCGATAAAGAACAAGTAGGGAAATCTTGCTCACCATCGAAGATATTTACAGAAATTTACTTAAAAAACAACTTGAACCCGAATTAATTCAAGCTCTTGTCGATTTAGCTATCTCAGAAGATTTAGTGGGTGGAGAAGATTTAACTTCTCTCGCTACAATTCCTGAGACACAAATTTCCTATCTTGATCTAGTAACTAGAAAAGCTGGAGTTATCTCTGGAATTGATATAGCCTCATTAGTTTTTTTATCTATTACAAACAAAAATATTGAAGTGAAGCAATGTGTAAGCGATGGGTTAAAAGTTGAAGCAAATACGTGTGTATTAACTGTCAAAGGTTCAACAGTTGATTTATTAAGTGCTGAAAGAACTGCGTTAAATTTCTTAGGACACTTAAGTGGAATATCTACTTTGACTAACAAATGGGTTACCGAAATTTCTGGCAGCAAAGCCAAGATTCGTGATACACGCAAAACTACACCCGGGTTAAGAGTGCTAGAAAAATATGCAGTCAGAGCCGGTGGGGGACTAAACCACAGAATGACATTAAACGATCAAGTTTTAATTAAAGATAATCACATTGTTGCTTCTAATGGCATAAAAAATGCAATTGACAAAACAAGAGATAAATATCCAGAACTAACTATGGAAATAGAAGTTGATAACCTAACACAATTCAAAGAAGCTCTAGAAAATAAAGCAGAATTCATTTTATTAGATAATTTTGACATAAAAGACATAGAGCAAGCAGTAAAATTAAATAACTCTCAAGCAAAATTAGAGGCAAGTGGTGGCATCACAATTGAAAATGCAGCCAAAATCGCAGCCACGGGTGTGGACTTCTTAGCCGTGGGTTCATTAACTCATTCCGCCCCAGTGTTGGATATAGGTGGTGACCTGAGAACTGCTCAATAAACGTTGAGTTAATTTAGAGTTGCTAGGAGAAATTAAATGCTTTTAACTATTGATGTTGGAAATACTAATACTGTAATTGGTTTATATAATAACGAAAATCTTATTCAATCCTGGCGAATTAAAACTGACGCACATTCAACAGCTGATGAATTAATACTTACCTTCAGGGGATTACTTAACGGACAACCAGAAGTATCTGGTATTTCACTTTGTTCAACCGTGCCTTCAGTGTTGAAAGAAATTCGATGGATGTTGGAAAGATATTTTACTGACATTAAAACTGTGATAATAGAACCAGGAACAAAAACTGGTGTTCCAATTATTACTGACAATCCTAAAGAGGTTGGTGCTGACAGAATCGCAAATTCATTAGCCGTATTTGAAAGACATGGGGGACCATCAGTTGTTGTTGATTTTGGAACCTCTACAAATTTTGATGTTGTTAGCGAAAGGGGAGAATTTCTTGGTGGAGCCCTTGCCCCCGGGATCGAAATTTCGCTGGAAGCTTTAGCAGGGAAGGCAGCTCAATTGCGAAAAGTTGAATTTATAAAACCAAAAAGTGTTGTCGGTAAAAATACTGTTGAGGCTTTGCAATCTGGTGCGCTTTATGGATTTGCTGGACAAGTTGATGGAATTTTAGAAAGAATCGTTGCTGAAATAGGCCCACTTAAAGCCGTTGTTGCAACTGGTGGATTGGCATCACTTGTAGTTGAAGAATCAAAATTCATTACCCACCATGAACCCGACTTGACACTGGAAGGCTTACGTTTAGTTTTCGAAAAGAACAAGTAGTCTTTAACCCTATGAGTATTGAATCAAGTGAAGAGTTCAACGAACAAGAACAGATTCGTCGTGAAAAACTTGCCAAAATCCAGGCGCAAGGAATTGATCCATATCCAGTCGGATTCAAACCAACCAATACTTTGATGGAAGTCAGGCACGAGAATCAAGATTTAGCACCTGAGGCTAAAACAGGAAAAATTGTGAGTATTGCCGGTCGAGTTATGTTAAATAGAATTGCTGGAAAATTAATTTTTGCGACATTAAGAGATGGCTCTGGTGATTTACAAATAATGGTGGCAGCAGATGCTGTTGGTGAAGAATCGATAGAAATGTGGAAAGAACATGTTGACCTGGGAGATCTAGTTGGAATTACTGGAGAAGTAGTTACCACTAAAAGAGGTGAACTTTCTATAAAAGCAAATAAATGGCTTATCACTAGTAAGTCATTGACACCATTACCTGACAAACACAAAGGATTAAATGATCCAGAGCAAAGAGTCAGAATGCGCTACGTTGATTTAATTGTTAGACCAGAAGCAAGAGAAATGCTTTATGTTCGATCCAAGGTTGTTGCAAGTGTTAGAAAATCATTAACAGATCGTGGTTTCGTTGAAGTTGAAACACCAATGCTGCAAGTCATGCATGGAGGAGCAAACGCTCGTCCCTTTAAAACTCATATAAATGCCTACGACATGGAGTTATTTTTAAGAATCGCCCCAGAGCTTTATTTAAAGAGGTTATTGGTTGGCGGAGTGGATAAGGTTTTTGAAATTAATAGAAACTTTAGAAACGAAGGAGCCGATACCTCACATAATCCCGAATTCACAATGTTGGAGATGTATCAGGCATACGGCGATTATGACCAAATGAGAATTCTTACTCAAAAAATAATTCAAGAAGCAGCAATGGCTGTTTATGGAAAAGTTATTGCAAGACATTGGGATGATGAGGGCAATCACACCGAACATGACTTGAGTGGCCAATGGCCAGTTGTTTCGGTTTATGAAGGACTCTCCAAAGCAATTGGTGAAACAATTAATGCTGATACCGATGAAAAAACTTTACGAAGCCTGGCAGATAAATTAAAAATCTCACACGATCCAAAATGGACTAGAGGCCAAGTTGTCTTAGAACTTTATGAACATTTACTTGAAGATAAAACAGTTTTACCTACTTTTTATAAAGATTTTCCTACCGATGTAGCCCCATTAACAAGACAACATCGTGAAGATGACAGAGTCGCTGAACGTTGGGACTTAGTAGCATTTGGTTCAGAAATTGGCACAGCATACACAGAATTAAATGACCCAATCGAACAACGCAAACGATTAACAGAACAAGCAAAATTAGCTGACAAAGGTGATGTAGAAGCTATGCAGATAGATGAAGATTTTATTAAAGCTTTGGAATACGGGATGCCACCAGCTGGTGGCCAAGGAATGGGAATTGATCGAGTTTTGATGATGTTAACTGGTAGAGGTATAAGAGAAACTGTTTTGTTTCCACTAGTTAAGCCACAATAAATATGTCAGAAATCATTATTAGAAATGCTAATACCAAAGATGTCAAAATAATCAGAAATCTAATTGATAATTATGCCCCAGATCGAAGACTGCTATCAAAAGCAACAGTTACTCTTTATGAAGATGTTACAGATTTCATGGTTATTGAATTTGAAAATAAAGTTATTGGAGCAGGAGCCATTCACGTATTATGGGAAGATTTAGCCGAAGTAAGAACATTAGCAATATTGCCAGAACATAAATTTAAGGGATTTGGTTCAAAACTTCTAGAATCCTTGATGAAAAGAGCAAAGGAATTAGGAGTTTCAAGAATTTTTTGCCTAACTTTTGAAACTAAGTTTTTTAGCAAACATGGATTTATAGAAATTGAAGGCGCTCAAGTTGAGCCTGAAATTTATCAACAATTACTAGAATCCTATGACGTAGGTATTGCCGAATTCCTAGATCTCGACAAAGTAAAACCAAACACCTTGGGAAATACCAGAATGATTAAACATTTAACAAAATAGTTTGTGGGTTTGTGAATTAAAACAAGTAATTATTATTTATTGATTAAATTATGAGAAAATCTCTTAGTAAGGCTAGATATTTAAGCCCATTAATTAGCTAATGGAACTCAACCAATAATATGTAAATAGGACATTTTAGAGAGGTGGTTGAGAGTTGTCGCCAAGTAATGTCTCATCTCTTGCTAAAACCGACGTCTCAGCGTTTACCAAATCAATTTTTCAGTTGTTTAAATTCAGAGTTATCGAATTATTATTGATTACTTCTTTACCAGCCATGTTCTTGGCTGCTAGAGGAATGCCATCTGTAAATGCAATTATTGGAACTTTATTTGGTGGTTCACTTGCTGCAGCAAGTGCTAATGCTTGGAATAGTTATCTAGATAGAGATATTGACTCAATAATGGATAGGACCTCTCAACGTCCATTGCCGCTAGGCAAATTAAGTCCATTGACCGCCCAGATCACAGCTACTTTGGTAGGAGCACTCTCTTTAATTGTGATGATGGCATTTACTAATTTACTAGCTACTTTCTTAACTCTCGTTGCAATTTTATGGTATGTAGTTTTATATACATTTATTTTGAAAAGAAAAAGTTCCCAAAATATTATTTGGGGTGGAATCGCTGGTTGTATGCCTGTGCTTATTGGATGGGCCGCTGTAACTAACAGTCTTTCCTGGCAAGCCTGGTTGTTATTCGTAGTTGTCTTCTTTTGGACACCGGCACACTTTTGGGCCCTTGCAATTAAATATAAGGAAGATTATGCTGCCGCAAGTATTCCTATGTTGCCAGTTGTTAAATCTCGTAAATATGTAAGCGTACAAATAATAATTTATGCAGTATTGACAGTTTTGTCTTCACTTTTGTTAACTTATGATTCAGAAATGGGAATCTGGTATTTAGCAATAGCATTAATTACTGGGTTTATATTTATTAGTCAAACTATTAGTTACCATTTTCACAAAATTGCCGAAACGGAAAAACAAAAGGCTATGAATGTTTTTCATGGCTCAATTACTTATTTAACTATTCTTAGTTTAGCAATCGTAGTTCTCACCATTATTCGCTAAATTTTTCAGTTATTGAGTTGTCTGGACTCAAGCCTGTTTCGAGTGCCCCTCTACTAGTTGTTGTTACCAGTGGGACTAAAATACGCTACTAATAGGGGTGGTTTTAATCCTTGACCGCGAAATTGCTTATTTACTTAAAAGTCGTACTATAGAAGTATAGGAAAAAACGCAGTTCCCAAAAGTTGAGTGGAGGTGGCTAAAGACAATGTTTGAAAGATTTACTGATCGTGCAAGACGAGTAGTAGTACTTGCACAAGAAGAAGCAAGAATGCTTAATCACAATTACATCGGTACCGAACATATTTTGCTTGGCCTAATTCACGAAGGCGAAGGCGTTGCCGCTAAATCACTTGAATCTTTAGGGGTCTCCCTTGAGTCAGTTAGATCTCAAGTAGAAGAAATTATTGGTCAAGGACAACAAGCACCATCAGGACATATTCCATTTACCCCCCGTGCCAAAAAAGTTTTAGAACTTTCTTTAAGAGAAGCTTTGCAATTAGGCCATAACTACATTGGTACCGAACATATTTTGCTGGGCCTTATTCGCGAAGGCGAAGGCGTGGCTGCTCAAGTATTAGTCAAACTAGGTGCAGATCTAAACCGAGTTCGTCAACAAGTAATTCAATTACTATCGGGCTACCAAGGAAAAGAACCATTAACTTCAGGTGCCCCAAATGAAGGCACCCCATCAACTTCATTGGTCTTAGACCAATTTGGCAGAAACTTAACCCAAGCAGCCCGCGATGGAAAACTTGATCCTGTAATTGGTCGAGAAAAAGAAATCGAAAGAGTAATGCAAGTTTTATCTCGTCGTACCAAAAATAATCCTGTATTAATTGGTGAGCCAGGAGTGGGTAAAACTGCGGTAGTTGAAGGTTTAGCCCAATTAATAGTTCATGGCGATGTTCCAGAAACCTTGAAAGACAAACAGATTTACACCCTTGATTTAGGTTCACTAGTTGCCGGTTCCAGATACCGCGGAGATTTTGAAGAAAGATTAAAGAAAGTCTTAAAAGAAATCCGTACCCGAGGCGACATTGTTTTGTTTATAGACGAAATACATACCTTAGTAGGGGCAGGTGCCGCTGAGGGCGCAATTGATGCAGCCTCAATTTTAAAACCAATGCTTGCTCGCGGTGAACTGCAAACAATTGGTGCGACCACTTTGGATGAATACAGAAGATATGTTGAAAAAGATGCCGCATTG
>ERZ890510.1691-NODE-1691-length-13862-cov-7.424350_pt1 | contig 13862 bp, 9 predicted proteins | sample MGYA00521265_ERZ890510 | MGnify/ENA primary metagenome ERZ890510 (study PRJEB32303, sample SAMEA104408624) | aquatic metagenome | biome: Brackish water; feature: Chemocline; material: water | place: Baltic Sea | collected 2014-10-26T21:54:00 | depth 110 m ...
TATAACTTTTTGAATTCAGGCTTTCTCATTTATCTCTAACTGTGGGACAGCAGTGCGCATTAGCGGGCTTTTTTTTGCTTAACTCTTTTACATAACGCCACTTATATAACGCTACGCTGAGTAACTAGCCAGCGTTATTTTGCTTAGCCTGTTCAGCGAGCTGTCGGCGTTTCACTTCTCTCGGATCGTTTGAAGCTCTGCCTCCTTCGGGCTTGACAGCTTCGGGTGTCGGAGCTGGCTTGGCCGCAACAGGTGCCGGAGCCGGAGCCGTTGCTGACTTGGCCGCAACAGGTGCTGGGGCCGGAGCCGTTTCTGGCTTGGCCGCAACAGGTGCCGGGGCCGGAGCCGCTTCTGGCTTGGCCGTAACAGGTGCCGGAGCCGGAGCCGTTGCTGACTTGGCCGCGACAGGTGCTGGGGCCGGAGCCGCTTCTGGCCTGGCCGTAACAGGTGCCGGTGCAGCTGGTTTACTATCAGTGCTGGCAGCAGGTGCCTGTCGTGCCGGTCTGGATCTGGGCTTCGCCGCTGCCGGACTGGTTTCTACACTCGCGGCTGGTGCGGCTTGTTGAACACTATTTTCAGTTGCTGGCGCTTGTGTCGGCACTGAAGCTGGAGCTGGGCTCGTTTGCTGTGTAGCAACTGCCTCAGCCTCAGCTGGTCTGTTCGCTTGCTGAGCAGACACAGGGCTGGCTGCTTCCACTACATTGCCATTAGCCTCAGACGTCTCGGGTCTCGGGCCTCGCTTGCGCTGATTAGAATTTCTTGGGCGTTTGTTCGCCGGTCTTCTTTGCGATCTTGGCTCTGTACTGGTTTGCTCTGTCTCTGTAGCCGCCGATTTTCTCGTGTCATTGGAACCCCGTTGCTTCTGTTCGGGATTTTCCTTAGCCTGACCTTGACCTTGAGCCTGATTTGGACTGCGGCGCGGCTGATTAGACGGCTTATTGGGTCTATCGCGTCGTTGATCATTGCGTTGTTGCGAAGAGCCGCGTGCTGATTGGTCACGCTGACCTTGGGCGCGTGGAGCCTGACGATTCCTGTTGCGATTGTTTTGTTGATTCCTGTTTTGCGCTGGCTTCTTCGCAGAAGAACCAAACAGCTTGGCAAACAATCGGGCAAAAAAGCCTTTCTTGGCGGCGGGTACCGGTGGTGTGCCTTGTATTCGCAGATTGCTGACTGCGGCTTGTTGGGCTGCCGCTTTAACAGCGGTTGGCTTCGCATTGGGAGCCGCTTCCGGTAGGGCGGTTATGTCGACCTCATAAGCCTCACCCTGCTGATTCACGCCAGTAATTTCGTAGTGGGGCGTTTCCAATTCGGGCTTCGGTATAATCGAGACAACGGTTCCGCTTTGTTGCTCGATCTCGGCGAGACCAACGCGCTTCTCGTTGAGTAAATACGATGATACAACCAGCGGAACAGTAGCCCTGACTTCCTTGCACTTTTCCTTGTTCGCTTCTTCTTGCAGGATTCGCAGAATAGAAAGCGAAAGCGACTCTACGTCTCTGATACTGCCTTGACCACTGCAGCGCGGACAAACGATGGCGCTGGTTTCTCCCAGCGAAGGTCGTAGACGTTGGCGCGACATTTCCAATAGCCCAAAGCGGGAGATACGTCCCACTTGAACCCGGGCGCGGTCAGCTTCGAGTGCGTCCCGCATACGATTTTCAACGTCGCGTTGATTGCGATTAGAGCTCATGTCGATGAAATCGATGACTACCAGGCCACCCATATCACGCAGTCTGAGTTGTCTTGCGATCTCATCGGCGGCTTCCAAATTGGTATTCAGGGCGGTTTCTTCGATATCTGCGCCGCGAGTCGCGCGGGAGGAGTTGATATCGATCGATATCAGCGCCTCGGTTGGATCGATTACCACAGAGCCGCCAGAAGGGAGTTTGACCTCGCGCTGGAAAGCACTTTCGATCTGGCTTTCTATTTGATAGCGATTAAAAAGCGGCAGTTTGTCCGTATACAGTTTGATGCGATTTTCATACTGCGGCATAACCTGCTTGATGAAGTGAATTGCCTCATCGAAGGATTCCTGGGTATCAAATAGCACTTCGCCAATATCCTTGCGCAGGTAATCCCGGATTGTACGGATGATGACATTGCTTTCCTGATAGATCAGGAAAGGGGCAGGCTTTGTTGTTTCTGCCTCCTGAATCGCCTGCCAGAGGGCGAGCAAGTAATCCAGATCCCATTGCAGTTCTTCTTCTGCTTTGCCGACACCGGCCGTTCTGACAATCATTCCCATGCCGTCAGGAATAGTCAGACCACGCAGGGCTTCACGTAACTCTGATCTTTCATCGCCCTCAATGCGGCGAGATATGCCACCCGCCTTGGGGTTGTTTGGCATTAATACCAGATAGCGCCCGGCAAGACTGACATAGGTGGTAAGCGCCGCACCCTTGTTGCCGCGTTCTTCTTTCTCGACTTGCACGATGACTTGCGTGCCTTCGGGAACAAGCTCCTTGATATTGTTGCTCTTTACGTCTTTCGAGTAGTACTGACGGGAAATTTCTTTAAGTGGCAGGAAGCCGTGCCGATCTGCGCCGAAGTCGACAAACGCCGCTTCGAGACTGGGCTCGACGCGCGTGACTCTTCCGCGATAGATATTGGCTTTCTTCTGCACTCGGGTACGGTTTTCGATGTCCAGATCGTACAGACGCTGACCATCAACGAGGGCAACACGAAGCTCTTCTTCCTGTGTTGCATTAATAAGCATTCTTTTCATAATTAGTTCACTTTCTGTTGAACCAGATAAGTAAACTCAGGAGGGATATTCGTGGCTGACAGCCCCTGACGACGCGGTATTGGCGCAATGTCAGGCACAATATAAAAGCAGGATCTGGCAGATCGGTGCTCTAGGTACGCAAACTAGTTTTCAACAATAACACTTCAGACTGGCGTCAATTAACTGCCGATAGTCGTATTCGCTCACTTGGAGGCCTTTTGAGGGCATTCTGTTTTGCATTTAACTTATTGTTTTTTATTGAAATTATTAGTTTGTCTGTACTGTTTCATTGTTTCCCCGCTGATTGTTACTGGCTCTTTTAGCACAGTCTCAGCCGGGTTCTTCGAATAGGTATTCCTAAATTTATCCGGTTTTATCTAGTCATACCCTGTAGCTGCATGACATAAAAATATGTGTTTATGGTGGCAGTCTCCGTAGCTATCCGCTAGATATCTTGTTCAGGATAAATAGTCTTATGAAGCTGTAATTCTGCCTCTGTGGCCTTTAAACGGCCTCTTTTTGAGTGTCTTCATTCGCGAGTCAGATACAGCTTGTAGGTCTGGTTCAACTCTGAGCGCACTCGATTATCTGCTTTTGGCTCAAAATGTCCTGTTTTTGCAGATGTGCCCCGTCTTTTAAATAGATTGGAGCATCGCGGAGCAATATAGCAGCAAAGTTAACAGGACTCAATTGCCTCAGCCGGTTTTGTTAAAGAATTTCCCAAAAAAACAATAACCTGCAACGATAAGCAAAGGTCATGTCCTAATTGGGCGATAAACCGTAAGCGCGTGTGCATTTTACCGGTACAAGGCAGTGTTTACCCGTTGATTTAGATGGAGTAGATGGCTTGATAAAAAAATGGACTGTGCTTAGAATAGCCCAGCAAGTGGCTTTGTCAGTACAAAGACACAAAAATCAAAGACATAGCTGGCAAAATCAAAATAAAATCAGGTTTTATCCCTGGTAAAATAAATAAAAACAGGCAGACACCAGTAAAATCAAGGCATACCGGCGGCTTCAGAGCAGAATCAACTCCCTGCTGTGCAGGCTTTTCGCGCCTCTGAGTGACCTGCAAATACCCTAGGGGCTAGATTGATGACTATTTATTCCTACTATCGAACTTCTGAACTGGAAGCTTCACTCGAAGAAGAGCTACTGGCCGCCGTACTTGAGCCTGAAATGCTCGCAATACAAACCTATTGCCTTAGACAGAGCTGGTTTATGACCCAAACCCTGTCAGATTCGAACTGCGACTGGTCTAGAGAGTTCTTCAAACGCGAGGCCGGGAAGGAATTGAACAGTTTACTGCAAGCGGGTGACGTTATTCTTTGCAGCAAGCTGGAACGCATTTGCAGTTCCAGCCATGAGGTCATGAACCTGCTGGCTAAACTGAAAGAGAAATCCGTGCGGCTACATATAGTCGAACTGGGTGGCGACATCACCAACCCTGAGTTGTTTGTCAATTTCGCCAAGGTGTGCGAAATATTTTCGGCGCTGGAGAAGCGCAAATCGGCAGAAAGAATAAAAGGTGTTAAACAACGACAGCGAAAGCAGGGTCGCTACCTGGGTGGCAGTCGTCCATTCGGTTATATGATTCATGAAAATGGTCGCTTGATCGAGAATCCGATGGAACAGCGGGTGTTGAGAAAAATCATGGTTCTGAAGAAGCAGGGTAAATCCCTGCGATCAATTTCAGGCGAAGTCTCTACGCCAGTGATGCCGATAAGCTTCAAAACAGTGCAGAGATTGTTGCAGCGACACGCCGCCTAACGGCGATTAGTATGGCGATCGATTAATGTGCCTGTCGATTAAAAATGGGGGAGAGCATGGGCTCTCTTCAACACTGGCTTCAGCATTTTTGTAAGCACTTTATCCAAAGCGTTCAAGCGACGCTAAGTTCCGACGGCCTATTGCGCGTTGCCTATTTCCAATAGCTGGCTGCAATCTCCAGCAATCCTCGCAGGTGGAGCAATAAGGCTTGACCATGACTAGACCGTTCTCAGTGTTTATCGGTTTGCGCTATACGCTAACTCAAAAACGCAATTTCTTACTCTCCTTCGTGTCTTTAATTTCAATGCTCGGTGTCAGTCTGGGAGTGATGATTCTCATCGTCGCGCTTTCGGTGATGAATGGGTCGATTTCAAGGCTGCGATCGGAGGCACTTAAATCGGTGCCTCATGTCACCATATCAGGCGCTTCGATCGCCGATAATTGGAGGCGACAGGCGGCGGTGGCGATGAGCTCGGAGCAGATACTGGCAGCGGCGCCTTTTCTTCAGGGCGAGGCAAATATTCTCTATCAGGGACAAAACCAATTTATCAGTTTGCGCGGTGTTGATGCCTCTCTCGAAGGTGGGGTTGTTGACAATCCGGGGCGTCGCTATGAGGAATTACTCGGCGTTCTTGCCGAGACGGATAACGGCATTATTCTTGGCACGCAACTGGCGAGCAGTTTAGGAATCTTTAGCAGCGGTGAAGTGAGTGTTACTGCCCTCAGCAGTTTATTGGGGCGCAACTTGTCCGATACGCAGGGCTTCAGGGTGATCGGCTTTGCGGATTTTGGGTTTTATGGCAATAGCGATATTGCCTTGATCAATCTTGCCCAGGCTGAAATTTTATTCCAGCAAGACGCAGGTGCAAATTTGCAGTTGCGACTTCGAGTCGCCGATGTGTTTTCGGCTGAGGCGGCGGCGCGTAGCGCGCTGGCGCAATTTAGTGATATTGCTATTCAGCCATGGAATGAAACCCAGGCCAGCTTATTTAACGCGCTAAAAATGGAGAAAATAATTACCAGTTTTATGTTGCTGATGATTGTGCTCATCGGTGCGGTGAACATAGTGTCTACTCTGGTCATGGCGGTTGCGGATAAGGGGGCGGATATTGCGATTCTCAGAACCATGGGCGCGAGCAAAAGCACCATCATGAAAATATTTATCGTGCAGGGCCTGGTCGCCGGCGTGTTTGGTACGATCGTCGGTGCCGTGCTGGGAGTGGTTCTTGCACTCAGCATAAGCGATATCAGTTTGATTCTGGAGCGTTTGATAAACGCCGTGTTTACCGATGCCAATGTTTATCTAATCTCGCATCTGCAAACGCAGATAAACTTTGCAGAGATTGCCTGGGTATGTTTGGCGGCCTTGTTTATCAGTTTTTTAGCCACCTTATATCCGGCTTATCGTGCCAGCAAGATACAACCGGCCGAAGTATTGAGATACGAGTAGGTCGGTGCGATTTTGTGAAAAACAGTTGTCCTCAATAGAAAAAGAAGACGAAGAAAATTTTAATAGTGATAATTGAATGTCGCCCTGCGAGATAATGAGACGGTGGCGAGATGAATAAAAGAGAATTATGAATTTAACGCAAACAGTATTGGCCTGTGAAAATCTCGAGAAGACTTATTCTCAGGGTCCGCAAGTGGTGCAGGTATTAAAAGGCATTAATCTGAAGGTGCTTCGTGGTGAGCAGATTGCAATCGTAGGCAGCTCCGGTTCCGGTAAGACGACGCTGCTTAATTTATTGGGAGGTCTTGATTTGCCAACGGCGGGCAAGGTTACTATCGCGGATAAAGATCTGGCTCTGGCCAACGAAACCGAGCGCGGCTTATTACGTAATAAATATCTGGGCTTCGTGTATCAGTTTCATCATCTATTGGGGGAATTTACCGCGCTGGAAAATGTTTGCATGCCGTTACTCATCGCCGGGATGGGCGCCAGCGCCGCGAGCGAAAAAGCCAGTGCGATGTTGCAGCGCGTAGGGCTGGGCAATCGCATGCCGCACAAGCCTTCTGAATTGTCCGGTGGCGAGCGCCAACGGGTCGCGATCGCCAGGGCTCTGGTCAGCGAGCCGAGCTGTGTGCTGCTCGATGAGCCTACAGGAAATCTGGACCGACAGACGGCGCTGGAAATACACGATCTAATGAGTGAATTAAACCGCACGCTGGGAATTAGTTTTATCGTTGTTACCCACGATGAACAATTGGCCAACTCAATGCAGCGAAAATTGACCCTGGACGACGGGGTTTTACATGAGGCATAAACCGCATGAGCGATAAGCCGGTCTCCTTACCTCGCTATATTGCCTTTCGCTATGTAAGCGCAGGCAAGAGAAGTCATCTGGTCTCCTTTATGTCGATAATTTCAATCTTTGGTCTGGCTTTGGGTATTGCGATATTAATAATCGTGTTGTCGGTGATGAATGGCTTTGATCAAGAGATGCGGCAAAACATATTAGGCATAGTGCCGCATATCACCATTAGTTCCGATGAAAATCTGAGTCAGGCGGCGTGGGATGAGATTGAGTCAATAAGTAGTCAGCACCCGGATGTGCTAAGCACGGCGCCGCTAATTCAGGCGATGGGTGTGGCCGCGACCGCCGCCGGTAATAAAGGAGTGTTGATTAATGGTGTCGATGCCGTGGCGGAGGCAGAAACTTCCGCTATCGGCAGATTTATGCGCTCGGGCAGTATCGCTGCCCTGCAACAGTCGAAGTGGGGCATTGTCATCGGGGAGACTCTGGCGACGCGACTGGCAGTGAGTGTTGGTGATAAGATTGATCTGTTCTCTCCCGCTATCGGGATGAACCCACTGACCCCGCTGGCAACGTTTCGCGGCTTCGAGCTTGTCGGAGTTTACAAAGTAGGTTCAGAAGATCTGGATAGTAATCTGGTTATGATTAACCTGGCCGCCGCCCGCGCACTTTTTAAAATTCGCTCGCCCTACAATGCATTGACGCTTCGAACCACAGATGTCTTGCAGGCGGAAAAGATTCGCGTGCAACTGGATGCAACATTGCCCGGTGATGTTAGAACCCAGAGCTGGACCGCAACACTGGGCAGTATTTATCAAAATATTCAATTCTCCCGCTCCATCATCAGTTTTATGTTGTGGCTGTTAATCGGCGTGGCGGCGTTCAATCTGGTGGTTAGCCTGATTATGATAGTGCGAGACAAGCGCGGCGATATCGCTATCTTGCGCACGCTGGGCGCCAGCCCGGCGACGATAAATCATATCTTCATGTGGCAGGGCTGTTTCATCGGCTTGCTTGGCATTATTGTCGGAGTAAGCGCCGGTATCCTGGGTTCGCTGAATGTCAGCCGGCTGGCTGCTTTCATCGAGCAGCGATTTTCCATTCAATTGTTAAATGCCGAAGTGTACCCGATCGATTTCCTGCCTTCGCAGTTGAACATGGTCGATGTCGTACTTGTCGCCTTCGGCGTACTTGTGCTGTCACTGTTGGCTACCCTCTATCCTGCCAGGCGCGCGGCGGCTATTCAGCCGGCAGAAGCACTGCGCGCAGAGTAATTCTCCCGCTGGCTCGCGTTTAAGCCCGGCCTTCACTAGCTTTAAGTCTTCAAGGGAATGAGGATGAGTCTTTGCGCAGCGCCTTGCTGGCATATTGTCTGGGATTGCTGAGTCTTGGCTATCCCTTATTACAAGCGGCGGATATTTCTGCTGTCATAAAGCCTGCGCTGGCAGGTTTGCTGCTGCTCTCGATTGCGGCCTTTGTCACGTCGAGGGGGAGGGGCAGCCCCGGGGGTTTTCGGCTGCTATTAAATACCTCCTGCTTTGCCGCGGGTATTCTCTGGCATGGGCTGTGGGCAAACGGCATTTTGCAACAGCGGCTACCGTTTGAACTGGAAGGAATCGATCTGCTATCCGAAGGGGTGATCGTGAGTTTGCCGCAGAGAAATTCACTCAGTCAGCAGTTTGAGTTTCAGATCACTCACAGCGATGCCGGGTTTAGTCAGCGCAAGGTGTTATTGAATTATTACGGTGGGGAGACTGTTGAGCCGGGTCAGCGCTGGCGATTTTTACTGCGCCTGAACAGACCGCACGGCTTTGCCAATCCGGGCGGTTTCGATTACGAGGCCTGGCTTTTTCAGCGGGGGATAAGCGCCAAGGGTTATATCAGAACAAGTGTGAGCAACGAATTGTTGCCTGACCGAAACTGCACCTCCTCGTGTAGGAACTCATTACTTTCGTTGACTCCCGCAAAGGCCTTACTGAGTTCAGCTCGCTTTCGGCTGCGCCGCAAACTGCTCGATGTTATGCAGGACTCTCGCTATAGCGGCATAATATTGGCATTGGTATTGGGAGACAGAAGCCATGTTGAAGCCGCTGACTGGCAACGGCTCACCGACTCCGGCAGCAACCATCTGTTTGTAATCTCTGGTTTACATATCGGCATGATTGCCGGTTTTTGTTTCAGCTTGACCCGGTCACTACTGCGCCTGTTTCCGCGTATCGGCTTGTGGGTTCCAATGCAGAAGCTATCCGCATTAATGGCGATTCTGGCGGCGGTGATTTACGCCTTGCTGGCGGGGCTTAGTTTGCCGACACAGCGCGCGCTGGTGATGATTGTTGTTTTTATGCTGGGCCAGTTGGCTAACCGTCGTTATCTGGTTTCTTTTCGATTTGTGTTGGCGCTGGCTATCGTGCTTAGCCTGAATCCGTTGGCCGCCTTGAATGCGGGCTTCTGGTTTTCGTTTATTGCTGTCGGCGCACTGCTGATGTGCATGGACGCAGGAGTTGCGGCACCTGATGTCGACACCGAAGTTCAAGCCAGATTTGAGCGCGCTAAATCCTTTGCCACAAAAACCTATCGTTACATGCTAAGGCCTCAGCTGATTGTTTTTTTCGCGCTGCTCGTGCCTCTGGTATTTTGGACTCAGCAACTTTCGTTGTTGGCCCCGCTGGTTAATGTCGTTGCCATACCGCTGGTCGGTTTTGTGGTAGTGCCTTTGTGCTTACTCGGCCTGGTGTTGCTGAGTTTTACTGAAGCGTTCAGTCATGGGTGTTTGTTGCTGGCCGAGTTTGTCCTGACTGGCTTTTTTGAATGCTTGCAGTGGCTGCTACAAGAAACGGATTCATGGGCAGTTATCCAGTTGGGCAGCTTGCATCCCTGGCAATTTATTTCATCGGCATTGGCGGTGATGATTTTGTTGTTGCCCAGGGGAATAATAAATCGCGGCTTGATTATTCCCCTGAGTCTGCCGCTGCTATTGCCGCCGCCACCGCAAGGAGCGGTAAGCGAGGAGGGTGTCATCAAACTGCATATCCTGGACGTGGGTCAGGGTCTGGCGGTTATTGTACAGACCGCCAGGCATTCTCTTGTGTATGACACCGGGGCGAATCTCAGCGCCGAATTTAATATGGGGGCGGCGGTACTGGTTCCGGTGCTGCGCACATTGGCAATCAACAAGCTGGACCGGATAGTCATTAGTCACGGCGATAATGATCATGCCGGCGGCTTGTCCGGGCTGCTGTCTGCGATACCGGCCGATGCCATCTACAGCAGCACCGCGCAACTGAACACCGAGCAAGTTATCTTGCCCTGCAGCGGAGGCCAGCGCTGGAATTGGGATGGCGTCGAATTTCGATTTCTGTCCATGGCGGCGGACACTTTATCCCCGAGCACTCTATCCCCCAACAATTTATCCCCAAATAACAATTCCTGTGTCTTACAACTGTTGAGTGGAAAAAACAGCGTGCTGTTGCCGGGCGATATCGAAGCCCAGACAGAGAGAAAACTGGCGCTGAAATACGCGAAGGGCTTGCGAGCCACAATTATCGTCGCCCCCCATCATGGCAGCAAGACTTCCTCTAGCTACAGTTTGCTAAAAAACGTGAATCCTGACTATGTGGTGTTCTCCTCCGGCTATCAAAACAGTTTCAATCATCCCAGCGAACAAATTGTTACCCGCTACACAGAATTCGCAGCAATTCCTCTCGCTACGGCCAAATCAGGTATGATTAGCTTTACTGTCAAGCCACAGGTCGCGATCGAAATGCCGCGGCAGTATCGAGCGGAAACTTCTCGTTATTGGCATTAATCAGAGGCAGGGCTCATGCCGATAACCCGCTGGGGTGTCGCTGCATGGGATGCGGGACTTTGAATATGATAAAGTTGTCAATCGGTTGAGCGGAGAAAGCGCGTGGTAGAACTAATAAGGGCTGGTGGTTTATTGATGGTGCCCATACTGCTTTGTTCGATTGTGGCGATCGCCATCGTAATAGAACGATTCTGGACCCTGAGCACAGCCCGCATTACGCCCAAATACGTGCTTGCCCAGGTCTGGACCTGGTTAAAAAACAATCAGCTGGATTCCAACAAACTACGTGAGCTGCGCTTGTCGTCGCCCCTGGGTCAGGTGCTTGCGTCAGGGCTGCTGAGCTCACGCTATGGCCGCGCCGCGATGATAGAGAGTATCGAGCAGACGGCGGCGCAAGTAGTGCATGATATGGAGCGCTATCTGAATACGCTGGGTACCATTGCGGCGATAACGCCGCTGTTGGGTCTGTTAGGCACTGTGGTAGGTATGATCAGGGTATTTAGTGAGATCATGCTGCAGGGAACTGGAAACGCCAATGCACTGGCCGGCGGTATCTCGGAAGCATTGATTTCGACTGCCGCAGGTTTGACGGTGGCGATTCCTACCTATATGTTTCACCGCTTCTTTACCCGCAAGGTGGATTCGCTGGTACTCAACCTGGAGCAGGAATCGATCAAATTGGTTGACGCCTTGCGCAGTGACCGAAAAGTTGAAGTGAAATAGAGCGCAGAGCAAGGGAAATACCCGACTCGGAGCACTTCCCCATTCACAGTAAAAATGGAAATACAGCGGACTTAAGGTGAAATTTAAACGGACGATCAGAGAAGAGCTTGCGATCAATATCACGCCGCTGATCGACGTGGTATTTTTACTGCTTATCTTCTTTATGGTGACGACAACCTTTAATCGTGAAACACGCCTGTTGGTTAATCTGCCCGAAGCCAATGCCGAACTGGTGGAGAGCCAGCCGAGTCAGATTGAAATTATTGTCGCCCGCGATGGCAGTTATTCTATTAATGGCAGGGCGCTGGTGAATACGCGCCTAGAAACACTGGTGCAGGGACTGGAGATAGAATCAGGCGGCGATCGCAGCCTGCCAATATTGCTGGTCGCCGATGCCGAATCTACCCATCAGTCGGTTGTTACGGCGATGGATGCAATTGGACAGTCTGGTTTTACCCGGCTGAATATAGCCACTCAAAGATATGAAAATACAGGAACGATATCCGCTAATCCCTTATGAGAAAATCCAGACGTAGTAGCAGCACCCAGAAAAGCTGGCCACTGTACAAGCGGCTTCTGCGCTATGTGCTTCCCCATAGACCCGCCATGTTCGCGGCCCTGCTTGGCTACATTATTTTTGCCGCAAGTGCCCCGGCGACATCCCAGTGGCTGGGCTGGACCATTGATGCTATCGCCGAAGGAGATTATTCCAGCATTCGAATTCTGAGCCCGTTACTGTGTATGGCGATAGTGCTGGTGCGGGGGGTTGGTGGGTTTCTGGGAAGCTACTCGCTGGCGAATGTTTCTAATCACATCGTGCATAAATTGCGCTGTGAATTAAGTCAGCATTTGATCATGCTGCCCGCCAGTTATTTTGATAAGAATACCACCGGCCGGCTGGTATCCAAACTCATCTACGATGTGAATCAGATGACCGGAGCCGCCAGCAATGCCGTGGCGGTGATCTTCCGTGAGGGCCTGATGGTAATCGGCCTGTTTTCCTTTCTGCTGTATATGGATTGGAAGTTGAGTCTTACCTTTCTGCTGATTGCACCGCTGGTAGGCAAGGTTGTTTCTCTCGCGTCCAAACGATTCCGCCGCTATAGCACCCAGATGCAGGATTCGATGGGAGACGTTACCCAGATCACCAACGAAACCATTAAAGGCTATCGTGTTATTCGCACCTTTAATGCGCAAGATTTTGTCAACAGCAAATTACTAAGTGCCAGTGAAAGTAATCGCCGACAAAACATGAAGATGGAATTTACCCGCAGCGCCAGTACGCCGCTGATTCAATTCATCGTCAGTATCGCGATGGCGTTACTGGTGTGGCTTGCGCTGTCACCGGAGTTTTTTGCGGATAAAACGCCGGGTGACTTTGTCGCTTTTCTTGGCGCCGCCGGCTTGATGGCGAAACCCATTCGGCAGTTAACCCAGGTCAATTCCATTATTCAACGCGGTTTGTCCGGAGCACACAGCATCTTTTCATTGCTCGATGAAGACGCCGAACAGGACGCGGGCAACTATTCTCTTGAGCGTGCCACGGGTCGGATCGTGTTTAATAATGTCAGTTTTTCCTATAAGCCCGGAGTCAAGACGCTGGACAATGTCAGCTTTGCGGCTGAACCGGGACAGACCATCGCCCTGGTCGGAAAATCCGGTAGTGGTAAATCCAGTCTGGTGAGTTTGATCGCGCGCTTTTACGATAATCAAGAGGGAGAAATCAGTCTCGATGGCGTGCCACTTCAGGACTATCGACTCGCCAATCTTCGCCAACATATTGCCCTGGTCACCCAGCAGGTAGTGCTTTTTAATGGCACGGTGGCAGAAAATATCGCCTATGGTAGCGAAGGCGTTTCGCGTGAGAAAATTGAGCAAGCCGCGAACAACGCGCACGCCATGGAATTTATTGAGCAGTTTGCCGAAGGCCTGGATACCCATGTTGGCGACGATGCGCGTTTGTTATCCGGAGGCCAGCGGCAGCGAGTTGCGATCGCGCGCGCATTACTCAAAGATGCACCGATCTTGATCTTTGACGAAGCGACCTCTGCGCTCGACTCTGAATCTGAAATGCATATTCAGCAGGCGCTGGATAATTTAAGAAAGGGGCGAACCACTTTCGTGATTGCTCACCGCTTATCGACCATCGAAAATGCGGACTTGATTTTGGTGATGGACAAGGGAAAAATAATCGAATCCGGAACCCATGCAGAATTGCTGGCGAAACAGGCAAAATATTCCCAGTTGCATGCAATTCAATTCTCGGAAAATACGGCGGCGAAAGCGGAATGAATTTTCTCGAAAAGGCATGGTACAAAAAAGCACGATGGCTAATTTTGTTGTGGCCATTGTCGCTGCTATTTCAATTGCTTGCCGGCATCAGGCGCAAGCTGCAAGAAACTAAAACGCCACCGGCGTCGCATAAAGTTCCGCTGATTGTGATTGGTAATATCTCGGTGGGAGGCACGGGCAAAACACCGCTGTTAATTGCGCTGGCCAGCAAACTCAAGGAGCAGGGTTTCAAGCCTGGAATTATTAGTCGTGGTTATGGCGGCGTTGGGGCGGACTATCCTTTGCAGCTTGA
>ERZ890510.1693-NODE-1693-length-13849-cov-4.598159_pt1 | contig 13849 bp, 13 predicted proteins | sample MGYA00521265_ERZ890510 | MGnify/ENA primary metagenome ERZ890510 (study PRJEB32303, sample SAMEA104408624) | aquatic metagenome | biome: Brackish water; feature: Chemocline; material: water | place: Baltic Sea | collected 2014-10-26T21:54:00 | depth 110 m ...
CGCTGCACCGCCAAATCGCCATGTGAGGTCCTATGATGGTCATAGTGGGCGAAATTTTGCCCCTGAACGTAATGATAAAAATATCAATATTTATGATGCCTTAAGAAAACATCTGCTTGAGCTTCAAAAAACAGGCAAGAAAACATACATTGCCAGTTATAGCATCGGCGCCCGCGACCGATTAAGCTCTGTACTCAGCGATCACGGTATGGGGCGTCATCACCTGATTGATAAGTGGAAAAATGTAAATGCTTTAGCCAATGATAGCATTGGCTTGATCATATTACCCTTAGAACATGGTTTTGAGAGTAAAAAATTTGCCATAGTCTCAGAACAAGACATTTTAGGGGACCGGCTTATCCGAAAGGTCCGCCGCAATAAAAAAGCGGAAAACTTTATTTCAGAAGCCTCCGCCCTGACCCCGGGTGATTTGGTCATTCACATGGATCATGGCATCGGAAGATATATAGGCCTTAAGACAATTGATGTCAGTGGTGCGGCCCATGACTGCGTTTTTCTTACCTATCACGGCGGCGATAAACTCTATGTTCCCGTTGAAAATATTGAAATATTAAGCCGTTATGGCAGTGAAGATAGCGACGGTAAACTTGATAAATTGGGCAGTGTCGCTTGGCAAGGACGTAAAGCAAAACTTAAAGTCCGCATTCGTGAAATGGCTGATGAATTAATAAAAGTGGCTGCTGAACGTGCTTTACGTAAAGGTGAAGTCATCAGGCCTACTGATGGTCTATATAACGAATTTTGCGCCCGTTTCCCCTATACAGAAACCGATGATCAATTAAGGGCCATTGCCGATATAATCACAGACCTTTCAAGCGGGCGTCCCATGGATAGATTAATTTGTGGTGATGTTGGTTTTGGTAAAACGGAAGTTGCTCTACGCTCTGCATTTCTTGCCGCCATGGAGGGATATCAAGTGGCGATTGTTGCCCCAACAACCCTATTGGCGCGTCAACATTATAAAACCTTTAGTGAGCGTTTTAAAGGATTAGCCATTAAAGTCGGCCATCTATCGCGCTTAGTGACGCAAAAGGATCAGAAATTAACGCGCGAAGAAATAGCAACTGGTGATTGTCAAATTGTTATCGGAACTCATGCGGTTCTTGGCAAGTTGGTTCATTTTAATAATTTGGGCTTACTGGTCATTGATGAAGAACAACATTTTGGAGTTGCCCATAAAGAACAACTTAAAAAGATAAAAAATAATGTTCATGTACTAACCCTAACCGCAACACCAATACCGAGGACCTTGCAACTGGCGATGAGTGGTATACAGGGGTTAAGTTTAATCGCAACTCCGCCCGTAGACCGTCTCGCCATTAGAACATTTGTCCTGCCTATGGATGATTTGGTGATCAGGGAAGCCTTGCTTCGCGAACATTATCGCGGTGGGCAAAGTTTTTATGTTTGTCCGCGCATTTCTGATTTAAAAGAAATCTCTGAACTTTTAACAGAGCTGGTCCCTGAGGTTAAAGTCATTACCGCTCACGGGAAGATGGCCCCCGGACAAATCGAAGATGTTATGAACGCCTTTTATGATGGGGCTTATGATGTGCTTCTTAGTACAACTATTGTTGAAAGCGGCCTTGATATCCCCACGGCCAATACCATGATTATTCATCGGGCCGATAATTATGGCCTTGCTCAGCTCTATCAACTTCGTGGCCGGGTTGGTCGTTCAAAAACGAGGGCTTATGCCTATTTAACCTTGCCGCCGCGTCGCATACCCACACCACAGGCGGAAAAAAGACTTCATGTATTGCAAACCTTGGATACTCTCGGCGCAGGTTTTAGTCTCGCCAGTCATGATTTAGATATTCGTGGTGCAGGAAACTTGCTCGGTGACGAACAATCAGGCCACATTAAAGAAGTGGGTATTGAACTTTATCAACAAATGCTTGAAGAGGCTGTCGCCAGCGCCAAATCAGGATCATTTGAAGAAGACCAAGAACAAGGTTGGTCACCGCAAATTAATGTGGGAGCATCGGTGATGATCCCCGAAAGATATGTTAAAGACCTTAATTTAAGAATGTCCCTTTATCGACGCCTAGCAGAATTAGACAGTAAACAATCCATAGATGATTTTGGCGCAGAACTGATTGACCGCTTTGGAAAACTTCCAGAAGAAGTAGAACATCTTCTTAAAATTATAGAAATTAAACTGTATTGTAAAAAAGCGGGTATTGAAAAAATTGAAACGGGGCCTAAAGGGGCTATTGTTTCTCTTAGAAATTCAAAATTTGCTAATCCCGCAGGTCTTATTGAATTTCTGACCTCCCAAGGGACAGTGGCTAAAATAAGACCCGATCATAAATTGGTTTATGTTCGTAAATGGTCAAAAATTGAAAACCGACTTATCGGCTCGCTCAATTTGTCAAAAACATTGGCTAAAATTGCCGCAAAAAAATAAATTAATTAATTAAAATTTTTTATATCTGTTAAGAGATATTTAGAAATTTACACCTATTATGAACTCATGATAAATGCAATGAGTACAAGTATATCAGGATTATTAGCAGCCAGCACGAGGGCCAGCACTGCGGCCAATAACATTGTTAATGCTTATAATACCTCAACACCGGCCGGCGGGGATAACTCTACAGCGGCCTTAAGGTCTGCGCGTGCCTACGTCCCTCAAAGAACATTAAATGTTTCCGGTAAAAACGGCGGCGTCATTGCAACAACAGTGCCAATTAGTCCATCATCTTATGAAGTTTATAGCCCAGATAATCCTGTTTCGAATCAACAGGGCTTTGTTAGCGTTCCTAATGTAGATCCCGTGGTTGAGTATGCAGAATTAATTCGTGCCACTCACGCTTATAAAGCAAACGCGGCAGTGATTAGAACATTGAATGAAACTTTTGATGCGGCATTAGATATAATTAAATAATTTATGTAATTAATAGTTTAGGTAATAAATATGAGTGATACTAAAAATAATACTGAGGAAGAAATTAAAGACCTTATTAAACTTGCCCACAACAATAGTAAAAGCGGGCGAGCTGATCTGTTTGATAAAATCACCAGTTTAATAGAATCACGTCATCAACAAATTTCAACATCAGAAATTGATTTGATGATGGATATTTTAGGCTCTCTGATTGCCGAAGTCGAAGTGACTTTAAGAAAGAAACTGTCTTTTAAACTCGCTGATAGTGTTGACGTTCCCGTTGAGCTTATCCTTCTACTTGCCAATGATGAAATTGAGGTCGCCAATCCTATTCTGATCCAAAACACATTACTTTCTGATAAAGAACTTGTCCGCATCATTCAGATGAAATCACGTCAACATCAACTAAGTATTGCCGCCCGCAGCAGTCTCTCATCAGAAGTATGCCGTGAATTAATTAAAACCAATGATGATGGTGTAATCATTACCATGCTTACCAATGTGGAAGCTAAAATTGATAATGAAACTATTGAAAAAATAGTAGAAAAATCAAAAACCAGAGAAGTTTTACAATCACCTCTAGTTCATCGTCATGATTTGCCACGTAATATAGCAGCAAGAATGTATTCATGGATTTCTATGTCTTTAAAAAGTGAACTTCTTGAAATTCACTCATTCACACACCATGAATTAGAAAAAATAATATCAGAAAGCCTTGATGAATTAAGAACAGAAGATGCGTCATTTGATAATGATTATAATGCTCAAAAAACGCTTATAAAAAAGCTCAAAACCGCCAACAAATTGGAAAATTCTTTCTTAATGAAAAGCTTACGCCAAGGAAATACTCTATTATTTGAATTGGCCTTTGCGGAGATAGTAAATATTCCCCACGAAATCATGTGTAATATTCTTTATGAACGTGGGCCTTCTGCACTCGCGATTGCCTGTTGTGCGGCAAAAATTGATAGATCTGTGTTTTTAACCATGTTCCGCCTAACGCGAGAGGCAAAAATGATGGATACTGAATTATCAGAATCGGAAATTGAACATACCTATAATCAATTTATCAATACCGATAAACAGCGCTCTAGAAGCATATTGCATAAATGGGTTGAAGATAGCACCCATAGTCCTATATTCTAATTTACCGATATAAACTCGAGCTAAAGGTATAGGCACAAATATGTCTAAAAATGACATTAAACTTGCATTGGTAGTTGCTGATAGTGAAGAGGCAATTAAATCTGGTCAGCAATTGAAAGAGCTTTATGATTTTGTTCCTATAGATCAGGCGGATACCATTGTTGTTCTTGGCGGCGATGGCTTTATGTTACATCTCATTCATGAAACTTTACAAATAAGCAAACCTATATTTGGAATGAATTTAGGCACAATTGGTTTCCTGCTTAATCAATATCAGCCCGATGGTTTAATCAAACGTATCTCAAATGCTATCCCTTTTTCCATGTACCCGTTAAAAATGAACGCCACATGCCTCAATGGCAAAGAAACAGAGGCCCTAGCCTTTAATGAAGTATCCTTACTACGCGAAACAAAACAGACGGCAAAAATAAAAATCTTCATTGATGACAAACTAAGATTAGAAGAACTCGCTTGCGACGGTATTTTATTATCGACCCCCGCCGGCAGTACTGCCTATAATTTATCGGCTCACGGGCCCATATTACCTATGCAGGCAAATATTTTAGCTATGACCCCCATTAGCGCCTTTCGCCCACGGCGTTGGCGCGGTGCTTTAATTCCACAGAATGCCTCGGTACGTTTTGAAATTATTGATCCAAAAAAGCGACCTGTTAGCGCCGTTGCCGATACCATTGAAGTCAGAAATGTAAAAAGTGTCAGCGTGGTACAAGATTATGATAATGCGAAAATATTATTATTCGACGAAGAACACACCCTAGAAGAGCGCATTTTCAACGAACAATTTATAAGCTAATTTAAATGATTATTTTATCGCTTATTTAGCCAGCGGTAATAATACTGTAAATTCAGAGCCCACATCAACTTCACTTTTTAAGATGATATCACCACCCATTTGTCGAGCGAGGTGTTTGGAAATATGCAACCCAAGCCCAGTACCTTCTTCTTTACGAGAATAAATATGGCCGCGATCTTGGTGGAATTTTTCAAAGACCAGGTCTTGTTGCTCGCTTGAAATACCGATTCCAGTATCCCAAATGGTTATGCCAATGATATTATCAGCCATTTCCTTAGTACGCACACCGATTTTGCCATTTTCTTGAGTAAATTTAACAGCGTTGCTCATCAAATTAACAAAAATTTGCGTTGCACGTCGTTCATCTACAAATAAATTATGATCAATATCGATCTTAATTGTGCTTGTATCTATATTCTTATTATTAGCGTTCATAACAACCAAGTTTAAGGCATTTTCAACCACGAATTTGAGAGAAACAGCCTTAGTTTCAAGTTGAATTTTACCACTTTCTAAAACAGCCACATCCAATATATCATTAATCAGACCAAGCAAATGGCGCCCCGCGTTCATAATATCATTACTGTATGATACATATTGTTCATTAAGTTGGCCAAACGTCTGCATACTCATGGCTTCGGCAAAACCAATAATAGCATTAAGCGGCGTTCTTAATTCATGAGACATGGCGGCAAGAAAATCACTTTTTGCTTCAAGTGCTACTTCCGCTTGTTTTGTAGCTATATTAAGCTGTGCTCTTTTTTCCTTAAGATCATATAAAGTATTTTCCAATGATTTTTGCGCTGAAACCGCATTGGATTTTGCGTGATAACTTTCCGTAACATCGGTTCCGGCACCGCGAAATCCTTGGAATTCTCCGCTATCTAAATCAAACATTGGAACGCCGCTGAGGAAAATATAAATATTTTCCTCATTTTGATCTTTAAGAACTAGAAGTTGATCCCGAAAAGGTGTCGTATTATTCATAAAAGAAGAACTGGTCACTTTCTCGCCTTCGAACGTGCTGAGCAAGGTGCCAATTTCATCGATTTTTTTATCAATCAATAAAAATGATGGGATACCTGTTATCGCCGTAAAGCGATTAGAAACAAAGGTAAGTTTCATAGTTTTATCAACTTCCCAGTACCAATCAGATGTGGCACGGGCGAAATCTCTATATCTTTGTTCGTTAAGAGAGACATCTTCGTCAAGAATATTTTTATATTGTTCGGTACAATCCGTATAAGTACCACCAACCGCTATAACGTAGCCCTCATCGTCACAAATTGGAAAATGACGCGATCTATATTGTCTTTGGTTACCGTGAATTTGCAGTAGCTCTTCTACGGTTACACTGCTTCTGGTTAATTGAACTTCGTTTAAAATAGAAATTAAACTTGCTGGTAATTTATAATCGCCATCAGCTTTATGGACAATTCCTCCAATCGACTCGCTGTCATTAACAAGCGCGCGATATCCACCATTGACATAAACCAGCTCACCTTTAATCGTAGAGACATAAAGCGGAACATTATCATCAAAATTCATTTTACCAAGGAGCGAATGAATTTGATCCTTAACCGTAGGATCATCACTTTTGTCCAACTGAATTTTCACAAGCTTCTCAGCTCTCAATTGTTCAACGATCTCAAGTGGAATAATCGTTTGGTTTATAATATTGTTATTGTTTCGCACTTTAAATTCCTATCTTCCCGATGTTAATCGCATATATATTAGCACAGTTAACCTGCGTCTTTTAATAATATTTGAGCGTCCCGATAGCCTTGGTCACGTTGCCAATATCTTAGGGCAGCCCTAGCATTTTTAATTTTAATTCTATCAAATAATTTCAACATATTATTCAATACTGACGTGGAACGTGCTTTTGGCCCGCTACTACACTGTAAGATTAATAAAAACATGGTGGAAAATTGAGCTTTCTCCAAACCAATTGCCCTTGCAATGACTGCCAAACTTTCATCTGAGCGTTCCCTTAAGACCCGCCAAATAATCTTAGTTTCTAATCCGCTTAGCTCAGCTAGTCCCGCAACAGCGATATTTATTTTTTCTTGTCTAAGGGATGAAATAATAAAATCAATATTTAACTTCTTTTCAGAGGCTAGTTTACGGACAATATAGACCGCCTTATTCATGACGCTTGTTTTTTCATCATGCTCATTAACCACTTCTTTTGTGACCATTTCCATATTATCATCAAGTATTGTTTGATCGACATCAAAAGTCGAAACAATTTTTTGTCGCAACGCCGCCGATACCCACCAATACATTTTATGAGCTAATTCAAATGATAAATCATCACGATTAAGAAGCGGTTCTTGGAAACGATCAACGGAACGAGCTTCCCCGACTAAATACTCGATAGTAGCTTGTGACATTTCAGCACTGCCATTTTTAACCAATGTCTCGATAACATCTTCATTGCCATATTCGATCAGTTGGTCGGAAACTTCCGTGCTGATATGGGCCCGAATAGCAATAGCCATACGGTGACCATCCGTTCTATTTCGAATAATTTCAATAAGATCTTCATCACGAAGCAATAAGCTTCTTTCCAAAATAGGAGCCGCCACATCAATATGATCATTGGCAAGCATAGTCACAAGTTCCAGTGACATTTCATCAGAGGAAGCCAGTCTTTCTGCCAATTTTTTACGAATAGTTATTTCCATATTTTTCAGAAGCTTGACCATAATGTCATTCATCAATACGCGTTCATGATCATTCAATCTGGTCTCGGGGGCAAGAAAAAGATCAGAGATATTCTCAACCAAGACTTTCTTGGAGATTGATGTATTATCTTGTGCAAGCTTAATTAAGGCTTTTGCTGAATAATCTGTTTCACTCATATCAATTATTTCTTCTTATATTGTTAGAATAATCATTAAAAAATAACCTTATTATTCTACTCTATTTTTACAATATCTATAATAATTAATCAAGGTTAACAAATGATGAAAATCCTTATATTATAAGTAGTTCAATCATTCTATTGAATCCATACTTTAATTAACACTGACATTGAATATAGAAATATAATAAAGCACGCAGGCCACAGGGAAAATAAATAATGAATGGTGGAAATTAATATAGATTTAAAATCTGCACTATGATCTTAGAAAATCACAGGTTAATAAAAAAAATATCTATTATATCCAAGGAGTTATTAATGAATGAAAGAGTGGTGCCCTCAGGCGGACTTGAACCGCCAAGCCCTTGCGAGCGACAGATTTTAAATCTGTTGTGTTTACCAATTTCACCATGAGGGCATAAAATATCATAGTCAGTAAACTTATAAAAAAGGGTATTACATATTCTGAGCTCGAATGGAATAGCGAGTTTCATTTTTTTTACTTTTTTTTATTTTAAAGTGCTTCTCCATCATAAAAAACCGAGCCTCTCTCTATAATTCTTGCCTTTAAGTCCTCAAGGGCACGATCAAGATCTTTTTCAATGGGAGAACGCAATACAAAACTAGCCCCGTATTTTCCTCCTTTATAAAAAGGATAACTGCCTATTGATAAATGTTCAAAACGATCTTCCACTTCGGATAATATTTCCGCAAATAAGCTTTCGCCTTCAAAAACATGGACAGCTTTTGATATAATTTTACTGCCGCCAGAGATTCTATGTTCAATATCAAGAAGCATACTTTGCATGATGATAGGGATTCCCGCCATCACAAAAACATTTCCTAACATAAAACCAGGCGCAGAGCTGACAGGGTTTTTAATCAAGCTCGCCCCCTGTGGTATCATCGCCATCCGAAGACGTGCTTTACTTAAATTTCCTTGTCCCAGATTATCTTCGAGCAATTTCTTAGCCTCTTGATTTAATAAAAGAGGCACGCCAAATGCCTTTGCCACATTTTCCGCCGTAATATCATCATGAGTAGGACCAATGCCGCCCGTGGTAAAAACATAATCAAATGAACGGCGCACTTCATTAACCGTATCAATGATGCGCACGCCAATATCGGGAATCACTCGCACTTCATCAAGAATAATACCAAGTCTTCCAAGCCATAGGGCAATATGATTTAAATTGGCGTCCTTAGTACGTCCTGAAAGAATTTCGTCGCCAATTATAATCAAGGCAGCTTTAACTTTTTTTACCATTTTATCTTAATTTCAATGTGTTCAATTGTTGAAAATCATACTATACCCTAACCTATGAAATTTGAACATGAACTTTTCCACGGTACTCTGATCCAACGTTATAAGCGTTTCCTCGCTGATGTAAAATTGGACGACGGCACCATTGTCACGGCCCACTGTGCCAACAGCGGTTCTATGATGGGGCTTAAGGACGAAGGGTTGGAAGTCTGGCTGTCGCCTGCGGCAAATCCCAAAGCAAAACTTAATTATAAATGGCAATTGGTTAAAGTCGGTGATGCTTATGTAGGTATCAACACATCGTTACCCAATAAACTGGTTGAGGAAGCCATAGTGAACGGCACGATCACACAATTACAAGGATATAAAAACCTGCGCTGTGAAATGAAATATGGCAAAAATAGCCGTATAGATATATTTTTAAGCGGCTCAACCACAGGGCAAAAAGACTGCTATGTTGAAGTAAAAAGCGTCACCTTAAGCCGCCAACAAGCTATTGGCGAATTTCCTGATAGTATTACGGCGCGAGGGACAAAGCATCTTGGCGAATTACAAGACATGGTGAGCCAAGGCCACCGCAGCGTCATGCTATATTTAATGCAAAGATCAGACTGTGATGAATTCAAAATTGCATCAGACATTGACCCCGCCTATGCAGATGCGTTAAAAACAGCAAAGGAAAATGGTGTTGAAGCATATTGTTATCGTTGTCAAATCACACCATCAGCAATTATAGTGGACAAAATAGTTCCACTTTTGGAAAATGAATGAGATATATAAAAGCATCAGAAGCCCCCGTTGAAGCAACAAGTGCTATCAAAATATATGACAAAAAAGATTTCGAAGGCATGAGAAAAGCGGGCAGATTAGCAGCTGAGACCCTTGATATGATCATCCCTTATATCATTGCTGGCGTCAGCACGGACGAGCTTGATAAAATTTGCGCCGATTTTGTCGAAGCGCGCGGTGCGATTAGCGCACCCCTTAATTATAACGGTTTTCCAAAATCAATTTGCACCTCGGTCAATCATGTAGTTTGTCACGGAATCCCGGGGCCCAAAAAACTCAAAGACGGCGATACTTTAAATATTGATGTGACGGTAATTTTAAATGGTTGGTTCGGTGATACTAGCCGCATGTTTTATGTGGGTAACCCAAATGTTAAAGCAAAACGATTAATTGACATCACCTATGAATGTCTGATGCGCGGAATTGCTCAAGTAAAACCCGGTAATACATTAGGCGATATCGGTCATGCCATTGAGGAATACGCCCATAGCCAGCGTTGCGGTGTGGTTGAGGTATTTTGTGGTCACGGCCTTGGCCGCATTTTCCATGACGCCCCTAATGTTCTGCATTACGGCAAGAAAGGCGAAGGCGCTGTTCTCAAGGAAGGTATGTTTTTTACCATTGAGCCGATGATTAATCTGGGCACACCAGAGGTTAAAGTACTTGCGGATAATTGGACCGCTGTCACCCGCGATAAATCACTTTCCGCCCAATTTGAACATAGCATGGGTGTAACCGCCGACGGCGTTGAAATCTTCACCCTTTCTCCACAAGGACACTCAAACCCGCCCTATGCCTGATCAACTAAAAGGACACCGAGAACGATTAAAGGCCCGCTTTCGTAAAGGAGGCATCGATGCCCTTGCCGATTATGAACTTTTAGAACTGGTGTTGATGAGCGCTATTCCGCGTCGCGATGTTAAGCCGCTGGCCAAAAATATGATTGCTGAATTTGGATCATACGCCGAAACCATTAGCGCTTCCCCCGAACGATTATTGGAAATATCTGGCATTGGTGAAAATGTCGTAACCATTATAAAATTGGTAGAGGCCAGTGCCCAAAAACTGGCCCAAGGCATTATCATGGAAAAACCGGTTCTTGCCAATTGGAATGCGTTGATAAAATATTGCAAAACCCAAATGGCCTATAAAAAAACCGAACAATTCAGGGTGCTGTTTCTCGACCGTCAAAACCGCCTTATTGCCGATGAAAAAATGCAGGAAGGCACCGTCGATCACACCCCTGTTTATCCACGGGAAATTATAAAACGCGCGTTAGAGCTAGGCTCCACAGCCATAATATTGGTCCATAATCACCCTAGCGGTGACCCAACTCCAAGCCGCGAAGATATTGATATGACAAAACAAATCCAAGACGCGGGTCAAAAATTAGGGGTTCAACTTCATGATCATCTAATCATCTCAAAAAGCGGCCACAGCAGCTTTAAATCCATGGAATTGATCTAAACCTTTATGCGTGCCAAATATGGTTTTAAGCAATTGGCGGTGTGATAAGCATGACCGCTTGTTTGATTGGAATATTCTGTATTGGTAATTTCTTGATCACCGTCCTTGCCAATGATCGTCACTACATCGCCGATTTTTATATTTTCTGATCCTGTCACATCAATGATGGTGTGATTGGCGGTAATCAGGGCGATCATCGGGTATTTCTTACCGTGGATCAGCACATTGGCATTATTGGGGCTATTGAGCGAGAAACCATCGGAATAACCGAGTGGAAGGGTGACTATTTTCATGGGGTTTTCAATTTTATAAGCCTGATGATAACCAATGGCTTCGCCCACATCCATGTCTTTAATATAAAGCACTCTTGTTCTAACACTAAGCACTGGCTTTATATCCATATTAGCCATTGGCTCTAAGCCCACCAGCGCACTGCCCGGGCGCACCATATCAAGGTGAGAATTAGGATCATGATCCACCTCCGCACTTGAAGCGGCGTGACGTATGCCCAAATCAATTCCTTTTTCCTTTGCTCTTTGATAAACTTCATTAAGCCGTTCTATTTGCAGCGGGTTAAAATCATGATCTTCAGTCATGGCCGTCAGCACGCCTTCGATTTTAATTTCTGGCATTGCCGCTACTTTTTCCACAAAGGCCAAGGCTTGTTTATAAGGAACGCCAACCCGGCCCAGACCCGTATCAATTTTAATATGCACTTTGGCAATTTTCTTTAAGGTGCGAGCTTCTTGGGCCAACACGTCCACTGCATCAGAAAAAACCGATTGGCTAATATCATGATTAATGGCGGTTCTGGCGTCGCGCGCGGAAAACGGCCCAAGATTTAAGATCATGCCTTTTACTTGATTATGACGAAGCTGCACCGCTTCATCCATTTTGACCACAGCGAAATGCTCAATATTCTGCAAAGCCATCGACGTGGCGATTTCGACAATGCCGTGACCATAAGCATTACATTTTATCACTGCCATAATCGGCCGACCGTCGATTTTCTTACGGACTTGGGCAATATTATGATTAAGATTGTCAATATTAAGTTCTAGCCACGGATCAAATTGATCTTCAACACTTTGCGGTGGTGGCCCTGCGATCCCTGCTTTTTGCGCTTTTGCCATGGTTGCGGCCGTACCAGATAAAACCACGCCGGCCGAAACAGTGCTGGCCAATTTTAAAAAATCTCTTCTATTATTATTTGACATTATATTTCCCTATATGATTTGGAAAAATACTATCATAGAATAAGCCAACGTCAATCAAAGGAAGTATAATGACGCGCCAAGAGTTTGATCAATATTGCGTCAATTTAAAGTCTACCAGTCATGTGGTGCAATGGGGTAATGCCAGCGTTTGGAAAATTGGGGGTAAAGTTTTTGCTATTCATCCAGGGTTAAACGGCAAACATATTCATACTATCAGCTTTAAATGTAGTGAATTAAATTACCAAATTCTTAGCCAATTAGAAGACATCATCCCCGCCCCTTACCTCGCCCGCGGTAATTGGGTGCAAATAACGACAAAAAACGCCATGAACAATCAAGACGTCAAAGATTATATCAAAGCCTCTTACACTATCATTGCGAAGAAACTCACCAAGAAACTTCAAGCCGAATTAGGCTTAACATTATAAAATGGCAAGGAAAATATGAATGAATTCCAAAGCAACCCTTATTGGCAGTAGCGCCATAATGATGTGGTCTCTCCTTGCTTTATTCACATCTACCACCCACGGGATTCCCCCCTTTCAATTATTGTTTTTAACATTTTCAATTGCGGCAGGTTTTGGACTTTTGTTCATCATTATTAAAAATAAAAATATTTTAAAAACTTTTCGTCTGCCCATAAAAGTATGGGTGATCGGCGTCGGCGGGTTATTTGGCTATCATTTTTTCTATTTTACCGCTCTGGCCAATGCCCCAGTGGAAGACGCGAGTTTAATTGCTTATTTATGGCCTTTGCTGATTGTTTTGCTTTCCTCTTTAACCTTAGGGGAAAAACTACATTGGTTTCACATTACTGGGGCCTTTAGCGCATTATTTGGCGCTTTAATTTTGCTTGGTGGCACTGGTGATTTTTCCTTTTCTGCGCAATATGGTTTTGGCTATGCCATGGCCTTAATCAGCGCATTGATATGGTCAACATATTCAGTATTAAACCGCACCATTTCCCATGTCCCGACCGAGGCCGTGGCAGGCTTTTGCATCATGACCGCCATTCTAAGTGCCCTCAGCCATTTTATGATAGAACAATGGGTTGTCCCTTCGCCGTGGCAATGGGCCGCGATTGTCGGCTTGGGGATCGGCCCGGTTGGCGCCGCCTTTTACGCTTGGGATTTTGGCACCAAACATGGCAATATAAGGTTACTTGGCGTGCTTTCTTACGCAGCGCCTTTACTGAGCACAATAATTTTAACCGTAAGTGGTCATGCTGAATTTACTTGGAATTTAATGCTAGCCTGTCTTTTAATAGCCGGCGGCGCCCTGTTGGCCTCACTGGATATTCTCAAAAAGAGAAGACTTTAAAACACTAAGCCTTTGATATATTGGTCGGAATGACAGGATTTGAACCTGCGAC
>ERZ890510.1695-NODE-1695-length-13830-cov-9.100472_pt1 | contig 13830 bp, 7 predicted proteins | sample MGYA00521265_ERZ890510 | MGnify/ENA primary metagenome ERZ890510 (study PRJEB32303, sample SAMEA104408624) | aquatic metagenome | biome: Brackish water; feature: Chemocline; material: water | place: Baltic Sea | collected 2014-10-26T21:54:00 | depth 110 m ...
TTTGCCGTCCACACTCCACGAAAATGGACCATGCCCCCCCCACGAGTACCATCTCTACTTCTTCAAATGAAAGGCCCTGATCCACGAAATACTGAACGATTTCGTTGCCCGTCTCAATTTCGTAATTGCCATCTATTCGAGCATCAGACATAAGGGGTGTGCATGGCACTGGGACAGTCAGATGATCAGCATGCGTTGTGCCGTAAACGGGAATGGATCGCAGGGCTTGTGCCCAAGCGACTGCATGAGTCGAGTGGGTATGACAGATGGCTCCTATGGTGCCAAACTCCCGATATAAAACGCCATGCGTGCTGGTGTCTGAAGAAGGTCTGTAAGCGCCTGTGACGATATTTAAATCAAGGTCCACCAAGACCATGTCCTTGGCTTTAAGGCTCGCATAAGGGATTCCAGAAGGTTTTATAGCAAAAATTCCGGCATTTCGGTCGAGTACGCTGGCGTTTCCAAAAGTTGCCACTACGAGCCCCGCATTGTTCAAGGCCTGGTTGGCCTCCCAGGCTTCCTGCTGCAAGTCTCCAAAATTATGTGTTGATGTAGTCAAAATAATATTTGAAACGTTTCAATAAATTGAATATACTGAATTTGATCGTGTTGCTCTATTGAAATAATCGCTTCCATTTGGGCCTTTTATCACTTTTTTCTGGCTTCTTCTATGGTTTGTCGAACCAAGTTCTTCTTACTTATTGTCCTACTCGCACCTATTTCTGGGTTTATTCCGGCTATGGCGCAGCCTTTGACGGAAGATAATACGTGGTCGAAAGCTCCAAATGCCATTCCAAACGCAATTCCAAACGCAATTGCGCAACAGGTTTACGCATTCGCATTGAGCGATGTTCGTCTTTTGGACGGGCCGTTCCTAACGGCAATGAACAAGGACGCCGAGGTTCTGTATTCGCTCGATGCGGATCGGTTGCTGCACGGATTTTTTACCGAATCTGGGCTTGAACCCAAGGCCGAAGGGTACGGAGGATGGGAGCGGGACGGGCTTGGTGGGCATACGCTGGGGCATTATTTGTCGGCTACGTCTATGTATTTCGCTGCATCTGGCGATGCTAAAATTGCACCACGCATTGAGTACATCGTCTCGGAAATGGCTCGAATTCAAGCCACAAGGGGTGACGGTTACGTTGCTGCGATTCCAGGGGGCAATGAGCTGTGGGCCAAAGTTCGCGCTGGGGACATTACTACTTCGGGGTTCCGCCTGAATGGGGTGTGGGCGCCGTGGTATACCCTTCATAAACAGTTCGCAGGCCTGTTAGATGCGTACTGGAATACTGGCAATACAGAAGCCTTGCAAGTGGCGAAGGACCTCGCCGAATGGGCCATAGAAATTACGTCCACCCTAAGCGAAGCCGACTGGCAAAAGATGTTGGTGTGCGAATATGGGGGGATGAATGAGGCGCTTGCCAATCTTTATGGTGTCACAGGGGATGCTCGGTACTTAGAATTGAGCCGCAAATTTCACGATACTGCCGTGCTTCATCCTTTGGCTGAGGGTATTCCGGACCTGACGGGGCTCCATTCAAACACTCAAATCCCCAAGATTATTGGCCTCGTTCGGCAATATGAACTAATCGGGGACGACTCCTTGAAGTCAGTCGCCGACTTCTTCTGGCAACAAATGGTCGATGATCATTCGTATGTGATTGGGGGCAACAGTATGGGAGAGTTTTTGGACGAACCCCGTCGCTTAAACGATCGGTTGGATGCGACGACTGCAGAAACCTGCAATACCTACAACATGCTTCGGCTCACGCAGCACCTGTTCACCCTCGGGCCCCGGGCCCGATATGCCGAATACTATGAACGAGCGCTTTACAACCACATTTTGGCATCTCAGGACCCTGACACGGGCATGTTCACCTATTTCATGTCGCTCAAACCCGGCCACTTCAAAACATATTCCACGCCCGAAGGGGCGTTCTGGTGCTGTTTCGGTTCCGGAATGGAAAATCACGTCAAATATGGTGAAGCCATTTATTTTCATGATGATGTGGGGCTTTATGTGAACCTGTTTTCGCCTTCCGAACTGAATTGGAAAGCCAAATCGGTTGTCGTGCGCCAAGAGACCCGTTTCCCAGATGAAGGCAGTACCCGATTCGTGATTTCGACAGAATCCCCAACGAGATTCACCTTGCGTCTTCGGCATCCATCGTGGGCCAGTGAGGCCCCTGTTGTGAAGGTCAACGGCGAGATTTTTGGCGATTCGAGCCAACCGGGCAGCTACCTCGAAATTAATCGCATCTTTTCAGATGGCGACGTTGTCGAAATGACGATTCCGATGGGCCTGCGACTGGAATCCATGCCCGATAATCCCAACCGTGTCGCTATCATGTTCGGCCCGATTGTGCTTGGCGGGACCCTGGGAACGGAAGGAATGCCCATTGGCGGTCCATTTTCAGATAGTGATACGGCGTTTATCGAAGAGCCGACTCCCGAAGTGCCCGTGTTTGTGACCAATACCGGAGCGCTCGAAGATTGGATCAAACCGATTGCGGGGGACCCTCTAACGTTCCACACGATTGGGGTTGGACGTCCAAATGACGTTGTCCTGAAGCCTTTCTACCGCATTCATCGGGAACGTTACAGCATCTATTGGGATGTGTTTGACGATTCGGGTTGGGAGGCAGAGCAGCAAGCGTATCAGGCGTCCCGCCTGGCGCAACGTGCGCTGGATGAGTCCACCGTTGAGGCTGTTAGATTAGGCATTATGCTAGTCGAACAAGAGCATCATTTCGAAAGTGATGCGTCTACAGCGGGCGTGGCCTTTGGCAAAAAATTCAGGGAAACAGGTCCTAAAGGTTGGTTTGAGTTTGATATCGCCGTAGATCCAACGGCTTCAAACGAACTGACGTGTACGTTCTGGAGTGGTGATTCAGCGAACATACCTTTTGATATTTCGGTGAGTGGTACGATCGTCGCGTCACCAAAGCTAGAGAAGAGTCTGCCAGCACAATTTTACACAGGAAAATTTGCGCTCCCACCAGGTCTCACGAGAGGCGCGACTAACGTGAGATTGCGATTTTCAAGCCGTGATCGGGGCCGAGTAGGCCGGATTTTTGAATGCCGATCGCTCAAAATCGGTTTGTAGGTACTCCAAATTTCCTTTCCTATCACTCCTTTTCATATGCGCCGAAAAACGATAAAAGATGTTGCTCAAGAGGCTGGAGTTTCCATCGGGACCGTTTCGGCCGTTTTAAATCGACGTGATTCGGTACGGCTCGTAACTCGGAAACGAGTACTCAAGATTATGGACTCGCTGAATTATCGGCCCGTCGAAGCTGCGCGAAGGCGATTGGGCTCCCCTAGGGAAAAAACGCTCGGACTTGTAGTTAAGGAAATCCACAATCCCTATTTCGCAGACATTATTGTGGGAGCGCAAGAGGAGGCTCGAAAGCACGATTTTCGTCTTTTGGTGATGAGTTCAGAACAAGTATTTTCTCGCGAAGTCGATGCCGTTAGAGTGCTGGTGGCCAAAGACATAGATGGTCTGATTATTAATCCACTGTTGGAGTTGGGCACTCTATCATCCCATTTTCAAGATTTGGAGGCGAATAACATTCCATTTGTAATGATAGAAGGTCTTTCGGGTGATGTGTCGACCGCGTCAGTCGTGGATATTGATAATGAGCGGGGTGCATTTGACGCCACAATGCATCTTCTTGAAGCCGGTCATACGGAATTGGTGCATTTGGCCGGACCAAAATATTCGCAGCATTCCTCGGAGCGTAGCGCCGGCGTGCTGCGCGCCGCCCCAGGCGCGCGCATTGTACACGCCGGCGCTACCCTTGAAGACGGCTTCAACGCCGTTAGAGACCAACTCAAAGGGTGTTCATTCACTGCGTTGGTGTGCTACAACGACCTCGTGGCCATTGGCGCCATGCGCCAGCTTATGGACCAAGGGCTTTTGGTCCCCAAAGATGTCTCCATCGTCGGCTTTGACGATATCGATGTGGCATCCTACTTAGGCGTCCCGCTCACCACGGTTCGTATTCCAAAACGAGAGATGGGGAGGCAGGCTGCGGCCATCGCCATTGAACAAATTCATTCAACAGAAGACTCCAAAAGTAGGCGTATCCTTTTGGACGCTGAACTAATAGTGCGATCAAGTACGAGAAAGAGATAAAAGCATGAACAAACCAATTCGCCCGGTCACTCTAGGAGTAATCGTCGGCAATCGCGGTTTTTTTCCAAAACATCTTTGTGTTTCGGGTAGGGAACAGGTCTTGGCGACCCTCAAAGAACTGGGAATTAATGTGGTCATTGTCCCAGAAGCGGACACGTCTCACGGCGCAATCGAAAGCCTGACAGAGTCGCGCATTTGCGGTGACCTGTTCAAATCACATCGAGACGACATAGATGGAATTCTGGTTACGCTTCCCAACTTTGGAGATGAACGAGCCGTTGCTAATACCATTCGGTTTTCGGGACTCAACGTGCCGGTGTTGGTGCATGCGTTTAAGGACGTGACCTCAGAAATGTCGATCGCGTTTCGAAGAGACAGTTTTTGTGGGAAGATGTCGGCGTGTAACAATCTGCGACAATACGGTATTTCATATTCGCTCACATCCGAGCACACGATGGATCCGTCTTCGCCCGAATTTAAGCAAGATCTAACTGATTTTGCAGCGGTCTGCAGGGTTGTGAAGTCTATTCGAGGAGCCCGATTTGGACAGATTGGCGCTCGACCAGCCGCATTCAACACCGTTCGATATAGCGAAAAGTTGCTCGAGCGCTCCGGAATCAGTGTCGAAACACTGGATTTATCAGAGCTTTTGGGCTGGATTAAGCCTATGACGGACTCGGACGCCATCGTAAAGTCCAAACTGGAAGAAATTAGATCCTATACCGAGACCAGTCGAATTCCGGAGGATCGGCTCATCATGCAAGCCAAGTTGGCTGTGGCCATCGACCGATTTGTAAACGAGCATGAACTCGACGCTACCGCTATTCAGTGCTGGACGGCGCTCCAAGAATTTTACGGGGTCGTTCCATGTACGTGTATGAGCATGATGAGTAATAACCTCATGGCTAGTGCTTGTGAAGCCGATGTTGCCGGGGTTTTAAGTATGTTCGCGCTCCAACAGGCCGCCCTCAAACCAGCGGCTTTGCTCGATTGGAACAACAACTTTGGTGACGACCCCAACAAAGGTGTGGTCTTTCATTGCTCGAATTTGCCCAAGGCCTTCTTTGCTGATCACCAAATGGATTACCAAGAAATCATTGCCGGCTCTGTCGGGAAGGAAAATACGTATGGTACGATTGTGGGCCGTGTTGCCGCAGGGCCGTTTTCCTATGCTAGAGTTACCACCGACGATATCCAGGGCCGCATTCGGGCCTATGTAGGCGAAGCCCATTTCACCGAAGACACGTTAAAAACGTTTGGTGGATACGGTGTTTTTCAAGTCAATAACCTTCAAAAACTGCTTCAGTACATCTGTAGCGAAGGTTTTGAGCACCATGTAGCGGCTACTCGGGCTAACGTTGCGCATGTGCTGAAGGAAGCCTTTGAAAAGTACATGGGCTGGGAGGTCTACCACCATGCGTGAGCGGTTTTCCCTCGGCATTGATTTTGGAACCAATTCGGTGCGGGCACTCATTGTCAGCACGTCAACTGGGCAAGAAATAGGGACGGCCATCGCGCCGTATGCCTCAGGGAAAGACGGCATTGTATTGGACGCGGCGAGGCCTGATTTGGCTCGCCAAAACCCGCAGGATTATATAGAGAGCATGGTGGCCTGTGTTCATGGTGCCATTAAGGACGCCTATGGCGCCCAAGATGCCCAAAGTAGCGGCCATGGCAGTGGACGACAAAGGGGTGGACAGGCTGGCGGCGCTGAGGGTGTCCGGGATGCCCAAAGTGGCGCGCAAGGTGCCCGAAATGCTCAAAGTGGCGCCTATGGAGCCAATCTTGCGGCTCAAAGTGGCGCACATCGTGCTATTGGTGGCGCGGTAAGTGGTGAAAATGGCGCCGGACATATCAAAAGTGGCGCGCAGGATGCTCGTCAGGTCAGTGGGTCCGCTGCTTTTGACCCGGCAAACATTATTGGCATTGGGATAGACACTACGGGCTCGACCCCAATTCCCGTGGATTTAATGGGGGTACCGTTGGCTTTCGACCCTCGCTTTTCGAATCGTTTGGCCGCCATGGTGTGGCTCTGGAAGGACCATACGGCGCATGCGGAAGCGGCAAAAATCACGGCTGAGGCTGGCGCAACTGAGGCTAGCGCGCCTCCTTCAACAGCCCCAAACTACCTTGCAAAATGCGGGGGTGTGTATAGTTCGGAGTGGTTTTGGGCGAAAATATGGCACTGTTTGACTGAAGACCCAGAGGTATTTGCCGCTGCGTACACGTGGGTAGAGCACGCGGACTGGATCCCGGCGCTCTTGACGGGTACGGACCATCCATCCAGGCTGAAACGGGGCATCTGTGCCGCCGGCCACAAAGCCCTATTTCATACTGATTGGGGGGGATATCCCGAGGCGCAGTTTTTAGACCGACTCGATCCCGCGCTTACTCGTTTGCGGGAGACGCTTCCAGATAAAGCGTATTCAATTGGAGATGCTGCTGGGGATTTAACCGAGCAGTGGGCGGCTCTGCTGGGGCTCAAGCCAGGAATAAAAGTGGCCATTGGCGCCTTTGACGCACATCTAGGCGGAGTAGGATCGGGGGTTGAGCCGGGTACTTTGGTAAAAATCATAGGTACCTCTACTTGCGACATCATGACCGCTCCGCTGTCAGCAAATCTACCCGACATTCCGGGATTGTGCGGCATTGTGCCCGAATCGGTCCTTCCGGGTAGTTATGGTCTGGAAGCCGGCCAATCTGGTGTGGGCGACATTTTTAATTGGTTCGTGGACGTGGTACGACCAGAAGGCGTAAGTCATGATTCACTTACGGCCGAAGCAGAACAACAGAAACCGGGCCAGAGCGGTCTTTTGGCACTGGACTGGCTAAGCGGAAACCGTACGGTTCTGGTCGATCAACGTCTTTCGGGCCTCATACTGGGGATGAATACGCATTCTACCCCGGCTCACATTTACCGGGCGCTCATCGAAGCGACGGCTTTTGGGGCGCGGACCATTATTGATCGTTTTGAAGCCTATGGCATTGAGGTCAAAAGGGTCGTCAATTGCGGCGGAATTTCGGCAAAAAACAAGCTATTGTTGCAGATTTATGCTGACGTTTTGAATCGTCCCATGTTTATTTCAGGCAGCAACCAGACGTGTGCACTGGGCGCAGCCATCGCCGGGGCAGTAGTAGCTGGAGCGGAAACTGGTGGCCATTCCGACTTCCCACAAGCCATTCGTGCGATGACGCGCGTTTTACCAGAGCACTTCAAACCCATTCCGGCTAACGTAGCTACCTACAACGTGTTGTTTGAAGTCTACTCTCAGCTACACGATGCTTTTGGCGTTGCAGGTACCCAGAGCAATCTGTCCGAGGTTATGAAAACGCTTCTTAACCTCCGCGATGAAGTCAATCAAACGGCCTAAAACCCCCTCAAATCATCCATTACCCTCAGTAAAATGACACCTATCGATTGGATTATTATCGGAGCCTATTTTCTGATCATTGTGGCCATTGTGTGGTGGTCTTCCCGGAGCCAAGCGACGACGACAGATTATTTTTTGGCGGGTCGAGATATCGGATGGTTTGCAGTCGGAGCCTCACTTTTCGCATCCAATATCGGCTCAGAGCATATCGTGGGGCTGGCTGGTAGCGGCGCTACCAACGGAATGGCACAGGCGCATTGGGAACTCCATGCGTGGATAATGATCATGCTTGCGTGGGTGTTTGTGCCTTTTTATTACCGAGCCGGGGTATTTACGATGCCCGAGTTTTTGGAGAAGCGATTTGATTCACGTTCTCGGTGGGTGCTTTCCATCGTTTCGCTTGTGGCCTACATCTTGACTAAAGTCTCCGTTACCGTCTACGCCGGTGCGTTGGTATTTCGTACCCTGCTTCCCTACACATTTGGTACGCCGGACAATGCGTTCTGGGTTGGAGCCATTACGACGGTGGTTTTGACAGGGATTTATACCGTTTTTGGGGGCCTCAGAGCCGTGGTTTATACCGAAGTCATGCAAACGGCATTGCTCCTCATAGGGTCTGTTTTCATCACCTATTTCGGCCTATCACTTTTAGGAGGCTGGGGTGAGTTAAAGATGATCATCGGCCAGAACAGCGACCAATTTGCCCTTTGGCGGCCCAATAGTGATCCCGATTTCCCGTGGTTAGGGGTTCTGATCGCATCTCCTATCATCGGAATATGGTATTGGTGTACGGATCAATATATCGTGCAACGAACGCTTTCGGCGCGATCGCTCACCGATGCCCGAAGGGGCGCCATATTTGGAGGGTTTTTGAAGGTGTGGCCCGTCTTCATCTTTCTGATTCCAGGCATGATTGGGTACGCTCTTCAAACAAAAGGCCTTCTGCCTATTCCCTTGGACGAAAATGGTAACGTGTTGGGCGACATGGTCTTCCCATCGATGGTTGCCAACCTCCTACCCGTTGGTCTAAGAGGTTTAGTGGTCGGAGGATTGCTGAGCGCGCTTATGAGTTCGTTAGCATCACTTTTCAACTCATGCGCAACCCTCTTCACCGTTGATATCTACGAAAAGCTCCGTCCTGGTAAAACGCAGAGTCATTTGGTTAAGGTCGGACGTATTGCAACCGGCGTCGTCGTTGGGTTTGGGCTCCTCTGGATACCCATCATGAAGCAGATTTCTGAAGGAAATAACGGCCTATACGATTATTTGCAGAACGTGCAAGGATTTCTAGCACCCCCCATCACAGCGGTATTTTTGTTGGGGATCTTCAACAAACGGATCAACGCAGATGGTGCTTTTTACGGCCTAGTTGTTGGGTTTATCATCGGTATGTTCAAACTGACTGTTCAAACTATGACTCAAAGCGGTTCGATCGATTCAAGTACGATGCTGGGCACTTTGGGGTCGTTCAACGCATATTATTTTTCCGGAGTTCTATTCCTGTTTTCGGTCATTTTGATCATCGTCGTTTCTTATATGACCGTTGCTCCTACAGCCGCAAAAGTTGAAGGATTGACGTTTGGTTCCGTAACAGATGCTCAAAAGGCAGAAAACCGCGCCAGCTGGGGGTGGAAAGAAGTCGCGGGCACAGGTGTCGTTCTGGGATTGGTGGTCGCCGTATACGTGTACTTCAGTTTTTGGCTATAACGCTGAAGCAGCCTCGCTCAGCTCTAGGTAAAAACCCGGACTATTCTTCGTCCTTAAACATATTACCAACAAAAGCAGATACGACCGCAATGGCAGCTGCGACGCCTAAAATTAGAGGGACACTGGGTTCAGCCACTAAGGTCGCCATTAAGGGCATAGCCGGAATGGTGAACATGGGAAGGGCCCAGCCCAGAAGGGCTTTGTTATCGTAATTCATATAGTTTGTCTTACTGGTTATGCGCCAAATATAGGAAGGACCATACAGGTATTAAATACCGGATGTGTTGAAGTTCTGTGTATTTAGCTCCTCGGATTCTGTATTCTGGGAAGGGTATGGTTCAGCCACCCCACTAAACGACCATGAACAACTGTTAAAAATTCTGTTTACATCTTTTTGATAGGATTGATGTTTTTGGGCTGCAACTCGAACTCCGATATCATCAATAAACAAGACGTATTCGATCGATACGCTGGTGGGACAGTCGAGACAGAGAATGTTATACCGAACGAATTCCGTTTATAGAAACTCCGGATTCGTCCATTAACGAAGTCTACTACTACCGATGGGAGGTGCTTGGGACCCACCTCACGTATGGCTCTCCCGCGACGAAGGCTGCCGCGTCTTTTAAAAAATCACGCTCCTTCCGAACCCTTGCCAATTCACGTTTGAGAGCAGCCATTTCTTCGTCACGTGCCTTTCCTTCCTTCTCAAACTCCTTATACCAACGCGCTAGCATTCCGTAGTTGATGCCAAGCTCTTTGGCAACCTGAGACCGGACTACGCCAGGGCTTGATGCCAATTGAACGGCTTCCTAGGCGATGGTCCATCGCCGTGAATTCCTTTGAATATTTTCTTTTCGTTTGCATGAATCACCTCCGAGACTGATCTGACCCCGAAAAAGGTCTTTTTGGTTCTAGAAAAGCCAGAATTCGTGTTGATCTCTGAACGGAGATTATTAGTTCGTCTTTTTTGGGAATATGGCAATTCGGTCTTGATGGTATTGCTCGGGATCTCTCATCCTCGTGAGGAAAATTCGGCGCATGACAAGTAGATGTTGCGGACTCGCTGGAATTACAGGTTTCTGTAGATTCGATTTTGAGGGTTTACTAAATGTGAATACCCCTCGCTGTTCGTCAATTAATTGCTTCGGAATGGGACCCTATTTAAGCTTAGACGGACAAATTCCGAGCCTTTTGTTGTACCTATGATGTACCTATAACACAAAACCCCATGCAGTACAATGACTTACATGGGGTCCTAGTGGGCAATACTGGACTCGAACCAGTGACCCTCTGCTTGTAAGGCAGATGCTCTAACCAACTGAGCTAATCGCCCTCTTCGATGAATAGCCTCTTATCAGAAACATATCCATCATTGCCGCACTTTCTGTGGCCCCTCTTTAATACAGAATGTCCAACTGAGTTTCCTTTAAAACGAGTTTGAAACTATATTTAGAATAGCCTACAAAATTACGCTAGTATTTTATGAATGTCAACTTGAGTTGTTGATATCTCTTTCGCTTTGTGTATCTTTGTAGTCTACGCCATTTAGAAACGATACCCCCGTGTCGTTTTCCTCGGAATCGAGCTTTTTTAGCTCACAAGTAGTTAAAATCCTGGCCGGGATTTGTAGTAAGAATAAAAATGAAACGTACGTATCAGCCAAGTCGCCGAAAACGCGCAAACAAACACGGATTTCGTTCACGTATGGCGACCAAAAATGGTCGTCGTGTATTAGCAAGACGCCGTGCGAAAGGAAGAATTAACTTATCGATAAGTGATTCTAAGCCAGGAAAATAGTCTGAACTTTGCCCAACTCCCCGGAAAGTAGTCGTTCGGGGCAAGAACGATGGTCGTTTCCCAGATCCCATCATCTGAAACGGAAACGTCTTATAGAGCCGCTTTTTAATCGAAATGATCGAAGTGTTCATTCCGTGGCGGCAGGATCTGTTCGCATAGTTTACCGCCTTGTTCAGGATCAGGAAGCTGACATTCCAGTTTCGTTTCAAATTGGTGTCGCAGTTGGCAAATCAACAGGATCTGCCGTTATGCGTAACCGAATTAAGCGCATAATTCTGGAGTCGATTCGTTTAAATCAAAACGTGTTGCACGGCTTTTTGGATAGTCAGGAAGAGCTTTTCACGGCAATGGTCATTTTCAGGGGAAATGGGTCAGATTTATCTGGAACACCCCGGGACGTGGTTAGATGTCTAGAGGACCTGAAAAGAGAGTTCAATAAATGACTTACTTCACGTCCATATTCGGCTCCAAAGGTTATCTGACCTTCGGTCACATAACCAAAGTCTGGTTCATGACTGCTCGAATTGCCCAAAACGGAACAGTACCCACACGTTTCCGTACCGCCACACCACCCACCCGTTTTCCATTTCTTTACGAGGCTCACCTTGGATAGAAACGTCCTTACAGCCACTGTGCTAATCGCCCTAATTATGGTCGTTTGGCTGACTTGGCTCGCTCCGGAGACGGCGCCTGTTCAGGATACTCTAGTATCGACCGATTCTTCCGAAGTTTTTTCGCCACAAGAGTTCGTCCAAGAAGCCGCACCTTCGGTTGGGACGGTAGCTCTACTTGCAGCAGACGATACAACTTTTGTTCGTGGTCAAATAGGTTCTGAAAAGCTTGTTCGGGTTGAAACAGATCTCTATACGGCTATCTTTTCTAATAAAGGCGGGACGATAGTCTCCTTCGAGTTAAAGGAATACCACAAATTCGAAAGTGAGTTAGCGGTAAACATGGTCGACACCACCAAGAGTGGCGCGCTGGCCGTTATGTTTACTTCTCAGGGAAATCGCAATTATGATACAAGGGCCTTCATTTTCACTCCAGACACATCTAGAGATGTGGTAGAAGTGACGAGCGGCCCCAAGACGCTCACATATAAGGTGGGAATTGGAGAGGGGTCAATGTCCCTTCAATACACGTTCACTCCGGGTTCCTATGAGGTTGGGCTGTCTGTTATTCATGACAATCCAGACTCTTTTCAGACTCAGGATGGGTATGAGTTGACTTGGATTGGTGGAGTACCCTTCACAGAGGGAAATCATGAGGATGAAGGCTTAAAATCCGGAGCATTTGCCAGAAGTGGCGGTGAAGTCGAATCTGTGGACTTGATCAAGGATGCGTATCAAGAGCAAACCTTGAATGGATCGGTAGATTGGATTGCTGTCAAGAACAAATATTTCGCCGTCGCGATTATGGCCGATGTGCCAACGCGCGGTTCGGAATTGGTGGGTGAACGGGTTGGTGAGGTTTCTGACACATACTTGCGCCATGATTATTTGGCGAGTCTGGAAGTGGCTGCCCCCGGAGTCAATCCTGATACATTTAGGATGTATCTCGGTCCTATTATCTACAAAAACTTTAGTGCGTACGATAGAAATCTGTACGATATGGTCGACTATGGTTGGGACTTTTTTGAGATCGTGACACGTCCCCTTGCCAAGTTCATTTTCATCCCCGCATTTACGTATATGCACGATGTCATACCGAGTTATGGCCTCGTCATCATTCTCCTCGCATTGCTGATTAAGGTTGTTCTCCATCCTCTTACTCGTTCGTCGTTTAAGAGTATGGGCAAGATGCGCGAACTGCAGCCTAGAATGGAGGCGATTAAGGAGAAATTTGCTGACAATCCAAAGAAGCAGCAAGAGGCCATGATGAAGATGTACAAGGAGACGGGTGTGAACCCGGTGGGAGGCTGCCTCCCCATGCTCCTTCAATATCCGATTATCATCGCGTTGTGGCAGTTCCTTCCTCAGGCCATCGAACTTCGCCAGCAAGGGTTTTTATGGGCGGCAGACCTTTCTGCTCCAGACATCATCCTGAACTTGCCGTTCGATATTCCTCTTTTCGGCAATTATGTCTCCGGGTTTACGTTGTTGATGGGTATTTCAATGGTCTTTCAGATGAAAGTCTCCATGACCAGCCAAAACAACGTCCAGGCTAAGATCTTCACCTATGTGTTTCCAGTGATGATCTTTGTGATATTTAACAAACTCGCAGCCGGTTTGAACCTGTATTATTTGTGTTATAACGTGTTGACGGCTTTGCAGCAAAAATATGTTAATAAACAAATACACGAACATCCAGAAGAGCTCAAAGCCAAAAAGGATGACGGTACAAAGGGCAAAGTTACCGGAAAGGTGATCGGTAAAAAAAGCATCCTCGGTAAGAAGAAATAATTTGGGGCAAGGATAATGGTTGCCCGGGGATATACCACAGGTGAAACTATCGTGGCTCGCGCAACGCCGCGGGGCGCATCTGCGCTGAGTATAGTTAGGTTGTCCGGTCCTGACGCTGTGGCCGTTGCCAATTCCGTATTTGATGGCAAATCCTTGTTGGATGTGGCTAGTCATACGGCATCAGTAGGGTTTTTAAGATCTTCTGTCGGATCGGCCGTTGACCAAGTTGTAGCGTTGGTGTTTCGTGCGCCTCATACAGCTACCGGCGAAGACATCGTTGAGTTTACGTGTCATGGGGGGGACGTTGCTAGCGACGAAGCCATACATCTTCTTACGCGTTCTGGGGCCCGTATGGCTGAGCCTGGAGAATTCACCCTTCGTGCTTTCATGAATGGCAAGGTCGATT
>ERZ890510.1696-NODE-1696-length-13824-cov-11.290580_pt1 | contig 13824 bp, 8 predicted proteins | sample MGYA00521265_ERZ890510 | MGnify/ENA primary metagenome ERZ890510 (study PRJEB32303, sample SAMEA104408624) | aquatic metagenome | biome: Brackish water; feature: Chemocline; material: water | place: Baltic Sea | collected 2014-10-26T21:54:00 | depth 110 m ...
ATACCTTTGGAAGTCTTAAACAGAGACCCAGTTATTTTGACACTCCCAAAGTTTTGATTTAGTCATCGAATATGTAATTTTATGCGCCATTGACCCGAAACGAACCAATGAATTTGTGTCAGTCGTTCATTCAATCTTAAAACCTGCGAGTCGCCTCGTAAGCCTGCTTTTCCCTATTGAAGATCGACTTGGTGGACCGCCCTTTGCCATAAATGAAAGTCATATACTATCCTTATTTTCAACGAAATTTCAGTGTATTCATAACAAGGTGCATGATGCAACAATTCGACCTCGAAAAGGGCGAGAAAAGCTGTTAATATTTGACAAGATTCATCCTCAGGTTTGAGATAACACGATAGGAAAAGGAGCGATAAAATGGAGTGGGTACTAAACTTTCGAAGCGATTTGGCAACTATCATTTTCAAAGGGTTTACAGCCTTAGGTGATGAACCCTTTATTCTCGTATTTTTGCCAGCATTGTACTGGTGGTCATCGGGAAAAGAAAAGATGTCTCGATTGGGCATCATCGTTCTTTTTACGATTATTTTAAATGGTTTTCTAAAAGGTATATTTCAAGTCCCAAGACCCGAAATTATTCCATGGTTGGTGCAGGCTGATGGTTATAGTTTCCCCAGTGGTCATGCGCAATCCTCAACGGTGCTTTGGGGATACTTAGCCCTCATAAGTCGAAAACCTATTATGGTTTGGATTTCGGGCATTTTGATAATGGGCATTGCATTGAGTCGAGTCTATTTAGGTGTCCACACACCCCTTGATATTTCCATGGGAATTGTAATCGGCACGGCAACAATTGCAGGCTACGAATTCCTCCGTAATATTAAAATTGCTGGGTGGACGGCTTTAGGCTCGATGCGTCAATCAATTGTCATCGCCGTTATTTTATTAGGTGTGTTTATGGTGGCACCAGAAATTGATGAAACCATGATAAAAGGCGGCGGAACGTTTATTGGCTTTTTGTTGGGTATAAGCTTTATCAAAGAGAAATTCACTCACTTATTTGAAGAGAAGAAAATACCGATACTTAAGAATATCATATTTTTGATTATTGGTTTAGTCGTTGTTATTGCTATAAAAATAGGCGTGAAAATGGGATTTCATGCTGTTGGATATGAGACGGAATTTGCAAATTTTATCCGATACAGTTTAATTGGTATTTGGGTAAGTTTTGGATTACCTCAATTGCGAGAAGTAATAAAATTCTAGTTTTATAACAATCCAAGCAATAGGGAAATTACACAGGCATCTTTTTTTTAAAAAGGCATGATGTAACGATTTCGTTCCAACGCTTGATTCATCGAAAACGATGCCCCAAAACACAAGATGTTATTAGGAAAAGCGTAAGCCGCGGGCTAGTTTGCGCGCCCATGCATAGAGAATCCGCATACAAAAAACTTACCTATAACACGTGCAAAATTAATTATTTCAGGAGACAAAAATGAGAAAAGGGTATATCGTTACGTTCATGCTTTTAGTGAGCGTTATGGCTTATGGACAATTATTTATTAATGAAATTGATTATGACCAAGTCGGTACTGACGCAACAGAATTTATTGAAATTGCCGGGCCTGCTGGCACTTATAATTCAGTAAATGTTGAACTTGTTAATGGTAATAATGGCGGTTCGGTAGTTTATCTCACAGCCGACTTAGGGAATATTACACTTACCGATGAAAGTAACGGTTATGGGTTTTATGTGGTTGGTGCTTCTACGGTTGCAAATGTTGATTTAACTCCCAGTGCGTGGCCAACGACTAATATTATTCAAAATGGTGCGCCAGACGCTGTTGTGTTAAAAATTAATGGCGCTATTGTTGACGCTGTTTCCTATGAAGGTGAAATGATAGATGCTGACGGGAATGCCATGGAAAGTATTGAGGGTGATTTTGCTGGAGCCGATTCTTCAGCCAATCGTTTAGGACTGAATGGTTCACCTTGGTTGTATGGCCCTTTTTCACCCGGTGCTGTAAATATCGGCCAAACCTTTGACCCTACGGCTAATTTTAATCCAACTGCCAATGCAGGCGTAGATCAATCTGTTGAAAGTGGTGCAACCGTCACATTGGACGGCACAGGAAGTGTCGATTCTGATGGAACGATTGAAGCCTATCTTTGGACCCAAGTTTCGGGATCTACTGTAACGCTTAGCAATGCAAACACGGCCACCGCTACTTTTGTAGTCCCAACTGTGACAGAAACGACGAGTTGGGTATTTTCTTTAACCGTTACGGATAATGATGGCGCAACGGGTGTTGACGAAGTTACCATTACTGTCGCAATCAGCGCTGATATGACCATTGCCGTCGCAAGGACTCAAACGATTGGAACATTGGTAACCGTTACCGGTGTGGTTAATAGTGTCAATTTTTCAAGCAGTGGCACAGAACATACTTTTGAAGATGCGACGGCAGGAATTGATCTTTATTTTTCAGGTGCCGTTATTGCACTTGAACTCGGAGACGAAATTACCGTTACAGGCGTCATCGATGATTATAGTGGGAAGTTGGAAGTTATGCCAAGTGCTGAATCTGATATTGTTGTAAATAGCAGCGGCAATGTAATTGAACCGCAAGTTATCACGGCTCACGAACTCGCCAATAATGGTGAGAACTATGAAAGCGAGCTGATCCGCATAAACAATGTTTCAAATGTCGGTACGGGAGATGGCTGGCCAGCTGCTGGTGTAAATGCAAATTTAAATATTACGGACAATGGTACCGATATTACAGTGATGCGTATTGATAAGGAAACTGAGGTTGATGGTTCTACGGAACCCATTTGGCCCGTTGATGTTGTGGGTGTTGTATCAGAATTTAGTGGCACCTATCAGTTAATGCCTCGTTTACTTGCTGATTTCCTCACAGATCTTGTGGTCCCAACATTTGAGAATGGAGTATTTTCGCCAGGATTTGTGACATCATCAAATGAAATTGAAGTGAGCATCGACATTGTTCCAGGTGATGAAACACAAACAATCGCTTCAGCAAATATTATGTATGGAACCGATGGTACCATGCTAAATGAAAGTGAGATGTGGCTGGACAATGGCACGACTTGGATGGGCATTATTCCCGCTCAAGCAGCAAACTCATTTTTAGAGTATGAAATTGTCGTTGTAACAAACGATAATAGTAGCTACTCATCTTATACTTATCAAATCGCCATCGCTTCTGCAACGACGACTGAGATTGCGAGTATTCAGGCTAATCCAGTTGTGGGTGATGTTGTCACCATCGAAGGTGTCATCACTGTAGGATCTGGCTTGCTGCAAACAGGTTTGACCAACGCATACATCCAAGATGCCTCAGGACACGGGATTAATCTTTTTGACTATGACGAAGTTCAGTTGACACGAGGTGACCGTATTAGAGCCGTTGGTATGATTGAAGTTTACGGAACAACGGTCGAAGTTAAAGACTTCTCCTATCAGACAATTTCTGTTGGGAACGATTTACCAGCCGCCGTCATCCAAACAATTCCTGAAGCCAATCAAGCACTCTACGAAGGAACGCTCGTTTCAGTGACCGGTGAAATTACGGATACATATTCCGCTGGTGGTGGTCAAAATGTCATTATTAGTGACGGATCAGAAACGGCAACCATTCGCATTTGGGAGAGTACAGGTGTTGACGTTACGAATTTGACAATCGGCACAAGTTGGTCATTTACGGGAATCGGTAGTTCATATAACGGTGCGTTTCAAATGCTCGTTGCCTATGATGGAGATATCGAAAATAGCGATGCTATTAACGCATTAGGTTCAACCCCTGAAAGATTTGCCCTCAATGCAGCGTATCCAAACCCATTCAATCCAATGACGACTTTTTCATGGACATTGAATGAATCGACAGATATGACGATTCGTGTTGTTGACATTGCAGGACGTGAAGTTGCTCTGTTAGCAAATCAAAGAGCCGAAGCAGGTTCGTATTCCATGACATGGAATGCATCTGCTCTCAGTTCGGGTATTTATTTCATTCAACTTTCGACACCTTCTCAATCTGAAATTCAAAAGGTCATGCTTGTTAAATAAATTATGCAAAACTCAAAAAAGGCGCTCCAACACAGAGCGCCTTTTCTGTCTATAAGAGTATGAAGATTATGATAATGCTTAACAAATTGCGCTTGTCATGCTGTTGAAAATCCCGACCCAGGTGTCTGGGAGCTTGTCGAAGCAAGCATTTCAACAATTTTTACATACTACACACCGCGCTTTTCGAAACGTCGGTTCAACTCCCCTCTATATATTTTCATTTGAAACAGGAGTGAAATAATGAAGAAACTTTTTATACAATCGGCACTATTCCTGCTTTTGCCACTCTTGGTTTTGGCAACGAATCATCTTACAATCAGTGAGATTGTGCTTCAACCCTCTGCCGGCGAATATGTCCGTATCACAAATTCGACTGACGCCACTGTAAATTTAGGCAATTATTATCTGAGTGATGCCACAGATAAAACAGCTGGGAAATATTATTATAATATTACGACAGGCGCTGACTATTGGTCAGGAGCTTCAACTGATTTTATTGCGCGTTTTCCTGACATGAATTTAGCAACAGGAGCATCATTAATATTAGGGCTAGGAAGAGTGTCGGATTATTTCGATACCTATGGCGCAAATCCTGATTTAGCACTGAAAGAAACAATGCTAAACGCAGTGGATGGCGTTACCACAATTGGTTCTTCACCCAACGTAAAACTCGACAATACGGCTGAAGGATTGATTCTCTTTAAATGGGATGGCACCGCTTCGACGGTTCAAGATGTTGAATACCTGATTTGGGGCACCGATAGTACAACAGCTTCTGCTTATATGATTGACAAAACGGGCGTTTCAAGCTATCTCGCCGATACACCTGTCGCCGCTCAATCTTATATGGAAACTCATTTAGATGGCTATAAACTCGTTCGGAATAGCGACGAAGGTACGGAAACGACATCAAACGGAAATGGTATTTCGGGTCATGACGAAACCAGCGAAAATCTAGCGGATACCTGGTCCATGGTTGATTTAACCATCGCCAAACCAGAAATCACCAATATGGCAATTTCGCCCAATAATCCTGAAACGGGTGAAATCCTCACGGTAAGTGCTGACGTTACAGATGTCGACGGTCTAAGCTCTGTTACATTGACCTATACGTTTCCATCCGCAACAGGCACTCCAACAGATGTTGAAATGACGAATTCATCCAGTGATACCTATACCGTCACAATTCCAGCCATCAATTCGGTTGGGACTTTAGCTTGCTACATTACGGCTATTAATACGAATGATTTAAGACGCGTAAGCCAGCTTTTTGGTGCTGATATTGTCGAACCTTTACCACCCCTAACCATCGAAACCATTCGCGGAAACATGGACATTTACTTAGGTCAAGTTGTTGAACTCAATGCAGTCGTCAGTGTGGGCTCGGGAATTTTAAGAGTCGATCGCACGGACATGTATATTCAAGATAATTCAGGATTTGGAATCAATCTAAGCCAGACCGGTTTATTAAATCCAGCCCTTGTACAAGGCGATTCAATATCTATTACAGCAACAGTGGGCGAATATAATGGAGCCATTCAATTACAGGATTTTGTGTATGACGTATTGGCTACAAACCGACCTATCCCAAATATTGCTGAAATATCCACGGCGGATTTAAATACGCTCCTCTTTGAAGCACGATTCGTTAAAATTTCAGGTCAAGTTTCAAGTCGCGCTGACAATATAGGTGGCGGATCAAATATCGTTGTCGAAGATGGTTTTGGTCAAGTGACACTTCGTGTTTGGGACACTGCCAATATTTGGGCTGATGCAACAGCGGACTCCCTTTTACAAATCGGTAATCTTGTAGATGTCTGGGGAATTGCGGCGCAATACAATGGTGAAGGTCAAATGAATCTCGCCTACGGCTCTGATGTTCAAGCACATCCAGAAGGTATTGACGGCACGGGTACAACGGTACTAACAGTGGCTCCTTACGCTTTCGATCCATTACGTGGCGAGAAAATTAAATATAGTATTTCGTTCCCAGAAAATGCACACATTACCGTTCGAATATTTGATTTGTCCGGCCGTATCATTACGACACTTTTTGATGGATATCGTAGCCTCGCACTTGAAATTGATAACCTGTGGGATGGTCGTACGGAAACCTACGCTATCGTTGTGCCTGGAACATATATTATGCATCTCGAAACTGTCAATCGGAGAACGGGTGAAACGCTACAAGACATGGCTCCTGTGGTTATTGCTACAGCTGTGAACTAAATTATAAATGTTTCACGCAAAGAAGCCAAGGCGCGAAGAATAAATGATAGAATTACAACTTTCACAAAATTGTAAAAAATACTCAATTCCCCTCTTGGGAGGGGCAAGGAGCAGGTTTATTCTAAACAGTACGATTGCAATTATAACAGATTTTTTAGATTGGGCTAAAGCCCAGCCAAAATTTTTAAAGTTTTATCCCAGCCCTAAAGGGCAGGGTAAGTCTAATCTTTGTGGACTTGATTTTTATATGCCTACCATAATTCATAACTCATAATTTTTATAAAGGCTTAAGTATGATAAATAATTCTAAAACACACATGACAAGATGGCTTCCATTACTCTGGATGTTGCTCTTTTCGACAAGTGCCTTTTCACAAGTCACATCATCGAACCAAACACCCACGGCTCGCACGACAGCATTAAGTGCAAGTAATATTGCTATGGGCGGATCGGCTGAACTCTTACTAACGAATCCAGCTTTATTGGCCGAATTCGAAGGTTTTGGCGCATTTACAGGATATCAAAACCTATTTGCACAAAACTATATTCAATATTCTGTTGCAGGATTATCCCTGGAATCGGGTGAATCTGCAGGTAATTTTGGACTGTCAATGAGCTCTCTCAAAACGTCTAATGGTCGTTCAAGTCTTGCGGACGAAACCGTCATCGGCTTTCATCATGGTATATACATTATGAAAGACAGATTGTCGTCACTCGCTTTAGGAACGACGATTAATTATCTCCAATTATCCTATGGGAAAAGTGCGGGTCCATCCGGTGATGGCTCAGACGGAATGTCTCTCGGTACGACAAGTAAAATTGGTGTAGACGTTGGCTTGCTAGCAACCCTTGGCAAAAAACATCGCGCCGCTGTCATCGTTAAAAATATCAATGGCCCAACAATTGGAACAGGTGGAAAAATAGCCGCTTTACCTCAGGTTTTAGTCGGTGGATTTGCGTACACACCTGTTGAAGAAGTCGTCACGACATTTTCGTTGAATTTTTCGTCAGGTCACCCCGTTGAATTTCATGGCGGTCTCGAATATAAATTGAGTCCCCATTATAGCATTTTAACCGGCATGCAATCGCAACCCAATAGACTTTCAGCAGGGATGAAAATCGACGCAAAAGGCATCAATATAGAATATGGTGTTATTACGCACCCTGTTTTACCTCTAACACATGTAATCACTTTGAGTCTTCATTTAAAAGGCCAAAACAAGTAAGGAGTAATCGATGAACAAAAACTTCATTCGATTGGGAATATTACTTGTTGTGGCAAGCCAGATGGCTTTTGCTCAGGTTTTAGATATCAATAATGCGGATGTTACAAGCATTATGAGCCTTGATGCCAGAGAAGACGTCAAACTTGCTTTAATGGATTATATAGAAAATATCGGCTCGTTTGAGACCTTTTATGATATTTCGTCATTAGAAGAAGTGTCAGCGGAAGATTTACTACAATTGAAGTTACAGATTTCTATTTATCCAAAACGCAGCAAAAATAATTCTCGACTAGAAGACAATTATCGCAAAGTCGAACAATGGACATCCCAAGAAGGTGCCAGCGAAGGGCTTATAGAGCTTTGGCTGGATCGTTTAGCCGAACCAATCAATATTAATACCGCCTCGTATGAAGATATAGTCGCATTCCAAAATGTTACACCTGTTGATGCGGCGGCTATTTTGAAACTACGCAAACAAATGAAGACATTCCGCTATCAACGCGCCCTTCGAAATGCGCCGGGATTATCCTATTATGGATACCGCAATCTTCGGGATTTCATCCGTTTCGATGACGACCCAAAAGGTCAATGGCACATGTGGTACACAACGGTATTGAAAACAATTCCATCCACAAATGCAACGGACGAGACAGCCTCAAGCTCAATCGTCAATAATTATCCACCGGATTTATTACATAAGCTGAGTTTTTCAAATTCACGCCATTGGAAAGTTGGGATGGTGTATAATCGTCAACTTGGTCAAGAAACGGGTACTTTTAACGGTACCACCATTCCTGAAGTGAAAGCCGCATTGACATTATCAGATTTTGATTTTGGCCCCCTTCAGGTCGATCGGATTATTTTAGGAAGTTTTAATGTGACCTTTGGGCAAGGGGTCGTGATGGAAAATACAGACTTTCGTTCACCGCGTCGTTCGGGTTACGGTTGGCAAAAACGTGTTCCTGGCATTTTCACAGATTTATCGCGATCTCAAGAATACGCATTCAAAGGTCTCGGTGTGCAAGCGCGTCTTTTTGACAAAGTTGTATTTATGGGATTCGCATCGAAAAATGATAGAGACGCCGTGTTAAATATTGATGGCGAGTCATTCACATCTCTCATTAGTCTATATCCGCGACAAAATATGGGACTCTTAGATACCTTACCACAACCGATGATCAATGTTGTTAATGAAGTCACCTATGGCGGCAATCTTCGTTTTGAATTTGGTCCTGGCACTTATGTGGGCGTTTCGTCATACGAAAGCCTCTACGATAAAGAACTTCGCCCGGATGCGCTTTCAACGATTATCGCATCTGACGCGACAGGTACGTATTTTAATAGTATTGGTAATGGTGCAGACAGTGAAATCGAGGCGATGTACGGATCGACTTCAGAGTCTCCACTTTGGGCTGATGCAAAATCGCATCGGCGCGTGATGGGACTCGAATTTAATACGGTGATTCAGAATCTCGCTTTGCAGGGAGAATATGGCATTTTAGATACAGATGGTTCCATTACCAATATTGCCAATGACCCCAAAGCGTTGATTCTTTCTGCCTACTTACAATTTGATAATGTAAATCTCCTCATGCTTTATCGTGATGCGGATTTAGCGTTTGACAATCCCTATCAGCGGAGTTTTTCAAATTATCAACGCTATAAAAGCTCTATTTATGAAGATGAATTCTATTTAAAAGACCCAATCTATGCCCATCTTTATTTATCAGCACCTCAACCACAAGCTGAAAAAGGCGTTTACTTACGATCCCGATATCAACTTCATCGTCGTTTTGTCATAACGACCGATTTTGATACATGGAAACGTGTTGCTGACGGTGCCAATTATCATCGGACAAAAATTCGTTTAGAATATAGGCCAACCTTTAATTATCGCATAACCTTGAGTCATAAATGGCAAAAACGTGCAGAGTTTAATCTCTTTTCACCGACAGGTTATGATAATATCGAAACGATATTGACCTCTCGCATTCGTCTTTCCAAATTTGATCAATTGAGTGTGCAATACACCCATACATCAACATACTTTGACCCAAGAAAACGTCTCGTTATTGATGTTGATGAAGGCGTTAATTATTCATCGGATGTTGGGAATTCTATGAGCCCAAGTGAAGCCTTGAATTTTGCCATCACACATAATGTGAATGAAAGATTACGCATTAAAGCCGCGGTAACAGCTTATAAAGGCTTTATCTGGACATTTGAAGACACGGATTTTCAAGTATTTAACTCATTAGAAGGCAATGTCCGCTACTGGGTTTCGGCGTATAGCCGCCTTGGAAACAATTGGTCCATGCGCATTAAATATTCTCATGATAACGGTTTGCCTACGACGAACTATGCTTTTGGAACGGCTGCCGTTACGACACGAAAATTACAATCAAATATTATCAACTGGTCGGAAAAATCTGATTTTAGATTTCAACTCGATTACGCCTTTTGAGGTTTACTATGAAAAGAATAAAAATGAAAAATCAATCAACAAAATTCATACTTAGTTTAATGATGATGTCCGTGAGCCTGTCACTTCTCGGACAAAGCTACTTCGCCGGTTGGGGGCTGACGCAAAATAATGTGTATGATGCTCGTTCCGCCGCTATGGGACTGTCTCGCACAGCACTTGCCCAAAATGCCTGGAGTGTTGCAGGAAATCCTGCCCTTATCGGAGCATCAGACGGACTCCATTTCGCCGCTTCCATGCTCATAAAAAGTATGAGTGAAACGCGAAGCATTGAAGCCATTGATCAGTTCAATGATGTGGTAACAAAAAATGTTTATGCTGCCAATTCATATTCTCACACAACCATGGCTTTTGCTGTCGATTACGGTTTTAAGCAATTCTCTTTTGCCTATGCTTGGGTCCCGGTTCATGATTTCTCCTACGGATTTTCCGAAGAGATTCGCAATAGTTTGTCATCAAGCTATTACAACAGAGATCCACTTGCTGGCTATCATATATTTGAAATGAATGGACAAGTCTATGCCCATACATTGGGTGCATCCATGAATATAAAAAGCCTCTCCATCGGTTTAAGCATGGCAAAGTATGCCGCGAAAGATATGTCGATTCTAAAATCTGTTTCGGTCCTTTCTACAGACGCCGCTCTTGCATCTGCGACGTCATATTCAGATTTAACATCCTATGAACTTGATAACGCAACCCTCGGAACGAATCTTGGACTCTCTTATAAATTAACACATCATACATCGCTCCATTACGTTTTTGAGAAAATTGGCGATATGAGTTTTTTAAGCGATGGCTTGATTCCATATGCTGATTCTACGAAACATTATCCCGAATATTTCAAACTCGACTCCAGTGCTGTTTATACGATTTCCACACCAGCGACGCATCGCATGGGGATATCATTTTCGCCAGGACAGAAGGAAAAAACAATCGTCAATTTTGAGATGGAGCTTCATAAAGCTCAATCTATTACATATGCCGAAACGATTAATGGTCTAGACGCATTTGATTATGCACTTGAAGACTATGCGGTCTTTCGCGCAGGATTTGAGCATTGGGCATCGCCAACGTTGCCCTTTCGATTAGGCTATAGTTATGAAGAATCACCTATTGATAAAGCATTTTCTATTACCCGTTTTAGCGTAGGTGGAAGCTTGATTGTCGATCAATTTCAGTTTGATCTCGGCGCAAATATGATGAGTGTTGGCTATGAATATCCTGACATTTTCCCTAAAGTCGCCGAAGCGAATAATCCTGGACTTGAGTCTGTAAACGAAAGCAGTACCAATCTTTATTTAACCGTCAATTATCGTTTACCATAGAGGTCGAAAATGAAGCTATTGCACAAGATTAGTTTTATTGGCCTAATTTTTTGGCTGACATCTGCGAGCTATGCACGGGATCCATTGACCCTCCATGTACTTTTTACCAACGATATTCATGGCGCAATCCAAAGCGGACAAGCGTGGTTTATGAATCCCAGTTATCCGCCGGATTTAGGCGGTGGAGCTGCGATGTACCAATATGTAAAGGAAACGCGCGAGCTTGCGGCAAAAAATGGCGAAGCCGTCATTTTGATTGATGCAGGTAACTTTTTCCAAGGCACCAATATTGGGATGGCTGATTCCGGTCGCACAATGATGGACTGGATGAACAAAATGGCATACGATGCCCTCGTTCCTGGGACACAAGATTTTATTATGGGAAGTGAGAATTTGGCTGATTTAGCACGAAAAGCAAATTTCTCCTTCGTGTCAGCAAATCTGACAGGACTTAGTCAAAATATTACACCTTATACCATTGTAGAGCAACAAGGTGTTAAAATCGCTATTGTTGGCCTAACAACAGCTGCTCTAAAAAGCCAGCTTTTACCCTGGAAGACTGAGTCCGTGAACGCCTTATCCGAGGTGGATATTGCTAGAATGACAGTTGAAAAGCTAAAAAGTAAAGGTGTTGAGATTATTATCGGGCTAGGGCATTTAGGTGTTCCTTACAATCGAGATCAAGAATTCGATGATTTTTCGTCGGAATTGCTGCAAGAAGGTGATGAGGCGGAGACATGGAAAGACGGTTTAAATGCTCTGGAATTTGCTCATTTTTTTGATGGCTTTTCCGCCATATTTTCCGGCGGTACCAATGCGGGTTATAACACACCATGGGAAGATCCTTTAACACACACATTGGTTTATCAAGGTTATGGAAATGGCTCAAACATGGGTCACGCTATTTTGAAATTCGATGTTAAAACAGGACAATTGCTCTCTGCTGAAACACCCACCTATCGCGGCAACCTTGTTACGCTGACAGTTGATGACGTCCAACCGGATGATGCGATGAATGAATGGATTAATAAGCGATTCAATGCTTTAAACATCCAAAAATTGCCCAATAAAAATGCCCTGAAAAAGAAGGCGTCTCAAGAAATCACATGGGCGAATGAAGCTCTCGATAAAGATCAATTTCAAGTCCCAAAATATGGCAAAGATGATTACCTCGAAGCCATGACGTGGAATATGGAATGGTTCCCAAAAGCCAACGATACGACGCTACAAGCTGTTGCGGAAATAATGATGGACATCGGTGCTGATGTCTATGCCGTCCAGGAAATTGGCAAAATCAATGAATTTTCTAAACTCATGACCTACTTGCCAGGCTACAATTTTGAAATTACGCGTCAGTCTTCCTTCTTTGACCAAGCGATTATTTACAATACGAAATATTTAACACCTGTCGGACGTGATGAGCCTTTTGCTGACAATGACTATAATTTCGCAGGTCGCCCGCCACTAAAAATAGATTTCCTATGGAAAAACGGCGATGTCGAAGAATTAGTCACTATAATTAATTTACACATGAAATGCTGTGGTGATGGCTTGCCACGTCGGAAAAAAGCCGCTGCCGAATTGCATGATTATTTACTGGATTACATTGATGCGGGCTTGGATAAATTCATCGCGTTAGGCGACTGGAACGATGACATCCTTGATAAAGGTATTGAACAGAGTTTCAATGTATTTTTAAATGATCCAGAGAATTTTCAATGGGCAACGATGCGCATAGCCGCCGATGTTGAAATGGCATCATATCCAACGTGGCCAAGTTTCCTTGACCATATTTTGATTGGCCCCGGCTTTTTCGAAGGTTTTGAGAAAGACGGCCTTGTTGAAACAATGGATGTAGCCACGTGGCTCGGAAGTTGGGACAACTACGAAGCGATCATTTCAGATCATCGCCCTGTATTGCTTCAAGTACCTATGGGGAAATGAAGTAGAAGTAGCGAGTGAGTAGCATAAAAGTTCAAACACTTACCCTGCCCTTTAGGGCAGGAGTAGAGACATCGCCCAATTTGGGCTTTAGCCCAACATATTAAGGTTGATGATATGGGTTTTATAAAAATTTGGATTCATTTTGTCTGGACGGTCAAAAACCGAGAACCTCGATTGATTAAAGATGTAAAAACTAAAGTAATATCTCATATACAAGAAAACGCAAAAGGAAAAGATATTTATATTGATTCAATCGGTGGTGGGAAAGAACATTTACATTTGTTAATATCTCTTAATGCAAAACAGTCAATATCAGAAGTTGTACAACTGTTAAAGGGCGAATCTTCTTTTTGGATAAATTCGGCAGATATCGTAGTTGGAAAATTTAGTTGGCAGGATAAATATTTTGCTGTTTCAGTTAGCGAATCAGTTTTACCAAGTGTTCGGAAGTATATTCAAAATCAGGAAGAGCATCACAGAGTAAAACCTTTTCTTGAAGAGTATAATGAATTTTTTGGGAGTGTCAAAATAACTGGGTCTGAAAGGGCCGTAATGAGTTGTGTG
>ERZ890510.1700-NODE-1700-length-13813-cov-5.694796_pt1 | contig 13813 bp, 10 predicted proteins | sample MGYA00521265_ERZ890510 | MGnify/ENA primary metagenome ERZ890510 (study PRJEB32303, sample SAMEA104408624) | aquatic metagenome | biome: Brackish water; feature: Chemocline; material: water | place: Baltic Sea | collected 2014-10-26T21:54:00 | depth 110 m ...
CACAGGCCCGCACGACATCTGCCACCTGTTGGGCCGATATGGGCAGGGCGACGGCCAATGGTGCCTGGCGGTAGGCGGACAGGCCGTCACACTCGTAGACAACGAGATCCTCATCGCGATGTATCAGCCCGCCGGCATCGACGAGACCTGCCAGGCGCTGGACCAGGTCGGCCTTGCGGGCCAGTCGCTGCGGCTGTGGTGTTGGCGGTTTCAAGCGTTGTCCATACCGCCGGTTCTACCACCGGTCCTGACACTGGTATCAAGGCCCAGTTCGGCGGCATAGGCGAACAGCGCGGGTGTGCCGCCGGTATGCACAAAGACCACGGTTTGCTGCGCTGTCCACCAGCCGGCCCGCACATGGGCGATCAACCCGGCCATGGCTTTTCCTGTATAGCAGGGATCGAGGACAAGACCCTCCGTGCGTGCCGTCCATTGCAGGGCCTCGCGACTGCCATCGGTAACAACACCGTAGTCGGCACCGACAAACTCGGCATAACTCTCCAGATCAGCCGGCGTGATGTCCACGTCAATGTCCAGAATGCGACAGTGTTCGGCAGCAAGTGTCGCCATATGCTGTGCTGCAGCGTCATTGTCCCGCGGGCTCGGGCTGATGCCGACAAAACGCAGCGGCAGACCCAGGGCTCGTGCCGCCACGACCATACCCGTGTGGGTGTGGGCGCCGGAGGCAACGTAGACGACGTCCGGTTGTACGTTGCGCTCCTGCAGTTGCTCCCACAATTCGAGAAATCCGTCGACATACGCGATGCCGCGGTAGGCAGCCCCATCGGAACTGGTGTTGAATGGTTTGTGCCCGGCCTGCCGCAAGCTCGCCAGCGTCGCCTGCAGCGTCGCCGCTTGCTCATTTGCCGGCGGCAACAGGACGTCGGCACCGAACAGATGTGTCAGCAGCAGGTTGCCCTGCAGTTGCGAGTGGGCATCGGCACGGCCCACCTGGACGGCTTTCATACCCAGCTTTGCGGCAACGGCAGCCGTCTGCCGCGACTGATTGGACTGCGAGGCGGCACCATGCACCAGCACATCACACCCGGCCTCCACCGCCTGGGCGATGGAATACTCGAACTCACGGATCTTGTTGCCACCAAAGGCCAACCCCGTCAGGTCCTCGCGCTTCATCCAGATCTGCGGTCCACCGATGGCGGCGGACAGGCGCGGCAACTCGTCCAGGGGTGTGGGCAGTGCCGCCAGGCGCAGGCGCGGCAGCCGGTCCAGGCGCTGGCGCAACTGTTGCGGTGAATAGGTTGTCGACATGATGGAGCCCAATCCTTTCGGCAGACTTTGCGGTCCTGAAATCTATACCAACCCGAACCTTGACCACAACCGCAGTCCCGTGCTGTTGCCGCGCGTAACTACTTGCGTTAGCTTATGGTTACGTGATTCATAAGCCTACATCACGCGCTAATTTTGGCGAACGGCGACCGCTGTTGTGCAGCCCCAACGGTGAGAGAATTCAGTCGCTTATGACGTTTTTCGCGGCCCATCACCGCCGCTGCTGCGGCCATGCTGTCCTGCGCCCTGAGAGAAGATAACCGTGCTGGATCTCCTCGAACCGATCAGTCAGAATCTCGAACCACATCTCCGGCAGGCCTTACACCCCGGTGAGTTGCTGCTCGCCTTGTTGTCGGCCGATCTCGATCTCGATGGAAAATACGGCGAGAACTGGCTCGTCCTTACGGACGAACGCATCATGGTGCTTCACGCCAACCATGGTACGCCGCGCATCGAGGCCTGGCCGCTGGCGGACGTCCAGCGCATTCATACGCGCAGCTACGTCGGCAACGGCTCCCTCGTTATCGAGTTGCCCGATGGCCTGCACGAACTGCTGCGCTTCTCGCAAGGCAGCTTCTTCAAGTTCTCCGCCATCCCACAGGTTGTCGAGGCGGCGATGCTGTCGCCTTTGGCGCGGGTCGGTGAAGACGAGGACGAGGGTGCCATTCCTCACCGCCGCGTCGAACACTGTGACACCTGTGGCCGCGCGCTGCGCGTGGGCTCGAAGGTCTGTCCCGCCTGCATCAAGAAGCGTGAGACCTTCTGGCGGCTGTTCTCCTACGTAAAGCCGTACAAGAGTGTGGCGATCTTCGGCTTCTGTCTGACGCTGACGATGACGGCGATCGGCATGTTGCCACCACAGCTGAACAAACACCTCATCGACGATGTCATCGTCCCGGTTGTGGCATCACGGGGTGTCGTCGAGGGCCCCGTGGTCCCCCCGGCGGATCATGTTGTCATGCTTGGCTGGGTTGTCATCGGACTGCTGTCCATCCACTTCAGCCGCATGTTGATCAACGGCGTGCGTTCGTACTCGCTCGGATGGCTCGGCCAGCGGATCACCTACGATCTGCAGACCGAAATCTTCAGCTACCTGCAGTTGCTGTCCCTGTCGTTCTACAGCCGGCACTCCACCGGCCGCATCATGACTCGTGTGACGAGTGACACCGAGCGCATGCGGGGTTTCATCACCACCGGCTTTCAGGATATGGTCATTGCCATCCTGACGCTGATCGGCATCGGTGCGATGTTGTTCTGGATGAACTGGGAACTGGCCCTGCTGGCCCTGATCCCGACGCCGATCATGCTGGTGGTCACGCTGTTCTACCGCCGGCGCATCCACTGGGTATTTCACACGATCTGGCGTCGTATCTCAGCACTGAATTCGCAGTTGGCAGATACCATCCCCGGCGTCAAGGTCGTCAAGGCCTTCGCCCAGGAGAGTCGCGAGATCGCCACCTTCGACAAGCGCAACACCGAACTGCGAGAGTCGCGCATGGTGTCGGTGAAAATGCGCTCCTACTTCCTGCCGGCGATCGCCTTCATCACCTCCATGGGGTCGGTGATCCTCTGGTGGTTCGGCGGCAATCGGGTGCTGGAGAACACCCTGACCCTGGGGGAGTTGCAGGCCTTCATCGCCTATATGGTCATGTTTCTGAACCCCGTGCGGGAACTGAGCCGCCTGTCTGACGAGCTTGAGTCGGCGGCGACCACGGCGGAACGGGTCTTTGAGATCCTTGATACCGAGCCCGAGGTCAGCGATGAGCCGCAGGCGCGGGACCCCGGTGTCATCGAGGGGCGCGTTGAATTCCGCAACGTGTCCTTCACCTACGATGGCTTTGCGCGCATTCTTGATCGCTGCTCCTTCGTCGTCGAGCCGGGAGAGATGATCGGCCTCGTCGGGCCTTCCGGGGCCGGCAAGTCGACACTGGTGAATCTGATCTCGCGCTTCTTTGATGCCACCGACGGAGAGATCCTCATCGATGGTGCGCCGATTACTGGATTGCAGCAGAAGAAGCTGCGGGCGCAGATCGGTGTCGTGTTGCAGGAGCCGTTGTTGTTCCAGGGGTCGGTGGCGGAGAACATCTCCTATGGCCGACCCGAGGCGGCCCGCACCGAGATCATTGCGGCGGCACGTGCCGCCAATGCGCACACTTTTATCATGAAGTTGTCCGACGGGTATGACTCTGAGGTCGGCGAGCGCGGCGGACGCCTTTCGGGCGGCGAGCGCCAGCGTATCTCCATTGCCCGGGCACTGATCGGCAATCCACGGATCCTCATTCTCGACGAAGCGACCAGTTCGGTGGATACGCAGACTGAATTTGAGATCCAGGAAGCCCTCGAGCACCTGGTTGCCAACCGAACGACCTTCGCCATCGCGCATCGACTGTCGACACTGAAGAATGCGGACCGACTGTTCGTGCTCGACAAGGGCAGGATCGTCGAGGAAGGCACCCATGCGGACCTGCTCGAAATCGAGACCGGGGTTTATCGCAACCTGGTCAACATGCAGTCGGAGTTGGCCAAAGTGAGAGCCCTGTGAGCGACAGTGAGGCTGTGAGCGACAGTGAGGCTGTGAACGACAGTGAGACTGTGAACGACGGCGATGCCACCCCCGGTGCCGCTGCCAACAGCAACGATCTCGACGGGACACAGATGCGGATCCGGCGCACCGATCGCGGGCTTCTGGCGGTCCGTATCGGCAGTCAGGACTTCGACGATGTCACGGTGCGGCGCGCCTTTCCGCTGGAGGCGGCCAACCAGTACATCGGCTTCTATGACACGGAAGGCACCGAACTCGGTATCCTGCAGGACCCCGAGAGGCTCGATGCGGCCAGTGCCGCCGCACTCGATGAGCAGTTGTCACTGACCTATTTCCTGCCGAAGATCACCGGCGTCACGCACATCGGCGAAGAATTCGGTGTCGTCTACGCCGACGTGGAGACCACCAGCGGCCCCCGGCATATCGAGATCCGCGGCATCCGTTCCAGCATCCGCGTGCTGTCGCGCAATCGTGCTCTGGTGGAGGATGCCGAAGGCAACCGCTATGAGCTGAGCGATTTTCGTCGTCTGCCGAAGATCACGCGCGAGATTCTGGGACTCTAGTCACGGCGCGACCTGCCGGTCAGTTCAACAGGCTTCCTGTGTCGACGTCGGGGCGGATCTGATGATAGGGTTCACTCGCCTCCAGCAGTTGCTTGCGCGTGGTCTCGTTTGGTTCGAGGCGCCAGCGATTGTAGGCGTCGAGCATCCGGTCCAGGACCAAGGCCTCAATCTGCGGCAGCGCTCCCGTCTGCGCATCCCGTTCGAGATGCCACATCTGTCCCGGAGACAGGCGCCGCATCAGGTCCATGTGGTTTGCTGCCATGTGGCCCAGAATTGCGTGATACGTGCCGAACCCCTCGGCCAGTTTCTCCAGCGTGACTGCCAGGCCACGGTAGCGCGGTGGCAGACGGTTGCTGAACAAGGCGGCCCAGCGGTAGAACTGCCGGGCCTCCTCGATGTAGGCCTCGTCCGGCGTCATGGCGCGTCGATAGTACGACACATGATCGCCGAATCCGGCAAACAGGCCGAAGGCCATCAAGCGGTGATCGGCATTCGTCCGGTAGACGTCCGTCTTGCCGCGGTTGGTGCCGCATTCGTCCGCCTTCTGGCAGACGTCGAGGGGGGAGGATGCCAGGTGGTCGACATTGTCCGCGTAGAAACGACCGTCGACGAGGGAGTGCAGCAGTCCGGCGAGGTAGACGTTGACCTCCTCATCGCCGTCCGATTCGTGATCGGTGTCGATGCGAGACTGCAGGTAGGCGTTGAGGAGATAGAAAAAGAGGGGCTCGCGCTCCTCGGTGCCAAGATCCAGATAGGTGGTTGAACCGATATCGGTGGTTGTATCCATAACGACGTCATCCCTTGAAGGAGGGTGCACCGCAGGAACAGACTCACACTGGCCACATGTTACTCAGATGTCCGATTCATTCAGGTGTCGCATAGATACCAAGGCTGCAGCCCTTTGGCAAGAGTGGTGCCGGGGGCATCAGGCGACGCAGAGAAAATCGTCGCCCTCCAGCAGGCCGACTCGCGCAAGGTGCTCTCTGATCAGGGCGCGGGCCCCGCGCGAGGCGACAGCCGCCAGCAACAGGGGGCGATTGTAGGACTGCCAGCAGGACATGAGCTGCTCGGTGCCGACAATGGGCACACCGCGCAGCGTGCTGCCAATTCGCTTTGGCGCGATGTCGATGAATACATCCGGTTGGTGGCCGGCGCGGCTCAGATGTTTGCTCAGGCGCCGGCCCGTCTGCCCGGCACCCCACACAAGCAAGCCATCCCGCGAGTTCAGCGGCCCACACGACAGGTAGTGTGCCTTGGCGCGCAGGAAGTTCTCCACCGAGTAACGGCTATCGGTTCGCGTTGCGCGGGCACCGTGTTCCCGCCAGCGCACCAGGGGCTCGGCGACTTTGGCGAAATGCCGCCCCGCGGCATGATAGCGCAGCCAGAGGTCGTAGTCCTCCGCCCAACCGCGTTCCTGATAGCCACCAAGTGCCACCATTTCATGTCGGCGCAGCATCGCTGAGGGATGGGCGATGGGACTCTCGATGAATATTTCGCGGCAGATGTCGTTGTGTGTCAGCAGGGCGTTCTGCCACTGCACATAGATGTCGAATCCTGTGGCGACGTCACCGGCGGGGAAGGCTTCCACCTGTGTGCCGCAGACACCGACATCGGGCTGTTGTTGCATGAGCGACACTTGCCGCTCCAGCCGTTGCGGCCGACACACATCGTCCGCATCCAGACGAGCAACGAAGGGGGCACGACAAGCGGCCAGGCCGAGATTCAACGCCTGCAGCAGGCCCACGTGTGACGACGACAGGAGCCGCATTCGTGGGTCCTGTCGGGCCGCCAGCAGTGTGGCTGTGGCGTCCGTCGAGCCGTCATTCACCACAACGATCTCATAGTCTGACATCGTCTGGGCGACGACGCTGTCGAGCGCTTCGTCGAGGGTCGCGGCGCCATTGTAGACGGGCATCAGGATGGAGACGAGAGGAGTTGCCATGCTCTTGACAGTCTATGAACCGGGTTGCCATACTCCTAAACACTCAGTCATGATACATCTGAAATCCAAAGACGAAATCGAGCGGATTCGCGCCAGTTGCCGCATTGCCGCTGACGCCATGGTGCTGGTGCAGGACGCACTTGCAGCAGGCGTGACGACGGCGGCACTGGATGAAATCGCCGACAGCTACATTCGCAGCCAGGGAGGGGTCGCCTCGGCTTTGGGCTACCGTGGGTTTCCCCGCAGCATCTGCGTGTCGATCAACGAGGTCGTCGTCCATGGCATCCCCGGACCGAGGCAGTTGCTCGCTGGAGATATTCTGTCGGTGGACATTGCTGTCACCAAGGATGGCTACCACGGAGACATGAATGTCTCCTTTGCCATCGGCACGATCGACACTGATGCGGCACGCTTGATCCAGGCCACCCGCGAGGCCATGGAGATCGGCCTGCAGGCCAGTCAGCCGGGGGCCCGAATGGGGGATATCGGTGCCGGCATTCAGCAGCGCGTCGAGGCGGAGGGTTTCTCGGTCGTGCGCGATTTTTGCGGCCATGGCATCGGCCGGGCCTTCCATGAAGAACCCCAGTTGCTGCACTTCGGCACCGCTGGCACAGGACGCCGCCTCGAGCCGGGCACCGTGTTTACCGTGGAACCCATGATCAATGCTGGCGTCCCGGATGTGCGCATTCTCGACGACCAGTGGACGGCGGTGACCGCCGATGGGTTGCTGTCGACCCAGTTTGAGCACACCGTAGCCGTAACCGAAAAGGGCCCGGACATTCTGTCTCGTTTCGCTGATCTGCCATTCTGAGGCAGCCATCGTCGTTGCGTGTTGCGGGAGAGACCCTATTTTGTACGGGCTATCCAATCCCCACCCGAAGGAGTCCGTGGCGATGGCCAAAGAAAAGAACACCGAAGAAGAGTCGACTGACTTCGGCTTCGATCCCGGTTCGCAGCGCGAACTCGAGGTCGAGGACATCTGCTGTGTTACCGGCGAAGAAGTGCCAGCCAGCTTCTGTCGCTTTCCCGATTATCGTCGGGGTACGATGATGGTCATGGCCAGAAGTGTCGCCATCGAGCAACTGCGCAAGGGTACGACGACGGTGACCTTCAAGGAGGTCCTCGTCAAGCGCCACGGCAAAAGAGCGCTGGACGAATACCGCAGCTGAGCCGGCACCAGCAACTGACAAGAACAGGGGCGCTCCCAATGGGAGCGCCCCTGTTTCTTTTACTGCCGAGTCGTTCAGACCGACCGTCTCAGGCGCCGTCGAGCAGATTCTGCACCTGTCCGCCAAGCACGCCGTACGGATCCACCTTGCCCTTGGCGTTGCGCGGCACGCCGAAGTGCGTGTCGAAGATCTTCCCCTGCTGATCGATGACCACCGTAGTCGGCACAAAGCGCATGTACTCTGAGTCCGGGTCATAACCGGCGGCGAGCTTCTGCTGGGCATCCAGATAAACGGGGTAATTGATGCCATAGCGGCTGACGAACTGCTGCAGCAGGGCGTCCAGTTTGTCGACTTCGCCGCGGGCATCGACGGATATACCAATGATGGCCAGATCCTTGTCGGCAAAGTTCTTACGCAACTTGATGAGATCCGGGATCTCGACTCGACAGGGCGTACACCAGGTCGCCCAGAAGTTGAGAATCACAACCCGACCCTTGTAGGCATTCAGGTCAAATCCATCGATGGACCCCTGATACCCGGCCGATTCGGCGGGCAGGTCGGCCTTTCCTGAGCCACAACTGGTGGCCCCCAGCAGCATCACAGCCAGCAGAACGATCGGTCGGAGTCTAGGTGTCATAGAGACGAACATAACCAGATAAGGAGTCAGGCACGAAGGCGGGCATTGGCCGGCAGCGTGGTCAGGCGTGTTTCGCGCACGCCGGGAAGCGCTCCCACGCGGCGCAGCAGCTCGTCACATGGATTGACATGAATACTGCGGGAACGGACCACGGAGTCATGGCCGGTGCCATCAGTGTTGCCGTTTTCAACGCGGACGATGAGGTCACACTGGCCGGCGAACTCATGGCAGGCCTCCAGTAATTGTTCGAGGAGCTTCTCGTTCACCGCCGCTGAGGGCACGGTGATATTCACCGAGCGCGTCAGCCGCTCGCGGGTGTGTTCCATGGGCATTACGTCGTCGGCAAGGATACTCATGACCCCATTGCGCTCGTTCAGGCGCCCCTCGACCATGACGACCTCTTCCTGCACGAGCAGATGTTTGTTGCTGGCATAGGCATCGGAGAAGAACACGATGTCGGCCTTGCCGGACAGGTCTTCAATGGTGACGAAGGCGATGGGGTTGCCCTTCCGGTCACTGGACGTCGAAATGCGACTGATCAGTCCACCGACACGAATGGGCGCGCCATCCTCCTTCTCGGCAAGGTCCACCAGAGGCGAGGCGAAGTTGCGCAGATCACGTTCGAAACGGCTCAGAGGATGGCTGGAGACATAGAATCCAAGCAGCTCCTTTTCGTGCGCCAGCATCTCCGTTTCCGTCCACTCGGTGGCCTCCGGGAGATTCAACTTGAGTTCGAGCTCAGGAGCTGACGAGTCGCCGCCGAACAGGCTGAACTGGCCGCGGCCCCGTTCTTCCTGCACGATCTGGGCGTTGCGCAGGGACACGTCGAGAGCCGCCTGCAACTGGGCCCGGTGACCACCGAGGCTGTCGGCGGCACCGGCAGCGACCAGGGCTTCGACGACGCGCCGATTGACGGCGCGCAGATCGAGGCGCTCACAGAATTTGAACAGATCTTCGTAACGGCCATCGGCGATCCGGCCATCAACAATGGATTGGGCGGCGCCGGCGCCGACGTTCTTGATCGCTGCCAGGCCGAAGCGGATGCCGGCCTCGGTGGGCACGAAGTTGATGGCGCTTTCGTTGATGTCCGGGGGCAGCACCGGAATCTCCATGCGCCGGCACTCATCGAGCATGATTGCCAACCGGTCGAGGTTGTCGCGGTCGTTGGTCAGGCTCGCAGCGATGTACTCGAGGGGATAATTTGCCTTGAGGTAGGCATTCTTGTAGGCCACTTCCGAGTAACACGCCGAGTGCGACTTGTTGAAGCCATACCCGGAGAAGACCTCGATGTCGGACCAGACCTTCTGCACGATGCTGCGCTCTATGCCGTTGGCAACACCCCCCTCGACAAAGTCCTTCTTGCACTTCTCCATGACGTCGGCAAGCTTCTTGCCCATCGCCTTGCGGATCCCGTCGGCCTGACCCAGCGTGAAGCCGCAGAGGTCGCGAGCGATGCGCTGTACCTGTTCCTGGTAGGTGATGACTCCGTAGGTCTCAGCGAGAATCGGCTCGAGAATCGGGTGGTCGAACTCGACGGCCTCCCGGCCATGCTTGCGGGCGATGAATGTCGGGATCCGTGCCATGGGCCCGGGGCGATACAGGGCGTTCATGGCGATGATGTCTTCGATCTTGTCCGGCTTCAGCTGGCTGAGATATTCACGCATACCGGCACTTTCGAACTGAAAAACGCCCACCGTCTCGCCACGACTGAACAGTTCAAAGGTCGGCCTGTCGTCCCAGGGCACTGTATCGAGGTCAAAGTCTGGCTTCTGCAAGCGAATGAGGCGCACCGCCTCATCCGTCATCGACAGCTCCTTGAGCCCAAGGATGTCCATCTTCAGCAGGCCCATATCGGCGCACGTCTCACCATCAAACTGCGTGGTGATGGTGCCGTCCTTCGGGGCTCGGTAGAGGGGCACGTAGTTGGTCAGATTCGATGGCGCGATGATCACGGCGCAGGCGTGCACGGAGGCATGTCGTGAGAGGCCTTCCAGCTTGAGTGCGTGCTTCAGCAATTGCCCTTCGGCGTCGTTCTTTCCCGCCATCTGCTGCAGTTCGGGGACGCGCTCGATCGCCTCGCTCAGGGAGATCTTCAACTCGTTCGGGATGTACTTGGCGATGCGGTCGACTTCGCCGAAGGACAGTCCGAGGACGCGACCCACGTCCCGCACCACGGACTTGGCACCCATGGTGCCGAAAGTAATAACCTGGGAGACGTTTTCCTCGCCATAGGTGTCGATCATGTAGCGCACGACGATATCACGGCCGGTGTCGGCGAAATCGATGTCGATATCCGGCGGCGACATGCGCTCCGGGTTGAGGAAGCGCTCAAACAGCAGATTGTGCTTGATCGGGTCGGTATTGGTAATGGCCAGACAATAGGAGACCAGGCAACCGGCTGCCGAGCCACGTCCAGGTCCGACGCTGACACCGGATTCACGGGCGTGTTGCACAATGTCGCGCACGATCAGGAAATACCCGGTGTAGTCCTCCTTGATGATCAACTCGAGTTCGTAGTCGAGGCGATGCTGAATCTCGGGCGTGACCTCATCGTAGCGCTTTTCGAGGCCTTGCTGGGCAAGATCCTTGAGGTAGGCGGCACTGCTGGTGAAGCTGGGTGGGATCGGAAAGTCCGGCATATGCTGTTGGCCGAAATCGAGCTTGACGTCGCACTTCTCGGCAATCGCGACGGTGTTCTCGATCGCGTCCGGCAGATCGGCGAACAACTGCTGCATCTCGGCGGGTGACTTCATGTACAGGCCGGTGGGATAACACATCCGCGCCGTCGGTGGATCGGCGATCATCTTGCCCGTCTGAATGCAGATCAGTGCGTCATGGGCGGCGTGATCGTCGGCGTGCAGAAAGTGGAAGTCGTTGGTCGCCACCAGGGGCACACCGAGCTTCTTGTGCAACTTCAGCAGGCCATCGTTGACCTTGGCTTCGATATCGATCCCGTGTCGCTGGATCTCCAGGTAATAGTCGTCGCCGAAGATGTCCATGTACTGCCGGGCGGCCTCTTCCGCGGCGGCCAGACCATCCTTCTGGATCAGGTGGGCGACCTCACCCGAGACACATGCGGACATACAGACGAGGCCTTCGCCGAACTCACGCAGCAGGTCCTTGTCGATCCTCGGGTTGTAGTAGAAGCCCTCGGTGTAGCCCTTGGATACAAGTTTGGTCAGGTTGCGCCAGCCCGTGTCATTCTTGGCCAGCAGGATCAGATGGTTGGAGGCATGCTGCAGGCCGCGGGCGGCGGCGCGATCATGGCGGCTGCCGATGGCGACGTAGACTTCGCAGCCGATGATCGGCTTGATGCCCGCCTTTTCGCAGGTCCGATAGTGGGCGATGGAGCCGAAGAGGTTGCCGTGGTCAGTGACGGCCAGCGCCGGCATGCCATACTCAGCAGCGGCACCAGCCATCTGGCCGATGTGGCAGCCACCGTCGAGCAGACTGTATTCGCTGTGGCCGTGGAGATGAACGAACTCGGCGGTGGCCATGAAAAGGCTCCTGCTTCAGCGGCGGGCGCAAGGGGGCGGAAAATCGATTCACAATGGCAACAAGCCCGCTCGTGCTGTCAGCTCACGACGGACGGGCCGACCCTAGCCCACGGAGGGGTATCACAGGGTTAGGCCAGCTCTGCATCCTGGTGAGGATTCGGGCGAAAACGTACTGGGGGGCACGGCGGCCGTCAATCGCTCCCTAGCTGTCTGGCACAGCCATTTTTCCTTAGTCTGTACCAGCAAATTCGATAACCCGGAAGCAGATAGAAACCAGGGGATCGCCATGGACATCCGGGCACCGACAGACGCGCGCACGGACTTTCCGCCCGTTGAGTATGAGACAGATCCCACGGGCAAGACCCCTCCGGGGTCCTTTCCCAAAGCGACGGATCCCAAGGCGACGGATCCCAAGGCGACGGAGGGTCAGTAGCGGCAGATGCGCAAGTACACGGACCAGGTGAATCCAGAGCAGGGCGCCGATTCTGAGCACAGCTTCTCTCAGGGCAATACCTCACCCTGGATTGCATCACCATTCGGCATGACGCACTGGGCTCCGCAGACCGAGGAGGGGGCTCGATTCTACAAGTCAACGGCCAGACAGCTGCAGGGCATACGGGCCACCCACCAGCCCAGTCCGTGGATCGGTGACTATGGGCATTTTCTCGTCATGCCCCAGACAGGACCACAACTATTCGGTGTCGGGCGCCAGGCCTCGGTCTTCAAGCGCGGCGATACGACCATCAAACCACATGTGCTGGAGACATATCTGGGTCGCTATCAGACCTGGCTGGCAGTGACGGCTACCGAGCGCTGTGCCTGCTTCAAGTTTCGCTTCCCGACGGACGGGGCCAGACGCATCCTCCTGGAACCCCTGGCGGACGCCTCCTGGTTCTGTGTGACTGGCAGGCAGATAACAGGCTACACGCGCGGCAACAGCGGCGGCGTGCCGAAGGATTTCGCTTGCTATATCTACGCCGAGGTCGACACGAACGTATCGGACTCGTGCCTGTACGTGGGTGAGGCGGCGTATCGAGGCGACACCGAAGCTGAGCGTGTCGGTGTGGCGATCGAGCTGGCGTGCGGCGGAGAGGTCACGTTCCGTATCGCGACGTCCTTCATCAGCGTCGATCAGGCAAAGCGAAACTTTGATCGAGAGGTCGCCGGACGGCCCTTCGAGGCGCTGCGTGATGAATCCGAGCAGGTCTGGGAAGAGCGTCTTGGTCGCATCGAGATCGACGGCGCTACGGAAAGGCAGAGACAGATTTTCTACTCCTGCCTCTATCGCACACAGTTGTTCCCCCGGGTCTGGCATGAGCCTGACGAAACGGGCAATCCCATCCACTACAGTCCCTATGATGGGCAGGTCCACCAGGGGGTTCTCTACGCGGACAATGGCTTCTGGGATACGCACCGCACGGTCTATTCGCTGCTGTCACTCATCGACCCGGCGCGGCTGAGCGAGATGATCCAGGGCTGGACGAATGCATCCAAGGAGGGTGGCTGGTTCCCGAAGTGGTCGAGCCCCGGGTACCGGGCCTGTATGATCGGCACCCATCTGGATGCGGTCGTGGCCGACGCGTACGTCAAAGGCTGTCGCGATTTCGATGTGGAAGCAGCGTATGCAGCCATGCTGCGGGACGCGACCGAAATCGGCAACACAGAGGGTTCCTTTGGTCGCGCCGGCATCGAGGTCTTCGATGCTCTCGGCTATGTGCCTGCCGACGAATTTGAGCACGCTGCGTCACGTACCATGGACCACGCCTACACCGATTTCTGTGTCGCCCAGGTTGCCAGTGGCATGGGGCGAAAACAGGATGCGCGGCGGTTCTACGATCGGGCCCTCAACTATCGCAATACCTTTGATCAACAGACGGGCTTTGCCCGGGGGCGCAACAGAGACGGGAATTTCGCCGAGCCCTTCGACGAATTCGCCTGGGGTGGCGCCTACATCGAAGGCTCCGCGTGGCAGTGTACGTGGGCCGTACCGCATGATCCACAGGGACTGGCCGATCTGCTGGGGGGACGAGAGCAGGCAATCGCCAAACTGGATCGGATGTTTGTGTTGCCACCCGTGTTCGATGTGGGCACGTATCGTCGCGAAATCCACGAGATGACGGAGATGGCCGCCGTCGACTTCGGGCAGTACGCGCACTCCAACCAACCCGTCCATCAT
>ERZ890510.1702-NODE-1702-length-13808-cov-6.912019_pt1 | contig 13808 bp, 10 predicted proteins | sample MGYA00521265_ERZ890510 | MGnify/ENA primary metagenome ERZ890510 (study PRJEB32303, sample SAMEA104408624) | aquatic metagenome | biome: Brackish water; feature: Chemocline; material: water | place: Baltic Sea | collected 2014-10-26T21:54:00 | depth 110 m ...
CACAATCGATGCTGGCGGTGGCGCCAATACTATTACGGCCACCACGGGCAACAACGCCATGATATGCCGCCCATAACGGAGTAAGCATCCGACTACGGCAGCGTAAAACAGGCGCACGCGTGGATATTCCTGTCGGTGCGCCACTTAAAGCGTTGCTGGACGAAACTGCAAAAACTGCAGTCACGATCTTAACGACAACTAAAGGGACTGCATGGACTGAATCAGGCTTCCGCTCATCATGGCGCAAAGCTTGCCATAAAGCTGGCGTTGAAGGTCTGACTTTCCATGATCTGCGAGGCACCGCCGTAACTCGATTGGCTGTCGCAGGATGTTCGACCGCAGAGATTGCTGCGATTACTGGTCACAAGCTCAACAACGTTGCTGCAATTTTGGACGCGCACTATTTGAGTCGTGATAAAGCGCTCGGATTGTCGGCTATTCGGAAGCTCGAAGAGCACGAAAAAAGAACAAAAACTCCCAACTGACCTCCCAACTGTGGAAAGGCGTCAGGCGGTGGGTTGTCTAACTAATTGATTTTATTGGTGGCGGCGCAGGGATTTGAACCCCGGACACGCGGATTATGATTCCGCTGCTCTAACCAACTGAGCTACGCCGCCACGGTGATGGGGATTTAGGGGAGTCGGACTCGCGCGTCAAGGGGCCTCTGGTGGTGTTTCCTGCTTCCCACAGATGGCACGAACCGGCGCAAACGAAAATTCGGTTCCATCAAAGCGGGCGGTGGGACATAGTGGCCGTATTCCGGTCAGACGATCAAATCACAGAGGGGAGTATCACGCGATGTTTAATGGAGCCCGCGGGCCGTTGCGTCTTGATGTCGAAATGCCGGTGACAGGGTATTTTTCCCGCCAGTCAGCATGTCATGGGCAAACGTTACAGTTAAAGGTTTCGGCGAACAAAGGTGGGCCGGTTGGCGCAAGGATTTTAAGGCTGCGCAGCGGCGATGCAAATCCGGCTGGGCCGGGCATGGTTTTTGATGACGTGAAGGTCCTTCCGACATTTCAGGGGGTTCGCCAGAACATTGATATAGGGTCATATGCCGTGCTGCCGGAGGTTGCGACCGACGGCAGTACAACTTTTGCAGTTAATATCCAGCCCTGGTTGATCAGGCCCACAGGCGCAGTTATCGCGCAGGGGTCCGGATGGTGCCTGCGGCTTGATGAGACCGGAATAACGGCTCAAGTTGGCGAGGTTTCAGTCGATCTGCCGGCTGTCTTGGCGCGAAAATACTGGTACCGCCTTTGGCTGAGTTTTGATGCTGATCGGCAAGTGATTGGTCTGGGTTGCAAAGGGATCCAGGGGCCGCAGCGACCGGCCAATCCAACCGCTGACGGTTATGTCGAAAGTGACGCTTTGGTGACTGGGATCAAGGGGCCAACCAACTTGGCTGCCGGTCTTGAGGCCGGGACTTCGGAAGGTCACTTCAACGGCCGGATGGAGCATCCTTGCCTGCTCGACAGTTCCTTCGACCAAGCCCCGCCAAAGAACGCCAAAGTGCTGGCCTTTTGGGATACATCGCTTGGCATTGCTACACAGATCATGACTGATATTGGCCCAAAGGCGGCGCATGGTCGACTGGTGAATGTCCCGACACGCGCCTTGCGTGGTAGTGCTTGGCGGGGCGCGCATATGAACTGGGCCGAGGCACCGCAGGATTACGCGGCGGTACATTTCCACGAGGATGATCTTTATGATTGCGGTTGGGAAACTTCGACAACGATCAAGATCGAGCCGGATTGGCCAAGTGGCGTTTATCTGGTCGAACTGACCAGTGGCGAGGCAATCGACAGGGTGCCGTTTTACGTTTTGCCACCTAAAAACAGCGCAAAACGGATATGTTTTCTGGCCTCAAGTTTCACCTATCAGGCCTATGCAAACTTCGCGCGACGCAATCTGGATGCGGATTTGCGGGGTCGGATGGCAGCATGGGATGTACCGCAACATAACCCGGATGACTATGATATTTATGGGTTTTCGATGTATAATCTGCACCCGGACGGGTCTGGGCATCATTTCAGTTCGCGGCTGCGCCCGGTGATGACGATGCGGCCGGGATTTCTGACGTTTTGTGACAAAAACGGGTCTGGCATCCGGCATTTTCCGGCGGATACCCATCTTTTGTGGTGGCTGGAAAATCAGGGCTATGATTTTGATGTTGTGACGGACGAGGATCTGGATGATCAGGGGGTTGCGCTGATCAAAGGCTATGATATTTTGCTGACCGGCTCGCATCCGGAATATCACACGACCGGCACGATGGACGCCTTGCTTGACTATCAAAAACAGGGCGGAAATTTCTGCTATCTGGGTGGCAACGGGTTTTATTGGCGGGTTGAACGTAACGAAACCCTGCCGGGAATGCTGGAACTGCGCCGCGCCGAAGTGGGTATGCGGAACTGGGGCACAGAACCGGGCGAGAGTTATCACCAGCTTAAGCCAACCTATGGCGGATTATGGCGCCGCGCCGGACGGGCGCCGCAACAATTATGCGGCGTTGGGTTTTCGTCGCAAGGTTCGTTCACCGGCAGCTATTACCGGGTTAACGAGGCGGCACGTATTGGCCCTGCCAGCGGACTGCTTGACGGCATAGATGGGCCGAAAATGGGCGATTATGGCCTGAATGGCGGCTTTGCAGCAGGGTTCGAACTGGACCGTGCAGACGAGGAATTGGGGACATCGGTTAACGCGGTCATTCTCGCCAGTTCGGAAAACCACGACGCCAGTTTCACAACCGTCCCCGAAGATGTCTTGTCGCCCGGTGTTTCCAAAACCGGGGTGGAATTTGAAAAGCTGATCCGTTCTGACATCGTCTGGTATCCGACTTATTGGGGCGGGCAGGTGTTTTCAGCGGGCTCGATATTCTTTTGCGGCGCGTTGCCGGTGAACAACGGCAAAAACGAGGTGTCGCGGCTTTTGGATAACGTATTAAAGCGCATGCTGAACTAAACCTGTCAGGCGGTGACCGAATGCAGACCAGCCCAATTTCTGGCGGTGCCAACCGTATTGATCTGATCCGACCCGATGCACCGGCGCTCGCGGCGTTTGGGGAATATGCCATCGGCGTCCGGACGGACCGGTTGGTTCACCCGGATCAGATCGACGTTCGGAATGTGACGGAAACCTTGGAACCGCGTTATGACCGGCCATTGGTTTTGGAAATCTGGTACCCTGCGGTTGCCGATACAACGGCAGGTACGCAATATCACACGCTGATCCGGGATGGCGTGACCAAGACCACCTTAACGGGGCGTGCTTGTCGCGAGGCGGTGGCTGCGAACGGGCGGTTTCCTTTGGTGATCCTGTCGCATGGTTATCCCGGTAACCGGTTGTTGATGGCACATCTGGGCGAAAATCTGGCCTCCAAAGGCTATGTGGTTGCCGCGATTGACCACACGGACAGCCTTTACGAGGATTACGGAGATTTTGGCTCGACGCTGGTGAACCGACCTTTGGATCAGCGGTTTGCAATAGATGCGCTGAACGATCCGATCCATCCGCTGGCGGGGATAACGGACACCGAAAACGTGGCGGTGATCGGTTATTCAATGGGCGCTTACGGGGCTTTGGTATTCGGCGGGGCTGGGGTGTCGCAGGTGGCCGTTGATTTTGACGGTGGTGCACCGCAGGGCCTGCTTGCGGGTCATATGGCAGGCAGCCGAACACTCGCGGGTTTGGTTGACCCCCGGGTGAAGTGCATCGTTCCGATTGGGCCATGGGGTGCGCAGCGCGGCGTCTGGCAAAATGGCGGGCTTGCCGGGCTTGCCAAACCGGCGCTGATTATCGGTGGCAGCCGTGATGTGACGTCAGGGTATCGGGATGGTATCCGGCGGATATTTGAGCAGGCGAAAGGCACGCAGCGGCATTTGCTGACGTTTGAAGGTGCTGGCCACAATGCTGCCGCGCCGATTCCAGCGCCGGTTGAAAGTTGGATCGAATCCGAGGCGTTGGGGTTCTCGCCGTTTGAACATTACGCCGATACGATTTGGGACAACGTTAGGATGAACAACATCGCGCAACACTTTGTCGCGGCGTTTCTGAGGCTGCATTTGAAAGCCGACAGTGAAATGGCGGCATATCTGGGGTTGACCCAAGGCACGCCTGATCCATCTTTTGCACCAATCCCTGATGGCGCTGATTGGCCGGGATTCCCGGCAGGCAGCACATTGGGCTTGCGGTTTGAGACTTTGGCCAAGGGGATGTGACCATGCGTTAATCGTTGGCTTGCAAGAGGTCCGCACCTGTTCTCAGACGGCGCAGTAGGTTAACATCATCGCTTTTAGATGGACAAAAGCCGCGTCTCAGGGCATCACCCAAAGCCAAAGCGTGAAACACATACACGCGCACAAAATACGATCGGATTGCCTGATGAACATGATGAAAATCGTTGCGGTTCCCACCCACCCCGAAGGCTGGCGGTTCATCGCGATTTTCGCGCTCATTACGTTAGCGCTGGCATGGCTGTGGGCCCCGTTGTTTTGGCCCGGTTTGGGCCTGACGATCTGGTGTTACTATTTCTTCCGCGATCCTGAACGCGCTGTGCCGCAACGCGAGGGACTGATCGTTTCGCCCGCAGACGGCGTGGTGTCGTTGATCGTGCGGATGGTGCCGCCGACAGAACTTGATCTGGGTGTTGAGGAACGGGTCAGGGTGTCGGTTTTCATGAATGTATTCAATTGCCACGTGAACCGCGCACCAATTGCCGGGACGATCCGCAAAGTGGTGTACCATTCCGGTAAATTCCTGAACGCGAGCCTTGATAAAGCCAGTGAACATAACGAGCGTAACGCGATTACCATTGAATATGCCGACGGCAAACAGATCGGGATCGTGCAGATCGCAGGCTTGGTTGCGCGCCGGATTTTGTGTTGGAGCAAGGCCGGGCAAGACATCGCCACCGGAGAACGCTTCGGCTTGATCCGGTTTGGCAGCCGACTGGATGTGTTCTTACCGGCTGGTGTTGAACCACTGGTCACACTGGGGCAATCCACCACGGCAGGCGAAACTATTCTGGCCGATCTGAATATCTCCGAGCCCGCCCGCATCGCACGGATGATTTAATCATGGTGAAAATTCGCACCCGCAAACCTCGGTCTTTCCGCCAGTTGATCCCGAACCTGCTGACGATATTCGTGATTTGTGCTGGCTTGACCTCGGTCCGGTTCGGGATGGATGGAAAATACGGGTTTGCGTTGCTGCTGATCGTTTTAGCAGCGGTTCTGGATGCGGCCGACGGCAAGCTGGCGCGGTTTTTGGACAGTGTTACGCCGATTGGGGCCGAACTGGATTCTTTAGCGGATTTTTTCAATTTCGGCATCGCGCCAGGGCTGTTGATTTACTTCGCGATTTTCGCTGGGACCGAGCACGCCAATCTTGGCTGGTTGGCGGTTCTGGTTCTGGCGGTATGCTGCGCATTGCGGTTGGCGCGGTTCAATGTAGCCCTTGATTCAGATGAGGAACCTACCTGGAAGAACCAGTATTTTGTCGGCGTTCCTGCTCCGGCAGCCGGGTGCCTTGCGCTGTTGCCAATGTTTTTTCTGATGCTCGGGATTGCCGAAATCCGCGACTTTCCGGTATTGATTTTTGCCTATCTGGTGATCGTCGGGCTGTTGGCTGTTTCGACCGTGCCCACAATGTCGATCAAGCATCTTAAGATCGCCCAGGAGTGGTATCTGGTGGTGCTGCTAAGTGGCACCGCCTTTCTTGCCTCGCTGGTTGTTTACACTTGGCAGACGCTGATTGCGGGCTGCGCGATCTATCTTTTGTCCGTTTTCTTTTCAGCCAGTCGTTATTACCGGCAACTGAAACGCGCCGAAGCTGGCGCCGATGACAAAGCGCCCAAAGCCTAATGCAGGCCGCCATTTTCCACCTTAATCAGGAGTCCCGTCCATGACCGCCCAAATGCAACGTATCGTTCTTGCCTCCCGTCCGAAAGCAGCCCCTCAGCCCGAGAATTTTCGGTTTGAAACTGCGCCAATTCCGGTGCATGGAGCGGGTCAAATGCTGGTGCGGGTGATCTGGCTGTCGCTTGATCCCTATATGCGCGGTCGGATGGATGATGGTGCGTCTTATGCGCAACCGGTGCCGATTGGCGGCGTGATGGAAGGTGGGGCAGTGGGCCAAATTGTTGCCTCAAATATTGGTGGCTTCAAGGTTGGTGAATTCGTTAACGGCCCGTTTGGCTGGCAAAGTCACGCGATTTCCGATGGCACGAAGGTACGCAAGCTTGACCCGGCCCTGGCGCCGATTTCAACTGCTGTTGGGGTGTTGGGTATGCCGGGGATTACCGCCTTTGTCGGCCTGAACGATCATGGTCGTCCAAAGGCCGGCGAGACGCTGGTGGTATCGGCGGCAACCGGGGCTGTGGGGTCTTTGGTCGGCCAATTGGGCAAGGCCTATGGCCTGCGGGTTGTTGGTGTCGCTGGCGGCGCCGATAAATGCGCATATGCGGTTGAAGAACTGGGTTTTGACGCGTGTTTGGATCACCGCGCAGCAGGAGATGCGCGCGCATTACGTGCACAGATGACCGAGGCTTGCCCGAAGGGTGTTGATATCTATTTTGAAAATGTCGGCGGCAAAACGCTGGAGGCAGTGATCCCGCTGATGAACGTCCATGGCCGTATTCCAATTTGCGGTATGATCAGCTGGTATAATTCCGGCGGTCTTGGGGCCGGTGCCTCTGAGGGGGCGAACCTGTTGCCGCAGGTTTGGCGAAACATATTGGTGAAACGTCTGAGCTTGCGCGGCTTTATCATCAGCGATCATTATGACCGTTTCCCGGATTTCGTAAAAGAAGTCTCAGGCCATATCCGCGACGGACGGGTCAAATACCGCGAAAGTGTCGCCGAAGGTCTGGCAGCCGCTCCTGAGGCATTCATGAAACTGTTGCAGGGCGGCAATTTCGGCAAGCAATTGGTGCGGATTTCGGATGATCCCACCCGTTGATTTGCTGATTAATGCTGACCTAAGCCATTGAGCTGACGCTAGTCATACAGCCATGTTGCACAGAAAAGGGGTTGCGCCGTGAAAGTCATCCATTCCGAAGATCATCGCTATCATTTCCCTCAGGGCGAAATTTCCGGTGGTCAGTTCGTCACACCGTTTGAACGCCCCTCGCGGGTTGAATATATCCTGTCACGGCTGAAAGAGGTCGGGATGACGGATATTTCTGCCCCGGATGCGATTGACTGGGCGCCGGTCAAAACCATCCACGATGCTAAGTTTCTGGAGTTTCTGGAAACCTGTTGGGCGGAATGGGTCGCTGAGGGATACCTCGGTGAAATCCTGCCTTTGGGATTTCCAGCTCGTCGGATGCAATTGCGACGGCCGAACCATATTGATGGTAAGATTGGCTATTATTGCCTGGCCACAGAAACCGCGATCACCAAAGGCACGTGGCGGGCGGCACAAGCGTCTTGCGCGGTTGCCCAAACGGCGCAACGGTTGGTATCTGGTGGCGCACGCAGCGCTTTCGCGTTATGTCGGCCGCCCGGACATCACGCGGCAAGCGACATGTATGGCGGGTATTGTTTTCTGAACAATGCGGCAATCACAGCGCAGATGTTTCTGGATCAGGGGGCCGCAAAAGTCGCTATACTGGACGTCGATTTTCATCATGGAAACGGCACGCAAGATATTTTCTATGAACGCGATGACGTGCTTTTCTGCTCGATGCATGGCGCGCCCGAAGATGCATTTCCGTTCTTCCTTGGCTACGGCGATGAAACCGGCGCAGGTCGCGGCGAGGGATTCAACGTCAATTATCCCATGCCGCCGGGGACTGGTTTTGCGGTTTGGAAATCGGCATTTGAGGACGCTTTGCAAAAGATCAAAGCGTTTGGGGCCGAGGCTGTGGTCGTGTCTTTGGGGGTTGATACCTATAAAGACGATCCGATTTCCTTTTTCAAACTCGATAGCCCGGATTTTCTGGTGATCGGCCAACGGATTGCAAGTCTGGGCCTGCCAACCTTATTCGTGATGGAAGGCGGTTACGCGATCGACGCGATTGGCCTGAATACCGTCAATGTGCTGGAAGGGTTTGCAAACGGTTAATGCCCCACCTTAACCGAGGTTCAAACCAAACCGTTTGGGGCGTTTTCCAGCCCACGGTTGGGCTTGTTCAATTGCCGCGCAAAGACTCATCAAAACATCATCCTCACCAAATCGTCCGGCAAGATGCGCGCCGATTGGTAAGCCGTCTTTTGACCATCCCAATGGCAGTGAAGCTGCCGGCTGGCCCGTCGCATTGAACGCGGCGGTAAACGGCGAATACTCGAACACCCCGCCGGGTCCGACACGATAATTAAGAAAATCTTCGGACTGGTGCCGGTAACGGCCGATTTTTGCAGGTGGCTCAGCAAGCGTGGATGTCAGCAAAATGTCGTAATCCACAAAGAACTGCGCCATTTGTCGTCCATAAGCATGGATTTTCCCGACTGCCTCCAGATAATCCGCACCATCCATGCGTTCTGAAAGGATGATTGCACCGCGCGCGACAGGTTCGATTTCGTCGTCCAACAAGGGCGTTCCGCGCGCTTTGACGGCGTTTCTGATCCAAAGTGCGGTGCCGCAGGCGACAATCGTGGTCCAGCTGTGCATCATGGCACCGACATCGGCGCTTGGCAGGGCCTCGACAACCTCGTGGCCCATATCTGCCAGCAGCTTTGCTGTTGCAGTAACCGTAGCCGCGCAATCCGGATCAATCGCGGTCCCGTCAAGCGATGTGGTTGCAAACGCGATTTTGAGTTTGCGTGGCGGATGCTTAAGCGACTGCGCAAAGCCTTCGGCCATTGGCGGCGCACAGTAGGGGGCCCCGATTTCCGGGCCTGCCGTTGCGTCGTGTAGAATTGCGGTATCGCGCACTGTATGGGTCAGAAAGCCGTCGATGGCCATGCCCGCCCAACCTTCACCGGCTTCCGGCCCGTATGGCAGACGCGCGCGCGTTGCCTTGAAACCAAACAGGCCACAATTGGCAGCAGGTATTCGCACCGATCCACCGCCATCGGATCCATGGGCCGCCGGTAAAATGCCCGCTGAAACCGCTGCGCCGGCCCCACCGCTTGAACCGCCTGGCGTGCGGGACAAATCCCAGGGATTGCGGGTTGGACCGCCGTAAACTGCTGCCTCGGTCACCGGTCCAACGCCGCCTTCCGGTGAGGTCGTGCGCCCAAACGTTACCAGACCGGTTGCCGCAAGACGGGAATACAATGTGTCGTCGTAGGAATAGGTCGTATTGGCCAAAAGGCGCGAGCCATTATGGGATGGAAAGTCTATCGCCGCAGTTGAAAGGTCTTTCAGCAAAAACGGCACGCCGCGAAAGACGCCGTCGGGCAGGCCGTCTTTGATCATCTGCCGCGCCACCTTGACCTGCATGTTCACAACCGCGTTCAGATCGCCGTTTTGCACGTCAACGCGCGCCAGCGCACAATCCAGCAATTCGTCAGGACTGACATCACCTTTGGCCACCAGTTCGGCTAGTCCGGCGGCGTCATAGTCATCGTATTCGGCAAAAAGGGTCATGTTGGCCTCGGGTCAGGTTTGGTTTCCTGTGACGGTAAGCGGCTAAAATAGCCGGTGCAAGTCTAACTTTGGCGCAACATTCAGCATTCGTTTCAATCATCGCCAAAGCAGGTGTTTTTCGCTATTGCAGCGGCAGATGTTGAAACGAGGGTTTTTGATGCAGGCGTCCTATCCGATTACCGACGAGGTTGTGCTGATTGGCGGCGGTCATGCACATGCGCTGGTCCTGAAAAAGTGGGCGATGAAGCCAGTGCCGGGTGTGCGGCTGACCGTGATAAATCCCGCCCCGACGGCACCTTATACCGGGATGTTGCCGGGCTATGTGGCGGGGCATTACGCCCGCGAAGCGCTTGAGATTGATCTGGTTCAATTGGCCCGCCATGCAGGCGCGCGGCTGATCCTTGGGGCGGCGACCGGAATAGATCGCGTTTCGCGGCATGTATCCGTCAGCGGTCGGGCAGATGTGTTTTATGATCTGGTGTCGGTTGATATCGGCATTACCTCGGAAATGCCGGAAATACCGGGGTTCGGTGATCACGCCCATGCGGCCAAACCGCTTGGCCCTTTTGCTGCAGCTTGGGCGGATTATCTGCGTGCGCCGATGGGCGATATCGTCGTGATCGGCGGCGGTGTGGCGGGGGTCGAGCTTGCTTTGGCAATGGCACATAGCGTCAGGCAACTGGATGCGGCGATAAACCTGACGGTCATTGAACAATCAGACCACCTGCTGGACGGGATAGGATCGTCAGCACGCAAAGCATTGTTGCGCCATTTGACGCGCTTGCAGGTAAAGGCAATGACCGGCGTGTCCGTGACGAAGGTCGCGGTGGACCACGTTGAATTAAGCGACGGTCGGGCGATCAATACCAGATTCGTCACCGGGGCTGCTGGTGCGCGCCCGCATGCTTGGCTGGCAGATAGCGGCCTTAAGATGCGGGATGGCTTTATCACGGTGGACAAGACGTTGCGTTCGCCAACCGATCAACGGGTTTTCGCGGTGGGCGATTGTGCCGATCTGGCCTTTTCCCCGCGCCCCAAGGCCGGGGTTTTTGCGGTGCGCCAAGCGCCGGTGTTGCTGCACAATATTGGCGCCAGTTTGCTGGGAAAAAAGCTGCACGAATTTCGACCGCAAAAGGATTATCTCAAACTGATTTCAACCGGCGGGCGGGGGGCTGTCGCTGACAAATACGGCCTTCGTCTTGACGGGCCTTGGTTGTGGCGGTGGAAAGACCGCATCGACCGTAAGTTCATGGATCAATTCCTTGAATTGCCCACAATGCCCGCCCCGCCGATACCAAAGGATGTCAGCCTGTCCCTGCAAGCAGAATTGGCAGGGGCGGAACCTTTATGCGGCGGCTGTGGGGCAAAGGTCGGGCGCGGGTCGCTTGAACAGGGGCTTTCCCTACTGCCTCTGCCCAAGCGCCCCGACGTGCTGTCTGGGCGGGGCGATGACGCAGCGATTTTGGCGCATGGGGATCAACAGCAGGTCTTCACCACGGATCATTTACGCGCCTTTGTCGAGGATCCCTGGCTGATGACTCAAATTGCCGCTAACCACGCGATGGGCGATATCTGGGCGATGGGGGCCACGCCGCAAGCCGCCTTGGTGCAGGTTATTTTGCCGCAAATGGCAGCACGATTGCAGGCTGAGGTTTTGCGCGAAATTATGGCGGCGGCCAATGCGGCATTCGAACCCCTTGGCGCTGATATTGTGGGAGGTCATACGTCGGTTGGGGCCGAATTGACCATTGGGTTTTCGCTGACCGGCCTGCTTGATCGCCCGGCGATTGGAGTCGCCGGTGCGAGAGAGGGCGATGCTTTGATCCTGACCAAGCCGATTGGCAGCGGCACCATTCTGGCCGGAGAAATGCGCAAACAAGCCCGTGGAGAATGGGTGGCCGAAGCATACCGCCTGATGCTTGTTCCGCAGGCAAGGCCCTCAGAAATTTTGGCGCCGGTTGCACATGCAATGACGGATGTTACCGGGTTTGGTCTGGCCGGGCATTTGATGACGATCCTTAAAGCCTCGGGCGTCGGGGCGGCGATAGATTTGTCTGCCGTACCTGTGATGGACGGCGCGTCAGTACTTGCGTCACGGGGCGTGAGGTCGTCGCTTTGGCAGACGAATGTTCAGGCAGTGCCCGAGATTTCGCCAAGGGATGATCCGCGTTGGAATATGCTGTTTGATCCACAAACGGCAGGCGGGCTGTTAGCAGCGGTGCCAGCGGACAAAGCACAAACTTTGATAGCTGAATTGGCGGCGGGCGGCATTCCAGCGGCGATGATTGGCCATATCACAAAAGGCGCGCCGTTTATCAGGTGCTAGTTGCGTCCATTCGCTAACAACCGATTGCCTTCACAACGATCGCCAGGCGTTCAGCGCCGGAATCAAGCGCCTCTTCGTTCAGTGACGGCATTTCAAAGGCCAGCGGTGCGTTGCGCCCAACCTGCATGCGCTTTTTGCCGTAACGTGGGTCGTAATGCGCTTGCATCAGACTGGCCGCCAATTCGCGAAAAGCGCCGCTTTGGGCCAAGTTTGACCAGTCTTCGATCACGGTCGCAGCATGTAGGGGCGACAGGCGTTGCACAAGGGCCAGCAATGTGGCTGGATTGTCCGTAAGGTCAACATAAGTGCGGGTTAAATAGTCTGCGCGGGCGGTCAATGGGGCTGCAACAGCTATCCGCCTTGCAGCCTTCATTGGTTCCCACAAAATGGGCGGGATGGTCACGTTGCCGATCCGGCTTGATTCCGCTTCGACCACGACAGGGCGGGTTGGATCAAGTTGACTGATGGCTGCCGCCAATGCACTTTCAAAGGCGCGCTGGCTGGGTTGGCCACCAACACGTGCCCCAAAGATCGAGCCGCGATGGTTTGCCAAGCCTTCAAGATCAATCACCTGAATGCCGTGAGAAGGCAAGCGCAACAACAGATCGGTCTTTGCACAGCCGGTATTGCCATCAAGCACCAGAACCGGACAAGGCAAAGGCGTCTTATATAGGTTTTCCGACACCAACCGGCGATAGGTCTGATAGCCACCTTCAAGCAATTCAACCCGCCAGCCGATCTGTTGCAGGATCGCCGCAAACGAGCCGGATCGCTGCCCGCCGCGCCAGCAATAGACCATAGGGTGGTAGCCGCCGGGCTTGTCGGCCAGATAGGTCTGTAAGTGTCGCGCAGCGTTTTGTGCAACATAGGCCGCCCCGATTTTGCGGGCGCGAAACCGGTTATCCCGAACGTAAACCGTTCCAACTTCGGCGCGCTCCGTATCGTCCAGCACCGGCAGATTGACAGCACCGGGGATGTGATCAAGCGCAAATTCTGATGGGCTGCGCACGTCAATCACCTCGTCCACGTCAAGGTTGCGCAATTCCAGGAGCGATGAAGGGTTGAAGGCCATAATCCCTCATATCCCATCGACATGGTTGAATGAAAGCCCGATCCGATTGATATGACGTTGGACGGCCCTCGGGTTACAGTCGGCGTAAAAGACCAGCGACGTGGTCAGTTCACCTATCACCTGAGAATTTTTGACGAACTTGCCATGCACACAACAGATACGCGGATCAGTGAGGCGCGCAAATTGGTTTGTACCTGGATGAATGGCTTGTAATTACCTGCCGTAAAAACAAACAAGGGCTACAACTTACGTTGTAACCCTTTGATTGGTCTGTCCCAAATTGGAGCGGGCGAGGCGATTCGAACGCCCGACCCTAACCTTGGCAAGGTTATGCTCTACCCCTGAGCTACGCCCGCATCCTTGGGTGGGGCTGATTTAGCTTCTGTTGGGATACCCTGCAAGGGAAAAAACCGAAAATCGGTGGAAATATTTCAGGATGGATTGTCGCGATTGCGACGGCTGGCACGAAACAGGTTCAGGGCTTCGACCGCGCCGGCGAATACCATGGCGGCATAAATGAAACCGCGTTCAACATGAAAGTGCAGGCCATCTGCCAACAACGCCATGCCAACCATCACCAGAAACGCCAATGCCAGCATTTTTGTTGACGGGTGGCGTTCAACAAAGCTGCCAATCGGTTCAGCCGCGGCCATCATGATCAGGACGGCAATGACAACGGCGGCGATCATCACTTCGATATGTTGCGCAATGCCGACCGCGGTGATGACGCTATCAAGCGAAAACACCAGATCAAGTACCATGATCTGTAAAATGACCGCCAGAAAACCCGACGTGCCTTTGGTTTCGGTTGCCTTGTAGGGCTCCATTTCAGCGAAAATCTCGGTGGAGGCTTTATAGAGCAGGAACAGGCCGCCC
>ERZ890510.1703-NODE-1703-length-13807-cov-4.948444_pt1 | contig 13807 bp, 12 predicted proteins | sample MGYA00521265_ERZ890510 | MGnify/ENA primary metagenome ERZ890510 (study PRJEB32303, sample SAMEA104408624) | aquatic metagenome | biome: Brackish water; feature: Chemocline; material: water | place: Baltic Sea | collected 2014-10-26T21:54:00 | depth 110 m ...
CAGGCCCCGATTGGCATCCAGCGGCACGAATCCCGGATACGACGTATCTCCGCCGCTGGGTACTTCGGCGACTTCGCGCAGTTCGTCGTCCTCCAGCAGGCAGAGCACGGTGCGAGGGTTGTCTGCATCCTCCATCCGGCGCCCCGCTACCAACCAGCGAGCCCCCCAGCGTGCCAGCATCGGGCCACCGATGTTCCTCCCCAGATGGACTCGTTCCCAGTGCGTATATGGGGCGGCGGACCGACAGAGCCGCGCTGCCATGGCTTCGTCGCCACGGGCCAGGGCCCACACGGTGCCGGTCTCGTCGAACTGAAAGGCGGTCTCGTTGCCGTGGTCCTCGGTGAACAGGCCCGCCGTACGCCACGTCAGACCATTGTCGCTGGCCAGCAGGACACTCTCGAGCAACCGGCGGTCTTCGCCGCCCGGGGGGGGCGGGGCAAAGTCTCGTCGCCGTCGACCACATAGATAGGCTGTGCCGGCGTGGGCTGCGGCGCGCCAGATGTAGTGGCCGTACGTGCCTTCCAGCATGCGTGGCCCGAGCCAGGACGTACCGTCCTCGGTCCAGGCGGCGTAGCCGAGATGATCATTCAGATCACGAGTGCGATCGTCATCGGGCACGAACCACGCGCCGGAGTAGACGAAGAGCTTGTCGTCGAAGACGAGCAGATGTGGATCACGCACGTCACGCCGGGCCACCTGGAATTCAAAGACCTGAGTCCATCCGGAAACCCCGTCGTCGCTGACAAGGATGCGAATGCTTGATGTAGTGAACAGCATGTGACCTTCGGGACAGCTGCGGAAACAGAGGTAGTAGCGACCGCCGAACAACGTCAGATCCGTGAAGGCATTGTGCTGCCCGTCGTCGAAGACCCGATGTACGGTGTCAACGTGCACGGATGGAATCATTCGCAGAGACTCCCACCCTCTGCTTCGCAACGATCACCAGGGGGCACCGGATCCGTCATTTGTCCACGTCCTTGTCGTCAAACTCGATGGACGCCGAGTTGATGCAGTAGCGCAAGCCCGCAGGCGCCGGTCCGTCAGGGAACACATGTCCCAGGTGGCCGCCACACGACGAGCACAGGACCTCCGTGCGCACCATGCCATGGGTGCGATCCTGTTCTTCGGCAACGTTCTCCGCCGCAGCCGGCGCCGTGAAACTGGGCCAGCCGCAGTGCGAATCATACTTGCCCTCGGACGTGAACAACTCCGTGCCACAGCCGGCGCAGCGGTAGCTGCCGACGCCTTTATGGTCCCAGTACTTGCCGCTGAAAGCGGGTTCCGTGCCCTTTTTCCGCAGCACGACATACTGTTCTTCCGTCAATTGCTGGCGCCACTCTTCGTCCGTTTTGCCGGATCTGTCACTCATATTGGCCTGTGCTGGCTGAAGTGGAGTCGGTCGTTTCCGGGCTAACTTAGCCCTCCCGCCACGCAGGGGAAACAGACCGGTAGGCCTCGATCCATTCGCCGAAGCGACAGATATTTTGCCGAGTCGCACAGTCAAATATCAATTATTTAACCAATTGATTCATTTTTTACTTGCCAGTGACAATAATTTGCTGATACTATCCTCTATGACAAACATATTAATGCTCGATAGCGATCGAATATTGTATTTCAGAGGAATCCATGCGGAAATTGATTGAACATTGTCCAGGTTGTGGCGGCTCCCTTACGGTGACTCGTATGGACTGCGGGCAGTGCCACACCCGTGTGGAGGGCTCGTTTCAGCCCAGCGCCTTCGACCGCCTCTCACCCGAGAGTCTCGCCTTCATCGAACTCTTCGTGCGCCTGAAGGGCAATATGAAGGAGATGGAGCGCGAACTGGCCGTCGCCTACAGCACAGTGCGTCACCGCCTGGATGATGTGGTGCGCGAACTGGGCCCTGCCAGCGCCGGGCAGAAAGACGCAGCCCGGCTGCCCGCTGCGCCACCGACACCGCCCGTCCCATCCGCGACCCCTGCCACCGTCGAAGCCACAACGGGTGACTCAGCGGCGGCAGCAGCAAAGAAACGTGACATCCTGAACCGGCTGGACCGGGGTGAAATCACCTCGGCAGAGGCTGTTCAGCTTCTCGGAGGAGAATGACATGAGCGAGGAACGCAAGAAGGTCCTGGAAATGCTCGCCGATGGAAAAATCACCGTCGATGACGCCGAACGCCTGCTCTCCGCCCTTGGCGAGTCCGACCGCACTTCGGCGCCTCAGAGAAAAAATACCATCGATTTCGACGGCCTCGAGAGCAGCATTCGCAGCGGCGTCGAGGGCGTTCGGCGCACGGTCCGTGCTTCCATGCCGCACCTGCGCACGGCCATTCGTGATGCATCACCCGATGTGGAACGGATCGTGGGGGAGGCGACGGCCTCCATTCCCGGCTTCATCGAAGAGATGACACGGACCATTCGCGATACCTTCGGCCAGTCCCGCGAGCCAGACGAGGAACGCTTCCCCGCCAAGTTCGAGCGCGACTTCACCGAGGATGCCACGATCGAACCAGGCGCACAGTTGGCCCTGCACAATCCGCGTGGCACAATCGAAGTGATCACCAGCGACGGCAACGGCAACGGCGTACGCGCCGAAGTTCACCTTACGGTTCACTCTCTCGATGATGACAGCGCCCGGGCGGCGGCCGAGTCGGTGCAGCTGACGCAGGAACCGGGCCCGGATCGACTGGTGCTGCGCCCCGTGTTCCCCCGCGGCAGGGAGGACGCCACCTACCGCCTCGACATTCGTCTGTTTGTAGCGAAGAACCTGCGGCTGGACCTGCACACCACCCACGGGGATCTGCTCCTCCCGGAGATGGCGAGTGATCTGGTGCTGGGCGGCGACCACGGCCAGCTACGCCTCGCCGGCACCTCCGGCAACGCCTCCGTGCAACACAACCATGGGAAGGTCGAGGTGGGCCGTGTGGCCGGCACGTTCTCACTCAATGCCCACCACTCCAGTCTCGAACTGGACGAAGCCGTGCAGGAGACCAGCATCAACTCCCACCATGGTAGCGTCCGTGTGCGCCGCATCGGGGGCAACCTCGTGATCAACTCACATCATGGTGCCCTCGACGCCGACGAAATCCATGGCAACGCGGTGGCCAACAGTCACCATGGACCATTGACCCTGCAGCAGGTTGCAGGTGACCTGACGGTGAACTCCCATCACGGGCCCGTCGACGTGCGGCAGGTCGGCGGCAGTCTGCGGCTGTCGAGTGAGCATGCCCCCGTCACCGTCGAGAATATCAGCGGCGAACTGTCGGCACAGAGCAATCATGGGCCGTTGAGCTTTGGTGCCGTCGGCAAGTCTGCTGTCATACGCTGTACCCACGGTGCGGTCGTCATCGGCCCGGTCAACGGCGAAGTCACTGTCGAGTCGGATCGCGGACCCGTCCACATCCGTGGGGCCGGCGGGCGTGCCACCGTGCGCGCCAGCCGGGGCGACGTTCGCATCGAGAACCCCGCAGGGGAAGTGCTGGCAGAGAACAACCGCGCCTCCATCGAGATCCTCTCCAGCGACCCGGTGCACTCCGCCTACACACTGAGCAACAACCGCGGCAACATCAGCGTCGCCCTGCCCGAGGGCTCCAACGTCCGGGTTCAGGGCTTCGTCCGCCGCGGCCAGGTCGAGACCAACCTGCCTCTCGAGGTATCTGCCAACGGCCAGCAAGGTCAGGTCGTGAGCGGCGAACTCGGTGCCGGAGGCGCGTCGCTGCAGGCCGAGGTCGAGAGCGGCACTCTGACGCTGCGGCGGGCGTAGGATCGCTTGTGCATCCGCGGTCAGGGAAGACTGTGAGCATCTTCCCTGACTCGCTTGACATTGTTCGTCAAAACCAGAGACCTTGATCACGGTACATCTGACCGCTTGCAAAGGAACGGACACCATACCTCTATTCATTTCCCGGATGTCCCGCTGGTTCATCGCCGCCATTGTACTGATGGCGGCGAGTGTCGCCGCCGACGACGAGACCACGATTATCGATTCCACCGACGCGCGCATGGAGCTTTGGCTCTCCCATCCTCAGCGTACGGCGCAGGCCGCCCGCGCCACGAGTCCCCCCGTCATCGACGGCATCGTCGATGATGCGGTATGGGCTGCCGCACCGGTGCAGTCCGGTTTTACCCAGGAAGATCCGGACCAGGGCGAGCCGGCTTCGGAGCAGACCACGTTCCAGATCCTCTACGACGACGAAGCGCTCTACATCGCCGCCATCTGTTACGACAGCAAGCCTGACAGCATCAAGTCCGTCCTCTCCCGCCGCGATGACTGGCGCGAGCGTGATCTCGTTGAATTTCATCTGGATCCGCACCACGATCATCAGACCGGATTTTCCTTCATCGTCGGGCCCTCCGGTTGGATGCGCGATGGTGTCATATTCAACGATGACGACGGCGACCGCACGTGGGATGGGGTCTGGGAGGCGCGCACAGCGCGTCGCCCGGATGGCTGGAGTGCCGAACTGAGAATCCCCTACCACGTCCTGCGCTTTGGTGAGAAACCGGTATACACCTGGGGCCTCAACGCCTACCGCCATCTCTCCCGCCGGGCCGAGTGGGACCACTGGAGCTTCACTCCCAGAGGTGTCAATGGCTGGCCCTCCCGGTTTGGCCATCTCGAGGGCATCGAAGGCATCAAGCCCAAACGCAGTCTGGAGATCTTTCCTTTCACACTGGGCCGCGCAACCTTGACGCGCGCCGGGGATGATGGCCAGAGCCGTACCGATCTGCTCGGTACGGCCGGCGTCGACGTACGCTACGGCCTGTCCTCCAACATCTCTCTCAATGGCACGATCAATCCTGATTTTGGCCAGATCGATGCGGACCCGGCAGTGCTCAACCTGGGCGTCTTCGAAACGTTCTTTCGCGAGCGTCGGCCCTTTTTCCTCGAGGGCAACCAGATCTTCGAGACACCCGGGCCCAACATCGCCGGCATCGCCGAACCGACACGCCTGTACCATTCGCGTCGCATCGGCCGCCAACCGTCGAGAATCGATCTGCCCGACGACAGCGATGAGGTCGACCGTCCGGACAACACGACGATCCTCGGCGCGGTGAAGGTCTCCGGAAAGACCGAGAGCCGCACCGCCTTCGGCATTCTCAACGCCGTCACGGGCAGCGAGTTCGCCCACATAGACCAGCGCCTCACAGATGCCCAGACGGGTGTTGTCGATACGCTACGACGGCGCCACAAGGTGGAACCAACGACAAACTACTTTGTCGGTCGCGTGCAGCAGGATGTGTTGAACAACTCCACGGTTGGCGCACAGATCACCGCCGTCAACGGCGAGACTTTCGAGCCAGCCTACGTCGGCGCCGGGGACATTCACGTGAAGTGGCGCGAAAACGCCTATCGCGTCTACAGTCGCCTGGCCGTCAGCCGCGCCGGCCAGGATGAGGATCGCGACACCGGTTGGGAAGGGGTTCTGTACTTCTCCAAGTTCTCCGGCAACTTCGGTGGACAGGCCTATCTCGACGCCCGCTCCCGCGGCTTCAACGCCAATGACATGGGCTTCATGGACCGCAACGACCGCAGGCAGGCCGGTGCCCATCTGTTCTACAACATCCAGGAACCCTACTGGTTCGCCCGCAGGTCAGGCTTCAACATCAACGTCTGGCAACACAACAACTTTGCTGGCGACAATCTGGCGCGCGGCGTCAACCTGAACATGTTCCACGACCTGCACAATTACTGGGGCTTCTGGATGGGCCTCGACCACAACCTCGACGCCTGGGACGATCTCGGGACCCGTGGCGGTCCGGTGATGCGCGCCCCCGGTTCCACACGCTGGGCCATGGACGTCTGGGCTGACGAACGCAACGCCGTCAGCGGTTGGTTTGGTACCAACGTCGAGCGGGGACTGGACGGCGACAACCTCTCCAGCTGGACGGGGATCGAACTACAGCTGAAGCCGGCGTCACAGGTTGAGTTCGAGATCAATCCGAGTTTCCGCTATGACCGGAGCAACGCCCAGTGGGTGGAGAATGTTGACAGTGACGGCGACGATGAAGAGGACCGCTTCATTTTTGGCGAACTGAAGAACAGAGTCTTTGAGATCGGTGTCACCGGCACCTGGGCCCTCACGCCGTTCCTCAGCACGCAACTGTTTCTGCAGCCCTTCGTGGCGACGGGCAACTACGGCACAATCAAGGAACTGACACGGCCGCGGTCCTACGAGTTTGCCCCCTATGACGGCCTCGGGGAAAATCCCGACTTCCACAGTCGATCCCTGCGCTTCAATCTGGTGCTGCGCTGGGAGTACGCCCCGGGCAGCACCGTGTTCGTCGTCTGGCAGCAGAATCGCGATCGCGACTTCGACGACACCCGTGATCCTGACTTCGAGCCGCTGACGGATGCCGCCCGCTCCTTCGGCGACGAAGGCGACAACATCATTCTGGTGAAGGTCAATCGCTGGATCGGGTTATAGTCAGATCATCTGGTCGTGTCAGGCCATCTGTACGGGCAGTTCAGACGGCGGTGTTCTCCGCATCGCGATACTTGTTGATCCCGGGAACGTCGCTCATACCGTGCCAGACGCCACGGAACAGGGATTGTCTTTTCGCTGGCATGGCGGCGATCACCTCGGGCTCGGGGCAACCCTTCCCCCATTTGGCATTGACCGTGTTGTAACAGGTGAACAGGCTCAGCCGCGGCCGGTCGGGGTTTGTCCACTTTGTGCCGGAATGGCACAGCGCCTCGCTGAAGATCACCGCTGACCCGGCGGGGCAGGTGTAGCTGTCCCATATGGGACTGTCGCGTCCACTGATGGACTCGGGCCGCGGGAACGCCGTCTTGTGCGATCCGGACAGAAACAGCGTGCCACCGTCGCCGGCGGCGACCTCATTCAGCTCCCACACGACCCGTGTCAGTCCGGCGTGAATCCGTCCGGGCTGCATCTGATAGATGTGTGAGTTGCCCTCAAAGTTGAAGAATCCCCCACCACCGTGAGGGGCAAAGTTGTCGTGCCCCGCCTCACGGAAGCTGGTGTAGGTGTGATCGAAGCGGAAGCCGTAACAGTCTTCCGACGCCAGCGCCTGGTGGGAGAGAACTTCGTTGAGAATCCCCACGACAGCCGGGTGATCGAGCAGGATCTGCGACGGTCCCCCGTGATTGTTGCGCTCCGCCGGCGGCAGCGACTCACGGTCCTGCAGAAACGTCATCTGGTGCTGACGCACGGGGCCTAACTGCTCCTGGGTCAGCAGCCCCGGCAGCGCGATCCATCCCTTCAGATCGAAGAGATACTTCTGCTCTTCCGTCATGGGTATGACGGGCAACCCATCGCCATTCGTCGTCGGCAGCTTGTCAGACATCAGCAGTTCCCTTGGTTGGATTTGTTAACGCCAGATGCGCCCGAGGTTCCCAGCCCAGCAGCGCCTTGGCTTTGGATATGTTCACTTGTTCATGGTTCTCATCGCCGGCGATAAAGAACGAATCAAAGCGGCCATGCCCCACCTGCACAAAATCGAGCCCCGCAAGGTAGGCGTTGGCCAGATCCTCTTCGTCCGTGGGCACAACGCCCGCCACCGGAGGCTGGCTGCGGCGTTCGATGTAGCGCTGCCGCGATGAGGGCCCGGTGATGCGGAATACGGCCAGGTTCATGCCGAACTCGCGGGCAAAATAGCGGCAGATATCCTCGCCAAGGCGCTTGGTCAGGCCATACACGTTGGGACCATCCAGAGGCACGCTGTCCTCGTCCGGATACCAGGTACGATTGCGGTTGTGTGCACTCATCGTACCTGTGTGGATGCCCCGGGTGATGCCCATCTCGTGGGCCGTCAGCAACAGCAGATGTAGTCCCAGACAATTAACGGTGTAGTTGTCGATTGCCAGCTGCGCCGTGTGGTCCCGCGTGAAACCTCCCTGCCCACCCTTCATCACCAACGTTATGAAGGTGTCCATGCCGTGCAGGCCCCGGCGCAGAGCATCCGGATCCTCGATGCAACCCTCGACGAACTCCACATCGTGCTTCGGCGGCACCACATCGAGCACCCGCAGCGTGTGCCGCTGCTGCAGATATGGCGTGATACAGGAACCCACCAGTCCGGAACCACCAACCAGCAGAACTTTCATGTGCGCTTCACCTCTACCTTTCCTTGCCAGGTAACAACTGCATGGCAAGCTAAGATACTTCCCTGTCACCTGCCGTCCCACGCCTGGCGAGACGGGCGCCGGAACCCGCAGGGCTCATAGGCCCGAATTCCACAATGCTGATTCCTTAGCAGGGTTAGCGCTTGCTCTCGTAGGCGTCATCCCGGTGACGTGCCTGGCGGCCGGTGCACAGTCGCTGCATCTCTGCCGGCATTCGTTCATAGGTCTCCGGCCACACCGGCTGATGACCGTTCTCAATCCAGTTGTTGAACCACGGCGGATAGTAGGCCACGTTCAGTCCCACGCGCACGCTGTCGCCCCGGTGAGCCCGGGCCATGTGCAGCGTGCCTGCATGCCACAGCAACAGGCTTCCCGCGCGTCCCGTCACCGAATGCACCAGCGGGCCGTCAAGGTCCAGGTCGACAGGCGGCCCTCGCAGCCGCGACCGATGGCTCATGGGTACGACGCCGGTGGCACCGTTGTCGGTGGTGAAGTCCGTCAGCATCCACATGGAATTGATCATCCACGGCACGTCGGGCACCCGCACAAAGCGCCCGGCGGAGTCCACGTGAATCCCCTGGTGTGGTGCCCCGGGCCACGTCGGCTTGGAGCAGGCCTCGACGACACGGCAGCCGTCACCGAGGAAGTGCCGCGCCACGGCCGCCGCCGCTGGATGACTGGCGCAGCGCCAGGTGCGATCGTCGCGATTCATCATGCCGAACAACGTCTGGTAATGCTTGTCGCCAACGATATGCGGCTCACACGCCTCGTCCGCATGCAGTGCCAGACAGGCAGCAGCAAAGTCGGCACACCAGGTCGCCGGCAGCAGATCCGGCAGCAGGCAGTAGCCGTAGGTGTCGAGATGGTCAATGGCCTGCTGGATCTCAGGTACCTGTTCCATGCGTCACTCCTCGTAGGCGGCTCACACTACTCAATGGCACGACACACGGCAAGACAGTCGAGACGGAGGCTGCCGACCGGGCTATATTGTCTCGCCATGCACATGACCCCGGACCAACGCAAGCACTACGACGAGCATGGATACGTCGTCGTTGAGAGAGCCCTGGCGCCTGCCGATCTGGCACCCGTCATCCACGGCTACGAGGATTTCATCGATGTGCAGGTCCGTCGGTTGTACCAGACAGGTGCCCTGACGCAGCTGCACGCGGGAGAGCCCTTCGAACGACGGCTGGCGCGAATCTGTGAGCAGGACGTGTCGATCTATTCCCAGATCGATCTGATGTACTGCCGCTTGCTCGGTATCTTTGAATTTCTGCGCAACGACCGGCTCCTGGATCTGCTGGAAGGCATCATCGGACCGGAGATCATCTGCAGTCCCATCCAGCACGCGCGTGCAAAATTGCCCGCAGGTCTCCTGCAGAATGCGCCTCAGGCCGATGATTCGACGCGGGCGCAGATCCATGCCATGGTCGCCGAAAACGTTGCCCCCTGGCATCAGGATGCGCAGGTCCATCTTGAAGTGGCCGATCCCCACGAGATCGTCACCGTGTGGGTTCCCCTCGTTGATGCGACACCGGAGAATGGTTGTCTGCAACTGATCCCGGGTGTACACCGACAACAGACCGTCTACTGGAGTGAGGGATTCGGCGTCAGTGAGCAACGCTTGCCACCGGGAGACGTGGTCACCCTGCCCATGCGGGCTGGTGATGTGCTGCTGATGGATAAACTGATCCCGCATCGCTCGACCCCGAACCAGACCGATGACATTCGCTGGAGCCTCGATCTGCGCTACCAGCGAACGGGCACACCCACCGGACGGGACGACTATCCGGTGTTCGTCGCCCGCAGCCGGGCCCGGCGGGAGACCGAGTTCACGGACTACGATCAGTGGTGCCGGGATTGGGAGCGGGCCCTTGCCGCCATCCCCCTGCCACAACGTCCCCGTCGCCAGGATGGTCAAACCGAACCCCGGCGCGTGGAGACTCTGCTGTGAGCACGCGCATCCTCATGTTATCCGGGTCCTTCGAGTACGACTCGGAGGAATCCCTGATCCTTCTGCGCGACTACCTGCATGCCAATGCCGACGTATCATGTGAACTCATCCTCTTCACATCCGCCGAGGACCACCCGTCGCTTGTGGCTGTGGACGATGCCGATGTCGTCGTCGTATTCACACGCCGACTGCTGATGCAGGGAGTCGAGCTTGCACGCTTGCAGCAGTACTGCCGCGACGGTCGGCCCATCGTCGGGCTGCGCACGGGCAGTCACGCCTTCGCCCACTGGCTCGAGTTCGACCGGGATGTGCTTGGCGGCAACTATGCGGGACACCATGCCAGTGGCGTCAGCACCTCCGTCACAGTCGCGTCGGACGCCGGAGCACACCCGATCCTGGAGGGTATCGAACCCTTTGTTGCATCCGGTGCCCTGTACAGAAACACGCCCATCGCCGCCGACACCCACCTGCTGCTTGCAGGCAACGCAGGCGACCATCACGAACCGGTCGCCTGGACCTGCGAACGCGCCGGCCGCGCCTTCTATACGTCGCTGGGCCACCAGCGGGACTTCTGGGAACTCGACTTTCTCCGTCTGCTGCGCAACGGCATCCTGTGGAGCGTCGATCAGTCGAGTACAGCCCGGTAGATGCGCTCCGCATCGGCTGCCGTCACCTCCACCGGGTTCGGGTCCAGCAGGCGTCGGACCTGCATGGCGATGTCGATCATGTGCGGCAGGTCCCCCACTGACAGGCCCGCGTCCGTCAGACTCCCGTAGGGTGTGTGCTGGCGGCGCACGTTGTCGATCCACGCAGCTGCCAGACGGACGCCTTCTTCCCGGCTTCTGCCCAGCAGATCCAGCCCCGCCACACCCGCAGCATAGTAGTACTTGTCCGCCACGGCAGGCGCGTTGTGTTCCATGATGCCAGGCAGCACAAGAGCGACAGCGGTGCCGTGCGGCACGGGTCTGCCCTTTTCGAAGGAGACCTTCTCGATGCCGTAGCCCAGCGCGTGGGCGGCGCCGGTGTTGATGGGGCTCAGCAGCAAGCCCGCCAGCAGACTGCAGCGACACATCTGATAACGTGCCTCCATGTCGTGACCATGGGTGATGGCCCGCAGAAAGGCCGGCATGCCCGCCGCCAGAGCCTCGCGCGCCACAGCATCGCCCAGGGCATCACACTTCTTCGAGGCCGTGCATTCCAGCGCGTGCCCGAGTGCATCCAGACCTGTCGTCGCCGTCAGCCCCGCCGGCATACCAGCCGACAACTGTGGGTCAACGATGGCCCCCTGGGGTTGAATGTGATCGGAATAGATCGCCTGCTTGCCACCCTCGGCCACCACGACAGATACTCGACTCGCCTCGGCGCCGGTACCGGCCGTGGTCGGCAGGCAGATCAGGGGTCGATCCGGTGGCTCAGAGAATTTGTCGAAGCCGAAGTAGTCCGCCGCGGATCCCCCATTGCTGGCAATGGCGCCGGCCATCTTGGCGCTGTCCATGGTACTGCCGCCGCCGGCGGCGATGACTGCATCGCAATCGGTGGACCGAACGACCGCACTCAGAGCATCGACGCTGGCCACCGTCGGATTCGGCACGATATCGGTGAAGGTATCAACGATCTCAATGCCACCGGCTGTCAGAGCCTGCACGACGGGGGTCACAACCGCCTCGATGGCGGCGTCGCGCACCAGCAGCACGCGGCGGGCGCCGAGACGCTGGCATTCGGCGGCGATCTGTTCGATGGCGCCAACACCCAGCAACACCCGACGATGGTCGAAACGAAATACGTCGCGCAGTGCCGCGCGGTGTTCGGCGGTCGCGAAATACGGATTGCCCGCCAGCAACTCTTCATTGACCTGTATGCCCTGCGTCATCAACAGCCTCCTGAGAGATAGCGGGAAAGTAGAGTTGCGGTTGCTTGAGGAACAGACGTCATCTAGAGTATCTGCAAGCACCCTACCCGCATCCACAGGACGGCAAGCCTCATGGTCTACGAACTGCGCACTTACGTTGCCCCGCCGGGGCGCCTCAACGATATCGTCAATCGCTTCCGCACCCGAACCATGGCCATCTTTGCTCGCCACGGCTTTGACGTTGTCGGCTTCTGGACCGTCGACGAAGGCGGCGACAATGAGCTCGTGTATCTGCTGCGCTTCGCCAGCCCCGAGGCGAGCCTGCAGGCCTGGACTGCTTTCCGTGCCGATCCGGAGTGGATCGAGGCGCGCGAGATCACCGAAGCCAACGGGCCCATTGTGGATCAGATCATCGCCAAAACGATGACGGCGACGGAATTCTCACCGCTGCAGTAGCCGGGATGCGGCGCAACGGCGAATCCGGCTATGGGTATGGACCGGGCCCTGCCGTTGACCGTCGCCGGCGCCGACCGCTATACTGCCCATGCCCATGCCCCGGCACCCAAGCGTGCCGCAACCAGTGCAGGAGTCGTATCTATGACCGTCGCCCCAAGCGACCTCACCGCCGCATATCAGCGCGATGGCTTCGTAACCCGTCTCGACATTTTCTCGGAACCAGAGATCGCCGCCTTCCGCGCCGAGTTCGATGACCTGGAGGCGCGCGAGGGCAAGGAAAAGTGCCAGATCGGTCTGCAGGGCCGCCATATGGACGAAGCGTTCATCTGGCGCATGGCCGCCGATACGCGCATCCTCGATGCTGTCTCTGCCTGCATGGGACAGGATGTCATGCTCCTGTCGACCCATTTCTTCTGTAAGTACCCGGATCCGGAAGGATCGAAGTTTGTCGCCTGGCATCAGGATATCACCTACTGGGGCCTGGAACCGCCCGAGGCTCATACCGCGTGGATTGCCATTGACGATGCCGATCTGGGCAACGGCTGCATGCAGGTCATACCCGGTTCGCACCGCGACGGCATCGTCGAGCATGGCAAAGCAGCAAACACCGGCAACCTGCTCAGCATCAACCAGGAAATCCCGGATGAACTGGTAGATACCAGCCAGGCCGTGGCCATCGAGTTACACGCGGGTCAGGCGTCGATCCACGATGGCCAGTTGTATCACGCCAGTTTTCCCAATACATCACAACGGCGGCGCTGCGGCCTGACGGTACGCTTCATTCCGCCCGCCGCGCGTCAGGTGCAGGCCAACTCCACGGGCCAGCAGTGGCATCCGATTCTGCTGCGGGGCGAGGATCGACATCATCACTACCCGGAGACGGCGGCGCCCTTCCCGTCTTGACATCCACAGCCAGCGCCGAATGATTACTACCAAAGCCGACGCTGCCGCCCACTGACACAGGAAACAGGAGTCCAATGGCCAAGTACGATCGTATGACAGTCCTCAACGCCATCGCTGGTGTCGGGATGGTCCCCGTGTTCTATCACAAAGACCCCCAGGTGACGATTGACGTCATGAAAGCCTGCGCCGAGGGCGGTGCCCGGTGTGTCGAATTCACCAATCGCGGCGATCTGGCATGGAAGGTTTTTGTCGAGGCGCAGGAGCACATCCTGGCCAACGATCTGGACATCATCCTTGGCGTTGGTTCCATCGTCGATGCACCCACCGCCGGACTGTACATCTCCAGCGGCGCCAATTTCGTCGTCGGTCCTTTGCTCAATCCGGACGTGGCCAGAATGTGTAATCGCCGCAAGGTGCCCTATTCACCCGGCTGCGGTTCAGCCAGCGAGATCGGTCAGGCCGAGGAACTCGGAGTCGAGATCGTCAAGGTCTTCCCGGGCAAAGAAGTGGGTGGCCCCGCCTTCGTGAAGTCCATGCTCGGCCCATGTCCATGGACCCGCATCATGCCCACCGG
>ERZ890510.1705-NODE-1705-length-13800-cov-7.046853_pt1 | contig 13800 bp, 13 predicted proteins | sample MGYA00521265_ERZ890510 | MGnify/ENA primary metagenome ERZ890510 (study PRJEB32303, sample SAMEA104408624) | aquatic metagenome | biome: Brackish water; feature: Chemocline; material: water | place: Baltic Sea | collected 2014-10-26T21:54:00 | depth 110 m ...
GGAACGGGCGGGGGGAGAGGAACTGCATGTCCGTCCCGACGCTGTCCATGATCTTGAGTCCGCGCTGAGTCGCCTCTTCCAGGCGCTCGTCGGAAACTCCAGGGTTGCCTTTACCGTGGTAGCCACGGCTTGAAAGCAGGCCCGACTTGTAGGCATACAGTTCCGGCGGCGCATTGGTGTGCGCGTGCATGTCCAGGATTCTCTGTCCGTTAATCATAATGATCCTCCTACTACTTCGTATCGTGCCGTTGCGCGCCATGAGTTTGACGCAACGGGCGTCGGCCACACGGGCACGTCCGTTCCCGTTGCTCTGAGATGAGCGGGGCCGTGCTGCCCGAACCGTCCATTAGCGAGTCGTCGAGCGCGAGGATATCCCAAAACTCAACTTCCGGCTGATGCCGGTCGACTTGCACCGAGGTTTCTTACATGTGATTCAATCCGCTGTCAAGAGCGATAGGCGTGTTCAGCGTCCGCTGGCCTGGGAATCGCGCGAGCCCAGTAGTAAACTGCGTGCGGCGTTGGTACGCCGTAGCCCACGACTCAAGCCTCTGCCGCCGTGCGGGGCTTCCTCAGAACGATTTGGTAAGGAGTCAAACATGGCCAAGATAGTGTTGGGAATCGCAACATCACACAGTCCTATGCTCGCGTTGAACGCGGATCAGTGGCGTCGCTACGCCATCGGTGACTTGAAGCACACAGGACTCGTGTACCCGCCTGCGGGAATCTCGATGACTTACGACGAAGGCCTTGCTTTCGTGTCCGACGAGTTGCGCAACCGCGACATCTCAGACGAGGTGTTCGAGAAGCAGGTAGCGCAATGCCAAAGAGGAATCGCGGAATTGGCGAAGACGATCGAAGAGGTCAATCCCGACGTTACGGTCATCATCAGTGATGACCAGGACGAGTGGTTCTACGAAGACAATATGCCGACGTTCTCCATCTTCTGGGGTGACTCGGTTCCGATCCGGCCACGTGCTGACGGTGATTCACAGCGCGACGCAGACGTGACCAAGTCGATCATCGACGGTTACGGCGACGTTGCGATGGACATTCCGGTTCAGAAGGATCTTGGCCGCCACGTGATCGACCACATGATCCAGAACGACTTTGATGTCTCGCACTTCACGTACATCAAAGAGAGCTACGGCGGCAAGGTTGGCCGACGTTACATGCGCGAGGACGGCGAGTTGGATCTCGTTCGCGAGTCCCCCCCGAAGAACCAAGGTCTTCCCCACGGCTACGCATTCGTGGTCAAGCGGTTGTTCAACAACCAGCCTCGCCCGATCCTGCCGATCTTCGAGAACACTTGCTACCCGCCGAACCAGCCAACGGTGAAGCGCTCCTACAAGTTCGGTGAAGAGATCCGGAAGGCGATCCAGTCCTGGGACTCCGACCTGACGGTTGCGGTGGTCGCTTCCGGCGGCATGAGCCACTTCGTGGTAGACGAAGAGATGGACTGGATGGTTCTTGACGCACTGAAAGCCAAGGACGCCGAGGCTCTGCAGTTGATCCCTCGCGAGCGCTTGTACTCCGCAGCGTCCGAGACGCAGAACTGGATCGCGTTGGGCGGCGTTCTGCAGGACACTGACCTGGAGATGGAGTTGGTGGAATACGTTCCTGTATACCGCACGCCTGCAGCGACAGGTGGTGGTTGGGGATTCGCTCGCTGGCAGTAGGCTGGGCGAGTTTCAAATCGGAATAGCTATAAAGGGCTCGGCGCAGTGCGCCGAGCCCTTCACTTTTCCCGATGCTAAGATACGCGACGCCTAGAGCCCCTGATCGCTGACGCAGGCAAACGGCTCGGCGTTTACTCGATAGAGGTGCCGCATGAAGATAGGTCTTGGCCTTCCTACGTCTTTCCCGTCCGATCAAGGACAACTGGTGATGGAGTGGGCCCGGCGCGCTGACGCTGCGGGCTTCTCCAGCCTGTCTCTCCTCGATCGACTGGTGTACGACAACTTCGATCCGTTGATCACGTTGACGGCAGCAGCAGCCGTGACGGAGCGTATCCGCCTGATGACGGCGATCCTCCTCGTGCCGTTGCATAGCGCTGGGATACTGGCGAAAGAGACGGCCAGTCTGGACGCGCTTTCGAATGGGCGACTGACGCTGGGTGTGGGCGTCGGGAATCGCAAAGACGATTTCCTCGTTGCAGGCACCACTCACGGTGATCGAGGGCGCAGGTTCGATGACCAACTGGCGATGATGAAGCGCATCTGGGCTGGCGAGGATGCAGGAGACGGAGTTGGGCCAGTGGGGCCTGCTCCCGTGCAGGCCGGTGGCCCGCCCCTGATCTTCGGCGGCAGGAGTGAACGAGCGTTGCAGCGCATCGCGAAGTGGGGCCAGGGATATGTGACAGGCTCGGTATCAGATGTGCCTGGTGCGCGCGCGACATTTGATATCGCCGAGCGTGTATGGCGTGAAGCGGGCAGGGCAGGCAAGCCGTTGTTTGTCGGTTCGCTGACGTGCGCGATAGGCGAAGCCGAGGCGCAGGCCACGGCAGATGCCGGGCAGCGCTACTACTCCTACCAAGGGGGGCGCCCGGCCAATGCTCCCGGTCAACCAGGAAGTTCACCTGCCGCGAACGCGGCTACAACTCCATCAACCGCAGCAGCCATCTTGGAAAAGCTGAAAGAATGTGAGGCCGCCGGGATGGACGAGGTATTCGTTCGGTTTGCGGGCGTAACCAACCCCGACCAGGTGGATCGCCTGGCTGAGGCCGTACTTTGAAGATAGGCATCGGCACACCAGGAACCAGCCACACGCTTTCGGCCGACTTCGTGAAGGAATACGCACGCAGGGCCGATGCAGCGGGCTTCTCGACGATCACGCACCTGGACAGGGTGGTGTACTCCAACCATGACACGCTGATCGCGCTAACGACCATGGCTGCGGTCACGACGCGCATCCGCCTGCAGACGTCCGTTCTGCTGACGCCTTTGCGCAGTGCAGCGTTGGTCGCGAAGCAGGCGGCGACGTTGGACGTGATCTCAGGCGGTCGGCTGACGTTAGGCATGGCGGTGGGCAGCCGACGCGAAGATTACTCGGTCGCGGGCACAGACCCGAGCGATCGCGGCAAACGCTTCGATGAGCAGTTGGCGTTGATGCACCGTATCTGGGCCGGGGAGGCGCCACTGGATGGCGTTCTGCCCATGGGGCCGACTCCGGTGCAACCAGGAGGCCCACAGGTGCTGATCGGTGGCAGGGTGCCCGTGGCGCTGCGCAGGGTTGCTAAGTGGGGCGCTGGCTACGTGACTGGTGCGGTGTTCAGCGCCGACACAGCTCGGGCGATCTACGAGCAGGTCGTCGTGAACTGGCATGAGGCTGGCCGGGAGGGCATGCCTCGGTTCATGGGTACACTCGCGTGCGCCATAGGCGAAGAGCAAGCGCAGCGTACGGCCGAGAGTATCGACCACTACTATCACTATCGTGGGCCTGTTCAGCGCGGAGGGCCTGCACCCGCGAACGTTGCGACATCAGATTCACGGAACAATATCCCTTCGAACATCGCTGCGATCAGGGAAGTGCTGAAGGCGTGCGAGGCGATAGGGATGGACGAGGTTGTGGTTCGGCCCGGGGTCGAGGAGATCGATCAGGTGGACAAGCTGTCCGAGCTTCTATAGACAGAGAGAATCAAGCAAGAGCAGATCGGAACTGGAGGGCCCCATGGACGAGCAAGCGAAGAAGACCGCACTACGGATGATTCCATACGGACTGTACGTTCTCACGACGAAGAGCAAGGACGGAAACGACCTTGGAGCTGCGACGGTGAACTGGGTGACACAGGCGTCGTTCGCCCCGCCGCTGGTGGCTGTGGGCGTGAAGGCTGATTCTGGTGCGCACCAGCACATCAAGGACACTGGCGTGTTCGCTGTGAACGTGCTGGGCAAGGATCAGTTGGACATGGCGTTCGCTTTCTTCAAGCCGACTGAGCGCGAAGGCAACACGCTGAACGGTCAGCCGTTCGAGGATTCACCGGCAGGGCTGCCGTTGCTGACCGCTACGCCTGCGTGGTGGGAGTGCAAGTTGGTGGATGAGATCGCTCAGGGAGACCACACGGTCTTCGTGGGTGAGGTAGTTGAGGCGGGAGTGCGCGCGGAGGATCAGATCGTGCTGATGCGCGACCACAACCTGAATTACGGCGGGTAGACCAGCCGCTGATCTCGGAGATAGCAAACGGGCCCGGCTTCTGCCGGGCCCGTTCTTGTTGCAGGAGAACGAGGAACTAGAGAACGAGCGCCTTCGTGGGTACGAGGACGGCGGACGGGTCATCGCGCCAGAGTTCGGGCTGGACGTCGATGTACAACTCGACCTCGTTGCCGTCAGGGTCTTGGATGTAGAGGCTGTGCGTGACGCCGTGGTCCGACGCACCGACGATGGGAACCTTCGCCTCCTGGATCTGCTGGATAACCGCGATCAGTTCATCATCCGTGGTGCCGACCTTCAGGCCAAAGTGATACATGCCCACACGACGACCACTGGGGATAGGCTGAGCGGTTTCGCCGACCTCAAGCAAGAGCAGTTCATGGTGGGTTCGCCCCGCCGTAAACATGGCGGCGCCCTGTCGCTCACTCTTGATCTCGTTCCAGCCGAGGATGTCACCGTAGAAGTGGCGTGAGCGTTCCAGATTGCTGACGTAAAGGACTACGTGTCCGAGTTCTTTGATCTCCATGGATACCTCTGCGAGAACTGGAGTGGGGACCGGCGGTTACAGACTCTAGTTTCGCACGACGTACAAGTCGGAAACACAAAAGGGCCCGGCAGATCTGCCGGGCCCTTTTGAATGATGCTTTGGAACGCCTAGTGCGCTTTGCCGTCGCTGTACCAAGGCTGGTCGGCTGCGCCGAGGCCGCTGGTGTCTACACCCCAAACTCGGGGGGCGGCTTTCAGGCCTTCCCACTCAGCGAGCTTGACTCCCTCACCGGACAGGATCGCCTCTACGGTCGGCTCTCCTGCGACGGTGTCCTTGAACGGCCCACCAACTTCGTCGTAGCCGGGGTACATATAGAACTCGCAGGGCAGAACGATGACTCCATTCTCGTCGTCGTTGCGGTGGACGTTCATGGGCTCTCCGCCCTCTTCCACTACGCGAGCCTGCTCGTCGAGCATGCGCCGGAACATGATGACGCCGACGTCGGTCACGCCTAAGCGCTCCGTTGTTCGGTCGGAGATGGGGCCTTGGATGATCCAGGCAACTTGGTCTTGTGCGACCACATAGTCCCTGACGATGTTGCCATTCTCGTCGTAGAGCGAGCGCTCTTCGAACGGGACTTCGAGGTCGTGCTGGATCGCTTCACCGGGGTTGTACTGGCGGTAGTTGGTGATCAGGTGAAGCGTGGTCGTGTCGTCGATGGGTACGCGGAACTCCAAGCCATGGCTGACGCGGAGGATGTTCGGGAACAGGATGGGGTGGCCGACACGCCAATGGTCGCTCTCTTCGGTTTCGTCTCCGACGAGGCGACGTTTGATGACGCCGTAGTCGGTGATCTCGAAGGCGATTTTTCGGTGTTCTGCGCCACGTGAGCTAAGCGCCGCGTTCCACGCATCACGCTCTTCAGTGGGCTTGATGCGATTCATCGTCCAGCCGCCCCAGTAGCGATGGAGCCACTGGAAGTGCAGCGGGTCAAGGGAGTTCTCCTGGCACTGGAGCCAGTTGCAGGGCAGTTCCATGGACCAGTGGTCGCGTTTGCCTTCCCAGGCGAGGACATCCCAGCGAGGGATCAGAGGCGCGGGTTCAGGCCCCATGTACGCGAAGATGAGTCCACCCATCTCCTGCACCTTGTAGGCTTTGATCTTGACCTTCTCTTTGAAACGACTGCCAGCCGGCTCAGAGGGTTGGTCGACACAGTTGCCCTCCTCGTCGAACAGCCAACCATGGTAGGCGCAGCGGATACCTTCGGGCTCAGGGACGCCGTATGAGAGATTGGCTTTGCGGTGCGGGCATGATGGCTCGATGAGCCCGAGCTTGCCTGCGGTGCTTCTGAAAAGAACCAAGTCTTCGCCCAGAAGGCGGATCTCCTTGGTTGGCGTTTCATCATTGAGCGCGGAGCTGCCGGTTATGGGGTGCCAGTAGCGACGCATCAACTCGCCCATGGGCGTGCCTGGTCCTACTTGAGTCAGACGTTCGTTCTGTGCTTTCGTCAGCATCGATCTGCCCTCCATCGCTGGTTCTGGTCAGTAACACTCGGCCAGTTGCTGTGATCAGTATCCATCGAACCGAAGCGCAATTCCAGCGCTCCGGTTCGATGCTGCGATCGGTTCAGGCTACTGAGAGGCGGTAGGAGCAGGCTTGAAGACGTAGTCCAAGTCCGTGTACGCCGCTTCTGGCATGTCTGTCTTGAGGCCACGCTTGGCGAGCTCTTCCTCGAAGTACTCGCGTATCCACGGCTCTTCGTTGGGGTAGTGGATGTTCGACTCTTTGGCGTTGCCAGATTCGTCCTCGTCCTTCCCGATGAACTGCACCGGTGGGTGCAGTGCGAAGTAGCGTGCAGCCTTGGTGCCTAGGTTGAAGTGCTGGTGGAAGTACTGGTCAGGTGGGGTGATGGCGCTACCCGCGTGCCAAGGGTAGATCTTCTTCTCGCCGCCTTCAGGCCACATGATGGAGTAGCCTTCACCGCCCGGGATGACGATCAGGCGCCCAGGGCCATGTCGGTGGGCTTTCTTGTAACGGCCGGGGGGGAAGACTGACATGTGGGCGGACATCTCGGATCCAGGGACGTACATGGCGATGGAGGAGCCACCGGCGCCACGGTCACCCAGCGAGACGAGCTTGTCCCACGCCAGCAGGTCAGGCCAGAAGTTGCCCTTCCATACTTTGGCGCCAACCTTCCCCCAGGCGCTGCCGAAATCCTTTTCGACGTCCTTGGCTTCAGAGAAGAACTCCTGGTCCGCGTCATCGATCATGGAGCCGTTCACGTGTTCGTTGTTGAAGAAGAAATTCGGGTCGGTGATGACCGTCATCGCGAGCGGGAGGTAGTTGAAGTGGAGCAGTCGCACAGGCTTGTCGCTCATGTTGCGCAACTCGCACCATGCGTTGCGAGGAACGACAAACGCTGATCGCTCGCCCCATTCAAAGTCCCGGTGGGCTTTGGAGATGTCTCCGTAGACGGAGGCGAACCCACGCCCCTGCAAGACGTAGATGAGCTCATCGACGCCCAGCTTGAACGGTTTAAGGGATCCTCCAGCGGGAATCTCCTGAACACGGGCCTCAGTGACGCCGTTCATGTCGGTGAACTGAATGAACGCGGTGTCGCAGCCACGCAGGTCCCAGTGGGCCAGTTTGAGATCACGGAGATCGTCGACGTAGCAGTCTTTGTAGAGCGGAACGCCCTTGTCCGCTTGGTCTTCGAGCCACACGTCGTGGGTGAAGTAACTTCGAGCCATTCTTACCTCCAGATTTCCGTGGGACTTGGGCCACACGGGCACGGGGGATTCTACCCCGTTGTTCGGTTTCACAAAAGAACGCCCTCACGGGAATGCGAGAGCGTTCTTCGATGCGGTTCTTTAGCGCTTGCTAGTTCAATGCGATCTTGCCCCTGAACGTGGTGATGGTGGTAGCCGCCCAGATCAGGATGCCAGCGGCGAATCCAAGCTCTACGTCTTCGACCAGCCCGTACCAGACGCCGACGGCGCCTGCCGCCAAGCCCCCTAGGACGAGCACAGCAAGGCCGAGGGTTCCCGACGCTGTCGTGCCTGCGCTTGCTCCTCCGAGTCCACGGTTGCCACTGAAGGTGAAAAAGGTGGCGGCACCCCAGGCAACCACGGCCACGAGCATGCTGATCTTGATTTCCTCGACGAAAGCCATCCAGGCGGCGGCGGCTCCGAGTACGAGGAGGCCGACGATCAGGACGGTGAGCGCGCCGGTGCGGACGTCGTCGGAGAGATCGTCGGGCGGGATCAAGCTGCCACGGAACACGCCGACTGTGGCAGTGGCCCACGCCGTGATACCAGCGAGGAACGCTAGCTCAATGTCCTCCACGAAGCCATACCAGACGCCTACGGCGCCCCCAACGATGAGGATAAGTATCGAGAGCAGATGCATGAACAATTCTCCCTTTGGGACGATTCGCCTATCGTCCCAAGCCTGTAATGTGACACCAGTGCGATGGCGCGTTTGAGGGGAAACCACCATACGATTGTTGGTCAGCCCTGCGGTGCCTGTGCGCCACGTGCATTATCGTAATAGCCAGCGGCGTGTTTTTATACCCGCTGCTGAGCGATGTCTCGTGCATGGAGACATCCCTACAAGGTAGTTTTGGCGAAAAACTGGCTGACTATTCAAGGACCGCAGAGTACCACCGGCATGGAGTGGGCCTGGGCCATCGCACGCATAGTAGTCGTGCTGACGGTCGCAATAGGTGCATGGCTGTTCATGAACGGAAATCCCGCGCAACAGTATGTACTGGCGGCGGTGGGGTTCGTGTTGGTTTACGACATGGCCCTCGCGGTGCTCATCAAGCGCGGCAGGGTGGCTGGGGCATTCACGATCGGGTTCCTGCTTGACCACGTGGTGCTCCTCTCCGTGTGGTGGCTGACGGTTCGCCACGCGAAGGTTGACGCCCCGAACGACCTGTACCTCATCCTATTCCCAGTGCTTGTGATCGGCGTGGTGAGGGTTGGCTGGGCGCTGGGCGTGGCGTATACGGTACTGCTCATCGGTTGGATGGCGTGGGCTGATCTGCGCTATCAGGCAATCGATAGTTATCCCGTCGACCAGTTGCCCATCAGGGTGGCGTTCCTCGTGTTGGTTGCGGCACTGGTGACGGCGCTCGTCTACAGCCTCCAGCGCTCTCGCAGAGACGCGGAACGGCAATCCGAGACCATGGCGGCCGTGCAACGCAGTATGACTGAAGGACTTGTGGTGTTCAGCGAGGGTGGTCGCGTTGAGTACTGCAATCCCATTGGAGCGTCCATCTGCGGCACGACGCCTGAACTAGCGATCGGTCAGCACATCAGCTTCTTGTGTGGTACGGCGGTCGCCTCGGGGCAAACGGCGGCCTTCGCGGAATGCATCGGTGGTATCGCGATGTCACCAGTGACAGATCCCGCGATCATGTATGTGGGTAACGACCGTCCAGAGTCCCGTCACTATGCGCTGACGACGTTTCCGATCGCGATGGCAACAGGTGCCTTCGCGGGAGTACTGATCCGTGATGTGACGGAGCAATGGGAACTTGAGCAACGGCAGTTCGGGTTCGTGTCCATCGCCGCTCACGAACTGAGGACTCCGCTCACGGCGGTGATGGGGTTCAGCGAGCTGCTGCAAACCCGGAAGCCGTCCGAGGAGAAGCGTGCCGAGTGGGTGGGGTACATCAATGCGGAGTCCCACCGGCTGGCGGCAGTTCTGGACGAGATACTGAATGTGACGCGTATCCAGTCTGGGGACATCACGCTAAAGCTCGGTGAGGTGGATGTGCACGGGGTCATCGAGGACACGCTCAAGGAGATCGCGGCGATCGCTCCAGAGCGGGTGGTCACGTTGGATCTGGCCGCGGATATCCCGGATGTGACCGGGGACGGCGAGAAGCTGAAGCAGGTGTTGCTTAATCTGATGAGCAACGCTTTGAAGTACAGCCCTGAGGGCGCGCCGATCGAAGTACAGGCGCGGGTCAATCAAGGTTCTGACGGACTGCGCATCAGCGTCACAGACCACGGGATGGGCATCGCGGAAAGAGATCGCCCGAAGTTGTTCACCAGCTTCACGCGTGTCCGGAACGAGCAAACGGAGTTGATCAGAGGCACTGGCCTTGGTCTCTACATATGCAAGAAGTTGGTTGAGGCAATGGGCGGGGACATCTGGTTCGACAGTACGCTAGGCCAGGGGTCGACGTTCACTTTCACACTCCCCGCTGAGCCGCCGGTCGAGTTGGAGCAAGTCGCGTAGACGCGGCGCGCAGACCGATGCTCTCAAGAGCGCCAGGTAACTGCTTAGGCCGATGGCCAGAGTGACCGTGGGCCACTCCACTCTCCAACGTCGTTGCGCTGTCGCCACTTCATTCAATCTACGGTTTGGTCGCACGCCCGACCGTTCGTTCGCACGCGCGTTCGACTAGCACGCGGTGTGCCAGCGGCGATCCATTCCACTCGCGGTCGAGAACGACGAGGGACGAGCGCTGTGGAGGCTGCAGCGGTACGCTGAGCCAACTCCCGCTGCACCGTTGCACCGTGCCCCATGCGTGAACCCGCGCGCCGGCTACGTATCCAGTGTTCCCTTGGCGAAGAGCTCTTCAACAGCCATGTGGCGCTTGGTGAGCCCTTGGTTGGCGTTGTAGCGGGCAAAGGTTTCGGTGACGTCTCGATTGGCGGCGACTCCGTACTTCCAGGGATCTCCCCAGTCGTTGGTCTGCTCGACGAAACGCTCTCGAAGGTAGAGGACGCCGAAGCCTGAGCGATCGTTCAGGATGTCCTGGTAGGCCAAGTCCTTGGCTTCTTCGAACGCGCCGTAGATCGAGCGGGCCAGTCCAGGGTTCTCGTGATCGAGCTTGGCGCTCATGACGATGAGATGCATTGGGGTGTACATGCCCGTTTCCTCAAAGAGCTTCCGGTCCTCCGCCATGTAGTCGAACAGGCGATGGACATCTGGACTGCTCTCTAGAGCAATCCAGGCATCGCCATCAGAGATGTCGGAAATGATGGCGTCAACCTCCCCGTCCAGGAGGCGGTCCCAGGGGTTCTTTCGTTCGTCGGCGATGGTGACCGTCTGCGGAGCATCGTAACGAGGGAATACTTTCGACTCGCCGTTTGCGAGCCATGAAAGCTTGCTGGGATCTACGCCGTGGCGCTCGGTCAGCAAGCCTTGGAGTAGGGTGGTTATCCCCGTTGGGTAGAAGTTAGTGGCGATGGTTTTGCCCTCGAGGTCGGAGGGCTTCTGGATCGCGTTGCTGACGAAGAGGTACTGGTACACGGGCTTTCGCTTGATGAAAAGAGGAAGCCCGATCAACTCCCATCCTTCCTCGATCGCCTGCGGCCAATAGCCCGTGTTGAGGTCGCACAGCCCGAAGTCGCCTGTACGTAGTGATTCAACGTCGCCCGTAATCATGGCTGGTGTGCGCTCGGGCTTGATGGTCCAACCGGGGATATCCACACGTCCCTCCAGCAAAGGCATGGTGTGGTCGTATCGCATGATAGGGAATCGTAGATCCATGGTTGAGGCTCCTCGAACCGTTGAGACGCTTGCCGTCGATGTTACGCGGGGTTATAGCAGCGCTGCATCGTTGGGGTCAACGGAGATTTTGCCAGGCCAGCGCCTGCGGCAGACGCAAAGAGAGGAGCCCCGGTTATCAAACCGGGGCTCCTCTCTGGTTTCGGTTGTAGCGCCAAGCGCTAGAGCATGTCGTTGATCTTGTCGATGGTCGGCGGGGTGGTACGTTCAATGACGATGCTCGCACCACCGTCGGGCTTGATCTCCATGACGAATGTATCGTCGGCATCAAGCTTGGTCGTGAGGTGGCTGATGTCCACGGTAATCTCAAACTTCTCGTTGGCCTCCAAGAGGTTGTCCGCGTCGTTCTTGCCCACAGCCGTCTGCGTCCAAGCGATGTCAGTTACTTCTTGGAATTTATCGATATAGCTTATAACCGTCGAGTGGGTCGCAGTTTCATCAGACAGCACTCCGTTTGCCGGGGCGCTGTCCGTCGTGGTGTTGAAGTTGATCGCTTCACCGCCCAAGGTATTGGCGAGAATGAATACGATCTGATCGATATCATTGTCGTCGTCAGTGTCCTTCCCTACGGCAGGACCTACGAGCTCCATCGAGCTCCGAGCCGACTCGACACCGGCGTAGACCGCCTGCTTGCCTTTCTCCGAGGAGAATATGCCGGCAGAGAGTACCGTGTAGGCGAACACCGACGCCACGACCACGAAAGCGATCATGATGATGGCCGTCTCCAGGCCGGTTATCCCGCGTTGGTCTCGCTTCAATTGCAACATAGCAGTGACCATGAGTTTTTCCTTTTTTCTGTTTCTTACGGCCGCTGCTAGTTCAGGTCCATCTCGGTGACGAGGGCACCCGGCAGTGTCCGCTCCAGGATCATGTCGGCGCCTTGTTCACGTACCAGCGAAATCCGGAATGTGGTGTCCGCCACCGGCATCGGGTTCGCAGCGATCGTGCTCACCGTTATCTGCATCTTCTCGCCAGGCTCAAGCAACGCGTCTCCGTCACCCTTACCAAGCTCTGTACGGGTCCAGACCACATCCGTCGTACGCTGATCTTCATCCGCGTAGATGACAGTCAAAACGTGATTCTTCGTGGCCTCGTCAGAGAGCAAACCGTCCGAGTCAGTATCCGTCGACGTGGTCAGGTTGATCGCCTCACCGTTGAGTGCGTTCGCAACCACGAAGCTGATGGCTGTCACTTCCTTCGGTGCCTCAAGAAGATCGAGGGTGATAACTTCACCACCGTCGTCCACGGTTGCCTGCAGTCCCCAACAGGCAATCGCGCTGTCTGCTGTCGGAGTTGCGAGATCCAGCACCACTTGCTTCCAGGTAAGCGCCGTCAACGCAGGCAGGTCGATCGTCTCGAGCGGGCTACCACAACCGGCGGTGTCGTCAAGAACGATCGCGTAGTCGGCTGCGGCTGCTCCACCTGACGACTTCACCCACAACTGCAGCGCGTAGTGCTGCGGGCTGGTCAAGTTGACTGCGGTGCTGTTCCGGTACGCCGCGAGACCCGTGGCGAAACCGGCGGCTATCGTGACATCCAGGGATGTCGCGCTTTCCTTGTAGTCCGACGTGTCGGACGCGATGGTCACGTTGGCGCTGGGAATCCAGCTACCAGCGGACTCAAAGGTGTCGATGCTGGTAGCGGCGATGGACGTTGCCTTTACGCTACCAACCAATTCCATGGAACCACGAGCCTGCTCCAGGCCAGCGTGAACCGCTTCCTTGCCCTTTTCCGCCGAGAATATCCCGGCAGATAGGACCGTGTAAGCAAATACTGAAGCAACAACTACGAAGGCGATCAGGATGATGGCTGTCTCAAGGCCAGTAATCCCTCGTTGATCGCGCCGAAGCACTCCCCAATTCATGTGCAGCATCGAATTCCCCCTATTCCAACAATACGAGCCCGGACTAGTTCAGGTACATGATGTCGTCAACCACACCGGGCGTTGTTCGCTCAATGACGAGCGCGCTGCCCCGGTCTGGTTTAATTTCGATCGTAAATGTCACGTCAGTGCCAACGGGAGTTGCCAACTTGGATACGTTCACGGCGATCTGCATCTTCTCGCCGGCTTCCAACAGTAGGTCGCCGTCACCCTTCCCCACTTCGGTCACTGTCCACGCGACGTCGTCCACGCGCTGATTCTTGTCGATGTAGGAAATGATGGTCGTGTGCGTCTCACCTGTTTCGTCTGACAGCGTCCCATCGTTGTCAGAGTCCACGGTATTGGTGAGATCAATGGCTTCCCCATCCAGGGCGTTCGCCACGGTGAGGACGATCTGGTCGACCTGGTTGTCCTGAGCAGTGCTCCCCGTCGGTACTCCGGTGTCCTTGAGCACGATCCCGCCGACGACCGTCATCGTTGCGCGGGCTTGTTCGATGCCCGAGTGGATGGCTTCTTTGCCCTTCTCCGAGGAGAAGACCCCGGCCGACAATACGGTGTACGCGAACACTGAGGCGACCACGACAAACGCGATCAAGATGATCGCCGTCTCTAGGCCAGTGATCCCCGCCTGATCAGCCTTCATGCGCAACAGCCGTTGGTTGAAGCGTTTCACACCCATCTCCTTTTGCGTTGAAAGCCCGGTAATCATTCACGGGCCGCGATCTATTTCGCAGTTAGCGTGGTCCGAATGGGGCAG
>ERZ890510.1706-NODE-1706-length-13776-cov-4.503608_pt1 | contig 13776 bp, 11 predicted proteins | sample MGYA00521265_ERZ890510 | MGnify/ENA primary metagenome ERZ890510 (study PRJEB32303, sample SAMEA104408624) | aquatic metagenome | biome: Brackish water; feature: Chemocline; material: water | place: Baltic Sea | collected 2014-10-26T21:54:00 | depth 110 m ...
GCGCAGGCAGATGGCGATATCGCTTGTTACACTCTGCCCCCCCACCCCTATGACGGCCGTTTTGCGCACGCTGCCCTGACAGAACAGAGCGACATCCGTCGTACCGCCACCGACATCAATCAGGCAGACACCCATCTCTTTCTCGTCCTCCGTCAGCACAGCGCGGCTGGAGGCGAGCGGTTCGAGGACGATGTCCGCCACCTCGAGACCGGCTCGTTGCACACTCTTGCACACGTTCTGGACCGAGGTGACGGCACCCGTGACGATGTGCACACTGGCCTCGAGACGGACGCCAAACATGCCAACGGGATCGCGGATCTTGCGCTGGTCATCCACGGCAAATTCCTGCGGCAACACTTGCAGTACTTCGCGGTCGAAGGGAATGGCCACGGTGCGCGCGGCGGCGATGGCGCGCGCACGATCATCAACACTGATTTCGTGGCGCTCGCCAGCGACAGCGACGGCACCGGTGCTGTCCAGGCTGCCGATATGCTCGCCGGCAACTCCGACATACACACTCCGCACGTCGACGCCTGCCGCTGTCTGAGCCTCGCCTACAGCGCGTGAGATCGACTGCACGGTCTTGCCCACATCAACAACGACACCGCGCCGCAGCCCCTCTGATGGCGCTGTGCCGACACCAATGATCCGCCACTTCCCGTCGAGCGCCACTTCGGCGATGACAGCGCAGATCTTGGTTGTCCCAAGATCGAGACCGACGAAGATCCCCGAACCGTCAACCATGGCGCGCACCCTCCGAATCGGCTGAGGAGCCAATCTTCTTGTTCCTGCCCGTTTCCCGCTTGGGAGCCATCATCGTCGCCGCTGGCTGCCGACCGACGACGGCTTGCCCGGCGAACCGCAAGTCGACATAGACAGGATTGGGGCACTCACTGTAGACTCGACCAAGGACCTCACGCAATGTTGCCAGCCGCTCACGCACCCGACCGAAAGGCAGGCGGACCTCAAGATTATCAGCCACCAGACGCAGGACGAGAGCATCGTTGTCATAGGTCTCGAACTCTGAGATATCGCCCACGAGTTCCGGCGCGACCTCACGAGCCTGGCTCCACCACGCCAACAGACGCTGTACGGAACTGTCCGCCACGACCTGGCCCACGACGAGTGAGTCACCCGGCACCGGGACGCGCAACACCGGCAGGTCCAGATCGGCGATGCCTTCACTCAACAGCCGGTTGGGCGGCAGCAGCACACCATCGACATCGATACCATGCTGACGCTGGTGGTACTCGATCCAGGCGACACGCCGACGTTCTTCCAGATGCACGATCAGCCGATCAGGCGGTTTGCGTTCAACGCGCGCCGCGCGCACCCAGACGAGATGGTTCAGGCGTTCGGCTACAGCATCCAGATCGATATCGAACAAGCCATCACCTACCACTACGCCGCTCTGCTGCAACACCTCATCGCCCGTGAGCAGGCGCAGACCACGCACCTCCAGGGCGGCCACGCGGAACTGGGATGACGCAGTTGCTGTTCGCTCCGCCTGCAGGAATCCGAAAGAGAGAGCGGCGCTGGCCAGCACAGCCGTAGCCAGCAAGATATGTCGCCTGCGGTTTGTCGGACCTTCAACGGGGCGGGCTGCCATGGTGGGCTTGCGCGGCTTGTTTCCCTTCAGTCGAACCATCAGGCCCTGCGCTCCTGCAACAAGACCTGGAGTCGCGAACCGATGTCCCCAGCGCCCATGACAACAAGCCAGTCGCCGGCCACACAGCTGTCCAGCGCGGCAGCAAGTGCCTTTTCAACATCGGCTTCCCACAACGCATGGGCGCCGATCTTCTGGCCCGCGACGATGACATCACTCTGCAAACCGTCCTCGAGCTGTTCACGAGCAGCGTAGACTGAGGTCACCCAACTGCGGTCCGCAGCATCGAGGGCGTGGGCGAATTCGGCATGGAACTGCCGCGTGCGAGAGTATGTATGAGGCTGCAGGACAGCGACCAGCCGCCCCCCTCCCATCTGCTCTCTGGCGGCGGCAAGTGTCGCTGCCACTTCTGTCGGGTGGTGCGCGTAGTCATCGATCACCCGCACACCATGGACCTGCCCATAGTCCTGGAATCGCCGATCGACGCCAGCAAAACAGGACAGTGCTTCGGAGCACACGTCCGGATCGACTCTCAACAGGCTCGCGGCGGCGACAGCAGCCAACGCATTGGCAACGTTGTGTCGTCCGGGGATGCGCAACTGTATGCGTCGCTGCGAGGACGAATCGTGGCAATCAAAGGAAGTCCCATGAGGGCCGGAAATGATGTTGGTCGCGCGCACATCGCAGCTCTCCGCGAAACCGAAAGTGATCACTCGTGCACGGGCGGGCGACGACGCGAGGCGTTCTGCCACCTGGCGACACAGAGGACCGTCGCCGTTGATGACGATACTCCCGTCGGTGCGCGTCTGCTGCAGGAACGTGACAAATGCCTCCACGAGTTCTGCTTCGTCGGCATAGCAGTCCAGGTGTTCTGCTTCGATGTTCGTCACAATCGCCAGCCACGATTCCAGCTCGAGGAAACTGCGATCGTATTCGTCCGCTTCAACGAGCAACAGCGCCTCGGTACCATGAACGGTCTGCGTGCAGCCGTTGACCCATCCACCTACCAGGATTGTGGGCTTACGGGCGGCTGCGTGTAGAACTGCAGCAAGCAGGCTTGCCGTCGTCGTTTTGCCATGCGTGCCAGCAACGGAGATGGTGTCCAGCTCGCCACTGAGCATACCCAGGACTTCGGCCCGTCGCAGTTGTGGAATGCCGGCGCGAACTGCTGCCTGCCGCTCCACATTGGATACCGGCACTGCCGCGGAGTAGATCAGTACATCTGCACCCCGAGCGTGGGCTTCGTCGTGCCCGTGAAACACGGCGATGCCCATGTCTCGCAACGCCTCGATCACGGGGCCATCGACCGTATCCGAACCGGTGATTCGATATCCTTTCGCCGCCAGCAGGCGCGACAGTCCCTCCATGCCCGCACCGCCGATGCCCACCATATGGACACGTTGCACGCCGGGACCGAGAGGTCCAACCGCAGGTGTTTGCCGCAAGGATGTGTCTCGGGCAACCATCGTCATCGGTTCGATGCCGATGCCGACGGTGGGATCCAGCCGCTGACCGCGCCAGGTGAGTTGCCGACTCGCCGTCGATCCCCAACCAGATCTCGCGCCAACCCTCGGGCTTCTGCACGCTCGTCGCCCCGCTCTCGAGCCACAGCGGCGAGAATGCCGATGCCACTCAGATTCCACAGCAACGACGAACCCCCATAGCTGATGAACGGCAGCGGCAGGCCTGTTGTCGGCATCAGGCCTGTGGCAACACCAACGTTGAGCAAGGCATAGGTGCCGACCATGACCGTGATCCCAGAAGCCAGCAGGAAACCGTGATAGGTGGCGGCCTGCGTGGCGATGCGGTATCCATGGACGCCAAGAGCGACGAACAGGGCGATCACACTGATTGTGCCAAACAGGCCCAACTCTTCCCCGGCAAAGGCAAAGACAAAATCTGTGTGCGATTCGGGCAGGTAGTGCTTCTGCATGCTGTTACCAAGACCGACACCGAAGAAGCCACCGCTGCCAAGGGCGATCAAAGCCTGAGACACCTGAAAACCGGCTCCCTGTGGATCCGGCTCGCCAACGAAGGTCAGAATCCGCTGCATCTGATACGGGGATGACAACACCGATACCAGCGCCACAACACCACCAAAGCCACACGCCCCCGCCAGATGCACCGTGCCGGCGCCGCCAAGCCAGAGCATGATCAGAGAGACCGCACCGATCGCCAGAGACGTGCCCAGATCTGGCTGCAGGACGATGAGGACCAGAACCAGGCCAACAATCACCAGTCGCGGCACCAGCCCTCCCTTCCAATCCGCCATTTCTCCCTCCTTGCGCGACAACACGTCGGCCAGGTACAGCACCAAGATCAACTTGACGAACTCAGAGGGTTGAAACGTCAGCGTCGTCAGCGCTGGGAGACGAAAGGGCAGCCATCGTTGCGCCCCACGCCCCTCGCCAAAGATCAGCACAAGGACCAGCAGGCTGACGCCGCACAGCAGCAACGGGCGCGCCAGGGATCGCCACAGACGCACGGGTACACGAGACAGAGCGAACATGATCACCAGCCCCAGCCCGGCACGCAGAATCTGGCGCTGGAGGAAGAAACCTGAATCCTCGAAGCGCGTGCCTGCCATTGCAGAACTCGAACTGTAAACCATGACAACGCCGATCCCTACAAGGATGACGGTGATGAGCAGGACCTGACGTGCGGCCCGTTCTGCGGTGCTGGACATTGCCTAGTAGTACCGGCGGGAGCACAAAGGGGTTGGCGACGGCAAACCGCGGATCACACCGCGGACGCTCTGCACCATTCGAAAAATCAGACCGTGGGAGGCCCGATTCCGTTTAACAAAAGGGTCAGCCCATCATGCCGGGGGTGGCAGGATGGTGTTCATAGACCGCCTGGGGAGGCGGTTTCCTGCTACAAAGCCGTCACGATTTGTTCCAAAGCCATGCCTCGTGACGCTTTGACCAATACGATGTCGCCGGATCGGACCAAGCTCTTCAACTGCCGCGTCAGGGAGTCGCGGTCAGCAAAGTGTTCAGCTCGCCCGGAATTCATGCCTGCTTCGTGCGCACCACGCACCGTGTTGACACTCAGTGGTCCCGTGGCCAGCACGATATTGGCACGTTCGGCAGCGTAACGACCAATTTCTGCGTGTAGCATTGGTGCCTGGCAACCCAGCTCCAGCATATCCCCAAGTACGGCGATACGCCTGCCCTCGGCCGACATCTCGCCCATCAAGTCGAGGGCAGCCCGAACAGAACCAGGGTTGGCATTGTAGCAATCATTGATAACACGGAATCCGGCTTTTCGCAAGATTTCGGAGCGCATGGCGACAGGCTCGAAATCAGCCAGCACCGTCGCTGCTGCGACGGTGCTGATGCCACACACACTGGCCACCGAGGCGGCGGCCAGTGCGTTGTGGGCGTTGTGGCGCCCGGGAACACGAATTTGGAAGGAGGTATACTGTAGAGAGAAGTGGCCGCAGCCCTCCTGGTCGAGGACAAGTCCCTCCCCACTGAAATGGCCCTCACGCGTCCAACCGAAGCCGAGGAGTCTCCCCTTTGTCCTCATAGCCTCCCCGGCAATGACACAGTCGTCAGCGTTAACGAGAGCCACGTAAGACTCATCTACGATAAAGTCCAGGAGCTCCCCTTTGGCCTTGGCCACTCTCTCTACAGATCCAAATACCTCCAGGTGTGCCGTACCGATGTTGAGCAGCACACCTATAGTTGGTTGTGCAATGCGGCAAAGGTAAGCGATATCACCCACCTGTCGCGCTCCCATCTCGATGACGGCAGCGCCATGCTCAGGCGTCAACCCCAGAATCGTTCGGGGGACACCGATTTCGTTGTTCTCGTTGTTCGGCGTCGACAGGACACTGAACTTTGAGCCAAGAACTGCGGCGATCATTTCTTTCGCCGTCGTCTTGCCTGCCGACCCCACGACGGCAACGACAGGAATAGCAAATCGTCGACGGTAGTGCCGGGCCAGACGTCCGAGAGCCAGTAACGGCGAATCTACCACCAATATCGGTCCGGGGAATGTGTGCCCCGTCACGTCACGGTCGCACTTGCTGCGTTCGACGATGGCGGCGCTCGCGCCAGCGTCGAAGGCCGCCGCTATGTGCGCGTGACCGTCAAAAATCTCGCCTCGCAGGGCAACAAAAACCTGTCCGGGCGCCAGTGTCCGCGTGTCAGTCGAGACACCGGATGCCAACACCGACCGCGAATCGTTGCTACCGAGCCACTCGGCACGCGACCAACGCCTCACGCAATCAAGATCAATCCCCTGCCACCCACCGGGCTGCTCAACCGTCTGAGTCGGTCCCGCTGCCACTAGCTGCGCAATGCCTGGCGCGCAACCACGCGATCATCAAAGGGCACAACGCAGCCAGCATCGAGAATCTGATACGGCTCGTCACCCTTACCGGCGATGACGACAACATCTCCGGCGTCCGCAGAACTCAAGGCGGCATGAATCGCTGCAGCTCGATCAGGCTCGGCAATGACACCCTCCGCAGCCTGCATTCCGGCAGCGATCTGATCGATGATCTGGTGCGGCTGTTCATTCCTCGGATTGTCCGAAGTCAGGTAGACGCGATCCGCCAGAGTTTCAGCGATTCGCCCCATCATGGGTCGCTTTCCGGTATCCCGATCCCCACCACAACCAAAGACGCAAATCAGCTGTCCAGAAGTCAATTCCCGCGCCGCTTGTAATACCGTCTCCAAGCCCGCTGGCGTGTGTGCGTAATCGACGATCACCAAGAACGGTTGACCCTCGTCGATGCGCTCAAAACGACCCGGGATCCCCTGCACGGCCGCCAGTCCACGACGAATCTCATCCGGCCCGATTCCCAGAGCCAAACCGGTCGTCACGGCGGCCACAACGTTAGAGCTATTAAACCGTCCCGTCAATGCTGAATCGCAGTCAAAAACACCATCGGGAGTTGCCAGTTTCAGGTAGGTTCGATCCGGTGCCAGACGGACGTCCTGCAAAGTCACATCGGCATTGCAGGCACCATATGTCCAGACCCGCGCCTTGGTCAGCTCCGCCAGTTTTTTCGACCTCGGATCGTCGGCATTCAACACGGCGGACGCGGTGGGTAGCAGATGCCGGAACAACAAGCTCTTGGCAGCGAAATACTCTTCTTCGGAGCCATGAAAATCGAGATGATCCCGCGTCAGATTGGTGAACACAGCCGCGGCGAATTCAATTCCGTATACACGCTCGAGAGACAGACCATGAGAGGAGACCTCCATCACCATCGATCGACATCCAGCCTGGCGTGCACGCGCCAGCAGGGCGTGCAGTTGCTCGGCTTCCGGGGTGGTGTTGGCGACCGCTTCGACCTGCTCTCCACAAGCGAAGCCCAGAGTTCCCAGATACGCACTCGGCCCTGAAGACGTGGACAGGATCTGCCGAATGATCGTCGCAGTCGTCGACTTGCCATTGGTGCCCGTCACGCCGACACAAAGCAGATCCCTGGACGGATCGCCGTGGAATCGGGACGCCACGCAGGCAAGCGCCCGGCGCGTATCTGCCACAACGATCTTCGTCGCCGTTCCGGCATCAACGCTGCCGTCCTCCACGAGCGCCGCTGTCGCGCCGCCCCGGACGGCGTCAGCAACAAAAGCGTGCCGGTCCTGTTCCTGGCCGCCTCGAATGGCGACAAACAGGGCACCATGGCTGGCCTGGCGCGAGTCGGAGATGATGCTGTCAACGGACAGCTCAAGAGAGCCCGTCACCGACAGCAGGACCTGGTTCTCAAGAAGAGTGCGCAGATTCATTGTGCGATATCGGCCCGTGTTTCCACGGTCACGGCGACAACGCCGCAAACTGCTGGCGCGCGCCGAGCTTGCGCATCAGCACAGCCTGACGCAATGGTGTTCGGCGGGACGGCATCGAGGGAGGCACATCATCGGCTGAACCAAGACGACAGACAATCACAGACCCCGATCCTCCGGCGGTCGGAGACGGGTCCTGAGAGACCACCAGCGGTCCCTGCCCTTGCAGATGCAGAGTCAGCCCCCGACGTGCTGCCTGCACTCGAGCCCGCGCCAGCGGCAGGCCCCGCAGGTCCGGAACTGTTTCCTGGGATGGCGGCGTATGTGCAGCATCAAGGGCGACCACAGGCCCAGCACTCGGCGATCCGTCAAGAGCCAGGATGCGCTCCATCGCACGCCGGAACGGCGGTGCCGCGACAGTCCCACCATACTTGCCAATGCGCGGGTTCTCGACGACAACGAGCCCGATGTAGTGGGCCCCACCCGGAGCCTGGAGGAAGCCGATGAAAGATGAGACATATTCATCATCGGCATAGCCGCCGCCGCCCGGCCGGGCACGTTGTGCCGTTCCCGTCTTTCCCGCCACATCAATGCCCTCTATGGCAGCATTGCGACCGGTTCCGTCGCGCACGACGCCTCGAAGCATTTGCTGCAAAATCACTGCCGTCTCTGCGGAAATCACACGGCGCACACTCTGCGGCTCGGTACGTCGCAGCACTTCACCATTGGCGCCACGGATCTCAGCCAGCAACCGGGGCGCCATCAACTGCCCGCCATTGGCAATGGCACCAAAGGCTTGCACAAGCTGCACAGCCGTGACGCTGATCTCCTGTCCGATGGCAATCGTAGCCAGGGAGCGCTCCGACCACTCCTGCGCCGGGTGCAACAGGCCGGCGCTCTCGGCCGGCAATCCCGTACCCGTACGGGTGCCGAAACCGAAGGCCCGAAGTGCTTCGTAGAGCTCCGCGCGCCGGAGCGTCCGCGCCAATTTGACCATGCCGATATTGCTCGAATTCGTCATGACTTCAGAGGCCGTCAACCAGCCGTGTGGCTTCGTATCTCGCAAGGTATCACCCGTTGCCAACTCCATGGCGCCCTGCTCGCAGAACACAATGGTGTCGGTCGAGACGTGACGCCCATCGAGGACGGCTGCCATGGTGATCGGCTTGAGTGTTGATCCGGGTTCAAATGGATCGGTTATCAATCGGTTTCGACGGTGGAAAGCGGGTGAATCGCCGGGACGATTCGGATCGAAGAGAGGCACACTTCCGAGTGCAAGGATGTCACCCGTTATCGGATCAGAGATGATGCCAAGGGCGCTCTCGGCACCACTCTCAGCAACCGCTCGAGCCAACTCCTCCTCGAGAATTTCCTGCATGACCGCGTCAATCGTGAGACGCACACTGGCCCCAGGTCGGGCGGGGGCTGTCGCCTCAGAGCGATCCGGCAAAAACCGGCCACGACTGTCGACGAAGGACCGCGCTGCACCAGGCTCTTCGGCAAGCAATTCGTTGAGAGCGAGTTCGACACCCTCGCGCCCTTCATTATCGATGTTGGTAAATCCGAGAAGTTGCCCGGCCAGGTGGCCATACGGATAGAAGCGACGCACTTCCTTCTGCTCAAAGACGCCCTGGAAATTCTCAGCGCGAGCTCGTTCGAGGTCCTCGTCGCTGGTCTGGCGCAGCAGATAAACAAAGGGGCGATCGGAGTTGAGCTGTCGGGTCAACTCCGCCACCGAGCGCCCACTGAGATTGGCAAAGTGTCGTGCCGCGCCGGACCGATCGCGGACCTCGGCGGGGTGGCCGTAGAATGATACAGAGGCTACATCGAGGGCCAGTTCGCGTCCGGCCCGATCCAGGATTTCGCCACGTCGGGCGCTCAGAACTTCCAGTCTCTCGTGCTGTGCCCGGGCCCGATCCGCGTAGTAGTGGCGATCGATGCCCTGAACCTGTACGAGGCGTCCCATGGCCACAATCCACATCGCCGCGCCCCCCAAAAGAACCCAGCGAAGACGGCGTACTGCAGCCGCCCGCGACTCCGCGTGATCCCCTCGGGCCCCGTCAGCCATCGATACCTCCAACCATCAACTCCGACATCGTTTGTGTCGTCGCATCAACCATGTGCAACTCACGGACAGCTCGACCGCGGACCAGACCGGGGCGTTGAGCCATATCCACCGCCGCCTCGAGCTTTGCGTGCTCCTCACGCAGCGTCACAGACACCTCACGTGCCTGGGCGATACCCATGGCAGCCTCGGAGATCTGCACCTTGACCCAGACGTAGCCGGTGGTAGCACACACCAGTCCTGCGATGACGAGAATTCGCAGCCAGTCGCCAATGATCCAGTTCACCGGGGCAACTCTCCAAGCTTTTCGTAGATGCGCAAGGAAGCACTTCGAGCCCGAGGGTTGGCTGCGGTTTCTGCAGCACTGGCGCTCTGCCTTTTGCCAACGGGGCGAAATGTGGGCAACAGACCACAGGCGCAGATCGGCAGGGATGGTGGACATACACATCCTTTGGCTAACTGCGCCATCTTTTGTTTGACGATCCGGTCTTCGAGGGAGTGATACGCGATAACGGCAATCCGACCGCCCGTGCCCAGCACGGCGATCGCTGCATCGAGTCCGCGTTCCAGTTCACCCAGTTCATCGTTGACGGCGATGCGCAGAGCCTGAAACACGCGCGCAAGAGTCTTGTTCGGCATCTGCGGTCTCGTTACCTCAATCGCCCTTGTGAGGTCCGCCGTGGAATTCAGTTCGCCTGCGTCGCGCGCCCGGCAGATGCTGTTGGCGATCCGTCGCGCCCCTCTTTCCTCGCCGTACTTCCATATCAGCCCCACCAGGTCGGTCTCCTGTATCTGCGCCAACAGCTGGCCCGCAGGCACCCCAGCACCGCGATCCATGCGCATATCCAGAGGACCGTCCCGGTGGTAACTGAATCCACGCTCAGATGCATCGATCTGATGCGAACTGACACCCAGATCAAAAAGCACCCCGCTTGCGGCAGCCCATTCAGGTCTGTCCTGTGAGAGCTGCCGCAGAAGCGGGGCCGCCGACCGGGTGAGGGAGGAGAACGCGCACTGGAGAAAGGTCACCCGCCCGCGGTGCGGGGCGAGTCGGCGGCCCGCCTCGTTCATAGCCGCCGAATCTCGATCACAAGCCAACAGATGACCTGATGACCCCAGTGCCAGAAGGATGGCCTCGCTGTGCCCTCCGCCTCCGGTCGTTACATCGACATACAACCCGTCGCCATCGCCGACGAGGCCCGTGACCACTTCATGGGCCATAACGGGTACGTGATACGGAAGGTCCGTTTCCATACAGTCGACCTTCCCATTCGTGGGTGACAGTCCCTCTACAAAGCGAGAGTTTCTGCCACCTCTTCCAGGGAATCCTCCGCCTGTGCCAGGCAAATCTGCCAGGCCGCCGGATTCCAGAATTCCAGCCGATCGAGAGCACCGATCACCACCATGCGATCGGTGATCCCGGCGCGTTCCAACAGCTTGCGTGGCACCGAGGCACGCCCCTGACGATCCAGCTTCACTTCCGCCGCCTGAGACAGTGTTCCCCGGTAGTAGAGCCGCACTTTCTGTTCGGTTTGTGGCAGTCGCAGCATCCGCTCGGCAATCTGCGCCCAGGCATTGCGCGGATGGGCGGTCAGACAACCATCCAGGCCACGAATCACAATGAGTGTGTCGTCCGCTTCTGGCTCGAGATTGCGACGCAGTTCTGCCGGCAGGAAGATTCTCCCTTTGTCATCCACAGGGACTTCATACTCGCCGAGAAACTGCGTCACCAAAACCTGGGTCCAATTCGAGAGGAGGAAGGGTCATCGGGTGCATCTCAGGGCCAATCCCCCAGAAAACACCCCTATCCACCATTTTCCACCACGAGATATTATACCATCAGGCACGCAGGCATGTCAAGGGAAAACGATGCCACTCTACGAATTCGTTATAAATATATATAAAGTATTTATTAACAGAATGTTACATCAATACGACGGAGGTTTTCAGAGAGCAGGACAGGTAATCTGGAGAAGAAAATCTGTATTACAAAATCGGCCCCACAAAGAATGATCGGGAGGCTCGGATATCCTTTGAAACCGGGCTTCTGCAGGGCTGGTGGTGTGAAGTGGTGTGAACTCTGCCCGCAGGTTCCTGCAGGCTCGCTGGAGCGGGACTCTCAGCGCTTTTCGAGGACTCGCCGGTGGATGGTGCTACCCCGCCGGACGAACTTGTCTTCATAGTTCGTCGTCACTCCGTCCCAGACGGGCTCGACAAGATTGAAGCGGTCCGCGGAGGGCTTGAGCGCCTCAAGAATAGCTTCGTAGTAATCATCGTGGTCCGTGGCAATCCACATTCTACCTGCCGGTTCGAGGACTCGTAGTGCCTCCTCGAAGAACTCCGCCTCCAGCAGTCTGCGCTTGTGATGCTTGGTTTTTGGCCAAGGATCAGCGAAATAGACGTGCAGCGTCCTGATGGACGCTCCGGGCACGAAGAACTCGACGAATTCCCGGGCGTCACCGTGAACGAAGCGAATATTTGACAGCCCCCGTCGCCGGGCCCGGTCCTGAGTCAGGCGCAGGTATTTTCCAGCGACCTCGACACCCACAAAGTTGTGATCGCTCCGGCGCTGGGCTGCATCCAGCAGATAGCGTCCCTTGCCAAAGCCGAGTTCGATCTCGATAGGGTGATCATTGCCGAACAGAGCCGCCAGATCCAATGTCGGATCGCGATCTGATTCGTCGTCAAGTGGTATAAGAAGAGATGGACTCACATGGTTCCTGTTATCGTTCAACGAACAAAGGACGACCACCAATCGGTGGTCGCCCTTTCTGTCATATTGCTGAATCAGCCTCAGCCGGCAGCTTCGGCGTGCCCTGGAAGACCACAGAACTGCTCGTAGTCGATCAGTGTTGTTACCGTGGGCGCATCACCACACACAGGGCATTCTGCGTTGCGCCGCAGCTTGACCTCGCGAAACTTCATGTCGAGGGCATCATACAGTACCAATCGCCCCACCAGTGAGTCACCCTTGCCGAGTACCAGCTTGACGACCTCCGTCGCCTGTATGAGACCCACAGTACCAGGCAGCACACCGAGAACTCCACCCTCCGAACAACTGGGCACCTCGCCCGGAGGCGGCGGTTCGGGATAGAGGCAGCGGTAGCAGGGCCCACCAGCAGCAGGATGGTAGACCGTGGCCTGCCCTTCGAAGCGGAAGATGCTGCCATCGACAACGGGTTTGCCCGTCAGGACCGCCGCGTCATTGATCAGGTACCGGGTAGGAAAATTATCACACCCATTAACGATGATATCGTAGTCCGCCATGATGTCGAAGGCGTTGAATGACGTCATCAGATCATGGTGGGCAACAATTTCGATACCGGGGTTCAGCTCCAGTAGACGCTCTCGTGCTGCCTCGACCTTGGGCCTGCCAACATCCTTCTGACCGAACAGGATCTGACGCTGCAAGTTGCTCTTGTCGACCACATCCGCGTCAACAAGACCAATCTTGCCAATGCCGGCAGCTGCCAGATAGAGTGCCGTGGGGCAACCGAGCCCGCCCGCGCCGATAAGCAACACTTTTCCCTGAAGCAGCTTCTTCTGGCCTTCTTCCCCTACTTCTGGGAGGATGAGATGGCGTGAATAGCGCTGCATGTCCTCTTCCGACAGCAGTCCACCGGTCTGAATCTTCAGACCCGCTTCCTTCCACCCCTTGATCCCCCCGATCATCGAACTGACGTTCGTGTATCCCATAGCGATCAGATCCCGTGCCGCCAGGGCCGAACGGTTGCCACCCGCGCAGTAGAGCACGATGGATTCACCACGATCCATGGTGACATCCTCCTCGATATTCATTTCGAGGAAGCCCCGTGGAATCAGCTTCGCGCCGGGTATATAGCCGTCCATCACCTCGTCGCGCTCGCGCACATCGACGAGATGCTCGACGCTACCGGACGCCAGTCCCCTACGGACCTCATCGGGGGTGACCTCTTGGATCGACTTCTTTACTTGTTCGAGAAGCTGGCTCGATGTGAGAGCCATGGTATCTTCTCCTGCTCAGAGTTGGATGAATGAGAATGAAAAACCTAGGGACGGGCTCACTTCCCGCAAGAGCGAACTTCGTCAATGACCCGTGTTGCCGCCCATTCGACCTCCGCAACCGTCGTTGATCGCCCCAGACCAAAGCGTAAGGATGCCGCTGCCAACGTCACGTCACACCCCATCGCAGCCAGCACATGCGAGGGCGTGTCGGCCCCGGACGAGCATGCCGCCCCTGATGATAGCGCGACGTCACGCAGCGCCACGAGCAACTCTGCCCCATGCACCCCGCGGAACGAGACGTTGAGCGCATTCGGCAAACGGTCCTCCGGATGACCATTGATGATGATGCGATCGCCGAGAGCCTGCTGAAGTCGGGC